>X363_Desmarests_Spiny_Pocket_Mouse__coassemble_245_pt1 | contig 39295 bp, 42 predicted proteins | sample X363_Desmarests_Spiny_Pocket_Mouse__metabat2_low_PE_006 | metagenome-assembled genome bin X363_Desmarests_Spiny_Pocket_Mouse
ATGCGCTTATTTTTGAAATTTCTGAAAGCCACTCTCAAATGTGAAATAGTGTTTCGTTTTGGAACGATTCTTTTACATTTATTTATTTCCGGCGAAGAGCGTCTGGAAAAAAGTACTAAGTTTTCAAATTTTCAGCGCACTGTAATTTTCTTCACGGCGCACTGTAATTTTATTTGCTGTGCGCTGCAATTTTTAAAACTTAGTAGTTTGGAGAAATTTTCAGCGCACTATCGCTAAAAAAACTCTTGGGATAGGAATAAAAAATGCTGAATACAGGATTTTGTGTTAATGGATGTGAAATTCTCTGCTTGCCCAAAAATCTGTACAAAAACAGGCAAGGGAAATAAAAATTGATATGAATCAAGTATTTCAAAAGCTAACATGCAGTAAATCAGGTGTTTGCTGTTTTAATCGTAGGTGTCAGTTTTTAAGGTAAAACTGATGCCTTTTTTGAAAATGTTATCTTGTTGATTTATAGTGTATTAGTGAAAATGGGCAATTTTTTAAGAATGTGAATAAATGTTTTAATTGTTAATTTTCGGGCAAGGGCGAAAATCAAAGTGTCAGAATAAAGAAACGACCTTCAAGTATGATTTTATAGGCTTTTGTAGTCGTATTGACATAATTTTTGAAATTTAAGTGGATGTACTCACAGACTTCTCCGTCGCTATGCGCTTGAACAAGCATGAGTAGCCAGTGAATACACTCATATAAAACAAATAAAGTTAAAACAAATTTTTATCTGTCACTTCTTTGAAAACGGTGCAATCGTTCTATATAGGATTGTTTGTATATGCGTTTAATTTTCTTCTCCAGAAATGAATTTTCGATGAATTCATACACCTTGGGTTGCTCGGTGGCAAACATCTCTATGATAGAAGAAAGCTTCTTAAGTGGTACACCTATACGAGTTCCGAAGGATTTGAAGTCGTCTTTACATGGATGTAAAGTCTTAGAATATACATCAGAATATTCTGATTTTGGAATCAGTCCGTCTTGTAATGCAAAGTCTCCATCGTTAATATGTATAGAGGTGTTCATCAGGTCGTATGCAGGAGCCAGTATATAGTCTCCGTCATTGGTCTCTTGTAGTGAAAAGTTTTTTAAGTGTGCATCGCCATTGCTGAATAAATAATTGAATACAACAAGTGTAAAGAATTTTACTATTTCTACTTGCCATGCTGAAACATTCTGCCGCAACAATTTCGATATATCCTCATAGCTGCCCGAATATTTGAAATCTTTTCCACCATTTCTCTCTGTTTTTCCTGCAATGGACGCAAAATCATCTTGCTTAATTTTAGAACCGTCCGTTTTGTAATCAAATCTCTTAGTTATATAAGCCGGATGACCGTCAGCAAAAAAAACAAGGGCATTTGCTGCTGTGTTGATTTTATATATCTGGTTTGCAATCTGCATGGTCAGATGTTCGTTTGCAGGAATATTGTTTCTGAAACGGAGGTGTTTGTAATCGGGTATAGGCTTAATGATATAACGACCAGACTCTCCATCCGGAGTAAGAATTATTTTACCCTTTTTGATTACAGCTGACATTTTCTCTTGTGCTCCGGAGATGGAGATGGATATTTTATTCATAGATGCAATAATATCCTCTCTACTGTCTTCAATAGAAAGTCCAAGATGTGATTTACTTTTTTGCCTCCAAATACTTTGTGTAGGCAAAGTGGACTGTATGTATTGAATCCCGGAGCAAGAGTGCCGGGGCAAACATTTATTGTTTTCATAATTTTTCTATTGTTATAGCTCCGATTGTATCGTGCTTTGCTGTTGCTAATAATAATCCAAATGAATCCTTCTCGTCAATCTTTAATGTCATGCATTGGATGGCTTTGTTTGCTCCTTCTGAAAGCATGTTGAAAAAGAAGGGGAATAATTCATCGGAAATGTATTCCTCTTTGCGCTTTGGAAATGCTAATGAAATGGCTCGAAGTTCCGGGTTGATTAGATACTCATCATTATACTTGAATATATAATGCATATCATCAGTCTCGGTCAATATGCCGGCAACAACTTTGTTCGATAATACTAATGCTTGTCTCATTCGTTAATGATTTTTACTTTTATAATAATTTCCAATCCGAGAATTTCTGCTATTTTTTCCAGAGTCTTCAATGATGGGTTCCCTTTTTCGCCCTCAATGCTTTTGATTATACGCAAGCTGAGACCTGTGTAATCTGAAAGGTCTTGTTGGGTTAATCCCAATACGGCTCTGCGTTCTTTTATTAAGTTACCATACTTCATAGTGCAATATATTTCACTTTGTGCGCAAAAATAAGGAATGTTTGCTGACAAAACAAATAATTGTGCAATATAGTGCACTTGTGCGAGTCTTTAGTTCTGTCCACAAAAAAGAAACGAGGAACTAATATTTGATTATTTGATTAGTAGAGACTCTTATTTTAAAAAGTTTATTAAAAATGATGGTCATGTCATGTAAAATGTGTACTTTTGCAAGCCGATTATTATCAGGAGGCGGAAAACCGTCTCCGTCTCAGTGTGTAGATAGTGAAATCCTATTAGCCGGGAACACGGTCTGTGAATCACTGAAAAAAGTAATAAAAACAATTAGTAGAAAAAAACAAATCAAGATTTAAGGAATGAACACTTTAAGTTTCAAGACCCATTTTGCTACTAAAGAGGAAGCAAAGAAAGAATGGGTTGTCGTTGACGCAGAAGGTCAGGTTCTCGGACGTCTTAGTGCAAAGGTTGCGAAGATACTTCGCGGTAAGTACAAGCCTTGTTTTACACCAAATCAGGACTGTGGTGACAACGTGATTATCATCAATGCAGACAAGATTGTGGTGACAGGTAACAAGGCTACACAGAAAGAGTATATTACTTTCTCAGGTTACCCAAGTGGTCAGCACAGAGTTACTTATGCAGACTTCACAAAGAGATATCAGGGTTATGAGAGAATTATCCGTCACGCTGTAAAGGGTATGCTCCCTAAGGGACGTCTCGGTGCAAAAGTTCTCAAGAACCTTTATGTATATGTCGGAAGTGAGCACAAACATGAGGCACAAAGCCCTAAGACAATTGATATTAACCTGCTAAAATAATTAAAATATGGAAGTAATAAACGCATTGGGCCGCCGTAAGAGTGCTGTTGCGCGCATCTATATGACTGAAGGCACAGGAAAGATTACTATCAACAAGCGTGACCTTAAGGATTATTTTCCTTCTGAATTGATTCAGTTTGTTGTTAAGCAGCCGCTTAACCTTCTTAATGTGGCTGAGAAGTATGATATTAAGGTAAACCTCTATGGTGGCGGCTATACAGGACAGTCTCAGGCTCTTCGTCTGGCTATTGCACGCGCACTTGTAAAGGTAAATGCTGAGGACAAGAAGGCTCTTCGCGCAGAAGGATTCATTACTCGCGACTCACGTGTCGTTGAGCGTAAGAAGCCGGGACAGCCGAAGGCACGTCGTAAGTTCCAGTTCAGTAAGCGTTAATATTCGGGCATTATCACGGATATATCGTTTAGCATCTAAATCGCATCGACTTTCCCTCTATCTATGTAGCAGGAGATTACTTTGCGGTTGGTTTTTAACTAAAACTAAAAAGAAAGTAAACATTACTGCCGGATTTTGTTCCGGCGATTAAACAAAAGAATAAATATGTCAAGAACAAGTTTTGATACATTGCTCGAAGCAGGTTGCCATTTTGGTCACCTCAAAAGAAAGTGGAATCCGGCTATGGCTCCTTATATCTTCATGGAGCGTAACGGCATACATATTATCGACTTACACAAGACTGTTGCAAAGATTGATGTTGCAGCAGAAGCTCTCAAGCAGATTGCAAAGAGCGGAAAGAAAATCTTATTTGTTGCTACTAAGAAACAGGCTAAGGAAATTGTTGCAGAGAAAGCTGCATCAATCACAATGCCTTACGTTATCGAGCGTTGGCCGGGCGGTATGCTTACCAACTTCCCTACAATCCGTAAGGCTGTAAAGAAAATGGCTAATATCGACAAGCTCATTGCTGACGGTACATACGACAAGCTTTCAAAGCGTGAGAACTTGCAGATTCGTCGTAAGCGTGCAAAGCTTGAAAAGAACCTCGGTTCAATTGCTGACCTTTCACGTCTGCCGGCTGCATTGTTCGTTGTTGACGTAATGAAGGAGAACATTGCTGTTCGTGAGGCTAACCGTCTCGGTATTCCAGTTTTCGGTATCGTGGATACAAACTCAAATCCAAATAATATCGACTTCGTTATCCCTGCAAACGATGACGCAACTAAGTCTATCGAAATCATCATGGACGCTTGCTGCTCTGCTATTGCTGAGGGTATAGAGGAGCGCAAGGCTGAGAAGGTTGATATGGAAGCTGCCGGCGAAGGCGAGGCAAAGCCACGCAGAAACCGTAGCAAGGCACGTGCTGAAAAGCAGGCTGACGCTCCGGCTGTAGAGGCTGAAACAAAGGAAGAAGAAGTAAACGAATAATAAACGGGTGAGCTGGTTGACAAACTGTCTGCCGGATTTCGGGCGATGCTTTTCCGCATTGTACCACGCAGCTGCTTGTCAACTTGTTTGCTTATCTACTAAAAGAATAAACAATGGCTATTACATTAACAGAAATCAATAAACTCCGTCAGAAGACACAGGCTGGTCTTATGGACTGTAAGAAAGCTCTTACAGAGGCTAACGGAGATATGGAGGCTGCAATGGAAATCCTTCGCAAGAAGGGACAGCTTGTGGCTGCAAAGCGTTCTGACCGTGAGGCTGCTGAAGGCTGTGTACTTGCTAAGGTAGATGGCAACTTCGGTGTAATGATTGCTCTCAAGTGTGAGACTGACTTTGTTGCAAAGAATGCAGATTTCGTGGCACTTGCAAACACTATCATCGATGCTGCTTTGGCGAACAAGTGCAAAACTCTCGATGAAGTTAAGGCACTTGTTATCGATGGCGCAACAGTGGCTGACGCTGTAGTAAACCGTTCTGGTGTTACTGGCGAGAAGATGGAGCTTGACGGTTATGCAACAGTGGAAGGTGAGCAGGTTATCGCTTACAACCACATGAACGGCAACTTCCTTTGCGCTCTTGTAGCTCTCAACAAGGCTGCTGATGGTGCGGTAGGCAAGAATGTGGCTATGCAGATTGCTGCTATGTCTCCGATTGCACTCGATGAGTCTGCTATCTCTGATGAGGCTAAGGCTGCAGAGCTGAAGTCTATCATTGAGAAGACTAAGGAAGACGAAGTGAAGAAGGCTGTTGAAGTGGCTATCAAGAAGGCTGGTATCAACCCTAACCATGTTGATAGCGAAGATCATATCGCATCTAATACAACAAAAGGCTATATCACTGAGGAACAGGCTAATCAGGCACGCGAGATTATTGCAACTGTAAGTGTTTCTGCACGTGAGAGTCTCAACGATAAGAAGATTGAGATGATTGCACAGGGACGTCTCAATAAGTACTATAAGGAGGTTTGCCTTCTTAATCAGGCTTATATCGATGACAGCAAGGTGTCTGTTGCTCAGTATCTCCAGAGCGTTGACAAGGACCTTACTGTTACTGATTTCAAGCGTTATACACTTCGCGCAGAGTAATTTCCTGCGTATGAGCCATGTGTGGCTTTATGTCGGAATTTTCAGTTCATATTATAAAGAGAGGGGATGCTCATTCGGCATCCCCCTTTTTGCATTATGAAGAAATCCTGTTTGTGTGAGTCGCATTTTGTGTAATATTGACGCTTTTATGTAGGGTGACGAATGCCTTGTCTCTTTTCTTTGTGTGTTTTCATATAATAATGCAGGATTTTCTCTGACTAAAAATGTCTGATATATAAATATTTCTTGATTTTATTGCTCTTTATAAAATAAAAACCTTATTTTTGCACTAATTTTCAAAATAAGACGGCATTTAATAAACTTTGATATGAAAGTGCGGATAATTTGATATAGAGTTGTGTCATTGCCGTTTGTTTGGAGAAAGGGGACAATTAAATATAAATGGATATGCTGTGAACATAATCGTTTTATAATTGTTCTTTATGTATAGTATTGAAAATAATTGGAATTATTGTTTTATTTAAAAAAGTATTTATGAAAAAGTTAATGATTGCGCTGGCTTTTGCCGGTCTGGGTACTGCTGCTAATGCACAGACTACCTCAATTGAAACTCCTTCAAAGTACACTGTTGCTACAAACTCATTCTGGAGCAACTGGTATATCCAAGTTGGTGTTGACATGTCATTACAGAATCCTTATGGCAAGGATTTCGCTGATGTTTTCCCTAACGGAAAATCTTTCGGTGCAAATCTTGCTATTGGAAAGTGGTTTACTCCGGGTATCGGTGTTCGCGGTAAGGTGAATTGGGAGAATGGTCTTCTTCAGGCAAACCGTCCTCATAATTTCTGGACTGCAGACGGTGACAAGGGTGGATACCTTGGCATATACTTCGATACTCAGTTCAATCTCAGCAACCTGTTCTGCGGTTACAATGAAAATCGTGTATGGAATTTGATTGCATATCCTCGTATGGGAGTTATCCGCAACTATGAGAACGGTAACTATACTCCGGCTCTTGGTGTAGGTCTTGAAAATACATGGAAGGTGAGCAAGCTTGTCAATATCTATCTTGATGCTGCATACACATTCACAACTGGTGGTTATTCTGTAGTTGATAACGACCGCAGCAGCACACATACAAACGGTATTCTTTCTGTTGACCTTGGTGTTCAGTTCAACCTCGGAAAGAGCAACTGGACAAAGGCTGTATCTGTAGATGCTTACAATGCACTTGCTGCTTCAAGCGAAGAGGCTCTTGCTAAGCTTCGTTCGGACCTCGATGCAGAGCGCAGAAGAAACAAGGACCTTCAGGCTCAGCTTGCTAAGGCTCCTAAGAACACAGCTGCTGCAACTCAGACTGTAATTGCAAGTGCTGCTTCTTCTGTATTCTTCAACATCAATTCTTCTAAGATTGTTTCTAAGAAGGATCTTATCAACCTTGAGGCTGTGGCTGCTGCTGCAAAGAACTCTAATGCCAAGGTTGTCGTAACAGGTACAGCTGATAGCAAGACTGGTTCTTCTGCTTACAACCAGAAGCTTTCTGAGGCTCGTGCTAAGGCTGTGGCTGATGAACTCGTTAACTTGGGTGTTAGCCGCGATAAGATCGAAGTTAAGGGTATTGGTGGTGTTAATGACGTAACTCCGTATAACCTTAACCGTCGTGCAATCGTTGAGTTGAGATAATTAAGCATGTGAGAAAGTAAGGTAGTATGGTCTTCATACCGATTTACTGACTCGCTAATAATATAAGTCGTCTGGCTCTTTTTTGAGTCAGACGACTTTTTTCGGCTGTTTTTTTACCTGTCTTGTAAAAAATATATTGAAAATCTTTTGCTGTAATATAAAAAAAGTGTACCTTTGCAACGCTTTAGAAAAAGGGCTTGGCGGAGTTCCTGTAAAAAGAGCTTTATGACGGGGTATAGCGCAGTTGGTAGCGTTCCTGGTTTGGGACCAGGCGGTCGCGTGTTCGAGTCACGCTGCCCCGACATATTAGCATAGTGATAGTGCCAAGTTAACGTCAGAGGCATCCGGGGTATAGCGCAGTTGGTAGCGTTCCTGGTTTGGGACCAGGCGGTCGCGTGTTCGAGTCACGCTGCCCCGACAAAATTCAAGGGTGTTTAGCTCAGCTGGTTCAGAGCATCTGCCTTACAAGCAGAGGGTCGGCGGTTCGAATCCGTCAACACCCACTATAATAAGAGTGGATTAGATGTAAATCTGGTTCGCTCTTTTTTTTGTAAGATGTTAGGTAAGCCTTGTGGGTGTGGATATGTCTTTCTTTGTTGTGGGCAGCGGATTTTGATGTGGTTGCAGCTTGGCATAAATTTGGAAGTAAATCTTTTGAAAACTATTGATGCTTTCGGCTCTTTGAGTGGTGGACCCAACCTTTTCTACTGGTGTAGGCTGAAGTGAACTTCTGCTTAATATCGCGCTTCAAGGAGGGAAAAAATCAGTTGTCTGCCGTGTTTTGTTCAAATCTGTATATGGGCAAAATAAAATGAATGTTAATTTAGTGTTAAATGTATTAGGTTTTAGGTGTTGTTGGATATAAATACTTAAATTTGCCGAAAAATAGAGCGTATTGGTGGAGGATTAAAAGGGGATTTGCTTCCACGTAGAATGAAGTATTTGTGTAAATCCCTTGTAGATGTGTAAGATAAGAGTGAAGGATTGTAGCTTTTTTTGTTTGGAATTGTATATAAAAACAGTTTTAATAACGATTGCAATGTTTGCTGCATGTTCGATATGCAGAGCACAACAGTTGTTGGGGACTTCGGGATTAATGAATGTTCCTACTGCTGAAATGTATGCTTCGGGGACATTCAAGGGAGGTGCAAGTCTTGTGCAGAAAGAATTGCTTTCTGATAGATTCAACTATAACACCGGCATATATTATATCGATTTTACTCCTTTTTCATTCATGGAAATAACTTTTAGAGAAACTTTGTTGAAAACTCGCAAAGGAGATAAAACGGGGTTCTATCAGCAGGATAGATCTACGACTTTACGTTTGCGTCCACTCAAAGAGAAAGAGGGGCGGTGGTTTCCTTCTGTTGTACTTGGAGTGAATGATATATATTCTGATCATGGTGCCAGTAACTATGCTGCGGTTTATGGAGTTGTTACCAAGAACTTACTTCTTGGAAAGGTTGGGACGCTGGATGTGACCGCTGGGTTTGCAAAGGCTTTTGATGAAGGTGATGCGTATGACGGAGTACTTGGCGGAGTTCGTTTTACACCTGCTGCAGTGAAGAATGCGAGTGTTATGGCAGAGTATGATACGCGTGGTTTTAATATAGGTGCGTCAGTTCTTCTGTTTAAGCATCTTAATCTGATGTGTTTTACTCGTGAGTTTACCGGTGTGTGTGCCGGAATTAGCTATCAATATACAATAAGATATTAGTTGCATGATATATAGATTGATAATCATATTGGCATTTGTTCTGAATGTGGCAGTAGGCTATGCAGCGAATGATGCGATAGTTGATTCGGCTCATTCTTTGAAGGACATGGGCTTTGAGAATGTCAGGGTGAGGGTTGTTGATGGTGTGGTGTATGCTGCTGTGGAGGCAACAGCCTATCGTGGTACTTTTAGAGGGGCTGGTGTTGCTTTGAACAAACTTGCTGCCGATTTTCCTGATGCGACAAGTTTTGAACTTGTCATCCTTGAATATAAAGTGCCGGAAGTTCATGTACATGCGGTAAAGGATTATGATAAGTGGACTGTTGGTGTTGATTATGCTGTTGGCAGTGTGATGGATAATTTGAAGATGGCGGAACAACAGGGTAGTTCGACTGGTAAAGTTGATGTGACATTTTATCCGATGGTTTCTATTGACAATCATCGTTTTGATAAGTTGTGCGAATATCTGGTATGTCTTGCACCTTCGTTTGAAACAACGCTATGGAAGGGAAATAGGGTGACTGTTCAGCCGATATTCCCTGTGGCGGGTAATGTGGCAAAAGGTAGTTCTGACACTTATGTACATTTGGGTGTGGCAAGTCTTCAACAGAGATTCCTGAACTCTGATAGATGGTATGGCGATATTGCCGGAGGATTTTTTCTCTATGATAGGGTAGGAGCACATGCCAGACTCGGATATAAGGCAAATAAGAATTTGGGCTTAACTCTGCAATTGGGATTGACAGGGGATGCGTATGTAGATGGTGATGGATACAATGTATCTAAGCCGGACAGATTCAATTTTATGCTGAAAGCAGATTATTATGAACCGAACACAAGACTACAGTGCAGTCTTTCTGCCGGGCGATTTGTGTACGGTGATTATGGTGCCAGACTTGATTGTACGCGTCATTTTGGTGAATATGCAATAGGGCTTTATGGAATACTTACCGGTGGAGAGCATAATGCGGGTTTCCATTTTGCAATTCCGTTCGGAGGGCGAAGCCAAAAAAGAAAGGGTGCATTGCGCTTGCGTCTGCCTCAGTATTTTGACTGGGAATATAGCATGGTTTCATACTATAAATATTCTTTTGAGAAGATGGGACAGGAATATGAGGATCGTCCAGATAAGAATCGCTCGGCGCATTATTGGCAAGCCAGGTACATTGAACAATATCTGCAAAAGTTCTTGGATGGACAGATGAAATAATATGATTGGTTAAATGTGGATTAGAGTTAAATTTTTTATATTATCAACAAATTCAAAATGTTATGAGAAAAATTAATTTTCTTTTTGGAGTTCTTGCTGTAGCAGCAACTGGACTCTTGAGTTCTTGCGATTGGAGTGATAACGATGAGGATCCAAATGTGATAGTACCTTCTTTGGGAGGAAACACATTGGTTGTAAATGCTAATGTTAATGCTTCATTTAAAGTTGAAGGTCAGACACCACAGAATGGAACTACAGCAACATTCGCAGTTTCTGGCGATAAGGCTATTGTTGAAGTTTCAGCAGCTGGCTATTTGACACAGAATGTAGAAGTAAACTTCGGTGAGAACACCATGATGAACGTAGATGTTCAGTTGGTAAAGGCTTCTACTAATGCGAAGACACAGGAAGAAGCTAAGAATGGTACACTGGTAGAGAATGACGAAGCGAATCAGGATGCTACAGATATTGAAGCTTCAATTTCAGTTCCTGCTAATGTAGAAATCTCAAATGTAGAAGCTACTGCTCTTTTCAGCGTTGTTGCATTTACTCCAGCTGCAGTTGGTGCTCAGAATGTAAATCAGGGCGCGGAAGTTTCTGTTCCTGCTTTGTCTCTTAATTGTGAACCTTCTGGAGCAAAATTTGATGGCGCGCCTGTAACTCTGACAGCTACAGCTGCTGATGCAGCAGGTTGTTTGGTTGCTTGTGTAAATGGAGGCGAATCTGTAAATGCTACTGTAAACGGAAACTCTGTGTCAGCTAAAGTTACTCATTTCTCAGTATGGTCATTCGTCTTGAAGGCAACAGTTGAGAATGTTCAGTCTGGAGAAGATGTAATCAAGAAGGGTTCTGTTCTTTTGTCTAATGGCAAGAGCACTATTTCTTACACTCAGAAGTTTGGTTTTGAAGCATCAGATGTTCAGAATGGTGGCTTGATTTCTAACTTCCTTGTTAATCAGTTTGGTAAGGCAGGTAGCATTAACAAGTCTGTTGAAATCTCTGCTGACAAGGCTGGTTCTGCTGACTATACTGTAAAGCAGAATGTGAAGACTTATACATTCAAATCTGGTGACAGAAGATTTATTGCAAAGGTTTATGGTAAAGTAACTGTAACAATCGACCGCAAAACAACTGATACATCTGGTCACTCAGGTGGTACAGGTAAATAATATTTCCGACTACTTTAGAGACTTCATAAAGTCTTTGCGAAAATAGAGAAAGGGAGGGGTATGCTATAAAGCGTATCTCTCCTTTCTCTATATATGGATATTTTGATTTTATTTGTATGGATATTTCGGTAGAAGATGATAAAATGTTATTTTTGCAATATAATAAAGATTGGCATTTATGAAGAAAAACGATTGGAAAGACCGTCTTGGAATGGTATATTCAACAAATAAAGACTTTAGTTTTGAGTATGAGGATTCAGACGAAGCGGAAACCTTACCAAAGGCTCAACAGCGTTTGCGGGTAAACATAGAGAAAAACGGCAGAAACGGAAAGACCGTGACTTTGGTCAAAGGCTTTGTCGGTAGGGATGAAGATTTAAAAGACTTGTCCAAGATACTGAAAGTGAAATGTGGAGTTGGAGGTACTGCAAAGGATCGTGAGATTGTTATTCAAGGCGATTTCAAGACGAGGGTTATAGAGTTGCTTCGTGCAGATGGGTATTCAAACACTAAATAGCTAACATTCTGCTGATAGTACTGTCAATAACTTGTGGATAAAAAAAATACTAAAACGATAATAGTCCCATAGAAAAGCAGTACCTTTGCCATTATGAAAATGTGTGGTCATGTTTTTGAGTCTTGTATTTCATGAACATACTGACATAGCATGATATTGTAAAATTGAATGGACAAATAGAACTTTTATGGGTAAAATCATTGCATTGGCTAATCAGAAGGGTGGTGTCGGTAAGACAACTACTGCCATAAATTTGGCTGCTTCTATTGCTACGCTTGAAAAGAAGGTGCTTGTTGTGGATGCGGATCCGCAAGCAAATGCATCGTCTGGGCTTGGAGTGGATATACAGCAAGTTGATACTTCCATTTATGACTGTATTATAAGCAATGTGGATCCTCATGAGGCTATTTATACTTCAGATATAGATGGACTTGATATTATTCCAAGCCATATTGATCTTGTAGGTGCGGAAATAGAGATGCTTAATATTGACGGTCGTGAGAAGGTGTTGAAGCGGGTGCTTGACCCTTTGCGTAAAGAGTATGATTATATATTCATAGATTGTTCTCCTTCATTGGGGCTTATAACGGTAAATTCTTTAAGTGCTGCTGATTCTGTGATTATTCCGGTACAATGTGAGTATTTTGCACTTGAAGGTATTAGTAAGCTTCTTAATACAATAAAAATCATAAAATCAAAACTTAATACTCATCTTGAAATTGAAGGTTTTTTGTTAACTATGTTTGATTCACGATTACGTCTCGCTAATCAGATATATGAAGAAGTTAAACGGCATTTTCAGGAACTCGTATTTAAAACAGTTATACAACGTAATGTGAAACTGAGTGAGGCACCAAGTCATGGAGTTCCGTGTATTCTCTATGATGCTACATCAACAGGTGCTAAGAACTATATCGCTCTTGCGAAAGAAGTTGTAGGGCATGATATGGTGGAAAACAAATGAAAAGGAAAGTAAACTATGGCTGTAAGAAAAAAATATAGTGCACTGGGTCGTGGACTTGATGCTTTAATTTCTACGGAAGATGTACATACGGAAGGGTCATCAACCATAAATGAGGTTGATATAAGTCTTATAGAGGCTAATCCTAATCAGCCTCGTCGTGAATTTGACGAGAATGCGTTGCGGGAACTGGCTGACTCCATTTCTGAGATAGGTATAATTCAGCCGGTTACCTTGCGTGAATTGAATAATGGGCATTATCAGATTATAGCTGGAGAACGCCGATGGAGAGCATCGCAGTTGGCTGGACTAAGCAGCATTCCTGCATATATCCGTACTGCTGACGATGAAAATGTAATGGAAATGGCTCTGATTGAAAATATACAACGTCAGGATCTTAATTCCATAGAAATTGCATTAGCATACCAGCATCTTATAGATCAATACGGACTTACTCAGGAAAAACTGAGTGAACGTGTCGGGAAGAAAAGAACAACTGTGGCTAATTATTTGCGATTACTGAAATTACCAGCACCAGTACAGGTTGCTTTGCAGAATCATGAGATTGATAATGGACATGCACGTGCACTGCTTGCTTTGGATGACCCGAAAGCACAAGTGAAACTTTTTAAGGAAATACAACAAAAGGGGTATTCTGTCAGGAAAGTTGAAGAGATTATAAAGAACATCAACGAGGCGGGAGAGACAACGAAAACACCGAAGATAATTGCAGCTAAAGAACTTGATGAGGAATATGATGGACTTCGGAGGCAAATGGCGCAGAATCTTGGAACTAAAGTGAAGGTAACATGTACTGCAAAAGGAGGAGGAAAAGTTTCTTTCTCTTTTGAGAATATAGATGAATTGCGTTATATTGTATCACTCTTACAATCTAAATAGTATTTATTTTTTGTGATAGCAAAGATTTTTACATATAGAATTGGAATGGTATTGGGGATATTGATGTCTCTTGTTGCTGAGGTTTGTGCGCAAGATACATTGGCTTTGCCTGTTCCGAAAGCAAGGATTCATCGTGAAGGTGGGCTAAGTGCTTATCCTAAGACCGATAGTGTATATACGGCTGGCGCAGATGAGTATCTGTTTGCAGATTCTTTGCTGGCTGTGGATCTTGTAGATTCTCTTTCTCTTGGTGATGACTCTATTCATATAATTTCCTTGTTGAAGGATTCTGTGGATTTGTCTGTGAATTATTCTTTGAAAGAGAAATGGATTCCAGACCCTAAGAAGGCGATGTGGCTTGCTATTGTGTTTCCTGGTGGAGGGCAGATATACAATAAGAAATATTGGAAGTTACCGATTATTTATGGCGGTTTTGTCGGATGTATATATGCGCTTAATTGGAACAATACTATGTATCGTGACTATTCACAAGCATATATTGATATTATGGATGATGATCCTAATACTAAAAGCTATGAGAACTTCATTCCTCCTTCTTATGATGTGAATCAAAACCTTACTCGTATTCAGGATTTATTTAGAAGGAAGAAAAATTATTATCGGCGATATAGAGATTTGAGCCTCTTTTGTATGATTGGGGTTTATGTCTTATCAGTCATTGATGCTTATGTTGATGCGGAACTTTCAAGTTTTGATATTAGTCATGACTTAAGCATGAAAGTTAAACCTACGATAATAAATGAGAAGGGAAAGAGAAATAATCTGATGTCCAATTCTTATGGATTGCAGTGTAGTCTGCGTTTCTGATTTTGACCTTTTATTTTTATGGAGTAGATTCTGAAAAATCTAGCAACCTTGTAATGAATGAAAGATATAATGAATAAAAAGTTTATAATATTATGCGTTTCTTCATTGATTGCGTATGAAACTATGGCGCAAGATGTTGTAACAACTGTAGAAGATAGTGCTAAGACTGAATTTATAGATGTGCCTGATGAGTTGATTGTCAGTGAAGAAGAGTTGTTAAATGATTATATAAATAAGAATAACCTTACGAATGGTAATGGAGAAGTGCGTGTGCTCTCGTATAACGATTCTATTATTGTAAATCGTTTGTCCAAAATACCAACTACCATAGAGATGCCATTTAATGACGTTACACAGAAGTTTATAGATATGTACAGCAATAGAATGCGTGGCTCTGTGGCTATTATGCTTGGAAGTTCTAATTTCTATATGCCTATATTTGAAGAGGCTCTTGAAAAGTATGGACTTCCTTTGGAATTGAAATATCTGCCTGTAATAGAATCTGCACTTCGTCCTTCAGCGACATCACGCGTTGGGGCGGCCGGACTTTGGCAGTTTATGATTGCGACAGGGAAACGGTATGGTCTGGAGGTGAATACTTTGGTTGATGAACGTCGTGATCCTGTAAAATCAAGTGATGCAGCTGCGAGATACCTAAAAGATTTGTATGATATGTTTGGAGATTGGGGGCTTGCGATTGCAGCTTATAATTGTGGTGAAGGGAATGTTCAAAAAGCTTTACTTCGTTCTGGAGGCGTAGAAGTAAAGGATTTTTGGTCGGTTTATAATAAATTACCTCGTGAAACTCGTGGATATGTACCAGCTTTTATTGCAGCTAATTATATTATGACATATTATTGTGATCATGGTATTGTTCCAATGGAAGCACGTTTGCCTGCACAATCTGATACGATAATAGTAACAAATGATGTTCAGTTTAAACAGATTTCATCTGTATGTAATATTACAGTTGATGAACTTCGTGCATTGAATCCGCAATATAGACATGATATCGTTCCGATGAATTATGCTTTAAGACTTCCTTCACAATCTATTGAGGCTTTTATTCTTAATGAGGATAGTATTTATGGGCTGAAAGTGAGGAACGCACCTATACGGAGGAGTGTTACAGGATATATAGAAGGGAATAGTGGGGGGCTTTCTGTTTCAACAAAAAATAATAAGGTGGCAGGAAAAACTGTATCTGTTCGTAGTGGTGATTCTTTATCAACTATAGCTAAACGTAATGGTACAACTGTTACGCGGTTGCGTAAATTAAATGGATTAAAAAGTAATATGATTCATCCTGGACAAAAAATACGTGTGAGATAATAGATGTTTCTGTGTTAAAAATGTTATGATTATGGAAGACGTTCTTACAAAAGAAGAAATGGAAGCTAAAATGGTGGATGATGCATTCCGGCATTTGGTGGATTCTTATCTTGCAACTAAACATCGCAAGAAGGTAGATGTAATTACTAAAGCGTTTAATTTTGCAAGGCATGCTCATAAAGGTGTACGTCGTCTTTCTGGAGAACCTTATATAATGCATCCACTTGCAGTGGCGCAGATAACCTGTATGGAAATAGGCTTAGGATCTACTTCTATATGTGCAGCTCTTCTTCATGATGTTGTTGAGGATACCGACTATACAGTTGAAGATATAGAAAATATGTTTGGGGCTAAGGTTGCGCAAATTGTTGATGGGCTTACTAAAATCTCGGGTGGTATATTTGGTGATCATGCTTCTGCTCAAGCTGAAAATTTTAAAAAGCTTTTGTTGACAATGAGTGAGGATATTAGGGTAATCCTTATTAAAATTGCAGATAGATTGCATAATATGCGTACTCTTGGTTCACAGGCTGTGAATAAAAGGTATAAGATTGCAGGAGAAACACTATATATATATGCGCCGTTAGCAAATCGTTTAGGGCTGAATACTATAAAGACAGAGCTGGAGGATCTCAGTTTCAAATACGAGCATCCGGAAGAGTATGCTATGATACAAAAGAAACTGGAAGCAACAGAGAATGAACGGAATACTGTATTTGATGAATTTACAGCTCCGATTAGGAAGCAACTTGATGTTATGGGGATAAATTATGAGATAAAAGCTCGTATAAAATCTCCATATTCTATCTGGTGTAAAATGCAAAATAAGCATATTCCGTTTGAAGAAATTTATGATATACTTGCTGTTCGAATTATTTTTGAACCGCGAGAATTGGAATCGGAATTGAATGAGTGCTTTAATATTTATGTCTCAATTTGTAAAATATATACATCACATCCAGATCGGCTGAGAGATTGGGTTAGTCACCCTAAGGCTAACGGATACCAAGCTCTGCATGTTACTTTGATGAGCAATAAGGGAGAGTGGATAGAAGTACAGATTCGTAGCCAAAGAATGGATGAAATCGCAGAGAAAGGGTTTGCTGCTCATTGGAAATATAAGGAGGGGGACAAAACAGAACTTGCCAGTGAAAATGAGCTGGATAAGTGGCTTACGACTATTAAAGAAATACTTGATGATCCTCAACCGGATGCCATGGATTTCTTAGATACGATTAAACTTAATCTTTTTGCTTCTGAAATATTTGTATTTACCCCTAAGGGAGAGATACGTACAATGCCTGCAGGTTCTACAGCTCTGGATTTTGCTTTTTCCATCCATACTTTTGTTGGAAGTCATTGTATTGGGGCAAAGGTTAATCATAAACTTGTCCCAATGAGCCATAAGTTAAATAGTGGAGATCAAGTTGAGATTCTTACTTCAAAATCACAGCATGTACAAAAGTCATGGCTCAATATTGTAACAACAGCTAAGGCTACAACGAAGATTCTTGCTGTGTTGCGCCGTGAAGAACGTGAAGCACGTAAAAAAGGAGAGGAAATTTTAGATGATTTCTTTAAAAAGGAGGATATAGTTAAGAATACTATTAATATTGAGCATATATGTAAGGTGCATGATTTTACTAAACCAGATGCTCTTTTTGTGGCTATTGGTGAGGGTAAGCTTAAACTTGGTGATGATGATGTTAATAGTTTGAAGGGTAAGGAATCCTCTGTGATATGGAAAAAAATATTTCCTTTTGGAAAGAAGCAGAAAGAGGATGATGAGAAGAAAAAGAATAAAGTTAAATCGGCTGATTCAATAGACAGAAAAAAGATTCTTTCTTTGACAGAAGATTCTATTCAAGATAAATATGTATTAGCAACCTGTTGTAAACCTATTCCTGGAGATTCTGTTATGGGATTTATAGACGATGATAATAGGATTTCTATTCATAAGTTACGTTGCCCTAATGCAGAGAGGTTGAAAGCGAACTATGGAAACCGTGTGCTTGCTGCTAAATGGGATATGAACCGTTTACTTCTGTTTCCTGCTAATATTTATTTGAAGGGACTTGATAAGATGGGGCTGTTAAATCAGATAACTCAGGTTATATCGCAATTATTGAACGTCAATATTAGGAGGCTTGAGATAGAATCTAATGAAGGACTTTTTGAAGGTAAAATCCAAATATTTGTTCATGATACAAGTGATATTCAAAATGTTATGGATAACCTTAAGAAAATTCCTAATATAAAAGTTGTTGCAAGGGTATAGCGGTTATTTTTATTATTGATATTTGAAATATTTATATCAGATATTTTATTGTATAAAAAGCAGCGAGATAGTGTGTGGTATCACTATCTCGCTGAATTTATTTTTTAGGATGCTATTTTGCATTGTTCTCTAAGAATATGCAAACTCGGTTCCAGTCATTCTCACTGAATATTTCAGTTGTGGCCCCAAGACCTTCCGTTTTGAGTCTGTCAGGAGAGATCTTGTATGTGTTGACAAGCATGTTGTAAACAGCTGTTGCACGTTTCTCAGATAATCTTTGGTTGAAGTCTTTATCACCTTCAGGTGAGGCATAACCCTTAATTGTCACTGTACATTCCGGGTGATTCTTCATATATGTAGCTATCATCTGTACAGAAGGCTGCTGTGACTTATTTATGACACTTTTTGCTTGGTCGAATATTACAACTGGAGCAAGTTGTGTTGTTGTTTTATTGACAATGATTGTCTTATCTTTTGCTTTCTCTGCAGCAAGTTGAGATTTCAGGTTAGTGATAGCATAGTCTTTATCAGAAATGACATTCTCGTATGTACCTCGCATACGATTAATTCTGTCATTCATCTCATCAATTTGTTCTTGAGTATATTGCTTATCACTGAGCTGGAAATTATGGGTTCCATTGCTGTTTTTGAATTTATATGTTACACCGGCCATGAATGTTAGATATGAAGAATTGACATTCATATTGTTTCCATTCTTGCCATTTAGAGCGTATGTAATCGCAGGTTTTATGTTAATCTGTAAAGCTTCAGATACGTTGAAGTTTAATCCAAGTCCGAAATTAACGCTTATAAAGTTTTTGTCTTTTTTAGGCGAATCAGATGAACTTACTCCATAGAAATGTCCCCATCCTGCTCCTGCTTCAGCAACAAGCTCAAACGGACGTGGAGCACCATTATATCCTCCGAAAAAATTGCTGATGTTAAAGAGACCATTTAATCCTACATTTGTATAGTCAAAAGCTGCATTTCCTCCTTTATGACTGGAAAATAGGTGAGAACGGTAGTTTCCGTTATTGTCATTAATTCCTGTTTGGACGCTTGCTGAAAGACCAAATACAGGGGTTAAATAGCGACCAACTTCTAATTTAATGGAAGGACGCATATCTCCAAAGAATTTAGAACCTGCAGTTGGTTCGTAAACACCACCGCTAATTCCGATAAACCAATTGTCTGTTAGTTTACTTCCTGTTAGGTTCTCTTGTGCGTTTGCTGTTATTGCACATACACTGAGTGCCATCGTTAAGGTTAATGTAGATTTCTTCATAATCGAAAAGGTTTTTTGTTAGACATATTTAATTTCTTATTAATAATCAGGTTTATATTTCGTCTTTGGCATTTATTTCTTTTGCCTTTCGACTGACTTATTAACAAACAGAAATTAAATTTGCTCACGTAAAAAGCTTTTTTTTTCGAAAAAACGAGTATTTTCTTACTGTTTCCTAAAAAAAGATTCTATTTTTGGGGATGGTCTCATTCTTTTGTTATGCTGATATAAAAAATAGCAGTAGATGAATGTTAATAGAAAAACATTTATCTACTGCTCAAATAGCATATATTTTATTGTGCAAAACTACAACTATTTAAATTATTGTAGTAGTAGCCTTAGTAACATCGAATTTACTAATTCGGCTTATTTGCAGAATAAACAATTTTGAGAGCATAAGCTTTACGAAGAACCTGCTTTACGTCTGTTATTATACCCATTGGAGTTTCTTTATCAACTTTGAGAGAAACTGTGTAGAACGGTTTATCTACTTCTGCCAACTCGTTACGATCTGTCATTACATAATCATAAACTTCATTTACTTCTGCATATTTGTCATTAAGCTGGATACGTGTTCCTTCTCCAAATTGCGACTTCAATGCATCTGTTGGCTTACCTATATAGATAAAAGACGTACAAGATTTACGTGCAAGTTTTTCAAGCTGCGTACCTACCGGTTTTTCAAACTTGACTTTTAATGTTACTTCACGCATAGTTGTTACCATCATGAAGAAAAACAGGATAGTAAAAATCAAGTCCGGCAGAGATGAAGTGTTCATCTCTGGCATTTCACGACTGCCATTTTTATTAAATCTGCTCATTATAAACTTGCTCCATACTTTTTAGGTTCAGCCTCAGAAATCTTCTGAGGATATACTTCGCGAATAGCCTCTTGCTGCTCTTTTGTCAAGAATTCATATTTGAAACCAAATTCTTCTTTTGCCAACTCATTACGGAGTTCATTATATGCCTGTACTAATTTGTCTTGTACAGCAAAATATACCCAATAACTTGTTCCGCGGTCGGTCTGTACTGAAATTACATGATTCTCTGTAACCATACGCTGACCAAGAAGTTTTACGTTCTTCGGTTTCTTTTCCGGAAGATTTGATTTGTTTTCCGGGTTTGCAATAAATTCTTTAGCTATCTCCTTCACGTCATCAATTGAAACGTAATCTTCTCCAATCATAAGGTAGTTGTCCTTATTTATACGGATATTTAATATATTACGTTCCTTAATTTTGATTTCGTTATTTTCCTTGTTCTCCTCTGGTGGTTTTGGAAGTGTACGTCCCAATCCCTGATCGGTATCCATTGATGTGGTAACAAGGAAGAAGATGAGCAACATGAATGAGATGTCGGCTGTTGAACTGGTGTTCAGTCCCGGCATTTTTCTTTTCTTTCCCATGATTACTCCTTTCTTTTTGTTACTTCTTTGAGATTTCCGATACCATACTCCATGCAGTTACTCCAACAGCTATAACAGCAAGAATAGCGATGGATACCATTGAAGCGTCAGTGAGGATAATTCCTGTAGGATCATTCCATTCTTTTCCGTTGATGATAAGTGTTTCACTTTGATTTGAAACACCTATACCAGCACCAATTGCAATAGACAGTATTGGCAGTCCCCATGTGTACATCACAGACTTGTTCAAGCCATGCTGTGAAATAAACATGATGAAACTACAAAGCATAAATATTGCAGCGGCAGCAATTAGAATGTATGTCCAAATGCACAATGCATCCAGCAGCTGCGGATTGTTCATTTTCGGATTCTCTTCATAAGGTGTATCGTAACCGATAGTGAAGAAAAGAATGAAAATGATGATGCTAATAGCCATAAGACCTGTCAGCACATATTTTGATATCTTTTCAATGTCCATTTTGAATATTAGATTAAATTTTTAGACTTCTGTATTTTACTTTCTATTATTATTTCTTGAGGTTGTATTTTGTAACGATGTCAAGAAGAGTAATAGTAGAATCTTCCATCTGAGCTGTAAGACTTTCAATCTTTGCCAAGATATAGTTGTAGAATACCTGAAGAATAAGTGCAACGACGATACCGAAGATTGTTGTCAAAAGGGCTACCTTCATACCACCTGCAACAACTGTTGGAGAAATATCACCTGCAGCCTGAATATCATCGAATGCCTGAACCATACCAATCACAGTACCCAAGAATCCGAGTGATGGAGCCATACCGATGAAGAGTGTAATCCATGAACATCCTTTTTCAAGGTTTGAAGCCTGTACAGCACCGTATGCAACAACTGATTTTTCTACAGAATCAACACCTTCGTTAATTCTCATGAGACCCTGATAATAGATAGATGCAATAGGACCACGAGTATCACGGCAAATAGATTTTGCAGCTTCAACATCGCCTTTGTTAATAAGTGCATTTTCAACACCTGTAAGCATCTTCTTTACATTTACATCTGCAAGTGCAAGGTAGATGATACGCTCGATACAGAAAGCAAGACCAAGTACGAGTGCAATAGCAACAAGTGCCATGAAGCCTGCATCACCTTCAATGAACTTTGTTTTGATAGTCTTGTACATTCCGCCTTCCTGAACTTCCGGTGCAGCAGGAGTTTCTTCTATTGCTTCTGCAACCATAGTGTCAGTTTCAAGAGAATCAACTGCAGCTGTTGAATCTACTTGCTCTACCGCAGCTTCGTCTGAAACCTCATCTTGAGCTGAAACAGCCTGAGTCATACCAAAAGTAAAGACTCCCATCATCGCAATAATTGCAAATACTTTTTTCATTGTGTGTTTAATTTTTTTAAGATTAATACTTTATTTGTTTTGTTTATTATCTTTTTGTTTGTTAATAGGTAAATTGTTTGTTTTTTAGCGGAGAGAGGGGGATTCGAACCCCCGAGACGTTTTTGACGCCTACACGCTTTCCAGGCGTGCCTCTTCAGCCACTCGAGCATCTCTCCTTTCGCCGTTTTTCACGGTATCTTTCTAAAACGGCTGCAAATTACGAATTATTTGCGATTCATACGCTAAATCAGCAACAAAAATAATCATTTTTTTGTTATGAAATAACTCAAAGCTTTGCAAAGTTTCTTTTTTGGTGTAAAAAAATGCTTTTTCTGTATTGTAAACAGGCTTTTCGTCTGTTTTTACTCTTTTATAATCTATGATACGTAAATTTGATTGATGGTATAATTTGTTGGAGTGAGTTCTAATAAAGCATGATAAACCAATGTCTTCATATTGTTTTTTGAATGGCTGTACCGAACATTTTTATTGCATTTTCTGTTGTTGTTGTTGCCACTTCGTTAACTGTACAGTGGTATATTTCTGCGACTTTTTGTGCTATGTTAGCAATAAATGCACTTTCATTTCTTTTTCCTCTGTAAGGAACTGGGGCAAGATAAGGAGCATCTGTCTCAAGTACAATTCGCGATAAAGGTACAGTTGAAGCTAAAACTTCAGGTAAATCAGATTTATTGAACGTTGCTACACCTCCTATACCAAGCATGAATCCTTCAAAAGATAACAAATCTTTTGCCTCATCCGAATTTCCTGTAAAACAATGAAACACCCCTTTTATGTGGTTATGACGGTGTGCTTCCATTATTTCTACCAGTTCCTTATGTGCAGCTCTTGAGTGTATCATTAAGGGAAGGTGGTAGGTTTCTGCCCAACGGATTTGACGTTCAAATGCTTCTTTTTGCTCTTTTTTATATGTATCATCCCAATAAAAGTCAAGTCCGATTTCTCCGATTGCTATAAACTGACACGTATTATCTGTGTGAGATTTTAGCATTGCTTCCATACTGTCAAGGACTCTATCGTATTCTTCCTTTTCCTTTACATCCTCTGGGTGTAAACCTATCATAGGATATAAAATGCCTGTATGTTTTTTACATGTACCTAATACATTATTTATAGTAGTACTATTAATATTGGGTATTAGTATTGTTTTTACACCAACTTTTTGTGCCCTGTCAAGCACATCATTAATGTCGCAACTGAATTCTTCACCATCGAGGTGTGCATGCGTGTCAATTAGATTATACATAACAGTATTATCTGCAATTTTGAAAACTGTTTTAATTATTCCTCTGTTCAGTCTTATTGGGGCTTTAAAGTTCTCGTCCCATCAGATTATTTGCAAAATCTCTCAGTTCTCTTTTTTTACATTCCTCTACCTCTACTTTGTCTAAGCTTTCAATAGCTTCCGTAAAAAGTTGCTTGATTTTTGCTTCACATACAGGTTTAATTCCTACAGTGTTGTATATTGCTGTAACTGCTGCTATCTTTTCTTCCGGGTTGTAATTCTTTTGTAGAATCCAACTTTTCAATTCTTCTTTTGTTTTGCCCTCTGCCATGTTCAAGGCATTGATAAGCATGAATGTTTTCTTGTTGCAAAGAATGTCCCCACCAATCTTTTTTCCAAAAACTTCTGGATTTCCATATACATCGAGCAAGTCATCTTGAAGTTGAAATGCAAGTCCCATTTTTTCTCCAAAAGTATATAGGTTTTCTACATCTTTTTCTTTTGCATTAGCCAATTGTGCTCCTATTTTCAGTGCACATGCCAGCAACAACGATGTTTTGAGACGTATCATTTCCATATATTCATTTTCTGTAACGTCAGTTCTACATTCGAAATCCATGTCATACTGTTGCCCTTCACATACCCCCAAAGTCGCTTCCGTAAACGTATCAAGTGCTTTGTACATAGACTCCGATTTATGTTTACACATCAATTTATATGCAAATATAAGCATTGCATCTCCCGATAATATGGCTGTGTTATCATCCCATTTTTTGTGTACAGTGGGCATTCCGCGTCTCATGTCTGCACAATCCATGAGGTCGTCGTGTAACAATGTGAAATTGTGGTAAGTCTCCAAACCTATAGCACAAGGCATAATACTATCTACATCTTCTTTATAGAGATTGTATGCCATAAGCATTAATGTTGGGCGAATCCTTTTGCCTCCAAGAGACAGTACATATTGAATTGGAGAATACAGTTTTTCCGGCTGGGCATTATATACTATATTGCTAATGTATGCATTTACCTTCTCTTGTAGCTGTTTGTTTGTAAACATAATATTGAGTTTTGGGACTTTTGTTATTTTCTTATTGTTTATCATGTTTTAGGCACGAACTACATGTTTTTTCTGCTGCTTTTGCAGGTCATGTAGCTCGTGCCTATTTCTGTTTAACTTCTGTTTTGCTAAGAATTATTATTGTATTCTGAAGGCAACAGGAACTGTGTATTTTACTCGTACCGCTTTACCGCGCTGTTTTCCCGGATTCCATTTCGGCATTGAAGAGATAACTCGGATAGCCTCTTTGTCAAGTGAAGGGTCAACAGATTTCATGATTTCCGGATCTACGATAGAACCGTCCTTGTTTACCGTAAATGATACAAGTACGCGTCCTTGGATGTTGTTGTCCAATGCAATGCTTGGATACTTGATGTTCTTGCTCAGATATTTCAGCAGAGCTTCCATGCCGCCAGGGAACTCTGGCATCTGCTCTACTACCTGAAAGACAGTACCTTCGTCTGATTCCTCTTCTGTAACCACCGGACCTGTAGCTACTGGACCTGTGTGTTGAGCCACCGGACCTGATATTGCTTCTGTTGTGGACTCAGAAGACTCAATAGTTTCTTCCTCTATTTCAGTGTCGTCATCCACAATATCAAGGATTTCTGCTACCTGAGGCGCTTCTGCTGGTGGAGGAGGGGCAGCTTGGAAGATAGGTTGCGTAATAGGAACAACTTCTTCTTCCATTGCAGCATACGCAGCATAGACAACCGGTTCCGTTTCGATATGCTCACGGGTTGTCCATTCAAAAGCCGCAAACATTGCAGAAAGTGCAACGATGTAACCAATCAGAAGACCAGTACCTTTCTGCCCTTCGAGATCAGCTTTCTGTGATTTTTTGATTTCCATAGATTGTATGTTTTTTTAATGTTTCCCACGAAGTGACGCAAAAGTAATACTTTTTTTACTTTTCGCATTCACTAATTCGGATTTTTTTTCCTTTTTGCTGTTATTTTTCTGTTTTGCGACTTTGTGTAACTTTGATTACATCATTTTCCTGGCTTTTCTTCACTTACGTCAACAATGTTCTTTACAGAAGAAAAAAGCTTCTTTCCTGTGAGATAAGCTTTGTTATTACCCTCAATCTCTGCAATGATAATATCATCTTCTGTTACGGCATCGGGAGAAGTTTCTATTTGTTCTTCTTCCATATAGTTGTTGAGTGAACTTTTTAATAAGTTGGTTACGTCTTTGAGTAATCCTTTGAATCCTTTGTTTTTACGGAATCTCTTATAAGCTCGTTTTTGTTTGATATGTGAAAGACGTATTTTGCGCACTAAATTTTTGATGATTATACCTGAAGAAATACATCCCGCTTTAGTATATTTGCCTATCTTTATGATTGTAGGCTTTAAATGTATAATAGCCTGTATGGCACTTTTTATTCCTTGAATGGACAGTCGAATGATGGTGCTCAATGCTATGATTATCCATTTGGCTAATATCTTGCTTCCGTTTCTTATACTTGCCTTTGCTTTGTGTAGTTTCTCCTGTGTATTATTATCATTCCAAAAGTCAACGCATTGTTTTATGCCTTTTTTTATGAGACGAATACACAATATGACGCTTCTTATTATAATACGTAATATGCTGCGTACCATTTTCCATAACAGAAGCAACAGCAGTCTGCCTATTTCAGTAAGCATTTCTGCGCCTGTTTTTTCTTCCGAATATTTCTTTTTTTCTGTCATGATACTGCATTAGTCTTTATAATAATCTGATTTGCAAAATTAGATAAAATCAGCGAGGTTTTACATCTTCAAAATAAAGTATTTGTGTTTTCTTTTAAAGAAAGCCTGTATAAACTTGTGTAGAATCAAAAAGTGACTTGCCTATGTCGAAATTAAAAAAAGTGGGGCATACAGAACTTTCGGGATTTGAACATTTGTGTCATGTTTCGTATATGCAGAGCATGAATGCCTTGACATATACGAAACAAACCTTAGTTCGCAAAGAAATAAGATTCTCGGACTTTTTATTTCCCAACAGTACGTGTACTTCTCACTTCATGTCCGTATGAACGGTAGTCATCTACTGGAATCTCCACTTCCGGTTCTGACAACTCTATGTGGTGAGGCAAATGAAATTTCAGATATTTTATGCTTAATCCTCTCGCCAGCCACATTTCTTCATAATATGTACGGATATTCAGAATATCATCTGCCACACCGCTGTTATACAAATCGAATGTTATCAGTTCCGTAGGCAGGCCGTTGTGCTCTATCATACATTTAGTGTATGTAGCCATAAAATTACTGTCCGTTTTTACATGTATGATGCCATTATCAGTCAGGAACTTGCGGTATCTTTCCATGAAAAATGTGGATGTGAGGCGTTTGGTTGCTTTTTTCATTTGAGGGTCGCTGAATGTCAGCCATATCTCATTGACTTCATCCGGAGCGAACATTTCTTGTATGAACTCAATGTTTGTACGTAGAAATGCCACATTCTTCAATTGTTCGGTAAGAGCGGTCTTAGCTCCATGCCACATGCGCGAACCTTTAATATCCACCCCTATGAAATTCTTCTCCGGATATTTTCTGGCAAGCCCTACGGTGTATTCGCCTCTTCCACATCCAAGTTCAAGCACGATGGGGTTGTCGTTCCTGAAAAAATCTTTGTGCCAGTTGCCTTTCATTGCAAAACCCTCTTGTTGGAGTTGCCAATAAGGACATTCTACAACAAGAGGGTTGTTTGCCATATCTTCAAATTTAGCTAATTTGCCTTTTCCCATATATTGTTTTAGGTTGTGAAGTTTCATGTTGTGAAGATATAAGATTCTTGTTTTGATGGGTGTTCTTTTTCTACCGTTTCACTTTCAGAATCTTATATCTTCATAATCGTCATGTTAATCAATGACTACCTTTGTCCATCCATGTATGTCTGGCTCAGTGCCGTACTGTATGCCTCTGAGTTTGTTGTATAGTTTTGTACATACTGGTCCGGGTTTGCCGTCTTTAGAAAAAACAAAAGTTTTCTTTTCCTCAAGATCATCAATTTTCTCAATAGGGCTTATCACAGCTGCTGTGCCACATGCACCGGCTTCTTCGAATGTTGCCAGCTCGTCCTCCGGTATAGGTCTTCTTTCCACCTTCATGCCCATGTCTTCTGCCAATTGCATCAAGCTTTTGTTGGTGATAGAAGGCAGGATTGAAGTGGATTTTGGTGTGATATATGTATTATCCTTTATTCCGAAGAAGTTTGCGGCACCACATTCATCCATGTATTTCTTTTCTTTTGCGTCAAGATAGAACTCACATGAATATCCTAAGTCGTGCGCCATCTTGTTGGCACGCAGACTGGCTGCATAGTTACCGCCGACTTTGTATATACCAGTACCCAGAGGAGCGGAACGGTCAAACTCACGTATGATGACGTATGGGTTTGTTGAGAAACCTCCTTTGAAGTAAGGGCCTACCGGAGTTACGAACATAAGAAATAAGTATTCTGTAGCAGGGTGTACTCCGACCTGTGCACTTGTACCGATTAACAGCGGACGTATGTAAAGAGAAGCTCCGCTTTCGTATGGCGGAATGAAACGCTCATTCAGTCTTACGACTTTGCGTACCATCTCTTCAAACATTTCGGTAGATACTTCCGGCATGAGAATACCACGGCAAGTACTTTGCAGACGTGCAGCATTCTCGTCCATACGGAACACACGCACTTTGCCGTCCGGACATTTGTATGCTTTCAGTCCTTCAAAAGCTTCTTGTCCATAATGGAGGCTTGTAGCAGCCATGTGCAATGGAATTGTCTCTTCACTGCACACTTCTATTTCACCCCATTTTCCGTCACGATAATAGCAGCGGACATTATAATCTGTCTTGTGATAGCCGAATCCAAGACTTGACCAATCCATTTCGTTCATGTTTTATCTTTTTTTGTCGTTATTGTCTTGCTCTATGTGAATGGTATGCGCTATGCAATTTGCATTCAATGTTGCAAAAGTACACATTTCTTTCTCAAAACTGCAAGAATATTCAAGGATTTTGTGATTTTGGCTTACACAAATGACAATAAACATCAGGGAAGATGTTTGTAGTTAAATAATTATATATACTTCTTATAGGAGTGTTGGTTTGGGCTTTTACACCAGTTCGTTGAACTCCCTGTTGATAAGTTGCAATTCGTCTCTGATAGCTTTCAGACGTTCTATTACCTCAATCTGTTTGTTGGTTCCCCCTTTGTCGCGCTTTATCATGTCGCGCGCCCCCTGCAGTGTCATACCTCTTTCTTTTACCAGATGGTAAACAAGGCGTATTTCCTCAATGTCCTCCTTCGTATATTGGCGTATGCCACGTCCCGCCTTTCGCGGTGTGATGCTTGGAAATTCTTTTTCCCAATACCGCAAAAGGGTTTCCGTCACATTAAACATCTGAGCCACTTCACTGATAGAGAAGTAGAGTTTCAGGTCTTTATTGGTGTTCAGTGCCATTTTCTTGTAGAAGGACAATATTGACGAGTGGACAGATTGAGGATTGTCCACTCGCCAACTAAAAAAACAAGTTATTTCTTCTCCGGAATATTCTTCAATATTTCGAGTACATAATTATAGAATCTTCCGACAGTCGGGATGAGGCAACGTTCATTCGGTGTGTGCGGAGAGAGCAGAGTCGGACCGAATGAAGCCATGTCCATATCTGGATAAGTCACTCCGATAATGCCGCATTCAAGTCCTGCGTGACAAACCTGTACAGTCGGCTTTGTGCCGTACATTTTTTCGTAAACCTCCGACATTTCAGCCACGAGAGGAGACTTTGTGTTCGGTTGCCAGCCGCCGTATCCTCCTTCAAACTTCACGCTCATTCCTGCCATAGAGAAACAGGAGAGAAGTGAATTGCACAGGTACAACTTCATGCTGTCGCATGAGCTGCGTGCGAGAATGGATATTTCCGCTTTTCCGTCAGCCACATTGATGATGGCGAGGTTTGATGAAGTTTCCACCACTTCCGGAATTGTTGGGATATACCGAAGAACACCGTCGTGTGCAGCCATTACGGCATTGATGAGATTTTCCTGTATGTCTTCCGGCAGAGCCTTGGAAGGCAGGTCGCAAGATTCGAGCTCAAGTGTTACACCCTCCTTTTCTATGTCTGCAAATTCCGCATTGAATGTTTTGCGGCATTTATCGACAAGTTCCTTCATTTCTGCTTCCTTTGCTTCCGGCACCAGTATCACAGCTTCTCCGTCGCGTGGAATGGCATTTCTCATGTTGCCTCCGTGCCAAGAACTCAACCATGCGCACTTTGTGTTTACCAACGCAAACAGTACTCTTGCCATGAGTTTGTTGGCATTGGCGCGTCCTTCGTTTATTTCAAGTCCTGAATGTCCGCCGAGCAAACCCTTGATGCTGATTTTGTATGCTTTCATCCCGGCAGATTCCACGAGAAGCTCTTGATATTCCATAGAACATATCACATCCATGCCACCGGCGCATCCTATTGTAATTTCGCCTTCTGTTTCAGAATCAAGGTTCAGCAGATATTTGCCGTTCAAAACACCTGCTTTGAGTCCGAAAGCGCCATACATGCCAGTCTCTTCGTCTTTGGTGATGAGCACCTCAATCGGACCGTGCTCTACAGTCTGGTCTTCGATTATTGCCATTGCGGCAGCCACTCCCATTCCGTTGTCCGCACCGAGGGTTGTACCTTTGGCTTTTACCCATTCTCCGTCTATATATACCTGCAAAGGGTCTGTCTCGAAGTTATGCTCACTGTCCTTTGTTTTCTGTGGAACCATATCCATGTGAGCCTGCAATATTGCCGTTTCACGATTCTCGTAGCCCGGTGTTGCCGCCTTACGCATGATTACGTTTCCCACTTCGTCTATGAACGCTTCCGCTCCGTTCTTCTGGGCGAAATCAACAAGCAGGTTTGCCACTTTTTCAGTATGTCCTGACGGACGCGGTGTCTGTGTCAATGTGTAGAAATTGCGCCAGACATTCTTTGGCTCTAAATCATAAATTTCCATATTCGTTAAATCTTATTTGTTTATAATGGTCGAGACAAGAAACAGCCTCTGTGGTGTTCGCCATGTTCCGGCTCATTATTGTTTTTCTTTTCACTTAATTTGCAACGACTGTGTTAGCGTCCGATGCTTCCTGTCGGCATACTGCACTTTTCTCACGTGTCTGGAGTGCTATGGCTGAATATATACCCAGCAACGGTACGAGTGCTGTCTGTACGGTATGTACGATAAGTACGAAAGTGACAGCATCGTTCTCTGCAATTCCATATAATATAAGGATGGTCTTGACTGCAAAATGCCACGGTCCGGCTCCGTTGGGAGTGGGTACAATGACCGATATGCTTCCTACGATGAAAGAGACAAGTGCAGCTGTCAGTCCAAGATGCTCCGTGAAGTCAAAACAATAGAATGTAATATAATAATGTAGGAAATAGCTCACCCAGATGGCGAATGTATAGAAGGTGAACAAACTCTTGCTTCTTACATTTTTGAGCGAGGTCATTCCTTCCTTTATGTTTCCTACCACCTTCTTCACTCCCGACAATATTGCCATTTTATGTATAGCTATATATAGGAATATGATGGTTGATACCATGCAGACGGCTGTCACTATGTAGCCGGTTGCAGTGAATCCTTGCAGTATTTCAAGGATGCTCGTTCCTGTCTCGTCAAAGAATATGCCGAACACCTTTATCTGCATGAAGAAGACCAGCATGGCGGTTATCATCACCAGCAGAGAATCGATGATACGTTCTGTGACCACCGTCCCTAATGCTTTCGGGAACGATGTCCCGTCATATTTTGTCAGAATGCCGCATCTTGCCACTTCGCCGATTCTTGGGATGACGATGCTCAAGGCATACGACAAGAATACAGCGTGTATGCAGTCGGACTTGCGCGGATATTCTCCGAGCGGTGCGAGTGTGAGTTTCCATCTTAGCCCCCTGAACAATTGGGCTGTCACTCCGAACACGAGTGAGAACATCATCCACCACCAGTTCATTTCGTGGAAGAAGGTGTGACGCAGACTTGAAAAGTCAAAGTCGCGGTACATCCAGTAGAGGATGCCTCCTCCGAGCAGAATTGGAAGTACGATGTTGTATGTTTTTTTTATAATCTTGTTAGAGTTCAATGATCAACCAATTAAAATTCATTATCTTTGCCGAAGTGTTTTCGGCATGTCTTTTCGTCTGAAAGACAATGCAAATATAGCGAAAGACAAAATAAGATTGAAATAAAAGAAACGAAAAAGTATATAGTGCCGGTTTTTGGTATTCCTTTCTTGCAGAATATCCCCGGCATTCTCCTTGTCTTGTTTTTTTACAATAATTTGAATGATGGATAAAGTAAAGCCTAAGAAATTCCTTGGTCAGCATTTCCTGACAGACATGCAGATTGCGCGCGACATAGCGGATACTGTGGATTTCTGTCCTTCTATACCGGTGCTTGAAGTGGGTCCGGGCATGGGATGTATGACTCAGTTCCTTTTGAAGAAAGAACGTGAGCTGAAGGTGGTGGAGATTGATTTCGAGTCTGTACCGTATCTGCATGAACATTTTCCAGAATTGGGAGATAATATTGTGGAGGCGGATTTCTTGCAGATGGATCTTGAAAAAGTGTTTGACGGTCGTCAGTTTGTGCTTACCGGTAACTATCCGTATAATATTTCAAGTCAGATATTTTTCAAGATGCTTGAAAATCGCAAGTTGATACCATGTTGTACGGGCATGATACAAAAAGAAGTGGCAGAGCGTATGGCTGCGTCTCCGGGATGTAAGGCATACGGAGTGCTGAGTATTTTTGTGCAGGCATGGTATGATGTCGAGTATTTGTTTACGGTACATGAGAATGTGTTCAATCCTCCTCCAAAGGTCAAGAGCGCGGTCATTCGTCTGACTCGTAACTCTACAGAGACTCTTGGTTGCAATGAGAAGCTTTTCCGTAGGATTGTGAAGACGGTGTTCACTATGCGTAGGAAGATGATGCGTAATGGAATGAAGCAGATTCTTCCCACGGACTCACCGTTGTTTAACGATGCTGTGATGACACTACGTCCGGAACAGCTTTCCGTGGCTGATTTTGTGGCTTTGACAAATAAAGTAGAAGAAGCTTTGTAGGCTTTTTTTATATAGGGGTCTTTGATAGACTCCTTTTTTCGTTTTTAAGTGGGTTGTTCAACAGACTCCTCCGTCACTAAACTACTGTCATTGTCTGTTGAGTAACTACTTACCTATCCAAATCCATTGTCCATGAGACGCTTGTAGGGCTGCACCCCGGTGCAGCCGCATCTATGACATGCCTTTTCGTGAAGAAGCTGATGCGCCGGGTGCATCCCTACATTGACAATCAATAAATTACAGCATATTCCATAGCAGAGTAGTTACTCCAGTTTCGCAAGTACTGATTCTCTGAAATGGAAGAGAAGCCTGTCTCATTTTACAAGCCACCTTGTAACTTTCGTTACTGTGGTCTAAAGCGAAATATTTGCCTGTTCCGACGAAAAAAATACTATACTCTATATGCACAGACTATGCCTTGAAAACATATTGTATGTGCGGAAAAGAATTGAAAACAATGCACTGAATTTTCAAATCCGCACTGTGGATTACGAAAACCACACTGTGGATTTTGTAAACTACACTGCTGATTATAAAAACTACAGTGTGGATTTGAGAATTTTACATACTGTTTTTAATTCCTCTCTGCACCGATATTTTTATTTCAGAGGGCATATCATCATTTAAATGTACAGTCTAACATGTCACACTCAGCCAAAGTTTTTTGAGAACTTACTGTTTATTTAGAGATACGGAATAATGCAATTTGGTTGCAATAGTCATTCTTTACTTTTGCATTCACAAATAATAAGTATTTGATGAATAGAAATAATAGCGAAAGATAATTATGAACAAAGGTTGTATGTGTATAGGAATGCTGGCTTTCGTGCTGTTGACATCGTGCCACCATAATGAAAGCACGGAGCATGAAGAGGGTAGTGAAGTGGAAAAGGCAGAAGGTCATTCTGATGAAATCGTTTATGAGAAGGCGGCGGCAAAGGCTGCCGGTGTAGTAGCTGAGACCGTCGGAATGGGGACATTTGCCGGTGTAATTCCTGCAAGCGGTAAAGTTCTGTCTGCCTCGGACGATGAAACAGTGGTTGTGGCGAATGTGTCGGGAATAGTGCATTTCAGCAGGAACATATCTGTGGGGATGAAAACGGAGAAAGGAAGTCCCGTGTTCTTGTTGTCGGCGGAACATTTGCAGGACGGAGACCCGGCGGAACGGGCTTCTGTTGCATACGAAACGGCAAAGAACGATTATGAACGGGCTGCAAGACTTGTCAAGGAGAAGATTATATCGGAGAAGGAATTTAATGTGGTAAAAGGCTTGTATGAGGGGGCACGGATTGCATATAAAGCTACAGCGCAAAACCGGTTGCAGAATGCTACGGCTGTGAAGTCGCCTGTAGATGGATATGTCAAGAGCTGTATGGTCAGTGAGGGAGATTATGTGTCAGTCGGACAACCCTTGATGCGTATTGCCCGAAACAATAAACTGTATCTTCAGGCAGATGTGGCGGCGCGTCATTATTCTGCTTTTGAAAGAATCAGAAGTGCCAAGTTCCGGACTTCGTACAGCGACAGCATATATGATACGGAAAGGATGAACGGCAGATTGCTTTCATACGGCAGAACGATGAACGATGCTTCCGGTTATGTCACTGTTACTTTTGAAATGGAAAATACTGCTTCGTTGTTGCCCGGTTCCTTTGCCGACATTTATATACAGACGGATGAGGAACATGAGGCGGTGAGCGTGCCTTTGTCTGCCATTACAGAAGAACAGGGTGTGAAGTTCGTCTATATACAGGAAGATGACGACTGCTACCGTAAACAAGAAGTAAAGCTTGGCATGTCGGACGGTGAACGGATTGAGATTCTTTCCGGTGTGAATGTCGGAGATAGGGTGGTGATACAAGGTGCAGTCCGTGTGAAGTTGGCTGCTGCCGGGAATGCGATACCGGCGCATACGCATAGTCATTGAGCGAAAGCAAGTTTATTTATTCAATATACGAATCATGTTAAACAAAATAATTCATTTTTCATTGAATAACCGTATGCTTGTCATTGCGGCAGCGGTACTGCTTACGGTGTGGGGCATTTATACGGCTGAGAATACAGAGGTGGATGTGTTTCCGGATCTCAATGCTCCGACTGTGGTGGTGATGACAGAAGCAGGTGGTATGGCGGCGGAAGATGTGGAACAGCTTGTCACATTTCCGGTGGAAACGGCTGTCAACGGGGCGGCGAATGTCCGTCGGGTGCGTTCTTCCTCCACAGCTGGGTTTTCTGTCGTTTGGGTTGAGTTCGACTGGGATACGGACATTTATGTGGCGCGGCAGATTGTATCGGAAAAGTTAGCGGCTATAGGCGATGAACTTCCTGCCAATGTCGGAAATCCGGTTCTCGGACCTCAATCATCCATTTTGGGTGAGATACTTATTATAGGTGTGACAGCCGATACCACTTCTTTGTTGGAACTTCGCACACTTGCCGACAAGACTATACGTCCTCGGCTGCTCTCTACAGGAGGAGTGGCGCAGGTGTCTGTCATCGGAGGCGATGTGAAGGAATATCGGATTCTTTTGCATCCGGAGAAAATGAAACATTATGGTGTGAGTTTGCCGGAGTTGCTGGAGGCTGTGCGCGGAATGAATGACAATAGTAGCGGAGGTGTCGTATATGAGTATGGCAATGAATACATTGTGCGGGGCGATATGTCAACAAACGATGTCCGCGAAATGGAAAAGACGGTGGTGAAGAGTACTGGAGATGCGACTGTCCGGCTGGCGGACATTGCGGATGTGGTGGTTGGAGCACAGCAGCCGCGTCTTGGTCTGGCTTCGGAAAAATGTCATCCGGCGGTACTGTTGACTGTGACCAAGCAGCCGAAGACCGGGACTATAGAGCTGACGGAGCAGCTGGAACATGTACTCCACGATCTGAAGAAGAACATGCCGGCTGACGTCCATATCTCAACAGACATATTCAGACAATCGGATTTCATTGAAATTTCAATCAGGAACGTCCGTAGCTCATTGTATGAAGGGGCTATATTCGTGGTGATTGTATTGTTCCTGTTTCTTGCCAACGCACGCACCACGGTCATTTCGCTCGTGACCCTTCCTCTTTCCTTGATAATATCGTTGTTGACATTGCACTATATGGGATTGAGCATCAATACGATGAGCCTTGGAGGAATGGCGATAGCCATAGGCTCACTTGTCGATGATGCCATAGTGGATGTGGAGAATGTATGGAAGCATTTGAGAGAGAACAGACTTCTGCCTGAGAATGAACGGAAGCCGGTCATAAGAGTGGTGTTCAATGCTTCGCGCGAGGTGCGTATGCCGATACTCAACTCCACATTGATTATCGTGGCAAGTTTTGTCCCGCTGTTTTTTCTTGGCGGTATGGAAGGACGTATGCTCGTTCCCCTTGGCATTGCATTCATTGTGTCTTTGTTTGCCTCTACGATGGTGGCACTTACGCTGACACCGGCTTTATGCAGTATGTTGCTCGGCGGCAATATGAAAAACGGAGGAATGCCGAAGGAGGCTTTCATTGCAGTATGGCTTAAGAAGTATTACAGTCGGTCGCTGGTGTGGGCTTTGGAGCACAAGAAATCAGTGGCGGGAATGACGATAGGCTTGTTCCTTGTGGCCTTGTCTCTGTTCTTCACCCTTGGATATAGTTTCCTGCCGCCGTTCAATGAAGGCTCGTTCACCATCAATATAAGTTCCTTGCCGGGAATATCTCTTGACGAGTCGGACAAGATTGGCAGACAGGCGGAAGAACTGTTGTTGTCTGTTCCGGAGATAAAAACAGTGGCTCGTAAGACCGGACGTGCAGAGCTTGACGAACATGCTTTAGGGGTGAACGTGTCCGAGATTGAAGCTCCGTTTGTGCTTGATGAGCGCACTCATCATGAGGTGCTTGATGAAGTCAGAGAAAAATTGTCGGTCATAAAAGGCGCTAACATTGAAATCGGACAACCGGTCAGCCACCGGATAGATGCCATGTTGAGCGGCACACAGGCAAGCATTGCCATCAAATTGTTCGGAGACGACCTTAACAGGCTGTTTCTGATTGCAAACCGAATCAAGGAGTCCATACAGAGCGTGGAAGGACTTGCCGATTTGAATGTGGAACAGCAGGTGGAGCGTCCCGAAATCCGCATTGTTCCGAGGAGGGAACTGTTGGCAAAGAACGGAATCACATTGCCGCAGTTTAATGAACTTTTATCTGTTTGTATGGCTGGCGAGACTGTGGGACAGGTGTATGAGGACGGTCGAAGTGTCAATCTTGTGGTTCGTACCCGTGAAGATGGGGTGAGCACGATGGAAAGGATGCTCGACATAATGGTGGATTGTCCTGACGGACGGAAGATTCCTTTGGCAGATGTGGCGGAGATTGTGTCTGCCACAGGTCCGAATACGATAAATCGCGAGAATGTGAAACGCAAGATTGTCATTTCTGCAAACACATCGGGCAGGGATGTGGGCAGTGTGGTAAATGACATACAGAGCCGGGTGGAGAGCGACATACAGCTGCCCGAAGGATACCATATAGAATATGGAGGACAGTTTGAGAATGCCCGCAGTGCAGGTCGTATCCTTCTGCTCACATCGTTGGCAAGCATTGTGGTTATTTTCCTGCTCTTGTATATGCAGTTTCGGAATGTGACGGAGAGTGGAGTGATACTTCTCAATCTGCCTCTTGCTCTGATTGGCGGTGTGTTTGCACTGGTGTTTACGAGCGGAGAAGTGAGTATTCCTGCCTTGATTGGTTTTATTTCCTTGTTTGGTATTGCCACGAGAAACGGTATGTTGTTGATAACCAGATATAACACATTGAGACAGGAAGAACGTATGTCTGTGAGAAATTGTGTGGTTTCCGGTTCGTCGGATCGTCTCAACCCGATTCTTATGACAGCCTTGACATCTGCACTTGCCCTCATACCGTTGGCTTTGAATGGCGACTTGCCCGGAAATGAAATTCAGAGTCCTATGGCGAAAGTCATCCTTGGAGGTCTGCTGACTTCCACATTCCTGAATGCTTTTGTCGTTCCTGTAGTTTATGAATGGATTAATGAAAAAAAAGTAATAGATGAATAAGATAATCATATTAATTATAGCCTTGTGTGTTCATGCAGGTGCGAAGGCGCAGGACATGGAGGCTGTGCTGCAAAGTATAGAGAATAATAATAAGGAATTGCAGGTGATGAGGAAAAGCAATGAAGCCTCGGTTCTGGAAGTAAAAGCGGGCAACAGTCTTGAGGGTTTGTCGGTGGAGTACAGTCCGTTCTACAGAAAAGGTGTCCGTGGAGTGGAAAGTTCCGAGCTTGTTGTAACGCAGGGATTTGATTTTCCGACTCTTTATGCGTCGCGCAGAAAATCAGAGAACTTGCAGCAGACTGTATTTGATTTGCAGTATCTTGCATCGCGTCGCGACATTCTTCTTGAAGCAAAAAATGTATGCCTTGACTTGATTCTTATCGAGAAGCGAAAGGCTGTGCTGGAAGTGAGAAGCAAGAATACGGACGAGCTTCTTCGACTCTATGAGAAGAAGATGGAAGAAGGGGATGCGACGATTATAGAGATTAACAAGATAAAAATGGAACAGATGGGAATAGCGGCGGAAGTTGCACGGAATGAGTCTGCCCGCCGTGTGTCCATGCAGGCACTTGTGGCTCTCAATGGAGGTGAACCTTTGTCTTTCAGTGATTGCCGTTATCCGGCATATTCGATGGAGAAAGAAGATTATGAAACATTGAAAGAAAGATATGTGTCTGCTGACTTGACACTCCGCACGGCCCAAGCTGAGGCGGCTGTTTCCCGGCAGGAAGTGAAAGTGAACAAGCAAGGGGCGATACCGAAACTTGAAGTGGGGTACAGACGTAATACAGAAATGAAGAATGCAAGCAATGGATTTCTTGTGGGTGCTTCTATCCCTATTTTCTCAAACCGCCGTAAAGTGCAGGCCGCCAAAGCACGTTTCATCACGGCGCAGATGCAGCAGGACAATGTGCGTGTGCAGGCTGAAAATAAAGTCCATGCGCTGTATGAAGAAATGAAGACCTTGAAATCGGCTGTCGAAGCATACGATACGGATTTGATGTATTCTACATTGGGAATATTGAGAAAAGCGGTTGAGGAAGGGGAATTGTCTCTTACAGAATACTATACGGAGGCAGATGGCATCTATGAAAGTTTGCTGGAATACATAGAACTTGAAAATCAATATATGAAAGTGGTGGCAGATTTCTGTAAAAATGATTTATGAGATATACGGTTGTACAGGGATAGGGTATATCCACATAGAAAAACAGCGAAAGACAGGCTAAAATGCCATTTTTCGTTTTGACAAAATGATATTTTCGCTCCAAATGAAAATTTAACATTTGGAGCGATTTTTTGCTGCTGTCAAAGAAGCAAAAAATTTGGCTTGAAGGTAAGTTGTTGATAATCAAAGAAATATGAAATTATTCAAAATGCTCAAAAAAATGCGCCGGACGCAATTTTTTGAAGATTCTGAATACTTTGGTAATTTGTTGACTGTTAGTGATTTATGGCTAAATACACCGTCTTGCCCTTCAAATATCGCTTCAAACTCATTCTCTTTTAAGTTTTTGTTTATATACACCTTTAATGCTGTGATTTATACACTTCTTAACATTTCAACCGAACCCTGATGTCATTTTCTCCGCTTCCTATTGCTTTTTTATTTTCAGCGCACTGAAAATTTCTCCAAACTACTAAGTTTTTAAA
>X363_Desmarests_Spiny_Pocket_Mouse__coassemble_275_pt1 | contig 37020 bp, 35 predicted proteins | sample X363_Desmarests_Spiny_Pocket_Mouse__metabat2_low_PE_006 | metagenome-assembled genome bin X363_Desmarests_Spiny_Pocket_Mouse
ATGTAAAAGAACCGTTCCAAAACGAAACACTATTTCACAATTCTCAGAGGCTTCACGAAATGCGCACAGAATCCTCGTTTTGCGAGGAAAGTCCGTCACGCTTCATTTTGGAGCGTTCCAGAGGGCTTGGAATTTTAACATTTGACAAAATCAAAAAGAAAGCATTTGCGCACAATTTAACAAAATATGATTTTATCTATCGAGATATACTACCATTTTGTCAAAATCAGACACACCTCGAAAAAACGAATTCAAAAAATTTTTTATGGGAGTCATTCACAGACCATTTTATAAGTATATTCAAAAAGGTTTCTCCGCATAAGAAGCTGTTTTAAAATGATTCGTTATAGTTATGTGGCGCGTAGCGACGGAGGAGTCTGTGAGTGCATCCACTTAAACTATACGGAGGAGTCTGTCGAAAACAATCACTAAAATTTAAAACAACTTCAAAGAAAAACAAAACAGGCAAAGGTGAAATTCAGATAGTTTTCGCTAAATCTCAAATTCGCCTCTTAGCATACCTTCACTGAAATGCAAAGTGAAGGTGCCTTTATATCGTCCTTTTCCCTTATCGTAAGATGTGATTTTGAATGTGCCTCTGTCAATCACCTCTCCATTCACTTTCGCATAAGAAATTTTATTATCTGTACAATACCGAATGTAATCCCACTCCGAAAGTTTGCCATCAGAAGATTCGAAATCAATCTTTTCAATCATCTGTTCTCTGCTCAGAAGCACATCCGGTTCATTCGCAAAAAGACTGATTTTAACAACATAGAGAATATCGCCATTGCGTCCCGAACGCAGCATTGTCATGAAGCTGATTGCATTATCGGAATAATTAAATTCTGGTGTTACGATGACATCCGGACTTATTGTAAAAGGAGTCTGGTCAATGTATGTCTGTCCATTCAATTCAGCCACACATTTTGACTTGAAATAGTGTATGCCGTCATGCTCTTCGCAGGCGGTCAAGAAACACATAGTGTAGGCTATTATTGCTAAAAACACTATTTTAGAACTAAATACCTTTTTCATTTTACCATTATTAAATAAATATAGAGATATTAAGGCTATTGCACCACTAATATCATAGTTTTTATCATAAAAGCAAAGGTAATGTATTTCCTTGTAACAGTTCCATCTATTGGACGGAAATCAACGTCTAAGAGTAATTTTTCTGTCTATTTGTACTCTATTGGTTCTCAAAACTCAAATAGGCTGAAATTCAATTGTAACAGGCAATCCCTTGACAAAAATATCAGTACTTCCCCCCACACAATTTTGATGACAAAAAAGAACTGCATCCTGAAGATTCTGTCTGAACTTCTACGATGCAGTTCTTTTTTTCATTTATCTGTTTTATCCACTTTCCTAATCACCTTACAGGGATTGCCCACTGCCACGGAATTGGATGGAATGTCTTTTGTGACGACACTCCCCGCACCAATGACGCAGTTGTCGCCTATTGTAACTCCGGGAAGGACACATACATGTGCGCCAAACCAAACATTGTTTCCAACCGTAATTGGATGTGCATATTCAAGTCCCTTGTTCCTCTCTTCTGCATCAATAGGATGACCGGCTGTATAAAAGCCGCAATTTGGAGCAATGAACACATTGTCGCCAAACGAGACCAGAGCTTCATCAAGAATCACGAGATTGAAATTGGCATAGAAGTTCTTTCCAACCCGGATATTATAGCCATAGTCGCAATAAAACGGTTGTTCTATAAGAATATCCCCATCTACTTGTCCCAATATACGGTTTAATAAAGCTCTGCGCGCCTCCGTTTCTTTCGGGCGCAAATCATTGTAGTCGCGGCATAACTCCTTGCAATTAAGACGCTCCTCAATAAGTTGAGCATCATAATTGGCATCATAAATCATGCCGCGCAGCATTTTTTCCTTCTCTGTCATAAATGTTCTTATAAGAAAATCAGTCAAAACTTACCTCCGGTGCTTTATCTGCTCCTTCAGCTGCCTTAAACTCAACTTTTCTGTCAAAGCCAAAAAGAGAAGCAAGAATATTATTAGGGAAACGTCTCACACTAACATTATAAGCCTTTACAGAAGCATTATAAGTTTTTCTTGCCTCATTGATTCTGTTCTCCGTACCTTCAAGCTGTGCCTGCAACTCACTGAAGTTTTCATTCGCCTTCAGTTCCGGATAACTCTCAGAGATAGCCATCAAACGTCCAAGAGCCGCACCTATCTCACCTTGTGCTTGCTGGTATTTGCGCATATTCTCCTCCGATAGGTCATCTACGCTAATGGTCATCTGTGTAGCTTTAGAACGGGCTGCAACCACCTCCTCTAAGGTAGATTTCTCATGTTTTGCATACCCTTTCACCGTATTCACAAGCTGAGGGATAAGGTCTGCTCTTCGTTGATACGAAGCCTCCACATTAGCCCAAGCATTTCCTACAGTCTCTTCACCAGACACAAGTCCATTATATCCACTTATGCCCCAAATAACTACTATCGCTGCAACAGCGATTACGATGATTGTTGATTTCTTCATTTTTATTGTCTTTTTAATGATTATACATCTAATACAAAAGTCTCAAATCTTCTCAAAAGCGTCCTCCGGCACCGCCGCCACCGAAGCTGCCACCACCAAAGGAGCCGAATCCGCCACTGCCACCGCCCATACGATGTCCGCCACCCATAATCATTCCACCGGGAAAGACTCCACCTCCAAAGCCTTCGTTCTCATCGTTGTGTTCCACTCTGTCCTTCACTGTCACCTTATGGCAATGACTACAAGTATAAGTGGTTTGAATATGTCGTCGCCCATTGACATCCTTATATGTCTTGCGGTTTGTTATTTTCAACTTATATTTTCCACAATGAGCACATTTTTTCTCTGCAAGAACGACACAAACAGCTATCACGCTTATTCCGATCAACATGAACAAGATGAAGATACCTATCACTTTAAAAACATCATCATCACTCTCATCATCAGCATATCTCTCCATCAACTCCGGCTCTTTTTCGACAACACCTTTTATAGCCCTAATCGTGGAAAGCATCGCTTCGTCCCATTCTCCACGCTTCAGCCAAGGTAACATCTCACGGTTTTCAATTCTCTTGCATATCGCATCAGGAAGAAATTTCTCCATTCCATCACCAGTGACAATCTGATAACTGCGGTCGTCGGTAGCCAATACCACTACAATACCCTGACTTTTCTGTCCTCCGATACCATACTTCCGTCCCACTCCGATAGCAAATTCATACGGATTGTCTCCTTCTATATTCTTAATGACAACCACCAGACATTGTACCTGTTTCCTGTCAAGTGCAAGCAACATGACATCAAGCGAATCGACAGTGGAAGCATGAAGCAAACCGTCAGGGTTACATACACGTGTAGTATTTCCCGCCACAGGAAGATTGTCCGGAGTATAGACTCCAGCAACAGCGACAATCACTGTGAGAAACAATACACATGCCGAAAAAACTTTTTTCATATTACAAACAATTTTAATTTATAGAGGGAGAAACTCTAAAGAAACTAACAAAACAATTCGATACATTGTTTCATTCATTATAGAAATACATATTTACAAATGCACAGACTCTGCGTGTGTACTCCTCGCGGCAATCGTGATAAGAGCGTGCATGTATGACTCCCGGAACAGTCCATATATGTTTATTACGAGGTTTTGCCTGATAAAGTGTATAAACCATCTCGGCTGGTACATAAGAATCGGCAGTACCATGTATGAAAAGCATCGGTTTTTCAGCACGTCTGAGTCTGTTCACGCAGGACGCTTCTTTAAAATTCCATCCGTATTTCCATTGGCAAATAAGACTTGCCAGAGAAACAAAAGGCATATCGGAAATTCCGTAATCGCGTTTTGCCACATAGCATATCTCGTCCCATACACTCGTATAGCCACAATCCTCCACGTATGCCTTCACAAACGAAGGTTGGTTTTCGCCAGATACCATCATTGCAGTAGCAGCTCCCATAGATATGCCGTGTACTACCATTCTTGTATCACCACCAAACATCACATTTGCTACATCCATCCATTGCAAAACGTCCTTACGGTCATTCCATCCCATCTGTATGTGCGTACCGCCGCTTTCACCATGTCCGCGAAGATCCGGCAAAAGTACATTAAACCCCATATCATGATTATACAGATAAGCAATGTGAAGCATACCGACAGCATTGCTCTTATGCCCATGTATAATCACAGCAGTATTCCGTGTGGGTTGTTTGGCACGTATATACACAGCATGAAGAAGCGTACTGTCCGCCGCATAGATGGTAGTGTCTTTCAATTCATGATATTTAGCAAGCGACCGCACCCATGATTTAAGAAAAGGGTATTCGCTGTACATATAAGAATAAGTCTCCTTAATGTCACGCGAAGATTTAGAAGTAGAAAGAGCAGCATACACTATATAATAGCTGATACCGGACAATACCACCACAAACGTCACAAAAACAAAGAAAAGCAAACGAAACAAACAACCTCCTATCCCCATCCGGATTTTCCGGTCGTTTGTTTCACGCTTTACTTTTACACGCTTATTTTTCTTGTTTCTTACCGTCTTTCTTACATTCTTGTCCAAAGTTCCTCCTTATTATATTATAAGAACAAATTTATTCATTCCAATGTTCCCACGAAGCCATAGCCTGAAGAACAAGCATTTCCAGCCCATTCTTCACTACAGCACCGTATGCTGCCCCCTTATGCATAAACAGTGTCTCATCAGGATTATACACAAGATCATAAAGCAAGTTGTTTGACGTCATTGCCTCGTATGGAAGTTTTGGACATTCATCCGTATGAGGAAACATTCCACACGGTGTACAGTTGACAATCACTTCATATTCCCTGACAGCTTCAGGAGTAATTGCATCGTAAGTGACCGTATTAGGACGCTCGAAACGAGAAACAAATACAGTTTCAAGTCCCAATATACGCGTCAGTCCATAATGAACAGCCTTCGAAGCACCTCCCGTACCAAGAATCAGAGCCTTCTTATGATGCGGTTTCAACAACGGTTCTATAGATTGCACAAAACCGATGACATCAGAATTATATCCGACAAGCTTTTTCTTTCCATTACTGCTTTCCACCACCTTTATCACATTCACCGCGCCGATTTCTCTGGCTTCCTTGCTGACTTCATCCAGAAACGAAATAACTTTCTGCTTATAAGGTATTGTCACATTCAATCCTTTCAGTTCAGGATTAGCCACAATGATTCCCATGAAATCATCAATCGTGGGAATCTCAAAATTAAGATACTCAGCATCAATTCCTTCGCCGGCAAATTTATCATTAAAGAAACTCTTGGAGAAGGAATGTCCAAGAGGAAATCCTACAAGTCCGTATTTATCCATTTTTACTAAATTTGAATTATAAGTTAAGAGTAAGGATTCTAACTTCCGCCTCCGAATTTCTGACGTCACATTTTCTCAGCAGCATAAAGAATACACATGCCAAAAGCTAAACGTTTATAACGCACATTCGCAAACTCAGCTTTCTCAAATATTTTCTGCATTGCCGCAGCCTGTGGTACAGCATCCATCGTATCAGGAAGATAAGTGTAAGCATTGTCGTCATGTGAAAATAAACGTCCCACCACAGGCATAACCACTTTCTTATATATATAGAAAAGTTGTTTCATGGGAAAACAGACGGGAACACACAAGTCTATCGCCACCACAATTCCTCCGGAAACTATCACGCGCCGCATTTCTTGCAGACATTTGTCCAGATTCTCAAAATTACGCAATGCAAACGCTGTGATAATGGCATCAAAAGAAGCATCCGGAAAACTCATAGCAGAACAATCCTCTTTTCTGAAACGGATCTTTTCCGAGAATCCTGCCTCATCCACTTTGGCTGCGCCGATTTTCATCATTTCGTCAGAAATGTCACATCCAACGACCGTGTCAGGATTGAGTTCGCGACAAGCTAAAAGAGCAAAATCTCCCGTACCTGTAGCAATATCCAATATGCGCCTCGTACTCTTTCCACTTCTTTTCAGATACCTTATTGCATAATTGCGCCAATGCCTGTCTATGCCTAACGACAAAGTGTGATTCAAGACATCATACGAATGGGCAATATTGTCGAACATTTGTTCCACCTGCTCCCTTTTCGATTTCTTCTCACTATACGGCTTTATTTGTTCCTGAGCATACATTCATTTGTCCGTTTAGACTAAAAGACACAGAGAAAACCTTCCTGTCCGGAAAGGTATTGTCTGTGTCTTCCATATTTATCAAATCGGGAAAATCCGAAGTTTGTTTCTATTATTTGCTGTTCAGATATGCCAGCACATTCTTCTCTATACGTGCAGCTATATCCTCCGTGTCACCAGCCTTTTCAAATTTCTCACCGACAATGTGTTCATACAACTCTATATAACGGTCGCTAATGCTTGCCACAATCTCGTCCGTCATTTCAGGCACAGTCTGTCCCGGCTGATTCATAAAGTCGTTCTCAATAAGCCACTGGCGAACAAACTCTTTTGAAAGTTGCTTCTGAGGCTCACCTTTCATGAACTTTTCCTCATATCCGTCAGCATAGAAATAACGGCTTGAGTCCGGTGTATGCACTTCATCTATCAGATATACCTTTCCATCGCGCTTTCCGAACTCATATTTGGTATCAACCAATATCAGTCCTTTTTCTGCAGCAATGTCTGTTCCTATCTGGAAAAGAGCGTATGTGTATTCTTCCATCTTCTCATAATCCTCCTTGCTGACAATGCCCTGAGCGATAATCTCCTCTTTGGAGATATTCTCGTCGTGTCCTTCATCAGCCTTGGTTGTAGGAGTAATTATCGGACGCGGGAATTTCTCATTCTCCTTCATTCCGTCCGGAAAACGAACACCGCAAAGCACCCGGTTGCCATTCTTGTATTCGCGCCATGCCGAACCTGTGAGATAACCACGTATAATCATCTCCACACGAAAACCTTCACACTTCAACCCCACAGTAACCATCGGATCCGGAGTGGCAAGCTTCCAGTTAGGCACAACCTCAGCACTGGCATCAAGGAATTTCGCAGCAATCTGATTCAGCACCTGCCCTTTGAATGGAATTCCTTTAGGCAATACTACGTCAAACGCAGAAATACGGTCTGTAGCCACCATAACCATAAGGTCATCGTTTATATTATAAACATCACGCACCTTTCCATGATAGACCTCTTTCTGTCCCGGAAAATTAAAATCTGTTCTTGTTAAAGCTTTCATTTTTTTATCTTTTTATCTGTAACATTAATCATACTGTAAAAAGGCGGCAACAATCCTCGTTCCATCACTGTTACCTGATGCAATCACTTATTGACATGCAAAAATACGGATAATATTGCAAAAAGCATCTATCATTCTTATTTTTTATCAGGAAAAACATCTACAATAAAGAAAGCGGAATCCATGGCATTTTTTACCGGCATTGCAGCCAACAAATTCAGGACTATCCAACTCTTCCGTCACCATGCGCGAACTGTCATTCCGTCCATTTTCCTTTTTGCTCCAGATAAGTCCGTCCCTTTTCCTCTCTCTCCATTTTCATGCGCTTCTCATACGCATCATACGCATTCACCACACGTGTGACAAGTCTGTGACGCACAATATCCTTTTCGTTCATTTCCACAAAGCTGATTCCCTTGATACCTTTCAACACAAAAGAAGCCTCAACAAGTCCGCTCTTTACGGAACGAGGAAGGTCTATCTGCGTCATATCACCGGTTATTATCATCTTCGTGTTCTGTCCCATTCTCGTCAGAAACATCTTTATCTGCGGAGCTGTCGTATTCTGCGCCTCGTCAAGAATAACCACAGCATCATTCAATGTACGTCCACGCATGAAGGCAAGAGGAGCTATCTGAATCACATTCTGCTCCATATATTCCTGAAGTTTCTGTGCCGGTATCATGTCCTGCAAAGCATCATAGAGCGGCTGCAAGTAAGGGTCTATCTTCTCTTTCATGTCGCCCGGGAGAAATCCCAGTTTCTCCCCCGCCTCCACAGCCGGACGACAAAGTATGATTCTTCTGATTTCCTTGTTTTTCAAAGCTCTTACTGCCAACGCAATGCTTATATATGTCTTTCCCGAGCCAGCCGGTCCGATAGCGAAAAGCATGTCATTCTCCAGAAATCCGTCCACCAGTCTGCGCTGGTTCTCACTGCGCGGAACAATGGCTTTGCCCATCACACTATAGCATATCGCACCTCCTTCGCTCCCTTCACCGCTCACCCTCTCGCCCTTTATGATGGCAAGAATTGTTTCCTCGTCAATCGAATTATATTTTGCGCAATGTGCCTGCATCTTCTCTATGTTTTCCTCAAAAGAGCACATCTCTTCCTCATCGCCCAAAACTTTTATGATATTTCCTCGTGCCACAATTCTTAGTTTGGGATACAGAGCCTTCAACATCTGCAAGTGTACGTTGTTCACTCCATAAAAGGTCACCAAATCGATGTCTTCCAGTACTATATGTTTCTCTATCATCAATATGTTTTATTCGTTTTGCTTGTTAATATATTCACAATATCCGATTTTTCTATTTTTTCATTATACACTGCAAACTTACGGATTTTCTGTGGAATAAACGAATATCAGAAAAAAATGATGAAGAAGTTCATGCAAATCCCGAATATTCATACAAAGTCCGGGAATCGACATACACAGAACACTCCCGGATGAAGCTTCTGTTTCTCCTGATTCTTTCCATGCAGTAAAAAAATCCGCCATAAGTTCTCATACGTAGAATTTACAGCACAATATTCTAAGTAGAGCACAATATATAGAATATCATTCCTAATACAATAGTTTCTTTTGGTCATTTTTCCCAAACAAGATACCTTTGCAGCAGAAAAATCAAATAATAAATAAATCATTGAATTATGGAAAGAGCAAAACTTCATTTCGAGACATTACAATTGCATGTAGGACAAGAGCAACCGGATCCGGCAACAGACGCACGTGCTGTTCCTATTTACCAGACAACCAGCTATGTGTTCCGTAATTCGCAACACGCAGCAGACCGCTTCGGACTTCGCGATGCGGGTAACATCTACGGCAGACTGACCAACTCTACTCAGGGAGTTTTTGAAGAAAGAGTAGCTGTTTTGGAAGGCGGTGTTGCAGGTCTTGCTGTAGCAAGCGGTGCCGCCGCTGTGACATACGCACTGCAAAACATTCTCGGTGTAGGCGACCATATCGTGGCGGCAGACAACTTATACGGAGGTTCATTCAACCTTATCACACATACACTTGCCAATCAGGGAATTACTCACACCATTGTCAATGTCAACAATTTGGAGGCTCTTGAGGGAGCTATCCAAGAGAACACAAAAGTGGTCTATGTAGAGACATTCGGCAATCCCAATTCAGACGTGACCAATATTGATGCTGTAGCAGAGGTGGCACACCGTCATCACATCCCCCTTATCGTAGATAATACTTTCGGCACTCCTTATCTGATACGTCCCATCGAGCACGGTGCAGACATCGTGGTGCATTCTGCCACTAAGTTCATCGGCGGACACGGTACAAGCCTTGGCGGTGTGATTGTTGACGGAGGTAAGTTCGACTGGAAAGCAAACGCAGACAAGTTCCCTACCCTTGCCAAGCCAGACCCGAGCTATCACGGAGCCGTATTTGCAGATGTGGCAGGTGCCGCTGCATTCGTCACCCGTATTCGCGCCGTAATTCTCCGCGACACAGGAGCAACAATTTCACCGTTCAATGCGTTTATACTTCTACAAGGACTTGAAACATTGTCTCTCCGTGTTGAGCGTCATGTGTCAAATGCCCTCAAAGTAGTAGAATACTTGTCGAAGCATCCGAAAGTGGCAAAAGTAAACCATCCGTCGCTGCCTCAGCATTCCGACCACGAACTCTACAAGCAACTCTATCCCAACGGAGGAGGAAGCATATTCACATTCGAGATAAACGGCGGCGAGAAGGAAGCATGGAAGTTTATTGACTCTCTGGAGATATTCTCCCTGCTTGCCAATGTAGCAGACGTAAAGAGTCTGGTCATACATCCTTATACCACCACTCATTCTCAAATGACTCCGGAAGAGCTTGCACAACAGCACATCACTCCATCGACAGTACGTCTCAGCATCGGAACGGAACACATTGACGACCTCATCGCCGACATAGAACAAGCATTGAACAAAATATAACCATCAAAATTTAATCATTATGGCAAAAATCGCGCAACAACTGACTGAGCTGATAGGCAATACTCCGCTGCTCGAACTTCATTCCTACAGCAAGGCTGAAGGTACGGAGAGTGTGGTGACAGCCAAACTCGAATATTTCAATCCGGCAGGAAGTGTGAAGGATCGTACCGCATTCAACATGGTCAAAGACGCAGAGGAGAAGGGTTTGCTTGCTCCGGGGGCGACTATCATCGAACCGACCAGCGGCAACACGGGTGTGGGACTTGCATTTGTCTCTGCCGTCAGAGGATACAAACTGGTTCTCACAATGCCCGACACCATGAGCGTGGAGCGCAGAAACCTGCTGAAAGCATACGGTGCCACACTCGTACTGACTCCGGGGGCACAAGGTATGAAGGGGGCAATAGACAAAGCGGAAGAATTGCGCGATGCCACTCCGGGGTCCGTCATTCTGCAACAGTTTGAGAATCCGGCAAACCCCGCTGTCCACTATGCCACTACAGCGGAGGAGATATGGAGAGACACAGACAAGAAAGTCGATATTTTTGTCGCCGGTGTAGGCACTGGAGGTACGGTGAGCGGAGTGGGTAAACGTCTGAAAGAGCTGAATCCCCACATACACATCGTGGCAGTAGAACCTTCCACATCCGCCGTTCTTTCCGGAGAGCCTTCCGGTACCCACAAAATACAAGGTATTGGTGCCGGTTTTGTGCCTTCGATATTCAACAGAGCTGTAGTAGATGAGATATTCAAGGTTGACGGCGACGATGCCATACGCGCAAGTCGCAAGCTTGCAGCAAAAGAAGGTCTGCTTGTCGGCATATCTTCCGGAGCAGCCCTGTACGCAGCCACACAGCTTGCAAAATTGCCGGAAAACAAGGGCAAGCGGATTATCGCCCTTCTGCCGGACACCGGTGAACGCTACTTGAGTACAGTACTCTACGATACGGAAAACTATCCATTGTAGTTTCTATATTTCAATTCACAGACGGCTATTGTTTTTAGCGGGTTATCAATAATTTCTTAAGTGAGTGCATTCAATGTTTTATGTGAATGCACTCACGCTTAAACCGTATCACACTCTTAATTCCCAGACTATCAGTTATTGATGTTTTTGTGTAAGTAGGTGTTTGCGTCACCACTTAATTTCTCTTCATCACCCATAACATCAACAAATTAGACTACAAGCAGCGTTTTTAAAATATAGACATTTCTTATCTATGTTGACTATATGCCGTTTTTACCTAGAAAGCCTAATGGTATAGAAATAGTACGGATAAAAAGCAACAAAAATTGCATAAAGAAAATTGGAGGATTCAAATAAATGTTGTAGCTTTGCGCCATTAGTTCCCCCAAGCCTCTTCACAATGCTCAAATCGGGGGACGTTTTATTTATATATGTATGACAACATCATTTCACAAGCATTATAAATCCCCGTTTCAAATTGTTGAATTATTACAAAACAGAGGATTGATAATTGAGGACACCATGTCCGCAACAAAAGAATTGACAAATATAGGTTATTATCGTTTTAGTGCTTACCTCTATCCATTCCTATCAACTCCAAAGGAAGTACAAATATTCAAACCTAAAAGTAAGTTTGAGACAGCCTTATCCCTTTATCATTTTGATCAAGAACTTCGTTCTATGGTATTCAGCGAGATTGCTGAGATTGAAATAGCAATCAGAAGTGCCTTGGCTAATATTGCGACCAAGGAAACAGGCAATACGTTTTGGATGACAGACGCTTCAACGTATAGAAACCAAGTTCGGTTTCAAAAGACTTTGGCTATCATAGACAAAGAATTAGATGGAACTCAAGAAAAGTTTATTGAACATTTCAGACATAAATACAGTGACCCATATCCTCCTGCATGGATGCTTGTTGAAATATTGCCTATGGGGGTATTGAATCATATCTACAGCAATATGGCAGACAATGTTCTCCGCAAGAAAATTGCTGCTCATTTCTCATTGACCGTTCCTGTATTTAGCTCATGGCTGACAATAATCATTCTAACAAGAAACGCATGCTGTCACCATGCTCGTATATGGAACAAGGAGAACGCAATACCTCCTGTAGAACCACGTAGAATGTCTTGGCCTTGGATAGCATCTACACCACCAACAAGAAGATTCTATTTCAACCTTTGTATCATCAAATATTTTCTTGATCGAATAAATAGCAACAACATGATGGCATATAGGTTACGAAATCTACTTGCTGCATACCCAATGGCAGATACTAAGGCTATGGGGATTTCTGAATATTGGGAAAATGAACCATTGTGGCAAAGTTGAATATATCAAGGAATATAGAACTGTATTATTACTTATGCCCCTCCATCCAATAAGAAAATAACAAAAGATATATGCTACACATCATCGTAATATCAAGATTCTTGTAATTTTCTATACCAACTTTTACCGCAACAAGATTACTCCCCATAATTAACAAAAAAACGACTATTTCGATTTGACAAAATGATATTTTCGCCCAAATTGAAAATTTAACACTTCGAGCTATTTCTTGCCAATCGCGAAGAGACGGAAAATTTACTTCAAAGATAAAATACTGATAATCAATAATATACAAAATCTCTCAAAATGCTAAAAAAAACGCGCCGGACGCAATTTTTTGAGAAATTCGAATATTTTAGTAATATATTGATAATCAATATATTATATCAAAATTTACCATTTTTATCTCTAAATATCACCAAAATCCACTCACTTTTAAGCTCTTGTTCAAATACTCTTCCGAAGCAGCGACTTTTACACTTCTTAACATTTCAGCCGAAACCCATCGTCTTTTTCTCCGTTCCCCACTGTTTTTTTCTTTTCAGCGCGCTGTTTTCAAATTTTCAGCGCACAGTGAGAGAATTTCCAGCGCACAGAAAATAAAATTACAGTGCGCTGCGAAGAAAAAAACAGTGCGCTGAAAATTTAAGAACTTAGTAGTTTTCTTCAAAAGACTCTTCGCCAGAGATAAATAAATGTAAAAGAACCGTTCTGAAATGAAACACTATTTCACAATTCACGAAGAGTTCACGAAATGCGCGTAGAATCCCCGTTTTGCGAGAATAGTCCGACACGCTTCATTTTGACGCGTGCCAGAGGGCTTGGAATTTTAACATTTGACAAAATCAAAAAGATAGTATTTTGCCACAAATTCAGCAAATATGATTTCATATATCAAGATATACTACCATTTTATCAAATTTACCCAACCTTCAAAAAAGTATATTCAAAAATTTTATTATGGAGCAGAATATTGACCATAGCAACTATGCACCAATATACCCAACAGAGTCTTCCTTTTTATATGAAATTCGCCTCCCAAACACAAGCCATCTGCCGAAAATAAACACATTATCATTAAAATAATATCAAGCCGGAGGATAAGTTCGTATATTATAATTAACTTTGCTATCAGGTGGTGCAGTTCAGTCCCATGTTCCTTTGAAACCGAAAACAAAATACACTACTCAATTTGAAAACACAGGAAATAAAAATCCATATAAAACACCGTGTGATATGATACATTTTATGAATAGACGGTTGAAACACCTTATTACACTACTGACAGTCATTCTGCTGTCGGCTGGCCAGGCTTACGGTCTGACCGGTTCGTGGTGCGGCGAACTTGCCATAGGTCAGGCAAAACTCCGCCTTGTATTCCATTTTTCAGAAACAGCCGACGGGGCTACACAATGCACGCTCGATTCTCCCTCGCAGGGAGTAAAAGGGTTGCCGACCACCGTCACACTCTGCACCGATGATTCCATATCGCTGACATGCAGCACCATAGGGGCATCATATCACGGCAGGATAACAACCGCATCCATACAAGGAACTTTTCAGCAGCACGGTTATTCTTTCCCGCTCAACCTGTCACCGGAAGTCTCGATAGAAGAACGTCGTCCACAGACTCCGAAGCCTCCTTTTCCTTATAGCACGGTTGACACGGTTTTCACCGCACCGGACGGTGCTCTTATGAGTGCCACTCTCACCATCCCGGACAATGTACCCAACGGAAGAATCACGGCTGTAGTGATGGTAACAGGTAGCGGTCCGCAAAATCGCGATGAAGAACTTGCTGACCACCGTCCTTTTGCTGTCATTGCCGACCATCTTGCCCGACACGGCATCGCCTCACTCAGATATGACGACCGCGGCACAGGCAAATCGACCGGCAACTTCCTGACAGCAACGACAGACACGCTGAAAGAAGACGCGATGAGCGGCATTGCATTCCTGCGCTCCATCGCCTCAATAGCAAAAGTAGGTGTGCTCGGTCATTCCGAAGGAGGCACAATCGCTTTCATGCTCGGAGCGGAGGAAAACGCTCCGGACTTCATAGTTTCACTGGCGGGATTGGCAATCTCAGGCAGAGAGGCACTGATGAAACAAAACAGTCATTTGCTTGACCGTTCCCAACTGACTGATATCGACAAAGAGAACGGTCTCAAACTTATAGGACTTGTGTTCAATACAATGACAGAGCAGAAACGAAAGGGAGTGTTATCACCTATCGACATCGACTCTATTGTCCGCACATCCGGATTGACCGTAGCTCCGCAGATTGTTTCCTCTCTTAAAATGACACAAAAGATACGGACACCTTGGTTCGATGCACTCCTCAGCCTGAATCCTCGGGAATATCTCAAAAAGGTCAAATGCCCGGTATTAGCCATCAATGGAGAAAAGGATACTCAGGTAGAAGCAGACAACCTGTCTGTCATACAAGAGCTTGTGCCACATGCCCAAACCCGGCTTATGCCCGAACTTAATCATCTGATGCAACATGCTGTCAGCGGAGAGGTTGACGAATATGACCAGATTCAAGAGACAATCTCTCCAGAAGTGCTTGATATCATGGTGCAATTCATAAAAGACCATTCTTGCAAATAGAAATTCCTACCATTGAGCCGACTGGATGTAAAAGTCTGAAAAGCTTTTATCTAAGGAACAGAGCCTTCGAAATAAAAAATATGTCCGTGATGCAATGTTTTTGCATTTTCGGTGTTTATTATGCAGTGAACAATTAAAATTTGAATAGAATGAAGAATAGAAACTTTTTCACAATGCTGCTCATGGCATTCCTCGCCGTGACGGGGCTGACGGCCTGTAGCGATGATGATGGACCTAAAGACTCAGTCAAAGAAATCAGAATGCAGGTGTCGTCTGAAACAGGCATAATGTATGCGTGGTCTGACGACAAAATGGAACACCCCATAGAGTGCATGCTTGTCGAGTCGGAGGATTTTCCCGGCGAAACGCTGCAGCTCGATTTTAATGAAATCGAAGGTTTTACCTACGAGCGTGGACACGAGTATTACCTCTCGGTAAAGCGCACTATCCTCGCCAATCCGCCCGCCGATGCTTCCGACCGCACATATTCACTCGTCAAAATCCTTGCCGACAGACTTATGGAAGATCCTGAGCTTCCGACCTATAAGGATATAAAGACGGAAGCCGACATAGAATACTATGACTTGTGCCCTTTCGGGAAGTATGCTGTAGGTAGTGCTATTGTAGTTGATGATGAAGGTAAAATAGATAGTAAGGTTGAGTACGACAAAGATTCGCCGTTACCCTCCTACGATAAGGCGCGTATTTGGGTGGTAAATATCCTTGATCATAAGAATCCGAATTGGGTGAAATTCCATAGTGTGCCTTATCAGGCAACTTACTCTTATGTCCTCTCGCCATTTACAGACAAAATCCGTATGGTGAGAAACGAATCATACGGTCCGATGTTCAAGAATGTTGTTCTTGAAGACGAGTTTGCCCGCATCCGCTCCATGAACTCCGGCGAGAAGGTCAGCTATGCGCTTATTCTTGCCAACGTCCATAAAAAGGGACTTCAAAAGGTGAAATTTACCATAATAAAGAAATAACCATTACAGGCTGACCCACCTCACCTTCTCCCAATTTTCCAATCATACCTACCGTCCGTCTGCGACATCGCCAACCTCATTGAGTGTGTGGCGATGTTTTATTTCATCAAAGGGCTGTCGGTGTTCTGCATAGTCACAGAGCCATGTGCCGACCGCTTTCTGCTGCTCGGTGATCTTTCCGTAAGACTGCATCACACTCTTGATGCCGGCGACCTCAGAGGAAGAGAAAATTGACTTGTGCCGTTCCGTAATGAAATGGATAATTGCGTCAATGGCTCGCCTGAACACCTCGCTTGCCTTGTAGAGAATATCGGCGATGATATTCAGAATATCCCGGCTCGATTTCAGCGCACCCTGCAACCGTCCTATGGTTTTGTCCTTTTCAGCCGTTGCCCGGCTCACCGCCATGCTAATGAATACAAATCCTTGTTATCACCAAAGGGCAAAGACAGCTTCATAGACTTGACGTATGAGACCCTGTTCGAACTTCTTAGCCACCATTTCACTACAGCCAAGCAAAAAGAATGGATAAAATACTTATATCAGAGATATGTAAATATATAACATCAATGTCTTTATACGATGTCACAATTATTACAACTTCGTACATCCGTTTATTAATATGTTAGGACTACAAAACATTTATTAAGAAAAACATATCGGCTGTTCAACATCCAAACAACTGCAAGTTATCATTATTCCTTTTTTATTCGTTTATTCCAAGGTTTTTCCGTAAGTTTGCAACACAATAAAAAGGGTAAAAAATGGATATAAAAGAGCAGAACTCAGATTTAATAGAAAAGAAACAGGAGAAAGCGAAAAAAAAATGTTACAGACTAATCGGATGCCTATGGCTCTTCGTTTTTCTCATCATAGCCGGAATGGGACTGGCGGTCTATTCAATTTCACAAGGATGGTGGGGAGAACTCCCTCCTATTTCTGATTTACAAAATCCTATAAATAAGTATGCCTCACGAATATATACCTCTGATAATAAAGTTATCGGGACATGGAGCTATGCTTCCGAAAACAGAGTGATGATGAGCTATGATTCTCTTCCGAAGAATCTTGTAAACGCTCTCATTGCCACAGAAGATGTCAGATTCTATGACCATTCGGGCATAGACATGAAAGCACTTGCACGAGCTATTGTCAAGCGAGGTATCATGAAACAAAAGTCGGCTGGTGGAGGAAGTACCATCACGCAGCAGCTGGCAAAACAATTGTATTCAGATGTTGCACGTGATGAGAAGAAGAGAATGATGCAAAAACCTATAGAATGGTATATTGCTGTGCAACTCGAATGCTATTATACAAAAGAGGAAATCATCACCATGTACCTAAACTACTTCGATTTCCTGAACAATGCAGTGGGAATAAAGAACGCTGCCAACACATATTTTGCCAAACAACCGTCGGAACTGTCGCTTGAAGAATGCGCCACTCTCGTGGGTATGTGCAAGAACCCGTCGTTGTACAATCCGGTACGATTCAATGAAAGAAGTCGTGAACGCAGAAATGTAGTGTTATCACAGATGCAGAAAGCCGGATACATATCAACAGAAGAAATGGAAAAGGCACAAGCTACAGCCCTCAGCACAGACAAATTCCACATCACAGACCACAAGGAAGGGCTCGCCCCTTATTTCCGCGAGTATCTGAGACGTATCATGATGGCACGCAGACCTGACCGGAGCGACTATGCTTCATGGCAGTCACAGCAATATTATGATGATTCTCTCGCATGGGAAACCAATCCGTTGTACGGATGGTGTCACAAAAACACCAAAAAGGACGGAACAAACTATAATATATACACTGACGGTCTGAAGATATACACTTCTCTTGACTCACGTATGCAGACATACGCAGAAGAAGCCGCATACGAACATGTGGCAGAGTTCTTGCAACCGAAATTCGAAGCTGATAACAAGGGCAAACCAAATGCTCCGTACAGCGGACTTACGAAAGCACAGGTTGACAAGATTCTGGCACGATATATGCGACAGAGTGAACGCTACAGAGTGATGAAGATTGCAGGACATTCGGAGGAGGAAATAGAGAAGGCTTTCAACACGAAAGTAAAAATGACGGTATTCTCATATAAAGGTGATATCGAAACGGAAATGACTCCTCTTGACTCCATCAAATATTACAAGACGTTTCTCCGTACCGCCTTCATGGCAATGGACCCGAGAAATGGAGATGTAAAAGCATACGTTGGTGGTCTGAACTACAAGCATTTCCAGTACGACAATGTAATGGGAGGAGGAAGAAGACAGGTTGGTTCCACAATAAAGCCGTTCCTCTATTCGCTTGCAATGGAGAACGGATTCACTCCATGTGATGTGGCTCCGAATGTGGAACATACATACATGGTGGCAGGCAAACCGTGGACTCCACGCAACTCGGGCAGTTCTCATTATGGGGAAATGGTAACACTGAAATGGGGACTTTCACAGTCAAACAACTGGATTTCCGCTTATCTGATGTCTCAGCTCAATCCACGACAACTCGTAGCCCTCATGCACGAAATGGGAATAACAAATAAGGAGATTCATCCTTCGCTAAGCCTGTGCCTCGGCCCGTGCGACATCAGTGTCGGAGAAATGGTCAGTGCATACACAGCATTCGCAAATGCGGGAGTGAGATTTGCGCCACGGCTTGTCACACGTATAGAGGATGCAGACGGAAATGTCATAGAAAGCTTTACACCACGGATGAACGAAGTGATGAGTCCTGAGTCCGCATACAAAATGATAACCATGCTTCGTGGAGTGATTGATTCCGGTACGGGACGCAGAATACGCACAAGATACAATATCACAGCGGATATGGGAGGAAAAACAGGAACCACAAATTCCAATGCAGACGCATGGTTCATGGGCTTCACCCCTAAACTTGTGGTAGGATGCTGGGTCGGCGGAGAAGACCGTGACATACATTTCAGCTCCATGACTTACGGACAAGGTGCAAGTGGTGCACTTCCTGTATATGGAATCTTCATGAACAAGGTTTATTCAGACAAGAAACTGGGTATAGCACAAACAGACTCTTTCTATATTCCAGATAACTTTGAACTATGCTCCGACGACCTCGACGGTCTGCAAGAAGGCGATAAGGTGCCGGAGACTGAAATGGACATAGACGAGAGTTTTCAATAATATATTAAGTAAAAAAATTACTATATAGATATGAAATTCATAGGAATCATCCCTGCACGATATGCCTCAACACGCTTCCCGGGAAAACCATTGGCAAAGCTTGGAGGAATTACTGTCATTGAGAGAGTGTATAGACAAGTGGAAAACATCTTGGACGAAGTAGTCGTAGCAACCGATGACGAGCGCATAGAAAATGAGGTGAAATCATTCGGCGGAAAAGTTGTGATGACAAGCCCATCCCATCGGAGCGGAACAGACCGTTGTTATGAAGCATTGCAGAAAATAGGAGAAGAGAAATTTAATGTGGTTGTAAATATTCAAGGTGACGAGCCTTTTATCCAACCCCAGCAATTAAAGTCCATTATCGAATGTTTTAACGACGAGTCTATAGATATAGCCACGCTTGTAAAGCCATTTACCGCTGACGACGGAATATGCGCCCTTGAAAATGCCAACTCACCCAAAGTGGTTGTAAACAAGAATATGGAAGCCATGTACTTCAGTCGTTCCATTATCCCCTATATGCGCGGCAAAGACAAGAATGAATGGCTCAAAGGACATACATATTATAAACATATAGGACTTTATGCTTACCGGAGTAATGTTCTGAAAGAGATTACTTCTTTATGCCAGTCGCCTCTTGAAATTGCAGAATCTCTGGAACAATTAAGATGGTTGGAGAATGGATATAAGATTAAAGTAGGTATCAGCCATACAGAAACAATAGGTATTGATACCCCGGAAGATTTACAACACGCAGAAGAATTTTTGAGAAGACAAAAATGAACAGAAATATACAGCCGGAAATCAAACCGATAGAACGACTTACAATATGTAATCCGGAAAGTATGACAATGGCAAACGGTATCGAACTGAAATACATCAAAACAAACGACACCGAAATGGTCAAGATGGATTTCATGTTCAAGGGCGGACAATGGACACAAGAAGTTCCATTGCAGTCTTATTACGCATTCAAGCAGCTAAAAGAAGGCACACGTTCTTTCAACGGTGAAGACATAGCGGAAAGACTGGACTATTACGGCGCCACAATAGAAACGTATTCCAACATGTCATATTCTGTGGTTTCCCTACTTTGTCTAAGAAAGTATCTTGAACACATAATCCCCATACTACAGTCTATTCTATGGGAACCGACATACAACCAAGATAAACTTTCCATCGCTTTGACACAAGGAAAAGCAGCGTATGCAGCAAGTATGCAAAGTGTAGGGACACGATGCAAACAACTGTTCTATAAAAGTCTGTATGGAGAGGGGCATCCGATGGCACAATACCCTTCGCTTCAAGATTACGATACACTTACTCCAGAAACACTACGACGTTTCAGAGACAAAAACATCAGTTCCGATAACTGTAAGATATTCTTGACAGGAATGTATGACGACAATATAATAAAGATTGTCACTGACGCTTTTGGAGAAAAACATTGGGGAGGAAACGGAGGAAAATTCACCGGATACCATTCTTTTACTGTCGCCCAACCAAAGCAAAGCCGTTTCTCTGTCCAGATGGACAACATGACCGTACAGTCAGCCATAAAAGTCGGACGCTTATTTCCGGAACGTAACCATAAAGATTTCACCACACTTAACATAATGAGTACAATTCTCGGTGGATATTTCGGAAGCAGACTAATGTCAAATATCCGCGAAACAAAAGGTTATACATACGACATAAGTTCAGCCATATACCAATCTCCCCAAAACACCACATTCGTAATATCCACAGAGACTCCCAATGAATATACGGAATGCGTTATTGAGGAGATACACAAAGAAATGCTCAGACTATGCAAAGAGCCTGTATCTGACGAAGAATTAGCCAATGTGAAAAATTATCTTTCGGGACATATATGCCGCAATTGCGAAACCGGCTTCAATACGTCTGCCATGCTCATGCGTTTGGATGTAACCGCCAGAACGACCGATGATGTAGTCAGAGATTTTGAAACAATGAAACGAATCACACCAGAAGATATCACGAGATGCGCTTCATCATATTTAAGCCGCGAATCAATGACAGAGTGCATCGCCGGATACTTTTAAAATATAGTCGGCAGAGACACTCAAATAAGAAATAGACGTGTTTACGGCATTTCTCACGGACTTCCTCTTCACTCTTTCTTTTTTTAGTGCTGCAACCAACTTTTATCCGCAATAATTTTATCAGTTATCTTTTTTATTGTACCTTTACATGGTTTAAGGAAATAATAAATTAAAAGAAAGTAGATGACAGATCAGGACAGAATTATCAAAGTTGACATCAACGAAACGATGAAGTCTTCATACATCGACTATTCTATGTCGGTGATTGTGGCTCGTGCGCTTCCTGATGTTCGCGACGGATTCAAGCCAGTTCACCGCCGTATTCTTTACGGAATGATGGAACTCGGCATCACTCAGGATAAACCAACAAAGAAATGTGCAAGAATTGTCGGTGAGGTACTTGGTAAATATCACCCTCACGGAGATTCTTCTGTATATGGAGCACTTGTACGTCTGGCACAGCCGTGGGCTATGCGCTATACCCTTGTTGACGGACAAGGAAACTTCGGTTCTGTAGATGGTGACGGTGCAGCAGCCATGCGTTATACGGAAGCTCGCCTCACCAAGCTTGGTGAAGCCATGATGGAAGACTTGTATAAAGAAACTGTTGACTTCCAGAACAACTTTGACGATTCATTGCAAGAACCAAAAGTTTTGCCAACCAGAATACCGAATCTGCTGGTCAACGGTGCAAGCGGAATTGCAGTCGGTATGGCAACCAATATACCAACGCACAACCTTGGAGAAGTCATTGACGGATGTGTCGCATATATAGACAATCCGGAAATATCATCCCTTGAGCTTATGCAATACATCAAAGCTCCGGATTTCCCGACAGGGGGTATAATATGTGGTATAGACGGTGTACGCGAAGCATACGAGACTGGTCGTGGACGTATTGTAATACGTTCAAAAACAGAAATAGAAACAGACGAAAATCACGACAAAATAATTGTAAATGAGATTCCATACAATGTAAACAAGGCCGAACTTATAAAGAAGATTGCAGATCTTGTAAACGAAAAAAGAATAGAAGGAATCTCAAATGTCAATGATGAGAGTGACCGCGAAGGTATGCGTATTGTCATTGATTTGAAGCGCGATGCCAATGCCAATGTCATATTGAATAAGCTATACAAGATGACAGAGTTGCAATCAAGCTTCAGCGTCAACTGTATCGCTCTTGTCGGAGCATCAGCAAAAAGTTCAGGAAGACCTAAGCTGTTGACTTTGCGCGATTACATCAGCAACTTTATAGCTCACAGACATGATGTGGTCATTCGCCGTACACAATATGACAAGCGCAAAGCAGAAGAGCGTGCACATATTCTCAACGGACTTATAATTGCATGTGACAACATCGATGAAGTGGTACACATTATACGTGCAGCCAAATCTCCACAGGAGGCAATAGCCAACTTGATGAGCAGATTCAATCTGGATGATATTCAGGCAAAAGCAATTGTGGAAATGCGTCTGCGTCAGCTTACAGGTTTGGAGCAGGACAAGCTTCATGCAGAATATGACGAGCTGTTGAAATTGATAGACTATCTCAATAATATCCTCAATGATCCAGAGCTTTGTAAGAAAGTGATGAAAGATGAGCTTATAGAGGTTAAGGAAAAATGGGGTGACGTCCGCCGTACAGAGATAGACTATGCAGCAAGTGAGAACTTCAACCCTGAAGACTTCTATCCAAATCTGCCTGTAGTAATTACAGTTTCACACCTCGGTTACATAAAACGTACCCCTCTTACAGAGTTCCGTACTCAAGCACGTGGCGGTGTAGGCTCCAAAGGAAGTAACACACGCGACAAGGATTTCATTGAACACATCTATCCGGCAAACACTCACAACACAATGATGTTCTTTACTCAAAAAGGACGCTGTTTCTGGATGAAGGTTTATGAAATACCGGAAGGAAACAAAACTTATAAAGGACGCGCAGTGCAGAATCTGCTGAATATTGATAACGACGATAATGTAACAGCATTTATCTGCATTGAGAATATCAATGATCAGGAATGGATAAAGAATCATAATCTGATTTTCTGTACCAAGAACGGAACAGTAAAGAAATCTCGGTTCGAATTATATTCACATCCGCGTTCAAACGGACTCAATGCTATTAATATTGTAGAAGGAGACAAAGTAATAGAAGTATGTCTGACCTCAGGCAACGACGACATAATCATAGCCAATCGCAATGGACGCGCAATCAGATTTAATGAGAACGCAGTTCGTCTTATGGGACGTACAGCTACAGGTGTACGTGCACTCCGTCTTGACAACGATGGCGAAGATGAGGTAATAGGCATGATTTGCATGGCTTGTAATCCACCTTTGACACCGGAACAAATAGCAGCAACAGAAAGCGAGGATGAATCAGCAGAGTTCGCAGAAGATACTATCTGTGACACAGAGGAAACAGAAACTTGGGACGATTCTGTGACAGAAAATGCAGAAACTTCTTCAGAAGAATACCCGGAAACTGTAATGGTTGTTTCAGAAAAAGGCTTTGGTAAACGGTCATACCTCAGTGAATACAGGATTACTCACAGAGGCGGAAAAGGTGTCAAGACATTGAACATCACGGAAAAGACCGGCAAACTTATTGCATTGAAGGCTGTTACTGATGATGACGACTTAATGATTATCAACAAGAGTGGTATCACGATTCGTCTTGCACTAAACAATATCCGCGTTCAAGGACGTAATACTCAGGGAGTGTCGCTCATCAACCTTAAGAAACGTAACGATATTATCAGCAGTGTATGTAAAGTAGAGCATGTTGATGAAGAAGAATTAGAAGAAACAGAGAACATCCTTGAGAACACAGACGAGACAGAAAACATAAACAATCCGTCTGAAAGCTCAAACAATCCGGAAGATTCTTCAACATCACCGGCAAGCGAAATTTGACGGATGATAAAAAATTTATGATATAACAACTATAAAAGTCAAATCGTATGAAAAAGTTATTATTCACTTGCGCAACTTTGATGGCATCATCTGCCATGTTTGCACAAAAGGCAAATGTGAACAAAGCAATGTCTGCAATCACTGCGGCAACAGCTAATCCTAAGGAAATCAACTACGAGAAAGTAGCTGAAGCATGGGAACTTATACAGCCAGCAATGACAGATCCAGTATCTTCAGTAATGCCAGACACATGGTATATAGCAGGTCGTGTCAAATGTCTCTATATGAACAAGATGCTCAACGACCGCGCTGCAGGCATAGAAATGAACATGGGGGATTTCTTCGACAATCAATATGATATCGTCACATATTTCTCAAAATGTGATGAACTCGAACATACTCCAAATGCAAAAGGCAAAATGCCAAAAGAGAAATATCGTACAATGAACCAAACATTGGCAACAGGTCCGCGCCAGAACCTTCTAATAGCAGCAAGTAACCTTGTCAATACCGATTCTAAAAAATGTATCAAGTTCTTGGACTTGTATTTCGAGTCATTCAGCGATTCACTCTTCAACGGCATAGACCTCACAGCCAAAGATACGATGCGTAGTGATGCAAAGTATATATACGCAACAGCCCTCAAGACAGAGGCTAAAAGTTCAGCAGACACGACCAAGGTGATGAAGGCTTACGAAGAGGCATTGTCTTCTGCATCTTATGCAAAGAATGCCTGCTTCGAGTTAATGCAAATCTACAAGAACAAAGGACAAATGGACATGTGGGAGAAGTATTGCCACATGGGTGTAGAAAAATTCCCAGAAGAGTCCATGTTCCCAAAAGTCCTTATTGTTGAATACATGAACGACAAGAAATGGGCGGAAGCAAGTAGCCTATGCGACGGTCTCATCCAGAATCATCCTGAAGACGAATGGGCATATTACAATAAAGCCCTCATTGAATATAATCAGGAAAAGTTTGAAGCCGCTCTTGAAGCATTCCTTAAGACTACTAAAATAAAAGACGACTACTCTGATGCTTGGAATGCAGCAGGAAAAGCAGCATGGAAGTTAGCACAGGACAATGCCACAGACAAAGAACTATCAAAGAAGTATTATGCAACAGCAATAGAATGCTTTGAGAAAGTTCGCGAACTGGAACCAGACAAACCAGACTTGTGGGGTTATTCACTTTACGCTTGCTACAATAATTCTGGAAATCTCGAAAAATCGAAGGAATTTAAGCAGTATGTCAAGTAAACATATCTAAAGCGAAATAAATAAGCTACAAAAAGACCGTTTTGTTGGAAGAAAACAACAAAACGGTCTTTTCTTGTTTCAATAATAATATCTAACTTTGCATGAACTTATCATATATAGTATATATTCGTGTAATCATAAAAACAGACAATTATATAATTATGCAAAGCAGAGTATTAATTTGGGCAATCATGATTTCTCTCTTCTCGTCTGTCAACGCACAAGAAGTCACTGAATACAAGCGCAAAGCTGTCATGAAAGAAATCAATTCAAACATAAAATCAGAAAACTATCAGAAGGCTGACGAGCTTGTAAGAAATGCCATAAACAAATATGACGAAGCTAAAACGGATGCAGAGTACTATAATCTGGAAGTGAACATACAATATCAACTTACTCTTTCCGAAAACAGAAAAATGTATCTAAAGTCAAATCCGGACACAACAAAATATTTCGGGCACATTCTCAATATGTACCGATACGGAATACAGTGTGATAGCTTGGATGCACAACCGAATGAAAAAGGAGAGATAAAATTTTCATACAGAGATAACATTTCCTCCAAGATGAAAGCTCTCAGAAATAATCTGTGCAGCGCAGGCAAATACCATTATAAGAAAAAAAACTACAAAGAAGCATACGAGTTTCTTGACATGTATATGAGTACAACCAACTCCCCTCTTGTCAAAGAATCCAAAGGCAACCAGAATGCCCAAGCATCCAACAGCGACAGTGTTAAGCTATCTCAACTTGCAGTCCTTTCAGCATACGCATCCAAGAATTTCGACAAAGCCATCAAATATATATCCATAGCTCTCCTCGATTCAGGAATGCGCGCGCACATCTATGAAGTTGGAAGCATAGCATATAGCGAACTTGGAGACACCATCCACATGCTCGACATGCAAAATAAAGGTTTTCTATCTTACCCAACAAAAGAATATTTCTATACCTCTCTTCTCAAATATTATAATGACAATTCCCAATATGAGAAAGCCATAGATATAGCCAGAAGAACAGTAAAGTATAATCCGGAAAACCGTAAGTGCTGGTATATAAAAGGAAAGGTTGAGCGCTGTATGAACATGCAAGACTCCGCCATAGCCTCTTTCAGTCGCGCCATCGAGCTACAACCGGATGATGCGGAAACATATTCAAGTATAGGCAATATATATATGGAGCAAGCAAACAGCAAATACAAGAATCTTAACATCCCCATAAGCAACCCACATTATGCAGAGGCAAAAAAAGAAATAAACGCTCTCTATAGCAAAGCAAAAGACTATTATGAGAATGCCAGAAAATATGATGAAAAGAATACAGAACTTTGGCTTCCATACTTACGGGAAATATATTACAAATTAAATAAAGGTAAAGAACTCAAAGCACTGGAATCGTATGATTCCTCCAAATAAAATATAATAAAGAAGGACAGCCGACCTATCAAACAAGTCAGCTGTCCTTCTTTATTTTGCAATCAGAAAACCTCCTGCAAATTTCAAATCCTATTTTCCCCTTTACCAATTCCTCAAATCAATCTACCACACGGTTGGTCTCAGAATCCGGGAACACCACTTTCGGGACAAAAGTTTTAGCTTCTTCAAAATCCATCAAGGCATAAGCTATGATTATCACAATGTCGCCAACCTGCACCTTACGTGCCGCCGCACCATTAAGACAAATACACCCAGAACCTCTTTCGCCCTTAATGATGTACGTCTCAAAGCGTTCACCATTGTTGTTATCTACAATCTGCACTTTCTCGCCGGCAATCAAGTTTGCAGCATCCATCAAATCCTCGTCTATAGTTATGCTGCCCATATAGTTCAGATTAGCTTCCGTAACCTTGACGCAATGCAGCTTCGATTTCATTACTTCTATCATCATGAGCCTGCTGTGATTTTTATGCTTTATACTTGACATTATCTATCAAACGGACAGGTATCGAACCGCAGAATACAGTGATACATCCCACTATATAGTCAGCATCCTCCCACGAAGAAAGACTCTTCAAAGAGTTGCCATCTACAATTTCATAATACTGCACCTCCAGTCCTTCCACCGCATTGATTGTATCTACAACCCACTGCTTTGTCTCAAAAAGAGTGTGGGACTTGGCATATTCCAAACTCTCAAAAAGAGTCTTCGAGATATTGAGTGCAATCTGTCTCTCACCGTCAGTCAGTAACATATTCCGGCTGCTCAGAGCAAGTCCGTCTTTTTCTCTGACAATCGGACACGGACATATCTCCAAAGGATATTTCTTGTCAGCCACCATAGCCTTGATTACAGCCACCTGCTGGAAATCCTTCTCGCCAAAGTAAGTACGATCCGGCTCCACAAACATAAACAACTTGCTTACAATCTGGCATACACCATTGAAATGCCCGGGACGAAAAGCACCTTCCATCACAGTATCTGTCGGAGGATAGCTAAATGTACGTGTATCCGGTTCAGGATAGATTTCTTCCACCGATGGAGCAAATACAAGTGTCGCTCCCATAGCTTCAAGCAGCTTACAGTCGGCTTCAAGAGTACGAGGATACTTTTCAAGATCGTTTTTGTCGTTAAATTGAGTAGGATTGACAAAAACACTAACGACAGTAACGTCGTTTTCTTTAACGCTTCTGCTCACAAGAGAAGCATGTCCTTCGTGGAGAGCACCCATCGTAGGCACCAGCCCCACTTTTTTGTTGTCAGCTCTGAAAACTTTCAGTTTGTCTTTCAGTTCCTTAACTGTACTAACGATTTCCATTTCTTTTTTTCTTTTGAAACTTGCGATTAGTTTTCTTATCTTAGCTTCGTTTCTTCAAATTCAAGGTGCAAAGTAACGTATTATTTGGGAGACTATAAAACTTTTCTGTCAAAAAATACTCTACGAATCCAAGCCCGATACCAATATTTTCACAAATAAATTTCCATACAGAAAACCATAAACCATTTACATTCAAGGAGCAGCAAACACTTCAGCCAAAATTCCAGCAGACGAAATAATGAAAGATATAGGAGTGGAAGCATCCACACAATCCCGCATCCGTTCACAATTCTTACCAATATTCTTCAATGTATCTATCACCTCTTTTTTCGATTCTCCCCATACAGGAATCAAAAGCGGTGCTCCACACAGTATAGACTCGCCAGTCATAGTGATGCGGAACATACGTGTCTCCGGATGACGCGACACAGCATAGAGTCTTTCGTCCGTTAGCAAATATCTACAACTCGGAAATATAGATGCCGTATGCATATCCTCCCCCACTCCAAGTATTATACAGTCAAAGAAAGGGACATCTTTCCTCAAAAGCATCAGTCTTCTAATCTCAGACTCATACCTTTCCGCTTCCGTTTCCGGAACATTCTCTCCCCATATTCGATGAATATTCTCCGAACATATACCAAGAGGCATGAACAGCTGTTCATTGGCATGACGATAGTTGCTATCAGCACTATCAGGAGCTACACAACGTTCATCAACCCAAAAGAAGTGAATCTGCCGCCAATCTATCTTCTCAGAATATTCTCGTACCCACAATTTAAAAACTTCAATTGCAGTATTCCCACCAGACAGGGCAAGATTAAAAACTTCATCTTTACCTTTCTCTGACATGCACGATATGAGACGTTGTGTCAGTGCATGTATCGCCTCCGTAGTATTTGAATATTGTCTGAACATCATATAAATCTGAATTTATGGTAATCGGAAAATATCAAAACGATTCACCCTTTTTTTTGTTCAGATTTTCAAGCAAAACAAGAGGTTTACTTTTAAGAAACTGAATATTTATTACAGTTCCTATTGTCATTTGTGAGTGTTGTTTCAATTCCATAAGGTACAATTAAAAGCGTATTAGAGAGGCTGCAAAAGTTTTTCGCAAACGTATTTCAATTCCATAAGGTACAATTAAAAGTGATACTGATAAGTGGTTTACCTACGGTTCGCAAGTGCATTTCAATTCCATAAGGTACAATTAAAAGGCCTTAGGACTATTATACTCGTTTTCACGATTCCACATTTCAATTCCATAAGGTACAATTAAAAGCAACAACAAAATAACCAAACTCATCTGTCTCATAAATTTCAATTCCATAAGGTACAATTAAAAGAGCAAACTTCCGGAGTTTCTGATATGACCCCTTTATAATTTCAATTCCATAAGGTACAATTAAAAGAAGTAGCGTTAATAGATGCTGCAGTGGTATTGTCATTTCAATTCCATAAGGTACAATTAAAAGAATCGAGATTATTATAATCAAGTGAACGGTTCTGGATTTCAATTCCATAAGGTACAATTAAAAGTGCCCGAGGATGCTTTCGGTCGTTCTATTTCTGCATTTCAATTCCATAAGGTACAATTAAAAGGGTTTTAGACCTCTTCAGCGTTATCTTACTCGGTAATTTCAATTCCATAAGGTACAATTAAAAGCTGTTTCCCCGGATGCTCCGAATACACCTCAGTACATTTCAATTCCATAAGGTACAATTAAAAGGTATGCAGGTGTGAGCGTGCGGTTCTGCCCTGCGAATTTCAATTCCATAAGGTACAATTAAAAGTCGCATCGTCTATATCGCTTTGCCCACGTTCCTCCTATTTCAATTCCATAAGGTACAATTAAAAGCTTTCATCTTTAGGATAATAAATGCCATCTTCGTCATTTCAATTCCATAAGGTACAATTAAAAGTGTATGAAAAACAGAATGAATGGAATATAGAACAAATTTCAATTCCATAAGGTACAATTAAAAGGGATATTATAATTTTTTTATATACATGCGAAATACATTTCAATTCCATAAGGTACAATTAAAAGAATTAACATTAGCAATTTCTTTATCGTTAATCTTATTTCAATTCCATAAGGTACAATTAAAAGCTTTTTGAAATCTCCCTCCATGACTGCGCCAACTTATTTCAATTCCATAAGGTACAATTAAAAGGGACAAGTTTAAGGAACATGCCAATGCCAGAAAGGCATTTCAATTCCATAAGGTACAATTAAAAGAAGAATTGCACAGACGTTCCTTGTATGTCGCAAGCAAATTTCAATTCCATAAGGTACAATTAAAAGTCTCCGATGGTGGTTCTCCCCAACCGGCTGTTGTTAAATTTCAATTCCATAAGGTACAATTAAAAGAGAAGAAGCCAGTTGGCAGAGGTCATGAATCTCGCTATTTCAATTCCATAAGGTACAATTAAAAGATTATGCGGTTTACGAGCAGACGAGATACGACATTCTAATTTCAATTCCATAAGGTACAATTAAAAGCTATATTCGCGAGAATGAGATTGCCTTGTATTTCATATTTCAATTCCATAAGGTACAATTAAAAGAATGGCGAAATCATTTGGAAAGCGTCCTGTCAAAATTTCAATTCCATAAGGTACAATTAAAAGTTTCTTGGTCGTGTGAAGTACATCCGCAGTTCAGATTTCAATTCCATAAGGTACAATTAAAAGCATCTGAACAGTGTCTTCATCAACGTCTAATCTCGTCATTTCAATTCCATAAGGTACAATTAAAAGCTCATCGCGGAGCGTTTGAAGTTCCCGCTGTATCTCGATTTCAATTCCATAAGGTACAATTAAAAGTCATGACCAATATAAATACTACTATAAGTATTATATTTCAATTCCATAAGGTACAATTAAAAGCAGGGATAAAGTTACTATTGACACTATTATTAAAAATTTCAATTCCATAAGGTACAATTAAAAGGAATTTATTGTTTTGCGTAGTTTTCGCCTTAGTCTATTTCAATTCCATAAGGTACAATTAAAAGCTTACAATCGAATATTTCAGGTTACATCTAACGATAATTTCAATTCCATAAGGTACAATTAAAAGCCGGAACACTATCTTTCACAACTATTTAATGATAAAATTTCAATTCCATAAGGTACAATTAAAAGACTTTATGTGTCACGTTGATGATATGTTTGAGTCTCAATTTCAATTCCATAAGGTACAATTAAAAGGGTTCTAAATATTTAATGTTAATAAACCCCTTGATATTTCAATTCCATAAGGTACAATTAAAAGCTCCAGACAGAGATGTTCAAGCGAGTTGCGTTCAGTGATTTCAATTCCATAAGGTACAATTAAAAGTAAAATGAGGAAGATAAATCCTACCACTAAACAGCATTTCAATTCCATAAGGTACAATTAAAAGACAATGAGCTTTATGATTATGTGTATGTCTATCACAATTTCAATTCCATAAGGTACAATTAAAAGCGGCTTACAGGATTGCTCAAATTGTTAATATGTATATTTCAATTCCATAAGGTACAATTAAAAGCCTTATAATGAGTTTTCTATTATTTATTTAAAAAAAATTTCAATTCCATAAGGTACAATTAAAAGATCTTTCACAGTTATTTAACGACAAATGGACATTATTTCAATTCCATAAGGTACAATTAAAAGGGCTGGTTTTAACCCTGCTGTAGTCAATTCTATTGAATTTCAATTCCATAAGGTACAATTAAAAGCTCATGAAGCGTGTTCGTCAACAGATGTTTCGTGAATTTCAATTCCATAAGGTACAATTAAAAGAGCGTTTGTTCCTTTGAGGATGAACGTGCGCACGATTATTTCAATTCCATAAGGTACAATTAAAAGTTATCCTGCAATATGGTATAAGAACGAAACACTTTCATTTCAATTCCATAAGGTACAATTAAAAGTCTATTGAAGAATCTGTTGCTCGTATCTCAACTAATTTCAATTCCATAAGGTACAATTAAAAGCGTGTTAGTGATGATGTTTTGCGTCGCTCTCGATTTTATTTCAATTCCATAAGGTACAATTAAAAGCAGTCTATTGAAGAATCTGTTGCTCGTATCTCAACTAATTTCAATTCCATAAGGTACAATTAAAAGCTTTATGTGTCACGTTGATGATATGTTTGAGTTTTTATTTCAATTCCATAAGGTACAATTAAAAGCATTCTGCCATGCAGTTGTCCTCATCAAACCTTGATTTCAATTCCATAAGGTACAATTAAAAGTAAAATCAAAAGATTATATTTTATGTGTTTGGATATTTCAATTCCATAAGGTACAATTAAAAGTCTTCAAGGCGGCGCTTCCCTTCTTGGAAGTTTATTATTTCAATTCCATAAGGTACAATTAAAAGTCGAGTACTCAGGCTGATATGCAAAGATTTATTTTATTTCAATTCCATAAGGTACAATTAAAAGATCTTTCGAAACTGTTCAATGATAAGTGGACCTTATTTCAATTCCATAAGGTACAATTAAAAGTTTTTGTTTTACCCTCCGTAATCTGCGCAGCAGTATTTCAATTCCATAAGGTACAATTAAAAGTCGAGTACTCAGGCTGATATGCAAAGGTTTATTTTATTTCAATTCCATAAGGTACAATTAAAAGAACACCAACAATAGAGATTTCATAATGACAATAAAAAATTTCAATTCCATAAGGTACAATTAAAAGAATTCAGGAGTATAGAAATCAAGAGGAGTCAAGTGCATTTCAATTCCATAAGGTACAATTAAAAGTTGTATCACCACATCAACGAGATACGCTTGTTTCGTATTTCAATTCCATAAGGTACAATTAAAAGCAGGAGATAGCGGTGCAGCCACGGCAGGAGACTAATTTCAATTCCATAAGGTACAATTAAAAGTGTGGTCTTCCGGTCGAGCAGCTATGCGAACACGAGATTTCAATTCCATAAGGTACAATTAAAAGTCTCAAGTACTCAGGCTGATATGCAAAAGTTTATTTTATTTCAATTCCATAAGGTACAATTAAAAGACCGTACAAATTAGGAGTACCGGAAGCATGAGAAATTTCAATTCCATAAGGTACAATTAAAAGGGAGTGGAGCGGAGCTTATATCAGCTTATTCAGGAATTTCAATTCCATAAGGTACAATTAAAAGGAAACAAAGTCGTATATCTTGTTTCCGAGTTCCTTAATTTCAATTCCATAAGGTACAATTAAAAGGTTTAGGCAAAATAGCTGGTGGATTCGTTTCCGGATTTCAATTCCATAAGGTACAATTAAAAGTTTGCGAGGTTTTCGAGTTTCTCTCTGTAGTCGTGAATTTCAATTCCATAAGGTACAATTAAAAGTTGGACGCAGAGTAAGCAAAACCTGCGTTGTACACCAATTTCAATTCCATAAGGTACAATTAAAAGTTCTCAACGGAAGCGAAACCGGCATAAAAAAAACATTTCAATTCCATAAGGTACAATTAAAAGACCGTGATAAAGAACAGGATATATTCAACAATCTTATTTCAATTCCATAAGGTACAATTAAAAGAGCTAATGCCGCCCTTGCCGCACAGCAGAATAAAATTTCAATTCCATAAGGTACAATTAAAAGTCCTCAACAAACATAATACATTTCATTTATGTTCAAGAACTTACATGAAGCAAAGGTACAAAATTTTACTGAGAAAATTGTCGATATACAATTATAAAAAAACACCTGACTTACGACAATCCTGTATCTATCTCATTTTCAGCATGTCAAAGAACGCATTCAAATATGAAGATGGTACGTGAAAGCACTCAACACCTCCACCGACAACTTTTCTGTTATAGAAAAACATCAGTCTCGCCCCGCTCCCGTCCCACGATTTCCTTCTCCATCCAATTTTTATCCCTCCCTTTAAACAGGATTATACTATCCTCCTCTTTTTTCATAAAACGCTCTGCACTCATCAACAACTCCTTCAGCTGCACAGCCGAAATCTCTCCTTCAAATACAGAGTTCTGCACCCAACATAAATATTTCCGGCACAACTTTAACATCTTACCAACACGTTTCTCACCAAAATCATATACTAATATAACATACATCACCAATACATTTTAAAAGGTTTATATTCTTCAATCTTAAGCAAATGCTTCGCCAATTTATAACACTCCAACTTTATCAAATGGCGATAGCTCACATTCCTATTCAAATGACGATGCTGAAAAGTCTCTGTCATTCTATCTTCTATCGCTTTCACGAATATCTTCTTTCCAGCATTATTCAACACACACTTATTCAGATGCCTATCAAAATGTTTAGACTGTATTTCTTTCTTATTCAAAACCTTGAATATAACCCTATCCACAATAATCGGCTTGAATATCTCCGCCATATCTAAAGCCAAAGAATACCGACGTTCCCCCGGAGTATGCAAATAACTGATTGTAGGGTTTAACTGTGTTTGATGTATCGCACGCAAACACATTGTATAACACATCATATTACCAAACGAAATCAAAGCATTCACTTCATTCCGAGGAGGCTGTTTTGTACGGACTCCCATCTCAAAATCATTCAATATCAAGTCAAAGGCATCGTAATAGTTTTGACGAATCATCCCTTCTATTCCCATCAGTTCTTCTACAGAAGTAGTCGAAGCAATCTGTCCGCCAAGCCCTTTCATCTTCTCCATAATATCTTCCAGGTCCTTTCCACGTCGATTATAGTATTGCAAATTTTTCAACATATTATTCGCTGCTCCTTCTATAAACTTCTGTGCAATCGCCACACGTTGTTTCTTATTCTGATAAGCAGCCGTTTGCGCCAGCAACATACGCCCCGAAAGCAAAAAGTCCCTCGGCATAAACGAACCCGTATAATTCTCATAATAATCGAAAAAATGCACTGCAATATCTTTCTGTCCTAAAAAGTTATATAAAGCACTGTTAGCTCTCAACGAACCAAACACATAAAACTCGCCAATGTCCTCCACAGGCAAATAACGAGTCTGGACCACCCGCCCATCCTCATCGTATGCCATAAACTTCAGCGTATTATCCTTGCGCTCCATTTCGCCCGGATTAAACAAATAATAAGTCTTTTTCATTCTTCCTCCTCTCCACTAAAACAAAAATCATAATAACTACAATTACGGCAAATCCCTTTACGCACACATGGCACAGGACATTCATCCGAAGACAGAATCATTTCTATATCCTCAGCCATACGCTCTATTTCCTCACGATCAACATCCGACAGTATTACATCCGAAGTTTTCCGAAGTAGAGGATATTCCAGCACACCCGTAACTCCGTCTATACCATTACGTTCAAACACATAAATATAATACTTAAGCTGCCATTCGTGAGCAATCTCCACCTTGTTCGATTTCTTTATCTCATGGATAACCCGATTCCTCACGTCATAAAAGTCAACCTTAATGCCTCCCAACTCCACCTCTTCATACTTTACTGAACGCTGTGGATAAGAATCCTCATGCACTAACTTTCCTTCATACACCAAATCAGATGTATGCTCCATATTGATACCATTTCCAAACAGCCACAATTTTCTTCGGCATATTTGATAATAATTAAAGTGTGTTCCGGTTATAATCATACATTCTTTATTTTTAGAGTTTCTTTCTGCATCCGCCCGCATAGCAAGAACAGAACACCATGTACTCCACGCACTCGATAGCCTATGACAAGCATCATTTCCAGTGAATAGAAAGTCTCATTATATTGCTTTCCTCAGCAGTTGTCAAATAGTCTTTGACAACTGAATTTGCATCTAACTCTTTCTCTTTTAGCATATTAATTATATGATAACTGATACTTTGTTTGGAGGTTCCAAAAAGTTCGGCAATCTGTTGTTGACTCAGCCAAATCTTTCCATCTTTGGCATACAGGGCAACGGAGGCTTTGCCGTCCATTGTACTGTAGATGATTATATTGTTTTGGTCGTTCATAAGATTAAATCATCTACTATTAATTTATTTTCTACTGGCATATCCATTCGTAAACCATATTCGTTATCATAATGGCATTTTATGATATAAACGTTCTTATCAACTACTTTTTCATCTGATTCATACGCAAAACTTTGCCTATATATACTACCGTCTTTTTGCATATACATCCATCGTCCTTTACGTATAGAGACCAGCAGACTATCAGCTTTTATAAATTGTAATTCATTTAAATAATCTTGATATTCTCTTTTTAACTCCTCCGGCAAAACTTTAATTCCTTCAAATTGCCGATAAAAAGCATCCTCTTTATTCTCATCATAATGTAAAGGTGAAAGGGTCGTTTGTATTTCGTTCATCAGTAATTTATAAATCCTATCATATTCCTTCTGTTGCTTTTCACTCCAAGAAGGATAGACATAATCTATATATTGCTGATATAAAGATTCCTGCAAGATACCTTCATGACTCTTTTCCACGTTTTCCAATACAAGTAAAGAACGTTCTACAATGGATGAATCATAAATACGTTTGTCATTCTCGTCGGCAGTGTTAAAAACATGACATAATGAAAGTCCTTTCTGACGCTTACGGTTCACACGTCCAAAGCGTTGTATCAAAGCATCCAAAGGAGCCGGTTCTGTATAGATTGTGTCATAATCAATATCAAGACTGACTTCAATTGCCTGCGTTCCAATCAGAAGTTGAACGTCTTCTTTCTGCAATTTCTGTTCGATAAGAAAACGGTCACGAGCATTAAAAGAACCATGCAAGAGAAGTTTCTCTCCACTACAAGATAAACACTGATAAACT
>X363_Desmarests_Spiny_Pocket_Mouse__coassemble_311_pt1 | contig 34197 bp, 22 predicted proteins | sample X363_Desmarests_Spiny_Pocket_Mouse__metabat2_low_PE_006 | metagenome-assembled genome bin X363_Desmarests_Spiny_Pocket_Mouse
CTTCTTCATAATCTTTTTTCTTATTAAAACGGTTTGTAAATACTTTTTGTTCTCTTTGTTTTTAATTACAATGCAAAGATGAAGCAGGAAACTGAACAGAATCTGAAATTTCAGAAAAAATGCGGCGAAAAATTATTTTTTTTCGATAATTCTGGTGCTTGCATGCGATTTCTCGGCGGAATAATGAAAATATTCCTACTTGATTTCAGAAATAAACCGTTTCTTTGCATCGTAGAATGATTCAGAACGGAGATTGAGCCATGAAAATATTGATTGTGGAAGATGAGCCTTCTTTGAGGGAACTGATTCAGCGCACCTTGAGAAAAGAACGCTATGTGACGGAGGAAGCAGATTGCTATGAGGTCGCATTGAGTAAGATTGAAATCTACGATTACGACTGTGTACTGCTCGACATTATGCTTCCTGACGGTAATGGATTGAAACTTCTTGAAAGGCTGAAGGAAATGCGCAAACGGGAGAATGTCATCATTATCTCGGCGAAAGACTCTTTGGAGGATAAAGTGCTCGGGTTGGAACTGGGTGCCGACGACTATCTGCCAAAGCCGTTTCATATTGCAGAGCTGACCGCCCGCATCAGGAGTGTGCTTCGCCGGAAACATCGTGACGGAGACTCAAGCATAAAACTGGGCAATATCTGTATCGTGCCGGATACATTTCAGGTGCTTGTCGATGGGAAACCGGTTGAACTGAAGCGTAAGGAATATGATATATTGCACTTTTTCATGAACCGTCCGAACAGGATGATTGACAAAAGTACTTTGGCTGAATCCGTATGGGGAGACCATATCGACCAAGTGGATAATTTCGATTTCATATATGCGCAAATCAAGAATCTGCGTAAGAAGCTGAAGGACGCGGGTGCAACCGCGGAAATTAAGGCGGTATATGGGTTTGGGTATAAAATGAGTGCTGAATAAAATAACAAAGAAACATTATGAGTTTGTTCTGCCGTGTACTTGTCAGGCTCTCAATAGGAATCATATTGGTTCTTACGGGATGGGCGGTTGTGTTCTATGTGGCAATGATAGATGAAATAAACGATGAAGTGGATGATAGTCTGGAAGATTATTCGGAAGTGATTATCATACGCTCACTTGCCGGTGAACAGCTGCCGTCCAAGGACAACGGGTCGAACAACCAGTATTTTCTGACAGAAGTCACAGAGGAATATGCAAGTCGGCATGAGGACATACGCTATCTGGACTCGATGATTTATATTCGGGAGAAGGGCGAAAGAGAGCCGGCGCGTATCCTGATAACCCTCTTTCGCGATGGCGAAGGACGTTTTCATGAGCTGACGGTATCTACTCCGAGTATAGAGAAGGGCGATTTGAAAGATGCGATTCTCCGTCTTGTCATTTGCCTTTATGCCGGGCTGCTGCTCATAATCATTGTCATCAATGTGTGGGTGTTCCGTAAAAGCATGAAGCCGCTGTATGTGCTGTTAAGATGGCTTGACAACTATAAGCCGGGCATCAAGAATGCCGAGCTTCATAACCCTACGGATATTACGGATTTCCGGAAACTGAACGATTCGATAGAACGCTTTGCCGCACGCAGCGAGGAACTGTTTGAGCAGCAGAAGCAGTTTATCGGCAACGCTTCTCATGAATTGCAGACACCGTTGGCAGTTTGTCGGAACAGGGTGGAAATGTTGTTGGAGGATGAATCTCTTTCCGAGTCTCAGATGGAGGAACTGGTGAACATTCATCGCACGCTTGAACGTGTGACAAAGCAGAACAAATCGCTTTTGTTGCTGTCGAAGATAGACAACGGTTGCTTTGTCGATACGAAACCGGTAGATATGAATCACCTGTTGGGACAGTTTCTGGAGGACTACCGGGAAGTGTATGAATATATGAATGTCGCACTGACACTTACGGAGGAAGATGTATTCAGTGTGGAGATAAGTGAGTCGCTTGCTGTCACGCTTGTGACTAATCTGCTTAAAAACGCATACGTACATAATGTGAAGAACGGCAGCATCCATATCACGATGAGAAAGAACGAAATGAGGTTTTGCAATAGCGGAGCTTCTGTCCCTTTGGAGAAAGAGCGCATCTTTGAACGGTTTTATCAAGGAAGCAAGAAAGAAGGTTCTTCCGGTTTGGGGCTTGCCATTGTCAGCTCCATTTGTAAACAGTATGATTTGGATGTACAATATTCATTCTGTGAAGCGCAACATTGTTTTTCCGTGAAGAAGAGGTAAACCGCAGATATTTTTGTAAGACAATGATATTCATCTGCTTGTTGGTATGATGCAAATGTGTATATTTGCAAAAAATATAACTGAATAGTCTTATATAATAGATGAAGAGTTAATTTTTGAGGGTTTGGCAGTGCTAATTCATTAAAACTTTAAATCATATTATGTTTACAAATCTTTTGCAATCGTCCTATTTCGCACTTTTTCTTATCGTTGCGTTAGGCTTTATGTTGGGACGGATAAAATTCAAGGGAGTATCTCTCGATGTCTCCGCAGTGATTTTCATAGCCTTGCTTTTTGGACACTACGGTGTGTCTATACCTAAAGAATTAGGCAACTTCGGACTGGTCTTGTTCATTTTCACAATTGGCATTCAGGCAGGACCCGGATTCTTCGATTCGTTCAAGAGCAAGGGCAAGTCGCTCATTATGATTACGATTCTGATAATCGCGTCAGCTTCACTTACGGCTGTGGGGCTGAAGTGTGCGTTTGATGTGGATAATGCAAGCATTGTCGGACTTATTGCCGGGGCTTTGACCAGTACACCGGGACTTGCTGTGGCAATCGACAGCACCGGTTCTCCTCTGGCATCAATTGCCTACGGTATTGCTTATCCGTTTGGTGTGATAGGTGTAATACTGTTTGTCAAGCTTCTGCCGAAAGTGTTACGCATTGATCTTGAGAAGGAGGCGCGCGAACTTGAAGCGCAGCGCAGAGGAAAATATCCGGAACTTAGCACTTGTCTCTTCAAGGTGACGAACCCGAAAGTATTCGGCTGTACGCTTGCAGAAGTGAATGTAGGAAGAATGACGGGAGCTGTTGTATCGCGTATGAAATCCGGCAGCAAGATTCTGATACCGATGGCAGACACCGTACTAAATGAGAACGACTGGCTGCAGGTGGTAGGCAGCGAGGCTGCTTTGAAACAAGTGACAGTGCTGATAGGTGAGCGAGAAGAAGGAGAGCTGCCGTTGGCGGACATGCAAGATATACAGTCGCTGCTGCTGACCAATAAGAATATGGTCGGAAAACAATTGGGAGACATGAGATTGCACCAGAACTTCGGGTGTACAGTCACAAGGGTGAGGCGAAGCGGTATTGATTTGTCTCCTTCGCCGGCACTTGAACTTAAGTTCGGCGACAAACTCATGGTCGTAGGAGAGAAAGAAGGGCTGAACAGTCTTGCCCGCATGTTGGGAAACAATGCAAAATTGCTGTCCGACACCGACTTCTTCCCTATCGCAATGGGTATTGTGCTCGGAGTGATATTCGGAAAACTGAATATCTCTCTTGGAGAAGACATTTCGTTCTCTCCCGGTTTGACCGGCGGTGTGCTGATTGTGGCACTTGTGCTTAGTTCCATCGGTAAGACAGGCCCTATCATCTGGTCTATGTCGGGATCGTCGAATCACCTTCTGCGCCAGTTGGGATTGCTGCTGTTCTTGGCTGAAGTCGGAACTTCGGCAGGAAAGACTCTTGTGGCGACATTCCAAAGCAGCGGTCTGTTGCTTTTCGGAATCGGTGCGGCAATCACAATTGTGCCGATGTTTGTCGCTGTGATTGTAGGACGCTTGGTGTTCAAAATATCTATACTTGACCTCTTGGGCACAATTACCGGAGGTATGACCAGTACTCCGGGACTTGCCGCTGCCGACTCTATGGTTGACAGCAATATCCCAAGTATTGCATACGCTACCGTATATCCTATTGCAATGGTCTTCCTTATTATATTTATTCAATTGATTGCAGCCCTTTTCTGACGTGTTGGCTGTGTGGAGAGAATAAGTATTGTTTGAACAAGAAAACGAACTATGCAGATAATAGAACAGTTCTTGCAAGGCAAGAAGAATAATCCGCAGCTTTGTGAAGATGAAATTGTGGTGACGGAAAATTTCATTGCCGTGATTGACGGTTCAACAAGCAAAGGTACAGAAAGATATACTCAAAAAACGACGGGACGTATTGCTGCCGACATGGTTGCTTCGGCACTGAGGCAATGGGTGCCAGCCGATGCCGATATGGCTTCTGCCGTGGATATTATTTCGGATACGATACACAATTGTTATTTGCTGCTTGGTGTGCTGCCGATGGTGGAGCGGTGTCCGGAGAACAGAATTACCGCAAGCGCTGTCATCTACAGCCACAATCGTCAGGAAGTCTGGATGATAGGCGATTGTCAGTGTCTGTTGGACGGAATGGCATATACGAACCCGAAACGCATAGATGAGGTGCTTGCGGAAGTCCGTTCACTCTACCATAAACTTGTGGCAGAAGCATCGGATGCCTCCTCTTCTTTGTCTGTGGATTACGGTCGGGAGTATATCCTTCCGCTTTTGCGCAAGCAGTGCCGTTTGCAGAACGCATCGGTCGAAGAAGAATACACATACGGTGTGTTCGACGGTATAGGTTCGCCTCTGCCTTTTTGCAAGTTGATACCTGCACACGGTGTGTCGGAACTTGTACTGGCTTCCGATGGCTATCCCAAACTTCTTTCGTCTCTTGCGGAGTCAGAAGCATATCTTGCTGAAATCTTGAAAACTGACCCCATGATGATTTCTCGTTTCAAATCGACAAAGGGACTTATGCCGGCTCAATGTTCTTTCGATGACAGGGCATATATCCGTTTTTCTCGTTTATAGATTGTCTGAATTTTTCAGAATTTCTTGGCGGGTGTATTCGACTGCTTAAAATCAGTTGAATACACCCACTAATTTGCTCCTAAGAAGTCCCCATAACAAAATTTTTTATATATATTTTTTAACACAATTATTTTCTGACAAAAAGAAAGCAATTCCTATCATTCTGCTTACTTTTTTGTTAATTTTATACCATAACACTATCTTCTTGATTTTGTCAAATGTTAAAATTCCAAGCCCTCTGGAACGCTCCAAAATGAGGCGCATCGAACTTTTCTCGAAGAGTGGGGATTCTACGCGCATTTTGTAAAGCTTCTGTAAATTGTGAAATAGTGTTTCATTTTGGATCCATTCTTTTACATTTGTTTATCCTCGGCGAAGAGTTTTTTCAAAAAAACTACTGAGTTTTCAAATTTTCAGCGCACAGTTTTTTTCTTCACAGCGCACTGCAATTTTATTTACAGCGCAGTAGAAATTTTGTCACAGTGCGCTGAAAATTTAACGACAACGCGCTGAAAATAAAAACACATTAGGAAGTGGAGAAAAAAGCAGTTTGCTTCGGTCAAAATGTTAAGAAGTGTATAAATTTCTGCTTCAGGAGAGTGTCTGAAGAATCGCTTAAAAGTGAGTGGATTTGAAGTGGTATTTGGGGATGAAAATGGAGGGTTTACTTATAATGTATTAATAATCAGCGAATTATCAGAATATTCAAAATTGTCGAAAAATTGCGTCAGGCACGTTTTTTTGAGCATTTTGAAAACTTTTGTATTTCACTGATTGTCAACCAGTTACCTCTAAGCCCAAAATTTCATCTTTTTGCCCTTGGCAAAAAATCGCTCCAAGTGTTAAATCTTCATTTTGGGCGAAAATATCATTTTGTCAAATTGGAAAAGTCGGTTTTTGTGAGCTTCTTTCATTGTTTGTGTGAATGTATTTAACGGTAAGGAAGATTGTTAAATTACACCCACTTAGAAAACTACATTAAAACCACTCAAAACTTAAATAAGCCACATATTTTCAAACAAAACATAGAAATAATGCTCCTTTTTCTGTACATTTGCAGCCAAAACGTTAATTAATTATTTCTAATCATGAAGATAAAAAAACTTATCGGAGCGGCAACTGTGGCACTCTTATGTGCAGCTCCCCACAATGTACAAGCACAGAAATCTCCTTATTCAAGCTATCTCTTTGCTTTCTTCTCGAACAACAGCCCATACGGAGAACAGATACGCTATGCACTGAGCGATGACGGCTACGACTACCGCTCTCTCAATGAAGGACGTCCGGTAGTGGCTTCTGACACGATAGCATTGAAGAAGAGCATACGCGACCCGCACATCATGCGCAGTGAAGACGGCAAGACATTCTATATGGTGCTGACAGACATGCGGAGCGATGAGGGATGGCAGAGCAATGACGGTTTGATTCTGATGAAATCGACCGACCTCATCCATTGGCAACACACTGCCATTGATTTCCCGACACGTTTCCCGAACTTGAAAGGATTTGACAGAAAGAATCTTCATGCCGTATGGGCACCACAGACAATATGGGACCCGACAGAAAAGAAATACATGATTTACTACAGTATAGGCCGTCACGACTGGGAATATCCGACAGACGACCCTAACTTCAATCAGCCTTATTTCAAGCTGTTCTATTCGTATGCCAATGAAGACTTTACGGACATCACAGAGCCGAAACTTCTGCTCGACTTCGGTACGGCAAGCATCGATGGCGACATTGTGTATGACAAGAAGAACGGAGAGTATGTATTGTTCTTCAAGGACGAGGGCAGAAGCGTGATGAACAAGAATGGCAATTTCCGCACTCGTCAGGGTGTGATGAGAGCCACAAGCAAATCGCTTACCGGACCTTATACTGTGGAATATAAACATCTGCAAAAGCCGGGGCAATATCCGGTGGAAGGTTCAAGCGTGTTCCCGCTCATCGACAGCGACGAATACGTATTGATGTACGACTGCTATGCAGAGGGACACTACCAGTTCTGCAAATCAACAGACTTGAAAAACTTCACGTATGTCCGCGACACAAAGACATTCGGCACCTTCACCCCTCGCCACGGTTCCGTGATGCACATCACAAAGGCGGAGCGAGAGCGTCTGGAAGCATGGTCGAACCTAAGCATCGCCATTGAAAAGGCAAAACGTATTCCTCCTACATGGCTCAGCAATGAAGAGATAGAACAGCGCGACAAAATAGTGAAAGAGGCACAAAAGGTGCTCGACACAAAGAGTGACGCGGGTTCTTACAAGAAGATGGAGGCGAAAGTGCTCAAGTATGTGAGAAGATAGTTTAAGTAGATGTCTTTCAAAGACTTCTTAAAGACTCTTATGGGTGTATTCGACAGACTCCTCTTCTTGGTTTAGGTGGATGTATTCACAAAAATCAAGAAGAAGTTTGTCGAATGCACTTTTATAATCACCTCAATCTGACTCTTAAATTCTTTATAATATTATATTATGGTATTGAATTACATCTGGATTGGTTTCTTCTGCCTTGCGGCTGTCTGCGCCGTGTTCCAAGCATGTGTATATGGCAACACAGACGTTTTTCAGGAAATGATAAACTCCACTTTCGACAGTTCCAAAACGGCATTTGAAATCAGCCTCGGACTGACGGGAGTGCTTTCTTTGTGGATGGGCATCATGAATATAGGAGAGAAAGGCGGCATTGTCAATGTGATGTCACGTTGGCTTGCCCCCATATTCACACGGCTCTTCCCGGACATTCCCAAAGGGCATCCGGTGACAGGCTTCATATTCATGAACATTGCTGCAAACATGTTGAATCTCGACAATGCCGCCACTCCGCTCGGACTGAAGGCAATGGAAGGATTGCAGTCGCTGAATCCTCATAAAGACACGGCATCCAATCCGATGATTATGTTCCTTGTGCTCAACACTTCGGGACTCACTCTAATCCCGGTGAGCATCATGGTCTATCGCGCACAGATGGGAGCAGCGCAGCCGACAGATGTCTTCATACCACTATTGATAGCCACCTTCTTCTCCACTCTTGCAGGTATCATTGCGGTAAGTATTTATCAGAGAATAAACCTTCTGCAACCGGTGTTGTTGCTGACTCTCGCCGGTCTGTGCACGGTAGTTTCTTTGATTGTATGGGCATTCAGCCGCATGGACAAGGAGACGATGGACACGGTAAGCACCCTCTCAGCCAACATTATCCTGTTCGGCATCATCCTGATGTTCATCATGGCAGGTGTGGTGAAAAAGATCAATGTGTATGAAACCTTCGTGGAAGGAGCCAAAGGCGGGTTTACCACTGCCGTGCGTATCATTCCATATCTTGTCGCCATACTCGTGGCAATAGGCATATTCCGCGCTTCCGGTGGCATGGATTTGCTGACAGACGGCATCAAGTCGGTGGTGGCATTCTTCGGTGGCGACACCGATTTCGTGGCGGCCTTGCCCACAGCCATCATGAAACCTCTGAGCGGCAGCGGTGCGCGCGGACTGATGGTTGACACAATGCGCACATACGGTGCAGACAGTTTCGCAGGACGTCTCAGCAGTTTGTTCCAAGGTTCCACAGACACCACCTTCTATATACTTGCAGTCTATTTCGGCAGTGTGGGCATAAAGCACACCCGTCATGCCGTCACTTGCGGACTGATTGCCGATTTCGCAGGAATTGCCGCCGCAATATTCGTATGTTATCTTTTTTTCGGATAAAATCCGTAACTTTGCATCCGTATTCTTGTTTATCATGTAAAAGTAATCCGGATGAAGACAATAGGTAGAAATACAGAACTCAAGGCTTGCGTGGCGACTATCGGCTTTTTCGACGGAGTGCACTGCGGACACCGCTTTCTAATCGGCAAAGTGGCAGACGAAGCACACCGCAGGAAACTGGCCTCTGTTCTTGTCACCTTCTCTAACCATCCGCTGACCGTGGTAAAAACAGGTTTCCGCCCCCAACTGATTACGACAGAAGAAGAGAAAGAATCTCTTTTGGCGGCTACGGAAGCGGACATGACAGCTGTGCTTGACTTCACTCCTGAACTGGCTCTCATGACAGCAAGAGATTTTATATTCGATGTACTGCGAGCCCAACTCAATGTCAAGGTTCTTGTCATCGGGCATGACCATCATTTCGGGCACAACTGCAATGAAGGCTTTGAAGATTATGTAAGATACGGACGCGAAGCTGGCATTGAGGTTCTGAAAGCGGAAAAGCTGACAAACCCGAATCTGCCAGCAATCAGTTCATCGCAGATTCGCCAACTTCTGCTGGACGGAAAAATTGAAGCTGCTAACAAACTTCTTGGATATGATTTCTTTATAGAAGGAACTGTTGTCGGAGGCTTTCATGTAGGACGAAAGATTGGATACCCTACAGCCAATATACAGATTCCTTCAAGCGAGAAACTTATTCCCGGAAACGGAGTGTATGTAGTACGTGCCACTGTGAAACCGGACGGAAACCGGACAGAAGAAGAAGCATGTCTCCATCGGTCGTTTCTCGGTATGATGAACATCGGATGCCGCCCTACTTTCGCAAACGGCAATGACCGTACCATAGAAGTTCATCTGCTTGATTTTTCCGGCGACATCTATTTTGAGCGTCTTCACATCGACTTCATCGCTTTCATCCGCAAGGAACAGAAATTTGAAAGCATCGAACAATTGCAGACACAGCTTGCCAAGGACGAACATGTCTGTCGTCAATTCCATATCTAATAAAAGCATGATAACTATACAGGGGGCCCCGGTCGTTAAAACACCGAATGTATAGTTCCATAGTCCAAGAAAAATCATTCTTAACAAATATTTTAAATAAAAAATTAAGTTGACATTAAGTGTTTCGATAAACAGGTTCGTATTTATGATTAAAACGACACAATTTGTTTTATCTAATTAAAAACTGTTTTATTATGAAGCATTCTATCTTTTTAATGAGTGCACTGTGCTGTTCACTTACAGCATCTGCACAGAGCTGGAAGCTTACGGATATGACATCCGAGACTTTTCAAAACGGTGGCGGTGAACGCTGGATGTTTGAAAAATACAGCTACCAGACAGGTATATACAGCAATTTGGCTATATATACAGACGAGAGTATGTGTAACTATCTCGACATCTATCAGCCGGAACGAGTAGGAGGTGAACGCATCACAGAAATAGACGGTGTGACTCCTAACGGCGAGAACACATGGGCAAGCAACCGCCGATGGGCATGGTGTGACTACACATTCGATACTCCACGTACAAATAGTGTGGAGAAATTCATCTATGTGGCACAAGATCCTCGTGAAGGTTTTGGCTATGAGGTGATGGGAAACAACAAGTTCACATCTGTCATTTCATTTGTGGTTCCTGAAGACGGATTCTATCAGGTTGATGCCACAGTTATCCGTGAAGATGGAGACGCATGGATTAAGACGCTTGACATTGTTCCTCGTTATCGCTATAAGTCAAGTGAGAATCAGAACAATGTTGACTCAAAGCTTACAATGGGCATGAGATTCAACTACGGTCAGCCGGGCGCAATCTTGGACAACTATAACCCGGAAACAGGTAATTTGGCAGGTGGCGCTGCACAGAAGTTTATTGCTCAGCAGCCAACTTCTTTCAACATGGCTTTTCAGGGAAAAGCCGGCGACATCATTTCATTCGAGGTGAACACAGACCCAATGCAGCTTGACGAGAGCTGGGCACGTGGCTACTGGAGCCGTACATTCTGGCGTCAGCTTGATGTAACAAAGGTGACAGAAGAAGAGGCAAAGGCTTCAGAACATTTTGCAGATCCTTATTCAGGTGCTGATATCGATGCTCTTTTGGAACAGATGGATAAGTATATTGAACTTGCATGGGACTTTGTTCTTGGCGACGAATACGGACAGTACAGCCCTGTAGCAAAGAAATTGTTCGATGATGTATGCGAAGAAATCGGTAAGGCAAACGATAATGGTCAGATACACAGCATGACTTGTCAGCTCTATCAAGACAAACTGGAAGAAGCATGGCAGCAGTTGCTCAACTCTAAGATTACTACCGATTTCAATGCAGAGGGCAACTACAGTCTCTTCCGTTTCAATACCATCGACAACGTAGTGGTTTATGATCCGGAAGTCATGGCAAACAACGAGAATACTCCGTGGGGCTTCCAAGCTTACACTGTTGCAACCGGCACTTATGAACCATTTGCAAACCATAACACAGGAAGCATGTTTGGTAGCCAAGAAATTGCAGCATGGTATAGAGGCAACAGGGAATGGCTCTACATTTCAGACGACGGCAACCTGCACCCTATGAATGAAGTAAGCCCTACAATCATGTTCACTGCTCCTAAAGACGGTGTCTATAAGGTTGACTTCTCTTGCTATCGTCCAAATCCAAACACTAAGGTTGAGAACCCACTTTACATCCGCAACCGTTTCATGAAAGCCGATGAGACAAGTTGTCCGAGCAGCGAATTCATTTTCGCCAAGGAATTCGGAAGTGTAGCAAATGACGGACAGAGCGGAAAGGCTCCTATAGATATGAACTTCTTTGTCAACATGAGTGAAGGCGACAAACTCACATTCGAACTTGACAGCTACACAACAGGACGCAATTCAAACGCAGGCACTCAGGTTACGAAGCTGACTGTATGTTCATGCGCAAGTGCAGATTCTGTATTTACTGTAGATATTGCACAGGCATCAGGTTGGGACTTCTATGATCCATACAGTGCAGGTGACCCGACAGCACTCAATGCAGCAATCGTTTATGCAGACAGCATCATCGCTGCTCACGGAGATAATGTCGGCTATGACGGTGGTCAATATTCACAGGAGGCTTACGATGTACTCATGGAAGTACGCACAAGAGCCGTTAATGTGGTTGAAAACATCACAGACCCAGAAAACACACAGGTGGTTGTAGATAAGCTCACAAATGAGCTTATGAAGGCTGCGGACGCATTCGATGCAGCACGCAACCCATACGAGAAAGTTATTGCCGGCAAACACGGTATGCGTCTTGACGGTACAGACAAGCACTTCACACAGAAAAACCTTGCTGACCCTCACTATTATGCAGGATTCTTCACTCTCGCTGATATAGTAAAAGTAGATAACGGTGTTGCGGAATATAACTGGACATTTGATTTCACAGCAACTGAAGATGGTACAGAGTTGAAGACGTGGAACGGCTATGTAACTCTTGACGGTTATGTAACAGCAGGCGAAAATGACGGTACACATGTATTCACATTCTACACAAAGGAGAAGGATGACGAAGCATTCTGTGTACGTCGCAGCGATGGTAAGTACTGGAACAACAGCTTCTCATGGAAGAGTCCATACGACAAGATTAACGTAACTGACACTCCGAACTACATATTCGTACTTGACGACACAGAACTCAACGAAGAAACCGCTGTAGGTATTGTCGATGTAGAAAACGGTGTAGCTACAGTCGTTAAGACTCAGTACTTCACTCTTGGCGGTGTGCAGATTGCAACTCCTCAGAACGGTGTCAACATCCGCAAGCGCGTACTTGACAACGGTAAGGTTATCACAGACAAGATTATCAAGTTCTGATTGACCGACATCTGACTAAATAAATAAAAAGCCGGGATACATGATGCAGATTTGAAAAACTTCGGCTCTTGTATTCCGGCTTTTTTATTGTCCTAAAACCAACAGTTTTTATTCTTATTATCCTTATTACTTTTGCCCATATATCATTTATCATGAAAAAATACCTTGTTATATTGTTAAGCATGTTTCTCGCCACAGGTGTAAATACGGCTTCCGCAGAAAATATTCCGATGAAACTGTGGTATGATACTCCTGCCAAAGAGTGGATGACAGATGCTCTTCCTTTAGGCAATGGCGAACTTGGTGCCATGTTCTTTGGCGGTGTGACAAATGAGCATATTCAGCTTAATGAAAAGACATTATGGAGCGGCAGTTCCACGAAACGTGGCGCATATCAAAACTTTGGCGATATTTACATTTCATTTACTGGCGATTCTTCATACACGAACTATCATCGGGAACTCAGTCTCGACGATGCTGTCGGTACGGTAAGTTACAAAATCGGAAACAAGACCTATCTTCGCGAATATTTCGTGAGCAATCCGGACAGTGTAATGATTATCCGTATCAGTACTCCAAAACATAAACATGCCATCAATATGTCTGTTTCCCTTAAAGACGCACACAAAGGTACAACAACTGTTGACGCTACGGGCATATCTGTGTCTGGAACACTTGACTTGGTATCTTATAACGGACGTCTGGAACTTGTGGCTGAAGGTACAGTGCCTGTACGCACCACCAATGGACTAAAAGTCAATGGAGCCAATGCCGTGACTCTGATTTTTGCAGCTGGTACAAATTATGACATCACTTCGGAAAACTATCTTGGCTTTACTTCCGCACAACTCGCTGCAAAAATAGAATCACGTGTCAAGGCAGCAAAAGAAAAAAAGTACACCTTGCTCAAAGACCGACATATAGCAGACTACAGAAAACTTTTCAATCGTGTCAGCATTGACCTTGATGCAGACTTTCCAGATATACCGACTGACCAACTGGTAAAGAGCCATAACGAAAGCCGTTATCTTGATGCTCTTTATTTTCAATATGGTCGTTATCTACTTATAAGTTCTTCGCGTGGCATGAATCTGCCAAACAATCTTCAAGGAATCTGGAACAAAGACAATAATCCGGCATGGGAGTGCGACATACACTCCAATATCAACATTCAAATGAACTACTGGCCAGCTGAAGTTTCCAATCTTTCAGAACTACATCTGCCTTTTATCAATTACGTCGCCATAGAAGCAGGACGGAAGAACGGTTCATGGCAAAAGCTTGCGAACAAAATCGGATGCAGAGGATGGTACATCAATACTCAAAACAATATATTCGGTTATACAGACTGGAATGCCAACCGTCCGGCTAACGCATGGTATTGTCTGCATTTATGGGATTATTATGCCTACACTATGGACAAGCAATATCTCCGTTCCACCGCTTTTCCAATAATGAAAGCAGCTTGTGAATTTTGGTTCGACAGATTGAAGGCGGATGCAAACGGTAAACTGGTTGCTCCTGACGAGTGGTCACCGGAACAGGGCGGTTGGGAAGACGGTGTTGCATACGCTCAACAGCTTATATGGGAACTATTTGACAGAACCATGCGTGCATGTAATGTATTAGAGTATAACGATAATTTTACAACAGAACTTCGCAGCAAATTCGACCAGCTTGACAACGGTATTGCAATAGGCGATTGGGGACAGATTCGCGAATGGAAGGTGCAACCGGATATCAAAGGTAATGAGCATCGCCACCTTTCCAATCTTATGGCTCTCTACCCGGGCTGTCAGATTTCTCAATCAAACAATAAAGATTATGCAGAAGCAGCACGTACTACACTCATATCGCGTGGCGATATGGGCACAGGATGGAGCCGTGCATGGAAAATATCATGCTGGGCGCGACTCGGCGATGGAGACCATGCGTACAAACTTCTAAAGTCTGCACTAAAATTTACCGACTATATTCCTTTAAGTATGGACAACGACAAGGGTGGTATTTATGCCAACTTGTTCGATGCACATCCGCCATTTCAGATTGATGGTAATTTCGGTGCTACTGCCGGTATATCAGAGATGCTTCTGCAGAGCCATAATGAAAGTATAGACATTCTACCAGCATTACCTTCAGCATGGAAGAAAGGTAGCATAAAAGGCTTGAAAGCCGTGGGCAATTTCACTATTGACATAGACTGGATTGCTGGTGAGCCAAGTAAATGTACGCTCATGTCCGGTTCCGGACAGCCTTGCAAACTGCGGCTTCCTAACGGAAAACTTCCAGCGACAATAACTACCGACGGAAAACCTGTAAATTACACAGTCATTGATGGCACAGTGTGCTTCAACACACAACCCAACACCTATTATCTGATAAAATTATAAATCAAAGAATCATGAAATTTAAATATCTATTATTCCTTATTATTCTGCCATACTTCATGGTTGCTCACGGCGCTTTGCGTAGTCGCGAGAACATCAACCGTGAATGGACTTTCACCTTTGGAAATCCTGCGGATGCAGAAACTGTAGGATTTGATGATACTAAGTGGCAACGCACGAACCTGCCGCATTCATTCTCAATTCCTTATTTTATGGGAGAGGAAGTCTATCAAGGCTATGGGTGGTACCGTAAGAATCTTGACATAAAGCCTTCTTGGATAGGCAAGAACATCAACCTTCAGTTTGAAGGTGCTTTCCTCGAAACCGAAGTTTATGTCAACGGCAGTTATGTAGGCAAGCATGTAGGCGGTTACACAGGATTCGATTTCGATATCACTCCGTATATCCATGCCGGAAGAAACTTGATTGCTGTACGTGTCAACAATATTCACAAGCCGGATGTGGCTCCGCGTACCGGTGACCACCAGTTCAGCGGGGGAATCTATCGCGATGTGTATCTCAATGTAACAGACCCAATCCACGTAGATGTCAACGGCACTTTTGTAAGAACATCAGATGTAACAACAGAATCGGCACGGATAAATGTTCTTTCGGATATAATCAACACATCCAATGAAGCCGCAGATTTGGAGATAACAACAGCAATTCTAAGTCCGAAAGGCAAGAAACTATCATCTGTAAAAACAAGCAGCCATATCATGCCGGGAAAAGTGGTAACCGTCAGCCAAAATCTGCCTGTGGTCAAGTCACCCGAACTTTGGGCGCCCGAACACCCATCGCTGTACAAAGCTGTGACCACCGTCTCGCGCCACGGCAAGCAACTCGACCGTTATGAAACGTCATTCGGTATCCGTGATTTCAAATGGACAGCAGAAAACGGCTTTTTCCTTAACGGCAAAAAATATTTCTTGCGTGGTGCCAATGTGCATCAGGATCAAGCAGGATGGGGCGATGCCGTAACCAATGCCGCTGCCCGACGCGACGTGAAGATGATTAAAGATGCCGGATTCAATTGTATTCGTGGTTCGCATTATCCACATGACCCTGCATTTGCGCAAGCTTGCGACGAATTGGGGATTATCCTTTTTATGGAAAATGCTTTCTGGGGCATGGGCGGTAGTGCCGGCGACCGTACAGACTTCGGTTGTCCGCCTCCGAGCTGCTACCCGGTCAATCCAGCTTTTCAAGATAACTTTGACCGCAGCGTTCTCAGCCAGCTTAAAGAGATGATTACGATTCATCGCAACTCCGCTTCCATCGCTGCATGGAGCCTGTGCAACGAAGCTTTCTTTACAGATAATTGCACTGACGAGCGCATGAAAGCACTGCTCAACCAGTGTACCGACAGTGCCCGCGCTTGGGATCCGACACGACAAGTTGCCATAGGCGGTTGTCAGCGTAAAGGTCTCGACAAACTCGGAAAAGGGGCAATTGCTTTCTATAACGGTGACGGAGCCGACTTTGACTATCCGGGTGTACCGGTTCTTGTCTCAGAATACGGCAGTTATGATGTGAATCGTCCGGGACGTTTTGAATCCGGTTTCCGAAATCTTGAAGAGAAAAGTTATGAAGGTGATGGCGACCCGTGGAATCCGCCTGCATGGCGTTCCGGACATGTGATATGGTGCGGCTTCGACCACGGCACAATTGGAGGACGTCGCCTTGGTACAATGGGCATAATAGACTACTTCCGTATTCCAAAGCGTGAGTACTATTGGTATAAGGAAGCTTATAATAACGAAAATCCAAACCCGGAGGAACCTCAGTGGGCTACCGAAGGTGTTCCAGCCAAACTCTCATTAAGTTCAGAAAAAACCACTTTGCTTTCAACTGATGGTACAGATGACACACAGCTTCTCATCACAGTTCTTGATAAAGAAGGTCATCATATAAGTAACAGTGTACCGGTTACGCTGGAGATTGTTTCAGGACCGGGCGAATTTCCAACCGGACGTTCAATCCGTTTTATGCCGGCATCGAACAGTGAAGAGTCCGACATTCGCATTGCCGACGGGCTTGCTGCCATAGCATTCCGCAGCTATTATGGCGGGAAGACCGTTGTCAAGGCAAGTTCTCCGGGGCTTGAGGACGCATTTATCACACTAACCACAAAAGGAACTCCTGTATGGCGAGAAGGGAAAGACATTACAATCGCCAACCGTCCTTACCACCGCTATGCAAGCGGATTATTGAAGATTTCATCGACAGATTTGCTTCTTGCCAAGAACCGTCCGTCGTGGGTAAGTTCATGGCAAGAAGGTGCAGGCAATCAAAATGCCAACGATGGTGACCCTTCAACAAACTGGCTTCCCGCTGCTGATGACAGCAAACCTTGGTGGCGGCTTGACCTTGAAGCGGCTTACAACATCAACGGCATTCGTGTGGAACTGCCAAACGATAAATACGCACATTATATTATAGAAGTAACAGCTAACGGTTCCGACTGGCATACAGTAGCCGAATGCACACGGAAGGGCAAAAAGCAGCACTTCCAATGCGCTGAACACCAAGTAAGCGGAGTACGCATATCATTCTTCCCCGACAGCGAACAGTTTGGTCTGGCAGAAGTAATGATAGGCGGAGTTCCGGCTTCATCAAAAATGTAACTATACAATGAAAGAATATGATTAAAAGTATAACATTTGCCTTGTTTGCCGTATTTGCATTTTCCTTGACAATCCATGCAGGAATATATGACCCGCTCCACGACACAAGTGCAAAAATATTATCCCCTTCCAACAGTGAACAATGGTCTGGCAGTTACATGTGGTATCCCGGACAACAAGCAGCTTTCCTTCAGCAAAACCTGTTGAAAGAATCAAAGGCGCGCTGCGTTAATGTGGGTTATCCTGGCAAATTTTTTGTCCCTGTCTGTTCGGCAATGTTTAAGACAGATGTCAATCTGAAACAACAGACAGAAATCCGATGGGCAGCTCCGGGTAAGGTGAGTGTCAGCATTGACAACAAACCGGTTTCAGGTTCTTCCGCCCTTTTGCCTAAAGGGAAGAGCCACATTACAGTGACAGTAAACACCGATAGCATATTGCCTTGTCTGATTATTGATGGTATAGATACCGACTGGCTTGTAAGTACAGACGGTATGCGTTGGACACTTCCAGAAAGCGACACTCGTTACAACTCGCCTGATTCCCGCCCTGATATGCCCGAAGAAATTCAAGTGGAACTAACACCAAAATCAATCGTAGAACTTGCAAAAGGTATAACCCTTGTTGATTTCTTCCATCTTGAACTCGGCAATCTTCGGTTACATGCCAAAGGCAAAGGCTTCGTAAACATACGCGTAGGCGAAACACCGGAAGAGGCTATCAGTACAAACCTCAAAGGCTTTGAGCAGAAAGCTATCGAACCTTTCACCGTGGGCACAGAGGGAACTGTCATCAATGCTCCTCGACGAGCATTGCGCTATGCCCTCATCGAACATCCGGGAATAGAAATTGACTCCATCACTTTCACGGCCTATGTATGGCAAAATGAATATCTGATGGATTTCAAGTCGGATGACCCGGAACTCAATGAACTGTTTGATATGAGTCGTGCCACCATGCACACCAGTACACACGGTTTTTATCTTGACGGAATCAAACGCGACTTTCTTCCGTGGGCAATGGATGCTGTGGTGGCATCTTTTGCCGGAGACTATCTCTTCGGCGACCGCCAAACATCACGCAATGGAATCTCCATTTCCTTAATGCCGCTCAATCCGCAAAAGAAAGACTATGGTGTGGTTGATTATCCTCTCCATGCCATTTACGGCATCAAACAGTACGTGAATAGATACGGCGACTATACCATACTTGAGCAATACAAAGACCGCATCATTGACTTGATGGAACTTTACATGACAATTGCTGATGAACGGCATTTCATTTCCGGTAATATCGGTTCCGGCTTTATACCGGGATGGGACACTAAAAACGGTCCTGACGGACGCGGCTTGGCTTCTTACCCGCAGATAATGCTCTATGGTGCCTATAACATTGTAGCCGGTTATGCGCGCACCGTATGGAAAGACAAAAAATTAGCTGACAAATACACCGCCACGGCAAGAAACCTGCAGAATAATATCATGAAAGAATTTTGGGACGAGAATCGCAAAGCTTTTGTCAACGGTGTCTATCGTAACGGAAAACCAGACAATCGTATATCCCATCATGCACAGTATTGGGCCATCCTCACTGGTCTGTTCCCGGAACAGCATATTGACAATCTGTTTGCCAATATTCTGCCCAACATACCTTACTATTATGATGACATCAGTTATGAGAAAGGGTATGAAATGTTGGCATATTCCAAAGCAGGTAAAGTAAAAGAGATGTGGAATTATCTTAGCCGCACCTTCGGCGACTGGAAGGCTAAAGGTCATTCTCGTTTTCCAGAAAATCTCAGTCCCAATGCACCACGCGACAGTCAGCTTGTATTCTATGGACGTCCCTACGGACTCAGTCTTTGTCACGGAGCCAACGGTGCTCCAATTGTAGTGGGCATTCTCAACGGAATCATCGGTTTCAGCCAATCTGAAACACTTCCGAGCACATATATGTTCAATCCAGAGCTTCTTCACCTTAATTATGTACAGGCAAGCATTCCTGTAAAAGAAGGGGTTATCAGCCTCAATCTTAACCGTGAAGGTAAATCCACCATCACCATTCCTTCCGATTGTCGCATTAGAATATGCGGTAAAACTTTTAACAAAAAGGGTACATATAGTTTCAGTTTATGCAAACACTGACTGTCACCCTATCGCTGTCACCAAGAACATGTCTTAATTTCACTTTTATAATCAAGAAATGTATCAATGTATATATGGCTGTATTCGGCGGAAAAAACTGTTGAATACAGCCATTACACGCTTTTTCCTACAATCCTTTCTTCATGATTTTCATATTCTTCCCAAAAACATAAAGTTGAGGGACAAAAGGCAGGTAATAAGCTTGGCTTTTAACCACCTCACGTTTATAGTCCTTTGCAAATATCCAGCCTTCCGGTATCCGTTCCAAACATTTCTTGCCATCGCCCCGATGTTTGCTCTTTGGCTCTACATTAATGAATATCATACGGAGGCTACCCTCTTTGCACAAACTGATGATGTGCCCATCATTCCTGAATGCCTCTATCTGATGCAGACAATGGTCACAGGCCGGGTCATAAAAAAGTACTAAAGCAGAATCTCCGCATACTTCGCTCAACTTCACCTTCTGCCCGACTTCCACTCTTTGCCCATCCAAGTGTTCCGAATGCCCCATCCGATATATCCGCATGTCAATATCTGTGGCAAAATCACCAATACGGTTCTTCTTCATCATTTTCAGCTGAAAACCATATCGCGTACTGTCGCTTTCACTCATGTAACGGCTCGCCACCAGTCTCTCCAATATCGGAATATAAATTTCGTCATTTCGGAAAGACGAGTTAGAACCATGAAAATAATCTTCCGCCATGTCCCGCATACAGTACCACAACGACTCCGCACCCGCATCTTCCGCTTTTGCCATAACAGAAGAATAGACATCCGCCACAAGAGAAGCAGAGGAACATCCTGACAGCAGTTCCATGAATGCCGGCATTTCGTCTATCACAAAAGAAATCAGTTCCGTTTCCTTGTCCTGCGCCACTGACTCGCTTACATAAAGCGAATCCCAGAAATGCAGTATAAGAGAATCCGTTTTCTGTTGCGCCATCACAGACAATTGCATATTTGCCAGAAACAAAAATAAAAGTACCGCATATCTCATTTGTAAATTGATTTTATCCATAGCAAACAATTTCTTCTTTGTCAATCAAGTGTTTTTTCATAATATTCTTTCATTCATAAGTCCGTGTTCACAAAAAGGCATAAAAAAAGGGGTAACGCCTTACCCCAACCTTTGTTAACCTTAAATCTAATACTATGAAAAACACGTTGCAAAGGTAGGCATTTTATCATACCTGTCAAGTGTTTGTCCATAAAAAATATCATTTTTATTTATTTTATTGACAAAAATCAACCACCACTTTGTTTTTATGTAATCAGAATACAAAAAAAGGACGAATTTCTCATTTTTTCTTTGACATCCAATGTCCTGCCACAATCAATACAAGTGTCAACAATTCGGCACAAGGGATAGCCAGCCATATTCCGATATTCCCCATCAACACCGGCAAAATGAAGAATGCCGGAACCAGCAGCACAATGCCACGCATGAGGGTATATACTGTCGCCCGAACCGACTCCTCCACACTCTGATAATACCCAATAAACACTATATTCAGAGCGAAAAACACTGAACTGGTAGCATATACGGGGATTCCGGCTACTGCTATCTTATATGCCGCCGTGCCGGAATCAAGGAACAGAGCGACAACCGGATGTATGAAAACCACCAAGAACAGCATCGCCGCCATACCACATGCCGCGGCAACCCAGAGGCTTGTACGTCGTGCACTACGAACCCGAGCCATATTTCCGGCTCCGTAATTAAAACTTATTATGGGCTGTGCCGATTGAGCCACCGCCGTATTGAGCATAAAGACCAGTGGGAACAAATAGCAAGCCACACTATATGCAGCCACCCCATCTTCTCCAAGAATACGCAGGAAGATGTAATTGCCCGTAAACATCATGACAGACATCGCTATCTCTGCCACAAAAGCCGAGAAGCCTATTTTAAGCATATATCCGACATTTCTGGCTGTCAGATGAAGACTGGTGGGAGAAAGTTTCAGACGATAGAACTTCAGCGTGGAAGAATAGCGGAGAAAATAGATTATCACCATCGAACCTCCAACCGTCGCACTCAAGGTTGTAGCAAGAGCGGCACCTCCTACTCCCATGTCCGCCGGAAAGACAAAGATATAGTCCAGCAATATATTGATGACCGCCGGAATCACATTACAAAACATTGCATATCGTGGCGAACCGTCAAGTCTGATAAGCAACATGCCTATGCTCTGGAAAAGGATGAACAGGCAGCCCGGAAGAAGATTCACAAGATAATCCGTGGCATACGGCAACAAACGCCCACTGCTTCCTAACCACACGGCAACAGTGCGCGGAGCACAGAAGCCGAAAAGGAGAATGGCAAGCATCAGCAATGAAGAGACCAACATGGCTTGAGTGAAATTAATGTTGGCAGCCTTGGTATTGCCTTTCGACAGGTGGACACTTGCCACAACGGATGCCCCGATGCCGAACATAAGTCCGATACCCGTCGTGACCATGAACAGCGGAGCGATAATGTTGATGGCAGCCAAAGCATCACTGCCTACACCATGCCCCACAAAAATACCGTCTGCCACATTAAGAAGAGCATTAAAAAGAAGCCCCGTCAATGTCGGGAAAAAGAGCCTGAAAAACAACTTTGAAATCTTCGTCTCGCCAAAGTTAATACTGTCACGATGTAAATCTTTCATATCAATTTATTTTTATGTTTGTTCCAACAAAAAAAGGCCGGATAAGAAACCGGGCGCACCCGACATCTTATCCGGCCGTGGATAGTTACGACTACCAGCCTCCGATGAGCGGGTGCAAAGGTAAGAATTTATGCTTGCCCAGACAATATTAAAGGATGTTTTTAAGAACAGTTTAGAATTTTGTTATAATTAATGTAGAATGTTTAGGTCTTTCGTTTCTTGTGGTGGGTGTTCAACAACTCTTCATAGGGTAAGCAAGGATATTAGTGGGTGTTCTCGACAGACTCCTTTTGTGTTATGTAAGTGTTTTTTGCGCGATAGCGACGGAGGAGTCTGTGAATACACCCACAGACATCCTCATAACAAAATTTTTTATATATACTTTTTAACAAATTTATTTTCTAACAAAACAAAAGCGATTCCAACCTATTTTATTTCTATTTGCTCATTTTTCGCCCTAAATACTATCTTTTTGATTTTGCCAAATGTTAAAATCCCAAGCTCTCTGGCACGCGTCAAAATGAGGCGCGCCGAACTTTTCTCGGAGAATGGGGATTCTACGCGCATTTTCTGAAAGCTCTGTAAAATGTGAAATAGTGTTTCGTTTTAGGGCAGTTCTTTTACATTAATTTATTTTCGGCGAAGAGTCTTTTAGAAAAAACTACTAAGTTTTCAAATTTCCAGCGCACTGTCGTCACATTTTCAGCGCACTGTAATTTTATCTGCAGTGCGCTACAATTTTAAAAACTTAGTAGTTTGGAGAAATTTTCAGCGTAGAGTTTTTGAAAAAACATTGGGAATCGGAGAAAAAGGCTATGGGCTTCGGATAAAATGTTAAGAAGTGTGTAATTCGCTATTTTGAAAGTGTATCTGAACAAGAACTTAAAAGTGAGTGGATTTGAAACTGTATTTTGAGGCAGAAATGATAAACCTGCTTGTAATATATTAATAATCAACCTGTTATCAAAATATTCAAAATTATCGAAAAATTGTGTCCGACGCGTTTTTTTGAGTGTTTCGGCAAATTTCATATCTCACTCATTATCAACCATTTACACTTAAGCTAAAATTTTCAGCTCTTCGCCTTCGACAAAAAATCGCCCTAAGTGTTAAATTTTCATTTTGGGTGAAAATATCATTTTGTCAAATTGAGGAAGTAGATTTTAGTATATGTTTTTCACTATTTTTAGTAGTTGTATTCGGCAGACTCTTACTTAAAAAACATCATATATCTACCCTCAGAAAAGTTCCATGACACACTGTCCTGAACAAAACAAAATCTGTAGCACAGCAAGAATTACAATATTTTATCAAACAGCTTCTAAATAGTTCGCATATAATTATGTATCTTTGCCACATTAACAATTCTAACAATAAAACAAATAGCATTATGATAAAAAGCATATTCACTGTCATACTGGCAGCTGCATCTTTCATGCCGATTGAAGCACAGAACATCACGGAGATAACACCGGGGAAGGTGTGGGCGGACAACAACGGAAAACATATCAATGCTCATGGCGGAGGAATCATAGAATACAACGGAACTTACTATTGGTATGGAGAAAACAGACCGGAGAAAGGATTCACCACAGAAGTGGGAGTGGAAGTATTCTCATCCAAAGACCTCATGAACTGGAAAGACGAGGGTGTGGCTTTGGCTGTCACAGAGAAAGAGGGAGACGACATTGAGCGCGGATGTATCATGGAGCGTCCGAAGGTGGTATATTGCAAAAAGACGGGAAAGTTCGTCATGCTGTTCCATCTTGAACTCAAAGGCAAAGGCTATGCGGCAGCACGCGTGGGATTTGCTGAAAGCGACAGCCCTACCGGACCATTCCGCTTTGTCCGTTCTCTTCGCCCGAATGCGGGAATATGGCCTAAAGACTTCTCTAAGAAGCAGATAAAAATTGCCCAAGCACAAAATCAGAACGACTATAAGGACTGGTGGACTCCTGAATGGAGGGTTGCCATAGAAAAAGGTATGTTTCTCAACCGCGACATGAAAGGCGGACAGATGAGCCGTGACATGACGATATATATCGACAGCGACGGTAAGGCATACCACATATTCTCCTCGGAAGACAATCTCACTCTTCAGGTGGCAGAACTGACCGATGACTTCATGGACTACACCGGGAAATATGTCCGCATTGCACCGGGAGGACAGAACGAGGCTCCTACGATATTCAAGCGCAACGGCAAATACTGGCTCATCGCAAGCGGATGTACAGGCTGGGCACCCAACGAGGCACGTATGTTCTCAGCCAAATCAATATGGGGTCCGTGGACACAGCATCCGTCGCCTTTCGAGGGAGAAGCTGCCCCTCACAAAGACGGAGGCGCAAACAAGAGTTTCGGTACACAAGGCACATACATTCTTCCGCTCGGCAATGACAAGTTCGTGTTCATGGCTGACATCTGGAATCCGCAAAGCCTTGCCAACTCGCTCCATGTATGGCTTCCTATCGACTTCAAGGCAGACGGCACTCCAGTCATCCGCTGGAAAAACAGCTGGAAGCTCAACTGACACGACATCACGAGAAGTATTTATGAATAAGACAGACATCATAGACCTACGAACCATTACAAAACAATCATGAAAAAACTTATAACAGCCATACTGGCCATGCTTGTCATGCTGCCGGCCGTGGCGCAGAACAAGAAATCGGGACGCAGCTTCGAAATAGCGAAGAACCTCGACATATTCAATACGATATACAGGGAGCTTGACATGTTCTATGTGGATACGCTCGAAGCCGAAAAGCTCATACGCGTAGGCATAGATGCCATGCTCAACGAACTCGACCCTTATACGGAATATTATTCCGAAGAAGAAATGGACAAACTGAAGATGATGACCACGGGAAAGTACGGCGGCATAGGTTCTATCATACGTATGCGCAAGGACTCCACCGTCATCATCATGGAACCGTATGCCGGAATGCCGGCTGCCGAGGCAGGACTGAAGGTGGGCGACGTGATGCTGAAAATCGACGACACCGACCTAAAAGGGAAAGCTGTAAGCGAGGTAAGTAACATGCTGAGAGGCGAACCCAGAACGACATTCCTGCTGCGCATACAGCGTCAGGGAGAGAAGAAGCCGCGCGATTTCAAGATTACGCGACAGAACATCAAGATTCCGGCAATGCCTTATTACGGGATGTGCGATGGCATAGGATACATCAATTTGTCGGACTTCACAAGAGACTGTTCGCAAGATATACGCAAAGCTGTCATTTCGTTGAAGGAGAAAGGAGCGCAAGGCATTGTCCTCGACCTGAGAAACAACGGCGGAGGACTCCTCGTGGAGGCTGTTGACATCATCAACCTGTTCGTGCCTAAAGGGCTTGACATTGTGGAAATGCGGGGAAAGGCACGGTCTTCGAACAATACGTACAGGACCACTTCCGCCCCTCTCGACACAATCATCCCGATAGCCGTACTGGTCAACGGCAATACAGCCTCAGCAGCGGAGATTGTGGCAGGTTCACTGCAAGACCTCGACCGTGCGGTAGTTCTCGGTTCACGTTCATTCGGAAAGGGACTGGTGCAGTCGCCACGGGATTTGCCCTACAACGGAAGCATCAAACTGACCACCTCTAAATATTATATACCAAGCGGACGTTGCATTCAGGCAATTGACTACAAGCACAGGCGCAACGCGACGGACAACAGCGACGGACACGTACCGGACAGTCTGACAAAAGTGTTCCACACTGCCAACGGACGTGAGGTGCGCGACGGCGGCGGCATCAAGCCGGACGTGGAAGTCAAACACGACACCATGCCCAACATCATGTTCTATCTTGCCAATGACGATGTGCTTGTTGACTTCGGTACAAAATACTGCCGCACCCATCCTACAATCCCTGCGGTGAAAGACTTCACCATCACGGACGAAGACTTTGAGGACTTCAAGAAGATGATTATCGAAAGCGGATTCAAGTATGACCGTCTGAGCGACAAACGTCTGAAGGACTTGAAGAAGATGGCAGAGTTCGAGGGGTATCTCAATGAAGCAAAAGAGGAGTTCGACGCACTGGAGAAAAAGCTGGAACACAATCTGGAGCGCGACCTCAATAATTTCAAGAAGGACATCAAGAAACTCATGGCACAGGAAATCATCAAGCGTTACTATTTCCAAGCGGGAGTGATAGAGGAACAGATAAAGGACGACGAAGATGTGATGCGTGCCGTAGAGATTATCAAAAACAAAGAAGAATATAACAAAATATTGGGCAAATGAGCATCCGGCAAAACAAAGCTTCAAGAGTTAACCGCGGACTGCTTTTGGGCATGATGTTCCTTGCGGTAGTCGTGTTCGGCTGTGTATTCGCACTGCTGTATCTCTCTTACCAGAAACCGGAAGCCACGGCGCGGGAAACAGACTTCTATGAAATAAGCCTGTCACAGGCTTTCAAGGGCGATTCTTTAATTGTGTCCGTCAATGATTCCATACTTTTCAGCGGAACCATGCCGACATCTGTAGAAGCAGACATGGTATTCCATGCCGAAGGAAGCAAGGAAGAGCTGTCGATGATGAGTATTGCCGACCTATCTGCGGGAAAGACACTCAACGAGAATCTGCCGGAAGAGCCGTCGAAAATATTCATCGAAAAGACAGACGGGATTTCCATAAGAACTGAAAAAAACTTTAAGGCGGTGTCTCTACTGCCTTAAAGCTTCAAATACAATTAACGCCATTCAATCATGAGAACACCTTTTCTTTCTGCATTGCTGCTGTTGGCAATACATGCCGGAGCACAACGCGCCAAATTGGATTTCGACCCGGACTGGCAATACACATACGAGGGGAACACCCACGTTGCCACATTGCCGCGCGCATTCAATGAAGACTATGCATTCAAAGTTCACATTGAAGAACTTCCGGACGACACGGTACGGTATGTGAAGACATTCACCCTTGACAAGAAATACAAGAATAAAAAAGTGTTCATTGAATTTGAGGGCGCACGACACAGTGCCAAGGTTTGGCTGAACGGAAAGTATGTCGGCATGAATGAGAATGGTGTAATGGCATTCGGATTCGACTTGACACCATATATTAATTATAAAGGTGAAAACAGAATCGAAGTGCTGACAGATAATGACTGGAACTACCACGAAGAACAGCATCCGCAGCACAGTCCGTATCAATGGAACAACAAAAATTTCAATGCAAACTACGGTGGTTTGCCTAAGCACGTAAGACTGCACATCACGGATGACATATATCAGACATTGCCGCTTTACTCCAACCTCAAGACAACCGGTGTGTATATTTATGCCACGGACTTCGATATATCCGGACGCAGTGCTGTCATCACAGCTGCATCGGAGGTTAAGAACGAAAGCAAGCGGGATGCGGAAATCGGTTACGAAGTAGAAATTATCGACAACAACGGCTATAGCGTAACCACATTCTCTTCCGCTCCTCAACGTGTGGGCAAAGGGGAGACGGTCTCGCTGTCAGCCTCGCAAAAAGTGGAGTCACTTCATTTCTGGAGTTGGGGATATGGCTATCTCTACACAGTCAAGACCCGACTGACTGTCAACGGAAAATGCGTGGATGAAGTGGCAACACGCACCGGATTCAGAAAAACAGAATTTGGTTCCGGGCTTTTCCGGTTAAACGACAGAGTGATGGTGGTTCACGGATATGCCCAGCGCACAAGTAATGAATGGCCCGGAGTAGGCATGAGTGTACCGGCATGGCTGAGTGACTATTCAAACAAGGAAATAGTGAAGTCCGGAGGTAATCTCGTCAGATGGATGCATGTGGCACCGTGGAAACAGGATGTAGAGTCATGCGACCGTGTCGGCCTACTTCAGGCAATGCCGGCAGGTGATGCCGAAAAAGATGTGGAAGGCAGACGCTGGGAACATCGCACGGAACTTATGCGTGATGCCATCATATACAACCGCAACAATCCAAGCGTCATATTCTATGAATGCGGAAACAAAGGCATATCGGAAGAACACATGCTGGAAATGAAAGAAATACGCGACTTGTATGACCCTCATGGCGGTCGTGCCATAGGAAGCCGCGAAATGCTCGGCAGCCATTCGGCCGAATACGGCGGAGAAATGCTCTATATCAACAAGAGCGGAGACAAACCGCTTTGGGCTATGGAATATTGCCGCGACGAAGGGTTGCGCAGATACTGGGACGACTGGAGTTTTCCTTATCACAAGAACGGCGACGGGCCGTTGTACAGGAATGCGGACGCGTCGGCATATAATCTGAATCAAGACCAACTTGCCATTGAGCATATCCGCCGTTGGTATGACTACTGGCAAGTACGTCCGGGCAACGGAAAGCGAGTCAGTTCCGGCGGTGTGAAGATTGTATTTTCGGATACGAACACCCACAACAGAGGAGAATCGAACTATCGCACAAGCGGTGTGACTGATGCCATGCGACTGCCTAAAGACTCATATTATGCACATCAGGTGATGTGGAACGGATGGGTAGATCCGGAAATAGAACAGACCTATATCATGGGACACTGGAACTACGATTCGGGAACAGTGAAACCCGTATATGTAGTCTCTGCCGCTCCGAAAGTGGAACTACTGCTCAACGGTAAACCAGTCGGTAAGGAAAGAGTGGAATATAATTTCCTGCATACATTCGACTCTGTGGCATACGAGCCGGGAACGCTGCATGCCATATCCTACGATGAAAAAGGGAACAAACTTTCAGACTATATATTAAGTACAGCCGGAGAAGCCGCTTCATTGCGCCTCACAGTGATGAACTCACCGGAAGGAATGTGTGCCGACGGTGCGGATATGTCACTTGTGGAGTTTGAAGTAGTGGACAAAGAGGGACATCGCTGCCCACTTGACCACCGGACAGTGCGGTTCAATCTTGAAGGACCAGCCGAGTGGAGAGGAGGAATCGCCAAAGGAGAAGGCAACTGTGTGCTGTCGAAAGAGCTTCCGGTGGAATGTGGTGTAAACCGTGCGCTTGTACGAAGCACCACGACAAGCGGCACCATTCGCCTGACTGCTACAGCGGAAGGACTTCCGGAAGTAAGTATCGAATGGGAATCAACAAAACGCAAACCAACGAAAGAGCATACAGACCACTATTATTCCGACTGTACAGCAGACATGTTGCCATGCTATCTTGAACGTGGAGAGACCCCGGCATCACCTTCTTACAAAGAATTGAAACGGACAGTAGAAGTGAAGCAGGTCACAGCCGGCTGTAACGAAGAAACGGCAAAACACAGCATGGATGACAACGAGGAAACAGAATGGCGCAATGACGGCAGACTATCTACGGCATGGATAAGCTACGAACTCGTCCGTCCTTCACAAGTAGATGAAATCTCCCTCAAGCTCACTGGGTGGAGAAGACGCAGCTATCCGCTTGAAGTGTATGCAGACTCCACACTGGTATGGAGCGGAAGCACACCAATGTCGCTCGGTTATGTGTCCCTTCCTCTGAAATCGACCGACAGCAGCAAAAAACCGATACAAGTTTCAAAGATTACCATACGTCTAAAAGGTGCGTCAACGGAAAGTGAAGCTTTTGGACAAATCACCGAACTTGCCGCCCCTGTAGCAAATGAGCTGGACCTCTACAAGGCAAAAGACGGCGACAAGGTGAAGAGTGAACTGCGAATCGTGGAAATAGATTTGCTGCAACATCTCGACAACGACTCTGCCAAGCACCTATAAAGAGTGCTCCGGACAAGTTCTGTCCCAAATGTATTTTCCGATTTTTCAACCGGCAATCTTCAAAATTCAAGACAAAAGCAGTAACTTTGCCCACAAAAGCAATCAATTTGCTATTCAAAGACTATAAAAAAATAAATAAAAAGAATATAAAGAACTGATGAACAACTTTATTGAAGAACTGAAATGGCGCGGCATGATTCATACAATGATGCCGGGCACAGAGGAACTACTCGCCAAAGAAATGGTGACGGCATACCTCGGCATTGACCCAACAGCTGATGCGTTGCACATCGGACACCTCTGCGGTGTGATGATGCTGCGTCACTTCCAGCGTTGCGGACACAAACCGCTCGCACTTATCGGCGGTGCCACAGGTATGATTGGCGACCCTTCCGGCAAGAGCCAAGAGAGAAATCTGCTCAACGAAGAGACACTCCGTCACAATGTAGCATGTATCAAGGCGCAACTCGCCAAGTTCCTCGACTTTGAGAGCGATGCCCCGAACAAAGCGGAACTGGTGAACAACTACGACTGGATGAAAGACTTTTCGTTCCTCGACTTCGCACGCGATATCGGTAAGCACATCACTGTAAACTATATGATGGCAAAAGATTCTGTGCAGAAGCGTTTGAACGGAGAGGCACGCGACGGCTTGTCATTCACAGAGTTCACATATCAGCTCCTACAGGGATACGACTTCCTGTACCTCAATGAGCACAAGAACTGCAAACTGCAACTTGGCGGAGCTGACCAATGGGGCAATATCACTACCGGTTCGGAACTCATCCGCCGTATCAACGGCAATGAATGCTTTGCCCTCACCTGCCCTCTCGTAACGAAGAGCGATGGACGCAAGTTCGGCAAGACTGAAAAAGGAAACATCTGGCTTGACCGCAAATATACATCACCTTACACATTCTACCAGTTCTGGCTGAACGTTCCGGACGAGGATGCAAAAAAATACATCAAAATTTTCACTTCACTTACAAAAGAGGAAGTCGAAGCCATCATCGCAGAACAGGATGCAGATCCGGGACAGCGTGTGTTGCAGAAACGTCTGGCAAAAGAAGTGACAATCATGGTTCATTCCGAGGAAGACTACAACATGGCTGTGGAAGCTTCGAATATTCTTTTCGGAAAATCCACGAAAGAAAGTCTGCTGAAACTCGATGAACAAACATTGCTTGATGTGTTCGACGGTGTTCCGCACTACGAAGTGAGCAAAGAAGAACTGACTGCCGGAATCAAAGCTCTCGACCTCTGCACAGACAAGGCTGCCATATTCGCATCCAAAGGTGAAATGCGTAAACTTGTACAGGGAGGAGGCATTAGCGTTAACAAAGAGAAGTTGGAAGCTGCCGACCACGTATTCACAGCTGACGATCTTCTCGACGGAAAATATCTGCTTGTTCAGAAAGGAAAGAAAAACTACTTCCTCCTCATTGCGAAGTAATTCCTTCACCATAAATCTCTAAGGTTATAAGATTGTGAAACCAGTGGTTCAAAGCCACAGACACACATCTTATAACCTTTTTATTTTTATATAAGTAAGAGGCATTTTTTCAAACCTTTTGCAACGGCAAAAAACAAAATTAGACCTATCATTAAGTGTCCGCCGTTCATAATTCGTATATATAAGAAACATATAACGAGAATGAAAAAGATTTTTTTACCACTAATCATGGCTGCCATGTGCTATACCAGCACATTGGCACAGACAATCAAGCATCCGTCTCTGCTGTTCACCAAAGAGCGCATACAGGATGCAAAGAAGCGAATCGGCGAAGACTCCTTAATGGCTGAGGGCTGGAAAGAGATAAAAAAGACTGCGGACGACCTCCTGAAACGGAACGACATACGTAGAATAGAGTATCTTGCCCTTGCATATCAGATGACGGACAGTGCACAATATGCAGACAAGATGAAGTCTATGCTCATTGACGTAGCCACCAAAACAACCAGCTGGGGCGACAGCGAAATGCTTGCCCGCACACCGGCATGGAATTCGGAACTGCAAATGGCGCACAAATCATTCCAGATTGCCCTTGCATACGATGCTGTATATAACAGACTGACCGACAGCGAGCGCAGGACAATAGCCAAAGGCATGAAGAGAATCGCCATAGACCCACTCCTCGGCGACTGGGTATTGGAGCCAACCCGCATACACTCTCTCAACTCGATGGGGCACAACTGGTGGACATCATGCGCCTGCATGGGAGGTCTGCTTGCACTGAGTATGCAGAACGAGCTGCCTGAGGCACGCGAATACGTTGAAGCATTACGCGAAGGAGTGCCGCAATGGTTTGACTTCGCCGGCGACCTGCTGCAACACAAGCCGAAGACATTCGATGACGGCGGCGGCATGTACGAAAGCATCAACTACGCACGCTTCGGTGTGCAGGAAGCCCTGCTTTTCATGAGCGCATGGGAAAATGCGTATGGGAAATCCTTCGACAACATACCCCAGCTTGCCCTCCTGCCCGATTTTTTCATGCACGTATGCTATCCGCGCACAGGACAACTGTGGAGCATCAATTTCGGAGACAGCCACAAGAATGTCAGCGCCGAAAGCTGCCTAATGCTGCTCTACCACCTCAAGAGCTATAATTGCAATAATGAAGATGCAGACAAGATAAGATGGTATATCTCTCAAGTGGAACAAGGTCAGCACGGAGAAGGTTTCTACGTCAACCGTCCGATGGGCTTCCTCTACACTCCCGATTTCAGCAATGCCCCGAAAGTACCTTCCACCGGCAAATCGATTCTGCTGCGCGACTTCGACTGGGCGATGATGCGTACTTCATGGGAAAAAGATGCCACCATGCTGGCAGTGAAGTCAGGACACACATGGAACCATTCTCATGCCGATGCCAATTCGTTCATACTGTTCCACAAAGGTGTTGACATCATAAAAGATGCAGGCAATTGTTCATATCCAAAACCGCAATACCGCAACTATTTCTTCCAGAGCGATGCACACAACGTGGTGAAATTCAACGGAGAAGGTCAGAGCCGCGAACAGCAATATCACGGCAGCCAGATGCGCGGCGAAATGAACTATCTGCTCGACGGAGGCAATGTGAAATACGTTCTTGCCGACGGAACAGGCCCTATGGCAGACAAGTTCAGCCGCAATTTCAGACATTTCCTGTGGATGGACAACGTGATATACATCATCGACGACCTCAAGAGCCATGAAATCGGTCACTACGAATGGCTGTGGCATCCGGGCGGAGAAGCGCGCAAGCGCGGAGGCGAACTGACCATCACCAACGGCAATTCGTCTGTAGTCGTCCGTCCCATCTATCCACGTCCGTTGGCACAGTCCGACTTTGTGCACGACTATCCTAACGACCTGTATTGGGAGATACTCGAAGGACCTACGGAGAATCTTCAGGGCACAGAACAATATTATTCCTTCCATCTACCAGCAAAGACAGACCGCGTAAAGGCTCTCACAGCCGTAACCCTCAAAGAGACTCCCGACCAAAAAGACCTTCCGGTGTTTGAACGCAGAGAAGGAAAAGACTGGATTGGACTTCGCATCACCAACGGCGACAAGATTACCGACCTGTATATCAATCAGCTTGCCGACGGACGACTGATGCACCTCAATTCGTGGATTGAAGCGGACGGATGGACTACCGATGCCTACATGTTTGCGGTAAGTTATAAGAAAGGAAGCAAAGCTGCCGATGCCAAAGAAATGTTCCTGCTCTACGGAAGTTCTCTGCGTCGCAGTTCAGACATTTACTTCTCGTCACTTGCCAAACTGAACTATATCATGAAGGAGAACAACGGCAAAATATCTGTCAACGTCAATGGGCAGCCACTAATGAAAGCCAAGTTCCGCACCACTTCCACACCGACATCGGTCAATATCAACGGCAAACAGACCAAACCGGAATACAACGGCAAACTGATGAAACTTACAATTTCCGCGCAATAAGCAGAAGAAGCCAATTTTGTCTTCAATCAATCCTGTAGTTTCTAAAAATAGAACTACTACCTGCGAAAAAAAGAAGACACAAAAATAATGAGCAAATGCCCTATCAAAGTCCCCAAATGGCTTGATAGGGCATTTTAGTGGGCGCATTCAACAGCCTCTTCCTGCTTGTTTTAGTGGCTATCTTCACAAGACTATTTATGTGGTAGTCTTCGACAGACTCCTCCGTCGCTACCGCGCCACCTCCCCTAATTTAGGCTACTCTTTGTACACATCTTTTATGATTTAATCGATTGATT
>X363_Desmarests_Spiny_Pocket_Mouse__coassemble_320_pt1 | contig 33490 bp, 28 predicted proteins | sample X363_Desmarests_Spiny_Pocket_Mouse__metabat2_low_PE_006 | metagenome-assembled genome bin X363_Desmarests_Spiny_Pocket_Mouse
GCGCCGTGGAGAAGAACTTCGGGCAGTGGGGTGTCATCGCCCTCGACGGCACTCCGGTGGTCGAGCCGCGCTATCCGGACGTGGAGATAAGCGCGCAGGGCACCGCCACTGTCACCAAGGTGACGGGGAGCAGGGTGGTGATAGAGCTGCCGTAGAGCAAGTGCGTCACAGCAGAAGAGACAACACATATATACTATAATATACAACAGGCATTGCGCCCCCAGACGACTGGAAAGACTGTCGTTTGGGGGCGCAATACCTGTTATTTTTTCGGAGTAAAAAATGTACTATGAAATATTCATCAAAAATTATTTTCTTTCAGAAGAATATATTAACCATACCATTTCTTATACATCCATGAAACAAGAAAGGCTATTCTGGCATTAATGCAGTTCTAAGAATCAGAGTTGTTGCTCCAATAGTAATTATCGCTCCGTCTTCCAAGACAACTCTGTCAGTGTCACGCAAGATATCATTCATATAAAATGTGCCTGTATCACTTGGTGCATCTCTTAATATATACTGTAACTTTCCCTTTTTATTACGAGACACCGTTATTGTACAATGGTAAGTATCAATACTCGGATCTCTCGTTTCTATAGGTTTGTTTATATTAGTTCCCTTCAGGTAACGACCAAAATGATTTTCTCCCAAATCCAACGGAATAACTTGTTTAAATGCAAACTTATTCTCCACAACTACAATGCTTCCATAATCTTTCTGATATGCCTGTTCATCAAGAGTTTTCTCCTGATGTATATCCGTAAGTTTAGACTTACCAATTCTTATGGCAAATTCCTTCTTACATTGTTGACACACAAATACCAAAGACTGTCCTTCCACATATTTAGTTTCATCAAATACTATATATGTGTCACACTTAGGGCATCTGACTCTCTTCATATACTCTAATAAATATGAAATGATATTGTTATACCGATTAAATTTTAAGAATCCAAGCTTCCTTGAAAGCTGGATTCAGCTTACGAAGAACATTCAAGGAATCGGCTGCCTCATCCTTTGAAGCATACCCAGAATAAACAATACGACTTATTTTTCCGGTTCTTATATATTCAGCCTCCGTAAAACCTTCAGACTTCAAATTCTCAATAAAAGCAGCAGAATTAGCTTTGCTGACATAGCTCGCAAGAACTAGTACAAACTCTTTCTTAACAGCATTCTCATTCGCTGTTTCCTGTTCTGCTTTCGCAGAAATATTTTCGTCTGTTTGCAAAGCAATACCGGTACTGTCAGCTTCTTGCAAATCCTCTTTTTCCACGGTTGCCTTCACCTTATTATCAACACCAGATTTATGGGAAACCTGAACATTCTCCATAGGTTTATGATTACTCTCCTTACCCACATACAAAGAACCTGCCACACAAGTATCCGACGGGGTACTATTACGGAACGAAGGGTACGAAAATAAGAAGAAAAGCAATACAGACACAACAGCAGCAATAGACACATCCACCCATCTTCTATGGAGACGTATGGTCACATTTTCTTCTTCACCGTCTTTTTCGTCTGGAGTATAAGCAGAAGAAAGATGACCTTCCGACTGAATAGGCAATACGCTTGTGTTCTGAATAGTATTTATAAGTTCTTTTTCTTTTCTGACCTCATCGACACTCTTTACTTCCAACGCACACAATCCATACAATTCAGGGGTAAGCATTCCCGACTCAGAAGACTCAGAAGGTTCAAAGGTAATATTACCCTCCACACTTTTACGAATGAGACCTATACCTTCAAATTGAAAGACACCATTCAAGTCCAGTTGCTGAAGTACTTCGTCGATATCCATCTCCATCTGCTTGTAAGCATCAGGATAAGAAGCATCATAAACCTGCATATATGACTGCACCAACAATCCGTCGTTAATCAACAGATTTTTATTAAATCCAATTGTACGATATGGCGGAACAAAAAGGTTATCCCCATAGTGGGCTTCCACCTGATTAGTGATGAAACCACCCAATTTAGGTACTATCACACAATCATGTTCCAACAAAAGAATCTCAATATGCTTGGATAGGTTTATCATGACAATAGATTTTTTGGAAGAGAAGAAAATATTTATCAAAATCCCTTGCGCATGAAAGACATTCGCAAGGGACTTTTATTAGAAATAAATTACAAATTTAGTTTCTTAATATTCCGCTATTTATTTAGCAGGAGACTCAGCCGGAGCCTGTCCCTCAGCAGCAGGGAAAGACTGCATATTGTTTGCGTCAGTCGAAGGCTGTGTATTCATAATTGTAATTGGAGTCTCTTCTACAGTCGCTTTAGGAACAAATGCAGAAGACAATACACTTAACACAACCATTGCCGCAGCAAGAGTCCAAGTTGCTTTCTCAAGGAAGTCTGTAGTTTTCCTCACACCCATAATTTGGTTTGAAGATGAAAATCCGGATGCAAGACCACCACCTTTAGATTCCTGAATAAGGACAATTCCGCACATAAGTATTGAAGCGAGAATTACAAGTACGATAATTAACAGATACATTTTTTATTGTTTTTACGATTTTTATCTACCATTATTTCTTGCTTTCAGTTATTACTTCCAGCAATTTTATCAGCGTTGCAAAGTTAACAGTTTTTTTCGGATTAGTCAAACAAATTTTTCGCAATATTTCCAATGCCTGCTCATATCTTCCTTGTTTGATGTATATATTTACCATATTTTCAGTATAAATCTCTTCATCCTCATCAGATATTTCAGGAGATTTAAACTCTGATGCAAGCTCTCCTATCTCTACCCTCTGCTTTCCTTTGGTCTCCTCAATGAAAGAATCAATCAGTTCCTCTCCTTTTAGCTTAGGCTTCTCATCATCCGTCTGCATTGTCTCATCCTCCTGTTGCATAAGGAAAGAAGTATAGTCCGTAGTAAGGTCTGCTATAGACGGAGAAACACGAGTTGTCTTGCCGGAAGAAGTTTCGTCATGAGCAGACAAGAAATTATCAATCAATGATATGGTTCTGTTCTCATCACCCTCTGTCTCTATTCTATCAGACAATACATTTACATCATATTCTATATCATAATTCTTCCCTTCAATAATTGAGAAAAGAGTTCTCCGGTCTGTGATGAAAACGCTTCCCTTTTTCAGTTCCTCTACAAAATCTTTGGAGCGAAGAACAAAAAGATTGACAATATATAACAAACGCGCAGTCTGAAAAAAAGGATATCGGTCAACAAGCTCTTTTAATTCGACAAGCGTATCCGAGTCCAACCTCGTCTTACCTTTTATAAGTTCCGACACTTCTATCATCAATGTATCTTTTTACCAGTTTGCCACTGTTGCGTTAAAAATTTGATCTACTATATCATCTATCATCTCTTGCACAAGTGTCTCTTGCACAGCTGTCAACTGCTGAGAAGAATCGTATTCAGACGTAGCACTAAACCTTTGTTCAAAATCATCCGAATGCTTTGAGTTGTTCGTAAAACGGACATTCACAGATATTTTCAATTGCGTCTGAGCAGAAAATCCGTCCGAAGAAATACTCTTGTTAGTCTGAGAATATTCCACAATCTCTCCTGAAAGCTGCAAGTCTCCGTTTCGGCTCAGCACACGAAGCTTCGTCTTTTGGGCAAAAGCATCCGACAAGGAATTATAAAACATAGACTCCATCGGACTCCAAACATAGGCAGAACGAATCGGAAACTTCTCTATACTTATAGTCTTCACTTTGTTGTAGTCAATAGAAGAACTATTGAACTTATAGCTTATACTACATGCCGTAGCCACAAAAGACAACACCAGAAATAATATAGTAATTTTATTGTTTCTTTCCATATAATGAATCATATAATACTAATCCAACTCATACTCTTTGATTTTGCGATAAAGAGTTCTTTCCGAGATTCCAAGCTCTAAAGCCGCACGTTTACGTTTGCCTCGGCTACGCTCCAAAGCTTGTTTTATACTTATCTTCTCCAGTTCTTTCATTGAGCGCGGAGCTTCCTCTACAACCTGCTCTGCTTCATCATAAAAAGAAGTGTCCTCACTCCTGTTATTATGTATTTTTATTCCGGAAGGACTGCTGATATAAGCCGAACCACCGCCATTACCGCCCGTATGTACATGAAAGCCACCCTGAGTCATCTGTTGTCCCAATTCCGAATAGTCGTCTGTCATCATAGTCGGCTGAGACGACACAGAAGGTTGTACGGACATATTCTTGACATTGGAATGTACCATATCTTTAAGCTCTTTCACTTCCTTACCAATGCTTGAAAGCAACTGGAAGAGCATGTCACGTTCTGCCTCATAAGAATGCGAAGAGACATTCTGTCCATTGCTCTCCGCTCCCACAAGCACCAGTCCTTGTTCTGCCGCTCTGTCATCAGTAACCCCATATTGCAAGAGTATTTCCCGCGTTATCTCCCTCTCTTCACTTATTATACTTATCTGTTCCGTAATATTCTTCAGCTGTCGTATATTACCGGGCCACTTATAATTAAGAAGAAGTTCCCTTGCATCTTCAGTCAGACGCACCGGTTCATTGCTGTATTTCTCCGAAATATCTATTGCAAACTTCCTGAACAGCATATCAATATCCCTACCCCTTTCTCTTAATGGAGGAAGAGAAATCGGGATGGTATTAAGCCTGTAATACAAATCTTCCCGGAAACGTCCTTCACTGATTGCCTTCTGCATTTTCAGATTTGTCGCAGCCACAATCCGAACATCAGTTTTCCGCACTTCACTCTCGCCCACACGGATATACTCCCCCGTTTCAAGCACACGCAACAAACGCGCCTGAGTGGCAAGAGGCAATTCGCCTACTTCGTCAAGAAACAATGTTCCCTTATTAGCAGCGCCGAAATAACCTTCACGCTCCCCTACTGCTCCGGTAAAAGCACCTTTGGCATGACCAAACAATTCCGAATCGATTGTTCCTTCCGGTATGGAACCACAATTTATGGCAAAATATTTACTATGCTTTCTTACAGAATTATCGTGTATGATACGCGGAATAACTTCCTTGCCCACACCACTTTCGCCTACAATAAGCACTGACAAGTCTGTAGAAGCCACTTGTATAGCAATATTCAGTGCTCTGTTAAGCCCCTCCGCATTACCTATAATTCCATATCTCTGCTTTATCTGCCGGATGTTATTGCTGTCCATATCTTATCCTCATATTTTGTGACAAAATTACTTATTTGTTTCCGAAAAACAATAGCATTTTGGCAGAAATAGTAAAATCAACAACATTCGCCTATAGCAAATATATACAAAAACGTCCTTAGTTCTTACAGGTTTCACATCATTCTTACAACTATTATAATAATTGGCAAATAGCTTTCACTCATGCAGATTGCTACAAACAAGAAACGCAGTCCTAAATCATTGATTGGACTGCGCTCCGTTACATATAAGTCAAAATTCTATCTGCAATTATGCCCTTACCGAGGACATCTCTCCGATATCGATTAATACATTTTGGCTCTCAATTCCTTAATAGCGTCAGAAGCAATATATTCATCATATTCCATAAGTTTGTCTATCGAGCCTTTAGGAGTAAGCTCTATCACACGGTTTGCCACGGTCTGGATAAACTCATGGTCATGACTTGCAAACAACACATTACCCTTATATTGCTTGAGATTATTGTTGAAAGCCTGAATAGACTCAAGGTCGAGATGGTTTGTAGGAGTATCAAGCACAAGACAGTTTGCATTTTTCAACTGCATACGTGCAATCATACAACGCATCTTCTCTCCTCCGGAAAGCACATTGACCTTCTTCAACACTTCCTCTCCTGAGAAAAGCATTCTGCCGAGGAATCCCTTGAAATATACATCATTGCCTTCTCCGAACTGTGACAGCCACTCCACAAGATTCTTGTCGCTCTCGAAGAACTCTGTGTTATCAACAGGCAAATATGCTGTTGTTATCGTCACACCCCACTTGTAAGTTCCTGCCTGTGCCTCACGATTACCATTAATGATTTCAAACAATGCTGTCATGGCACGAGGATTATGGCTCAGGAACACAATCTTCTCTCCTTTCTCTACTGTAAAGCTCAGATTGTCAAACAGGACAGTTCCATCACTATCCACAGCCTTCAGATTCTCCACTTCGAGAATCTGATTTCCCGGTTCACGATCCATCTGGAAAATAATGCCCGGATACTTACGCGTAGAAGGCTGAATCTCCTCCACATTAAGCTTCTCAAGCATCTTCTTACGACTTGTTGTCTGCTTGCTCTTGGCAGCATTGGCAGAGAAACGGCGGATAAATTCCTCCAACTCTTTCTTCTTCTCCTCAGCCTTTGCCTTCTGATTCTGAGCCTGACGCAAAGCGAGCTGTGAACTCTCATACCAGAAGCTGTAGTTACCAGCAAACATATTCACTTTTCCGAAATCAATATCCACTGTATGAGTTGACACAGCATCAAGGAAGTGGCGGTCATGGCTGACAACAAGAACCGTATGCTCAAAATTAGCCAGATAGTCCTCAAGCCACATTACGGTATCAAGGTCAAGGTCGTTGGTAGGCTCATCGAGAAGCAGATTGTCCGGATTGCCATAAAGAGCCTGTGCCAGCATAACTCTCACTTTCTCTTTACCGCTCAACTCACTCATCATTTTATAGTGCAGGTCTTCTTTTATGCCAAGACCGCTCAACAATATCGCAGCATCGCTTTCAGCATTCCATCCGTCAAGCTCGGCAAACTTCTCCTCCAACTCAGCAGCCCTGATACCGTCTTCATCAGTAAAGTCCTCCTTTGCATAAAGAGCATCCTTCTCTTGCATAATGTCCCAAAGAACACTGTGCCCCATCATCACCGTATTCATCACGGTGCAATGGTCATACTTGAAGTGATCCTGTGAAAGAACAGATAGACGTTCTCCCGGACCAAGCGTGATAGTACCTTTAGTCGATTCAAGCTCACCGGAAATAGCTTTCAACAAAGTTGATTTACCTGCTCCGTTAGCACCTATCACTCCATAAATATTGCCATTTGTAAATTTAAGGTTCACATCTTTATACAGAACCCTTTTGCCAAACTGGATGGCGAGATTAGAAATCGTTATCATATATTTTTATCTTATTTTTTCAGAAATAATCTTGAAAACACCTTTTCAGTCCAAAATAAATCAGCAACAAACCTATCACAAAGTATTTACATTGCTCCACAAGACTGTAAAGTAATGCAAAGATACAGCTATTTTTTCACAAAAAAAGTGAAAGTCAGCAACAATATGCTGAATGTTTAACTTTTATTTGTTTTAATATGCAAATTACCAATGACAAGTTCAAATACATCATTCTCTTTTTGAGTTTTTATATCTTCACATATTTTTGACCTACTTCTATCTTGAATCTGTTAAATAAAGTTATACAATTCATCCCAATTAAATAAAAATAGTCCACTTATTTGGTTGTCTTAAAACAATATTCGTAATTTTGCGAACAACAAACAACAAGCGCAATGAATAGCAAGAAAGAATACAGTATTAAGCAAGAACAGTTAGCCCGCTTTGCAAAAGCATTAGGACATCCGGCACGTATTGCCATTATACATTTCCTCGCCAAGCAAGAAACCTGCTATTTCGGCGATATACACGAAGAACTTCCCATCGCAAAAGCCACCGTCTCACAGCATCTGAAAGAATTGAAAGATGCCGGACTGATACAAGGAGAAATTGAAACTCCCAAAGTAAAATATTGCATTAACAAAGAAAATTGGAGACTTGCTAAAGAACTGTTTGGAGAGTTCTTCAGACAGTACATCTGCAAAAAAGAGAGTTGCTGCGAGTAACAGCATATTTTGTAAGCAACTTTCGCTTCTTCATAAACTATCTGTTTTTGCAGGTTTTTATTATGCTACGAATGTTCGTATTTCTACGAATTACATATAATAACAATTAAAACAACAAGTATGAAACAAATTTTATTAATCGTATCGGTCTATCTGTTTGCTTTTATCAACACAGCAAAGGCACAGACAATACGCGATGGTGTGGAAGTATTGTATTTCCATGGGAAACAACGCTGTGCTACATGCATAGCAATCGAAAAACATGCCCGTGAAGTAGTAAAAACAGATTTTGCCACACAGATGAAAAAAGGTGAAGTACGCTTCCGTGTGGTGGATATCACAACAGACAAAGGAGCGAAACTGGCAAAATCATATAAAGTAAGCTGGTCATCACTTTATGTGAACAGATGGAAAAACGGTAAGGAAACCCGCAATGACATGACACGTTTCGGTTTTGCAAATGCACGAAACCAAACAGACGTATTCAAAAAGGGACTGAAAACAAAAATCAACGAACTCTTAAAATGAAGCAACATGAATTATCTTCAAACATTACTTGACAATTGCAACATTCCCATACAGACAGCCTTCCTATTGGGACTACTCACAGCCGTCAGCCCATGTCCGATTGCCACAAACATTACAGCCATCGGATTTATCAGCAAGAATATAGAGAACAAGAACCGGATATTCATAAACGGCATACTTTATACAGTGGGACGCATTTTATCCTATTCCGTGCTGGGTGCAATACTTATTTCCTTGATACATCGTGGAATGGACACATTCGATATTCAAAACCAAATAAGCTCGTGGGGTGAACGACTACTTGCCCCGGCATTAATTACAATAGGACTGTTCATGCTTGTAGGTGACAAATTAACCTTACCGCATTTCGGCATTTCAACACCAAACAAGATGGAACAACTAAAAGGTTCATGGGGTAGCCTATTATTGGGAATACTGTTAGCCTTTGCATTCTGTCCTTCCAGCGGATTATTCTACTTCGGTATGCTAATACCAATGTCTGCCGCAGAAAATAACGGTTACCTGCTCCCCGTCGTTTTTGCCACAGCAACAGGACTTCCGGTCATGGTTGTGGCATGGATGCTGGCTTACAGCGTGGCGAGCATCGGTAACTTCTACAAACGAATAGGCATATTCCAAAAGTGGTTCAACCGCATTGTGGCAATGCTATTCATTTTCGTAGGAATATATTATGGATATATGAATTATCTATAACGACCATCATTAGCTCTTTTTTTAGACCAATTATTCGTCAATCAACGAACATCAATTATATAAACTTAAAGAAAATGGAAACAAAGAAAGAAAAGAAAAAAGGATTTTGGGCATCCCTATTCTCCTCAAAAGTAAAATCATCCTCATGCAGTAGCAATTCGACCATGAAAAAAGAAGAAAAAGCAACCGGTTCGTGCAACTGTGATAGCAACACCGCCACAACAGAAAATACTGCTGTATTCTTCCCAAGAACCATAGACCGGGTAAAAGAGATAAAAGTACTCGGTCCCGGATGTGCTAAATGCAAGGCAACCTACCACATAATAGAAGAAGTCATTAAGACAAACAACCTTGATGTGAAACTCACAAAAATAGATGACATTACTGAAATGATGAGTTACAACATCATAAATACTCCCGCCGTGGTGGTAGATGAAGTAATATGTCTGAAAGGGTATATCCCAACAAAAAAGGAAATTGAAAACTTACTTGGTGTTTAATGAAAAAAACACAATGGAAACAGCCAAAGAAATGAAGAAACTATTTTGGATAGTAGCCGTATTCACTACTGTCTTTTTCCTACCATTGAATAGCGAAAAGTTCATGAGTGCCATTGATGCCACACTCGACCTTGCCAAATGGTATGCACGCGAACACGTCATACTCTGCCTATTACCTGCATTCTTCATTGCCGGAGTAATAGCCGTATTTGTCAGTCAAGGTTCAGTGCTGAAATACTTCGGAGCAAATGCAAAAAAATGGCTCTCCTATTCTGTAGCAGCCCTGTCAGGCGGCATATTGTCTGTATGTTCCTGCACCATCCTACCCCTCTTCACCAGCATCTACAAGCGCGGTGCAGGACTTGGTCCGGCTGTAGCTTTTCTTTATTCAGGTCCGGCAATCAGCATCCTGTCCATCATTCTGACCACTCGTATCCTCGGCATTGAAATGGGCATGGCACGTATGGTTGGAGCAATTGCTTTCTCAATCATCATCGGACTTGCCATGTCATTCATCTTCCGACATGAGGAAAAAGCAAAACAGGAGCAGCAAATGAACATCATACCACCACCCAGCAAGCGTCCAGTGTGGCAAACCTCACTGCATTTCTCCTTTTTGGTATTGATACTTGTATTTGCCAACTGGAGTACACCGTCAGCAAACGATACAAATATATGGAACATGATATACACGCATAAATGGTACATCGTAGGTGCATTGTCGCTACTAATATGCGGTTCGTTGATAAAAGTGTTACATCTGAAAACACTTTGGGTTGTAACTGGTGCCATTGCAACGAGCATATCTGTCGTATTAACGAATATATTCATGACAAATACAAAACTCATACCATTGATGCCGATGCTTGTAGCAATTACTGCACTTTCCATGATTCTCTTATTCGACAAACAAACCGAGAATCGCGAATGGGCATTGGCTTCATGGAACTTTGCCAAACAAATTATGCCTTTGCTGGCTGTCGGTGTGATGATGGCAGGCTTCATGTTGGGTTCTACACACGACGACACTTGCATTGCCGGTATCATACCCAACAAATGGATAGCATGGGCTGTCGGTGGAAACTCGTTATTATCTAACTTCTTCGCCTCATTTACAGGAGCTTTCATGTATTTTGCAACACTTACCGAAGTACCTATCATTCAAGGACTCCTTACTTCTGGAATGGGCAAAGGTCCGGCTTTGGCACTATTGCTTGCCGGTCCCTCACTTTCATTGCCTAATATACTGGTCATTCGTAGTGTTATGGGTACAAAAAAGACTGTGGTTTATGTAACATTGGTCATTGCAATGGCAACGATTTCTGGATATGTTTACGGAACATTTTTCCAATAAACTGACAAAAAACATGCTAAAATGCCTTTTTTTCAAATTGACAAAATGATATTTTCGGTCAAAACGTAAATTTAACATTTAAAGCAATTTTTTGCCGACGGCGAAGAGATGAAAAAATTAGTTCGAAGTCAAACAACTGATAATCAATGATATACAAATTTGCAAAAAACATTCAGAAAAACGCGCCAGACACAAAATTTTGAAGATTTTGAAAAATATTGTAAATCATTGATTATTAATATATTACAAACAAAACTATCGTTTTTACTTCCAAATACCACTCAAAATCCATCCACTTTCTAATTTTTGTTCAGACACACTTTCCAAACTGCAAATTATACACTTCTTAACATTCCGACCGAAATAAAGCGTCTTCTTCTTCGCTTCCCAGTGTTTTTTTCTTTTCAGCGTGCTGTTTTGAAATTTTCAGCGCGCTGAAAATAAAATTGCAGTGCGCTGTGAAGAAAAAAACAGCGCGCTGAAAATTTGAAAACTTAGTAGTGTTTTTCCAAAAACTCTTCGCCGGAAATAAATAAATGTAAAAAAACCACCTAAAAACGAAACACTATTTTACAATTTGCGGAGGCTTCACGAAATGTGCACAGAATCCCCGTTCTCCGAGAAAAGTTCGGCGCGCTTCATTTTGACGCGTGCCAGAGGGCTTGGGATTTTAACATTTGGCAAAATCAAAAAGACAGCATATTAACAGAATAGCAATCATATTAATTTTACACACTAACATTTGGCATCATTATGTCAGAAAAATTTTTCTGCTAAAAATCGTATTCAAAAATTTTTTTATGGAGCCTCGAATATTGGTTGTAGTAAAAACAAATTATTATATTTGCAAATAAAAGTGACAGATGTTACATTCGTTCATTAATTCACCTTAATTAAAAACTAAAAAGATGAAGAAAACAAATACGTTGAAACTATATGTCATCATATTTATAGCTGTATTACATTCGTCTGTACATTGCGTCGGACAGGAACATAAGGCGATAAAAGGCATCAATGCCGCACTGAATATACATTCCGGCAACGACAGCACACGCACCACCCACGCAAGCATCGGAATCATGAGCAGCCTGAAACGGATGGACGGTGTGAACATCAATCTCATAGGAAGCGGAATAAAGGAAGACATGAACGGCTTCATGTTTTCAGGACTGGTCAGCACTACCGGAGGAAAAGCGAAAGGTGTGCAAATCGGAATGCTTGCCAATGTGGTAGGCAATGATGCCAGCGGAGTGATGTTCGGCGGCATGGTGAACGCTTCCGGAAAGACCACCAGAGGTTTGCAGATTGCCACAATAAGCAACATAGCGGAAGATGCAGCGGGAGTACAGTTGTCTGCATTCAGCAACATAGCCTCACTGCGCGCATCCGGTACGCAAATATGCGGCATCATGAACATAGCGCGCGAAATGGATCGTGCCGTACAGATTGCAGGAATTGCCAATGTCGGAATGGACAGTGTCAGCGGAGTGCAAATTGCTCCGGGAAACTATGCCGGCACTCTCAATAAGGGAGTTCAGATTGGACTGCTGAACCTGTGCGGCGGAGAAGTGAAAGGTGTGCAGGTTGGCATTATCAACTACAGCAATGACACGACAGCCCACAAAATTGGGCTTGTCAACATCAATCCCCAAACACGAATGCAGATGCTTGTGGCAGTAGGCAACATAAGCAAAACGAATATTGCCGTGCGATTCATGAACCGCCACGACTACAGCATAATAGGATTCGGGACACATTATCTTGGTTTGGACGACAAATTCTCGGGATGTATTTTCTATCGCACCGGATTGCGAAAGAGAATCACACCGGTCATCGAACTAAGCGGCGACATAGGATTCTTCCATGTGGAGAATTTCGAGAATGAAGATTCATATACACCGGAAAGAATGTACTCATTACAGGTACGCGCCAATATAGAATTTCGCATCAGCAGACGACTGAGTGCTTTTGCGTCATGTGGATATGCCTCGACACGCTATTACGACCGAAACAAGGAGTTTGAAAGCAAGCCCATCATGGAAGTCGGAGTGGCTCTGTTCTAATATTAATAACCTCGGTTCAAGCATTGAAAACAATGAAGAAGATATGTATAATCATAGCGGCAATCTCATTTGCAGCAATCACTGAAGCAGAAGAGACGGCAGACTCATCTCATCTTGTTTCCACAGCAAACATACTGAACACCCACGAAGAGACTGTACAGAAGGACTCTATATTCTTTGAGCCGGGACTACAGAAGAAGCATCCGTGGAGAGCTGCCATAGAGACATTCGGAATCAATGTGGGAGTATGGGCTTTCGACCGGTATGTCATGAACGAAGATTTTGCGCGCATAAACATACATACCATACGTCATAATATTAAAAACGGATTCGTATGGGACAATGACCAGTTCTCTACCAATCTTTTCGCGCACCCATATCACGGCAGTCTGTATTTCAATACGGCACGAAGCAACGGACTCACCTTTTGGGAGTCAGCCCCATACGCATTCGGCGGAAGCCTGATGTGGGAAACCTGCGCCGAGATAGAACCTCCGGCAATCAACGACTTGATAGCTACGACGGTGGGCGGAATAGCACTCGGTGAAGTGACACACCGTGTTTCAGACCTCGTTCTCGACGACTCAAAGCACGGATTCCAACGTCTGTGGCGCGAAGTGCTTGGCACCATAGTATGTCCGATACGTGGATTAAACCGCATAATCACTGGTGACGCATGGAAAGTGAAACACAAAGGGTATCTTTATCATAATTATGAAGAGACTCCTGTGAAGTTCTCCATCAGTGCGGGAGAAAGATACATGGCGGACAACAACCAGCTGTTCAAAGGCGAAAGCAATCCTTACGTGGAGTTCAACTGCACGTATGGAGACCCTTTCGACAAAGAAAGCGACAGCCCTTACGACTATTTCACGGCAAGCGTCCAGATGGGTTTGTCTTCCAACCAGCCCCTTATCAACAAGGTCAACCTCCTCGGAAAACTTTGGAGTGTACCTCTGCAAACATCAACCGGAATGGATGTCACATTCGGAATATATCAGCATTTCAACTATTTCGATTCGGAACCAGTGCTTGACGGCTCTGAATACATCCCCTACAAAATATCAGAGGCAGCCAGCGTAGGTCCGGGCATCATTTACCGTTTTCCCAAGATGAACAGTCTTGCCAATATGGAGCAAAGTCTCTATCTCAGCTGCATATTGCTTGGAGGCGGACTGACCGACTATTACAATGTCATAGACAGAAACTACAACATGGGAAGCGGGTACAGCATCAAGAACCGCACACTAATCGACTTCGGCAAGTACGGACGGTTTGCACTCAACATACATCTGTATCAGATATTCACATGGAAAGGATATGAGCAAAAGAAATATATGGTGGAAACCAATCCGCTGTATCTCAATGCACAAGGAGACAAGGGAAATGTACTGCTCGGCATCATCAATCCGGAAATAGAACTGAGTCTCGGAAACAGAATCATGCTCGACATCGGACTGAGCTACTACCATCGGCATACTCACTATTCCTATCACGATGATGTGCGTTTCAGAACTTTCGAAACCAGACTGGGCGCCACATATAACTTCTGACAGCCATCGAAAGCCAAACAAAACCGGACAGATTACATCTTATAGCTCCCATGTCTGTCCCATGCGGAAATTCCGGAGAAAAAGAATTATCGGCATCTTTGGCGCACTCATTCAAAAATGTGTACCTTTGCCGCCAATAAACGATGAAAAGGATTTGCCAATGGAAAATATATCTAAAGAAATACTTGAAGAAGCATGGTCTCAAGGTGCCGGACACTTTATAGACTTCATTACGGACAAGTATATAGAAGCTATCGGTGGACAGCTTACTGCCGACAACATGGACAGACTGAATGCAGACCAACACACCCTGTTGGCTTACAGATATATAAAGGATGAGGTCATGGAAGGCGGATTTATCCAACTTATTCATAACGGATACGGTCCATACGTGCTCGACAGTCCGTTTCCATACGTCATCAAGAAGATATGGGGACTGACAGATTTCGCCAAATTGATATTCAATGTACGGAAAGAATATCATCTGCACAAAGAAGAAATAGAAGCAGACATGAACGAAGAAGACTTCATGGCGCTTTATGAACAACTGGAGAAGCTCAATGATTATGGGGATGATTTTCTTGACGACTTTCAAGAGGAAACAACACCGGCTATAGCATTATACGTGAAGGAAAACATCAATAACTTCTGTTTCGGTTTCTGACAAGCTCCTGATATTTATAATGTAAAAAAACAAACTCAAATGAAGACAAAAATCACAAAGAAGTCTGCTATAAACATAAAGAACAAAAGAGCGTCATTCGATTATGAGTTTATAGACACATTCACAGCAGGCATCGTGCTCACTGGTACGGAAATCAAGTCCATCAGACTCGGAAAGGCAAGTCTGGTGGATACATTCTGCTATTTCAACAACGGCGAACTGTGGGTGAAGAACATGTATATAGCTCCGTATTTTTACGGTTCATACAACAACCATTCGGAAAGACGGGAGCGTAAACTGTTGCTCAGCAAAAAAGAACTGAGAAATCTGGAGGCCGAGACAAAGGCTCCGGGATTTACGATTGTGCCGGTAAGACTGTTTATCAATGACAAGGGACTTGCCAAGGCTGTTATCGCACTGGCACGCGGAAAGAAAGAGTACGACAAGAGGCAGAGCATGAAAGAAAAGGAAGACAAGAGAGAAATGGACTATGCAAAGAAGAAATTCTATTGAACAAAGCAGAGCCATCTTCATATCGGACGCAGAAAAATAATATAATCTCCGGCTCTACCAATATCAAGGACTAAGAACACAATATGGCAACGCTTGAAAACATCATAAAAGAAAGAATACTTGTTCTCGACGGAGCAATGGGAACAATGATTCAACATTACGACTTAAAGGAGGAAGACTTCAGAGGTAACAGGTTCAAGGACGTGCCGGGACTGATGAAAGGTAATAACGACATTCTTAACATCACGCGCCCCGACATCATCAAAGACATACACAGGAAATATCTTGAAGCCGGTGCAGATATCATCGAAACAAACACCTTCTCTTCACAGAGAATATCCATGTCAGACTACCACGTGGAGGACTATTGCAAAGAGATAACCATGTATGGTTGCAGACTGGCAAGAGAAATGGCAGATGAATATACGGCAATCAATCCCGACAAGCCACGCTTTGTGGCAGGTTCAGTAGGTCCAACAAACAAAACCTGTTCAATAAGTCCGGACGTAAACAATCCGGCTTTGAGAAACCTTACCTACGACGAACTTGCCGAAGCTTACGTTGAGCAGATGAAGACCATGATAGAATGCGGAGTGGATGCTCTGCTTATAGAAACCATCTTCGACACTCTCAATGCAAAGGCTGCAATATATGCTGCAGAGACTGCGATGGAACAAACAGGACGGAAAGTACCTGTAATGCTTTCCGTAACAGTTTCGGATGTCGCCGGGAGAACACTTTCCGGACAGACCCTCGATGCGTTCCTCGCTTCAATACAACATGCGGATATTTTTTCCATCGGACTAAACTGTTCTTTCGGCGCCAAACAACTGAAGCCGTTCCTCAAACAGCTTGCCGCCCGTGCACCTTATTATATTACGGCATATCCGAACGCCGGACTTCCCAACAGTCTCGGACAATACGACCAGTCTCCGGAAGAAATGGCAAGCGAAGTGAAAGAATATGTGGATGAAAGAATTGTCAATGTCATAGGAGGATGTTGCGGAACAACCGACAAGTTCATCGCCGAATATCAGAACATCATAAAGGAAAAGGACAATTCATGGAAGAAGCCGCACGTCAGGGCTGACAGACCGGATGTAATGTGGCTTTCCGGACTTGAACTGCTGGAAGTATCACCGGAGAAGAATTTCATTAATGTAGGAGAACGGTGCAATGTGGCAGGTTCAAGAAAATTTCTGCGTCTGATAAACGAAAAGAACTATGAGGAAGCTATGGCAATTGCACGTAAGCAAGTGGAAGACGGCGCACTGGTCATCGACATCAACATGGACGACGGATTGCTCGATGCAAAGGCAGAAATGGTCAACTTCCTTAACCTCATCATGTCTGACCCGGACATTTCACGAGTTCCTATAATGATAGATTCCTCTAAATGGGAAGTCATAGAGGCAGGACTGAAATGTGTACAAGGAAAATGTATTGTCAACTCCATTTCACTGAAAGAAGGTAAAGAAAAGTTCGTCAACCATGCCAAACAAATAAAAAGACTTGGAGCCGCCACAGTCGTAATGGCTTTTGACGAACAAGGACAGGCAACCACATACAAGCGGAAAATAGAAATATGTGAACGTGCATACCGCATACTGGTAGATGAAGTAGGATTCAATCCTCATGACATCATCTTCGACCCGAATGTACTGGCTGTAGCAACAGGCATGGAAGAGCACAATGAATATGCCATCGATTTCATCCGGGCAACAGAATGGATAAGAAAAAACCTGCCCGGAGCGCATGTCAGTGGAGGTATAAGCAATCTTTCGTTTTCTTTTCGCGGGAATAACTACATACGTGAAGCCATGCATGCCGTGTTCCTCTACCACACCATAGCGGTCGGACAAGACATGGGAATTGTCAATCCTGCCACTCAGGTAATCTACTCAGACATTCCAGAGAACATACTCACTGCCATAGATGATGTACTGCTCAACCGCCGTCAGGATGCGACAGAGCGGCTGATAGAACTTGCAGAGCACATAAAGGCTGAAAAAGCTGGAGAAAAACAAGCTGTGGAGAAAGAGAGTTGGAGAAACGGAAGCAGCGTGGAAGAAAAACTTGAACATGCTCTCGTGAAGGGAATCGGCGACCATCTTGAAGAAGACCTCAACGAAGCGGTTGAGAAATATAAAGATGCCGTCAAGATAATAGAAGGTCCGCTGATGGATGCCATGAACAAAGTGGGCGAACTCTTCGGCTCGGGAAAAATGTTCCTCCCACAAGTGGTAAAGACAGCGCGTACAATGAAGAAAGCCGTAGCCTATCTCCAGCCGCTGATTGAGGCAGGAAAAGGTGACGGAGCAGCAAAAGCCGGAAAGGTACTGCTTGCAACTGTCAAAGGCGATGTACACGATATAGGAAAAAACATTGTAAGTGTCATTCTTGCATGCAACAACTATGAAATCATCGACCTCGGAGTGATGGTACCTACGGAAGAAATTGTCCGCAGAGCCATAGAAGAGAAGGTGGATATTATAGGTCTGAGCGGACTCATCACACCGTCTCTGGAGGAAATGGTCAATGTGGCACGCGCTCTTGAACAAGAAGGAGTCAATATACCGCTGATGATTGGCGGAGCAACTACTAGCGAACTTCATACAGCATTGAAGATTGCTCCCGTATATTCAGCTCCAATAGTATGGATGAAAGATGCTTCGCAGAATGTAATAGCGGCCGCACATCTTTTAAATCCTGCTCTGCACGACTCATTTGCACAGAACCTTGACGAGAAATATGCTCAACTACGCGAGCAACATCAGACAGAGAAGCAGGATACTCTGCCACTTGAAGAAGCAAGAAAACGAAAACTGAATTTATTCTAATATACTGACAGAATAAATTTGACTGCAAAGATGTGAAAAAATTGAATGATGAACATTGATTAATCTTCGTACCACAAAAAGCACCGTATCATACTTTAAATGATACAGTGCTTTTTATCCTTATATTTTGCATTTCTACCACAAAGCAACTTTCCCTTCCACACCTAAATCTAATGTAGCAGTAGCTATCCCCAAAGCACGGAACACCTTTCCCATAGTGGAAAGAGTGATAGAATATTTTCCACTTTCCAATTTGCATATCTGAGAACGCTTCACACCTATACGTTCACCAAGTTCCTCTTGTGTGAGGTTTTGCTTTAAGCGTGCGTTCTTAATGGCTTCCCCTACGAAGTAAGCATCTACCTCGTCTTTGAGCTGCGCTTCCATCGCATCTCTTTCGGGAGTTCCTACTTTTCCCCATACTTCATCTACCAGATTATCTGCAGGGGTAAACTTCATCTTTGCCATAACATATTATTTTTTATCGTTGAAATATTCTTTTCTTATTTCTTCTGCTCGCTGTATCTCTTTTTGCGGAGTTTTCTATGTTTTCTTTATGATTCCATGTGTGGCAACAACAAGTGTTTCCGTTTCTGTGTCCCAAAAAGCAAACAAAATGAATATAACAAAAGATAATTGCTAAATTAATATCATAGTCATACACTACCTACGGATAGGTTGATTGCGAGTTCTTATGAAGCAGCTATCCCGAACTTGTATAAACATTATGATGTTAATTCTTCAACCATTAACCTTCTGCCATGCAGATTCCACAGTTTGAAGCACAAAATCCACCTCCTCATCGGTCAGCACCTGACTGATAGGCAGACTCAATTCTTCTCTTGCCCATTGTTCCGCCACAGGAAAACACAAATCGGCATATTCCTTATAGGCTTCCTGTTTATGAGGGGGACAAGGATAATGAATCAATGTCTGCACACCCTTCTCAGCGAGTATATGCTGAAAATAATCCCTGTTTAATGTTCGCAGAGCATAAATATGATAGACATGGCTCCCCACTGTTTTTTCTTTCTCCGGAACTTTCACACCACCATTGCAGTCAGAACATAGAGAAGACAAAACCTCTGTGTATCTGTGTGCCACCTCCATCCGCCTGTGATTATCAGCATCCAGACGACGAAGTTTCACCCTGAGCACAGCCGCCTGAAGTTCATCAAGCCTGCTATTAAATCCTTTCAGACAATGGACATATTTTTCCTTCTGACCATAGTTCGCCATACTGCGCACCATAGATGCCAAATCTCCATCGTTGGTTGTTATGCACCCGCCATCGCCAATACACCCAAGGTTCTTTCCCGGATAAAAACTGAATGCCGCCGCATCACCCAAGTTCCCGGCACGATGTCCGTCCCGCGTTTGTGAACCAGAATCTCCACACAGGCTTGACGTATGATACACTGCTCCATGAGCTTGACAAGCATCCTCCAGAACCTTCAGTCCGTATGTCTGCGCCACAGACCTCACAGCATCCATGTCGCACACCTGCCCATAAAGATGCACAGGAATGATACATCTGGTACGCTCATTGACAAGCTTCTCGATTAAAACCGTATCAATAAGTGCATCATGAGCCTTCGGCTCGCAGAAAACAGGTTTCAGTCCCACACGTGACACAGCAAGTACAGTAGCAATAAAAGTATTGGCAGGTACAATCACCTCATCGCCGTCATTCCAACCATACATCTGTTTCCATGCCGCAAGCACAAGCGTCAACGCATCCAGTCCATTGCCCACTCCGATGCAATAAGATGTCCCTATATATTCAGCAAACTCGCGCTCGAAAGCGTCCGTCTCATGTCCATGAAGATACCATCCGGAATCCATGACATTCATCACCGCATCCCGAAATTCTTTCCCAAAGGAAGCATTTATCTTCTGCAAATCAAGAAACTTGACATACATATCGCGACCAATAAATCACAAGTTTCTTTGACGGCAGAAATATCCGGAGAATACCTCATCCGCATATTCCACCGGTTCGTCAAATATTCCATATACAGAGCTTCCGCTTCCCGACATGGAGGCATACACCGCACCCATATCATAAAGCTTATCCTTGATGGCTGCAATCTCCGGATATTTCGGAAAGACACTCGCCTCAAAATCATTCACCACCGTGTCTTTCCATGTCTCCAAAGGCTTTGACAGCAATTCAGGAAGAGACGTTTCAGGGCGATGCGGCGCAACCGCAGCGTATGCATCACGAGTAGATACAAATATGTCCGGCTTCACCAGCACAAGACTTTTCCCTGAAAGCGAAAGCGAAAGGTCATGGAACACATTGCCTATCCCTGTGGCAAACACAGGCTTATTCTCAATGAAGAAAGCACAATCAGCACCGAGTTCTGCCGAATATTCCTCCATCTGCTTCACATCCAGTCCAAGTCTGAAACGCTCGTTCAGCATCTTGATGGTGAATGCAGCATCAGACGAACCGCCTCCCAGTCCGGCACCGGTAGGAATATGCTTGTAAACAAATATGCTCACAGGAGGAAGCCCGAATTCCTTCTTCAACAGTTTATAGGCTTTGACCACCAGATTATCTTCCGGAGTACCGTCCAATATCGTCCCCGACACTTTCAACTGATAACCGCACTCAGGCACTGCACCTTCTATATTCTTGATTTCTATCGCATCCTGAAGATTTATCGGATAGAAAACAGTCTCAAGATTATGATAACCGTCGGGACGGCGTTCCACGACATTGAGACCTATATTTATTTTCGCATTAGGATATACTATCATTGTTCTGTCATTTAATTATTGTTTCTACGAGGCAAATATACTCATATTCTGTGAAAGAAAAAGTCTTGATGCAGAAAAAAGATTATACGAGAAACTCCATCCGAATCATCCGTTTTCACTCCGCATTTCCTAAAGCTACAGACAGCCTAATAATGTTCCCATAAAAAAATTTTTGACATCACTTTTTTGAGGCATGTTCGATTTTGACAAAATAACAGCTATTTTAGCCAATTTAGTTTCTTATTAATTGATTTTATATCATAACACTATCTTTTTGATTTCGCCAAATGTTAAAATTCCAAGCCCTCTGGAACGCTCCAAAACGAGGCGCGACGAACTTTTGTCGCAGAACGGGGATTCTGCACACATTTTCTGAAGTCGCCGAAAAATGTGAAATAGTGTTTCGTTTTGGAGCGATTCTTTTACATTCGTTTATCTTCGGCGAAGAGTTTTTTGAAAAAAACTACTAAGTTCTTAAATTTTCAGCGCACTGTTTTTTTCTTCACAGCGCACTGCAATTTTATTTGCAGCGCAGTGAAAATTCTCTCACTGTGCGCTGAAAATTTGAAAACAGTGCGCTGCAGAGAAAAAAACAGTGGGGAACAGGAAAAAAGACAGTTTACTTCAGTCGAAATGTTAAGAGGTGTATAATCATCTGCATGTGAAGAGTGTCTGAACAGGAACTTAAAAAAGAGTGGATTTTTGAAGAGATGTGGGGGAGAAAAAGCCAAGTTGAATCACAAAACACTAATAATCAACAGATTATCAGAACATACCAATTTGTCGAAAATTTGCGTCCAGTGCGTTTTTTTGAGAGTTTTGATAAATTTTATATTCTTCTGATTATCAATAATTTATCTTTAATCAAAAATTTCCATCTTTTTGTTCCCGACAAAAAATCGCTCCAAATGTTAAATCTTCATTTTGGGCGAAAATATCATTTTGTCAAATTGAAAAATGACAAATTAACCTATTTTTAAGTGGTTGTCTTCGACGGAAGAGTCTGTCGAAGACAACCACTTAAAAACAAAAGAATAAGACTGTTGAATATATTAAAAACAATTTATAATCCTAAAACGGAACTTCGTCCATTGGTGCCATGTCAGGTGTAATGCCATTAATAGGGTCATTCTCTGGCGGAGTCGCATTGCTGTTCATCCGTGAAGGAAGTATCACCCCACCCTCTTCACCGGAAATCATCGGTATGGCATCTTCATTGATGTTTGCAAAACGGGCATATTCGCCACGGAAACGCAGACGCACATCGCCCACTGCACCGTTTCGATGCTTGGCAATGATAATCTCGGCAAGTCCTTTCAGGTCATTGCCATGCTGATCCTTATATATCTTATAGTACTCAGGACGATGGATGAAGCACACCATATCGGCATCCTGCTCTATGGCACCCGACTCACGGAGGTCACTGAGCTGCGGACGCTTGCTGTCCGGATTGTCTGCCGTACCGACTCGTTGCTCCACGCTACGGTTCAACTGCGACAAGGCTATAATCGGAATGTTCAGTTCCTTTGCCAGTCCTTTCAGTGAGCGCGAAATCGTGGAGACCTCCTCCTGACGTGAGTTATAGGACATGCCGGAGGCATTCATCAGCTGAAGGTAGTCGATGATGATAATCTTCACCCCATAGTCCCTGACCAGACGTCTCGCTTTTGTACGCAGTTCGAAAACGGACAATGAAGGTGTATCGTCTATGTAGAGAGGCGCATCAAACATTTCCCTGATTTTGTAGTCGAGCTGCCCCCACTCGTATGGAGCAAGCTGTCCGCTCTTTATCTTCTCTCCGGGAATCTCACACACATTGACAATCAGACGGTTGACAAGCTGCACGTTGGACATTTCAAGAGAGAACATCGCCACTGGCACCCTGTTGGTGATTGCCATATTCCTTGCCATTGACAACACGAAGGCAGTCTTTCCCATCGCCGGACGCGCAGCGATAATCACGAGGTCGGAGTTCTGCCATCCGCTCGTCATGGCATCAAGCGCATCAAAACCCGAACTGAGTCCGCTGAGTCCGTCGGTTCTTGCCGCCGCCTTCTGCAACAGTTCGTATGCCTCGTTGATGACCGGATTAATCTGTGTGAAATCCTTCTTCATGTTGGTCTTCGACAGCTCAAAGAGCTTTCCTTCCGCCATCTGCATCAGTTCGGCAATGTCCTGACTCTCGTCAAATGCCAACTTCTGAATATTGCTTGTATAAGTAATCAGCTCACGCGCCAATGCCTTTTGGGCAATGATATGCGCATGAAACTCTATGTGTGCAGACGAAAGCACCTTGCGGCTGAGTTCTGCCACAAAGAAGGGACCACCCACATTATCGAGTTCACCGGTCTTGCGCAGCTGTTCCGTCACAGTCAGAATATCGACAGGCTTGTTTTCAGATGCCAACGACTGTATGGCAGAGAATACCGCCTGATGCTTCGAGTCATAGAAAGAAGCTGGTTTCAGAATATCCGACACAAGTCCGAAAGCATCTTTTTCGATAAGACAGGCACCAATCACAGCCTCTTCCAATTCAAGAGCCTGCGGTTGCAGATGACCATATTCGCTCATCTGCGGAGCCTCCGCTGCTGAATTTTTTCGTCGTGTTGTCCGTCGTGTTTCCGCCATATAAGTTTTATTTTTGTAAGTTCATATTTCTTTATCTTTGCAAAATTAATCAGTTTTGTCCAAACGAACACAGATACGACCCAAAAGTTTTACAAACCCGGAGATTGTTCCATGACTGATTTCAAGATTAGCTATGTGCATACATAGTCATACCCGATACACTTCTTCATGTTTTTCATGTGAATATATTTTGCATGGAGTCTGCCAACATAATCTCTGCGGCATCAGAAAAGAGGTTATAAGGTAAGGAATCGGGAAATGTTCAATGAACAAACACCCTAAAAGTCCGTCACCTTATAACCTCATAATATATATTCAGTTTAGAACTTCACTTTTGCTCCTGCCATCATCCAGAATCCCGGTTGCAGGATATTGCCTATGTCATAGTAGCGATATGAAGTGAGGTTATTGCATTCCACATACAAGTCATACTTGCTTGCATTCCACTGCAATTTCATGTCAAGAAGCCCGTATGGACGATATCCCACAGTCTGTGCCGAATAATCGGTCTTGCCTTCAGCGTTAATGTAAGGAGTATATCTGACATAAGTGCCCATTCTGTCCTGCCATCTGTAAGAAATGCTGCCACTCAGCCTGTTCCATATTCGGGCATCAAGTTTTATGACAAGTTTATGGCGCAGATAGTCCATAGCGTAACTACTTGCATATATTTCTATGTCGTCGTGTCTCTTCTGATGAATGTAGGCATAATCTGCCGACAATGATTTCAAGACGGAGTGCTGTCCGAACACCTGCTTCAAGTTCAGAACTGCATTGACATCAAATCCCATATTGTCCATCTTGAAATTTGCCGCATGATAAGTGGTAAAGCCATTCTCCACGTCGCTTGGATACATCACCCAGTCAATCATCGAGCTGCAATGGCGATGGAACAGACGTATTCCTGCATTCAAGGTCTTGCTGCGGTAATTTCCGCCTACAGTAAACTCACTCGTTTTTTCAGGCTTCAACCCTTGGTTGCCCTCCTGAGTAGGCGACTTGTAGAAAAGGTCTGTAAATGTAGGCATTCGCTGTGCCATATTCCACGATGCATACAGCTTCCAGTGGTCGGACGGACGGTAGCTCACATCGATTCCCGGATAAAGTCTGTACCGGTAGTCAAGCCCGGTGTTCATGTTCGCCATGAGTCCGAGCGACACAGTCCACTGCTTGAGCACCACATCATGCTCAAGAAAATAGCATATATTGGTTCTGTTTTCCTTATTAGTATAATGTCCGTCGTGTCCCGGGATTTTCACGTACAAATCCTCTTCGAGCGGACGTCCGAGCGAAGTGCTCAGGATTCCTTCGTTTCTCACCTCAGCTCCAATCGAAGAGATACCCCATGCCCATGCAGTCTGTGCATTGGCAGAAATTCCATACACATCGTTCAGATGGAAATTCTCGCCTATATGAGTGTCGCGTATGAGCTGGTAGTGGTCTGTTGAACGGTTCCAATAGAGCGTCGGTGTAAATTTTACTTTTCCTTTAGTGTGCGCCGATACCGAAGCCATGTATCTGCGGTTTTCTTCATATTGATTCGGGTATTTTCCGCTGTAGAATGTGTTGGCACCATAGTTCTGTCCGCTCATGCCGAGTTGCCAGTCGATAGCCACATCGGAAGAAGAAGTTCCTCCGCGATAGAAAGCTCTGTACTTCTGGAAATCGGAATTTTCAGTGCCTCCGTCACTCTGCGAATATCCTCCGCTCACATTGCTGTAGAATGTGTTCTTCGTCAGCGAAGCAGATGCTTCCGCACCGAAGGTGCCGAAAGAACCTCCTGAGAGTGTAGCCGAACCGCCGGCTTCGGTGTCTTTGCTATAAGAATATTTTTCAGGGTAAAGACTTCTGTCGTAATCTTTGGTGACGATATTGATAGCTCCGGAAAATGCGCTTGTTCCGTATATTCGGCTGGCAGCACCTTCCAGTATCTCTATTCGTTCAATATCATCAATATTAATCGGAAAATCTACGGAATGATGACCTGTTTGCGGCGAAGAAATATTTATGCCATTAAGAAGAACAACAATCTGGTCATGCGTTCCGCCATTTATGCTTATGTCCGTCTGAATACCAAATGCGCCACGTTGCCGGACATCCACACCGGAGGCGAATTTCAACAAATCATTTACGCTTTGCGCGGGACATTCCTTGATTTGTTCACGAGTAATCACAGAAACTATGCGGGCTGTCTGCTGCATCGCCATAGGAACTCGTGAAGCTGTGACACTGACTTCTTCTGTCTCTACTTCTCTGTCGGCAGAGAGTTCTCTCGGTGCACTTGTCTGCGCCTTCGCATCCTGTACGGAAGCTGTCAGTAGAGTGGCAACACTCAAAACTCCGATGCTTATTTCCTTTCCCAATGAACGGAAGATAGCATCGCTCTTTCGGCTGAATCTGGTCCAACGTATAGCATCAGCCTTGATTTTCATCTCTTTTTTCTTGTACATCTTTAATTGTACTTAATGTTTAACAATAATGAATTTTGACTTTTCCATACCCCTCGGATTCTTCGGACAATCCATCGGAAGAAACGGAAAAGGCTGCAAATTTAGTTCTTTTGATTGAAAAGAAAGCTTTAGAAGCTGTTTTAAAATACAAAAATTATGAATCGAATATTCTAATAATTCAAGTTTCACAAGTATTGGTACTCTGAGACAGAAGATGAGCCTGTCTTATTTTACAAGACAAACTGTAACTTTCGTTACTGTGGTTCAAATAGAGATATTTGCCTGTACCGACGAAAGCGTACTATACTCTATATGCACAGACAATGCTTTGAAAACATATTGTATGTGCGGAAAAGAATCGAAAACAGTGCACTGAAAACTCAAATCAGCACTGCGGATTATAAAAACTGCACTGCGGATTTTGTAAACCACACTGCGGATTATAAAAACAACAGTGTTGATTTGAGTTTTTAGTGTACTGTTTTCGATTCCTTTCTGCACAGATATTTTCTTTTTCGTGAGCAAGTTCACCTTGTGAAACTTGAATTGATAATATTTTCTTTTGCATTATTTGTATTTATCAAAGTTTGTTTATAAATTCGCATCCAACAGTTTCAAGATGCACATTTGATGCTTATTTTCAGTATCAACAGCTATGAAACTATATGATTTGGAAATTTAAACATATATAGATATGTATTATTATGTTGATTCTGCCGGGCAACAACAAGGGCCTTTTCCGGCAGACATCTTACCATCAAAGGGTGTTACGGGCGAGACACTGGTGTGGAAAGCCGGCATGACACAATGGACAAAGGCTAAAATGGTACCAGAACTGAAAAACATGTTTGCTGCACCTCCGGTTCCTCCTTATGTACAAGGACAGACTACATCTACAGGACAGGCAGTTCCTCCTCCGCCACCATCGGGCGATAATCCTAAACCAGACAACTACATGCTTTGGGCTGTACTGAGCACAGTGTGCTGTTGTATCCCTATCGGTGCGTATGCCATATATTGTGCCGCTCAAGTGGATACACTATATAGACAGGGAGACTATGCCGGAGCATTGGCTAAAGCTAACGATGTGAAAACATGGTCTATTATCGCAGCTGTAGCCGGAGCTGTAGTGAATGGAATATACATGTTTGTAATGATTGCTTCATCAGCGTTTTGATTCGCACAATTCTACGCTTGCTCTTGCTCATTGCAATCATAGGTGCGATGGCTGCGGTTTACTACTCGAATGACCCATTGTGTACGGTGTGGTATCCGAAGTGTGTAATGTATGCTATCACAGGATATAAATGTCCGGGATGCGGCATTCAGCGTTTGTTTTTCCATGTGCTGCACGGCGATGTGGTTACCGGAATAAGATATAATTATTTTGCGTCGCTCGTGTTGGTATATGCTTTAGTATTAATAAGCGGTTATATCGTACCTATCAAAGGCTATACAAAGTTCATTCGAGAGCATCTGGTCAACAGATATGTTGCCTACTCTTATTTGATATTGTATGTGGTGTGGTGGATAATCCGGAACGTATTGGATATATAAACAGTTTTTTAACCTTATAATAATAACAGTTATGACATTTGTCGATTCTATTAAGACTTGTTTTAACAAGTATGCAACTTTTGAGGGACGTGCAAAGCGTTCAGAGTTTTGGTGGTTTTGGTTGGCTTGTTTCGTTGCAGGTTACATTCCAGTTATTAACATTATTGTAGGTCTCGGTACACTTATCCCAATCATAGCAGTAGGTGTAAGACGTCTTCACGACACAAACCATTGCGGATGGTGGTTGCTGTGTCCAATCTACAACATCGTTCTTTTGGCTACAATCGGAGATAGCGGTGCTAATGACTACGGTGAGGCTTCTGTAGAATAATGTAAACGTCTTCACGTTTTCATATTATTGCTAACAAAATAAAAACGGTTGGTGGACATATATCATCCACTAACCGTTTTTTCTTTTTTCAGAAAGAAATCCCTATACTTTTCAGTCGTTGTATTGGGATTCCACATTATTCTCGGAAAAAGACCAATGATATTCAATGCGTTCTACTGACAGCCTTCCTTTTCTCATATCTTGCACAGAAAAGGAAATAGCAGATGATTCCGACAAAAGCAAAACATGCCCCAACGAGAGCAGTCCATTCATATCCCATACCCGATTCGACAGGCAATCCACCACAATAAGCTCCAAGTGCATTTCCCAGATTAAATGCCAACTGCACCATTGCACCTCCCATCAGTTCTCCTCCTTTAGAATATCTCAGAAGCAGAATCTGCTGCGGAGATGAGACTCCGAAAAGACATGCGGTCGCTATCACCATCAGCACAACGGACAGGAACGAACAATGCGCCACGAAAAATATAAGCAACAATGTCACAAATATTGTTATCTCAAGACCCCGCCCGGTATGTCCCGGACCGAACTTGTCAGACAACTTGCCGCCCAACAGATTTCCTGCCACCATTCCTGCACCAGCAAGTACCATCATAAACGAAATGTATTGTGAAGCAATGCCGGAAACATTTGTCAGCAAAGGAGTTATATAACTATACCAACAAAAGACTCCGCCGTTTCCAAGAAGTGTTGCTGCAATAAGCAACCACGGAGCCGGATGTTTCAGAAAACGAAACTGGTCACGAACTTTGGTGCTCTGCAACGGTGCCAGTTCCGGAATCCACCTCATGATTGACAACAGAGTTAGGATTCCCCACAAAAAAGAGAAACCGAAAATCATTCTCCATGAAAATACGGATGCAAGCATAGTCCCCAACGGTATGCCTATCAAATTTGCCACAGTCATTCCCGAACACATAATGGCTACAGCAAATGTGCTTTTCCCTTCCCTCGACAATCTGTCAGCCACAATTGCCCCGACTCCGAAATATGCACCATGAGGCATACCGGCAAGGAATCTCATCACAAGCATTACATGGTAATTAGAAGCCAATGCCATAGCCAATGCAGCCAGAGTGTATATTCCCATCAGAAAAAGAAGAATACGCTTCAGCCGCCAAGCACGTGCCACAAGCACAATAAGGGGTGCACCAACGCACACACCTAACGCATACGACGATATTAAATGTCCCGCTGTCGGTATCGACACCCCAAAGTCTTTTGCAAGCAACGGAAGTATCCCCATCATCACAAATTCCGAAACACCGAGACCGAATGTTCCGAATGCCAGAGTCATCAAACTTTTCCTCATATCTTTTTACCTTCTAATTTCGCGCGAAAATACAAATTTTCTTTATCCAATAAAAGCAACTTCATAAAAAGTACTAAAAAAAGCGGATGGGATGTACCTGTACAGGCGCATCCCATCCGCATATTATCTATATATAACAAGTCTAATACACAAGTACTTTCTTCCCTCCGACGACATAGAATCCTCGCGGAAGTCCTTTCGTAGCCTCAGAAGAAGCAACACCACTACGGACTTTCACACCTCCCACAGTATATACATCCACACTACCGTTTTCTCTTTCTACAGAAGATATGGCATCAGGTATATTAGTATCTTTTGCCAGCAATCTTACATTATCTATATACATCAAGGTGTTATTCGCCGCACCCACACTGCCGCTTGTGCTGAAACCGAGACTTATCTCCGCCTCTCCACGTTCAGTAAGAGTGAAATCGTAGCACACCACTTCCCATGTATTATTCTGCTGAGGGAAACGATAGTCTGTCATATCACCAATCTTAACTCCGGTCAACGACTTGTTGACATTACCGGAAGCCACCACCGTTGTCCCGTCATTACTCTGTTGGTTTGTACACTCATAGCGCACATCAACTATCAGGCGGTAGTCGCCGGCTGACAATGGGACTATCTGTGAAATGCAGTTGCTGCCCTTAGTCCATGAATTGAGCACTGTCAGACAACGCACCCCGCATGTGTCATCCGCCATCATGCTGCTACACTGAGCCGCATAGTTTCCCACATTGGACGGACTCACACAATACATACTTGTGCTGTAAGGCATTGAATACATACGTGCATAGTTGGAAGAACCGTCAAGCTGTTTTCCCGATTTCCATCCTTTTACAGGAAGAATATTCGGGAACTTAGAATCCTGCGCACTCACCTTGTTGACATAACAAGGATTATATTTCACCGAACCGAGAGTTATATTCCCAGTAGGGTCGCCGTATGTTTCGTCTTCTTCAAAGCTGGCATTCAGGATTTTTTCTTTCGTGATGTCCGTATAGCCTTCGTATAGATCTTTTGTCTGAGTACTGGGCATGTCCGCTTCCTCGACACGAAGCTTGCCTCCTTCAACGCTAACCTTTACACAACTGTTTTTATTTATATCGACTGTTCCTTCCACCACACTGCTATTGCTGATGATGCTCACATCGACAGTCACATCCTTGCTCTGCACATTCTGAATGTAGGCTGCGCACGAATCATCTTCCGCCTGAAGTGCCGTGACATCTGCGCCTTTGACAAAAACTTTCAGTACATTGCTGACAGAATGATTTATCTCGGCCACAAAAGTAGCGGAGGACTTACCGCCGATTATCAAAGTAGGCTCTGTAAATACAGGAGCACCAAGTTCGCAAACAATATTCTCAAGTTCACACTTCCGGTCGCTCACGAAGTTAGACAACAGCAAATAGTTCGTTCCGTCCGGATCAGCGGCTATAACTCCGTTCCATCCTTCCGGTACAGAATCAGTAAGAACATTCAGCTTGCCATTCATGTTCTTAGTCATATCAGCCGTAATATTGCTATAGTATATGATATTACGTCTGTCAACCACATCTCCATTCGAGAAAGTGCGTTTCTCAGCAGAATAAGAAGGATAAATCTTGGCTGTCTGTATGGAATTGTTCAAGCTGCGATCGCCAAATGCCACACTCTTGTCGCTCTTCGACAATATGCCGACAGCATTGTCAATATTCACCCAGTTGGTCTGCATACTTGTAAATCTGGAACCGTCAAGCTGTTTGTGTGCAATTTCATCGCCATAATAAAGCGTGCGCACTTCTTTCATCAATGGGTCTGTACTGATGGCCATCAGTCCGCCCTGCTCCTTACTGATAGTTCCACTTGTATTTCCGCGTATATAATCCACATAGATTACCGCATTTCCCGGAGTAGAATAAAGTGCGAATCGGTTATTGAGTGCAGCATCATTCGTATTGATTTCTCCGTTCATCGTATAACTGTTTCCTTTCAATTCGTATATACCGCTCACAACCGGAGTTGCATTAGTCTTCTTACCATCGACGGTGTACCAACCAAGGAAGTTACCGGTATTATTTGCACGGTAAGGAACAATAATCTTGTTTTTATCTACACTGTTGGACGCTATATAACCGGTATAGCTACCAAGTCCGGTACTCCAAGAGAAACAAGTGAAACGGTCGTCAGTGGCAGCACGTACAATATTCTGTGTCGTCAGAATCTTGGCATCGGAATACTTCTTGTTGAAGTCATCCCACCTCGTAGGCTTTATATTCTCCGTTGACAACACTTCGTGCATCAGCCATGTCATCATCACTCTGTGAGCCTCCACACCCATACGTCTTGCACCCACATCGGCATTGAGCAACCATGAGCCGTCAGCAGTGGTGGTCTGTCGCGCCTTGATATATTTATAGGCAAGATTCTCAAGCATGAGGGCATTAGGGTCGCCAAGGAAGCAAGCCATCGTCGTGTAGGAAGTTATCTGGTCGTAAAGGAAAAGACTCCAGTCGTTTCCGTTAGGCATAGCCAGTTCACCGTCGGCAAGCGCAAGCCAGTTGAGCACCTCATCCATCACCTTCTGATTGTTGTGCATAAGCGCATTGGTCTTCCACTTCTCCTCACCGGTCAAACCAAGCTGGAACAATTTCAATCCGAGTGCAGCCTCACCAAGTTCCTGCATAACCACATTCTGATAGCTTGTATGGAAAAGATTATGATTCTGCAATGTATAGTCGTCATACAAATTCTTTCCCTTATACAAATCTGCCACAGTCTTGTCGTTATATTCAGGGTCAATTACAGTCTTGTTGTCAGCATCACTTATATGCGAATAGCTGTTGATGGCAAATTCACGAAGACGCTCAAACCATTTCGGAGCAAGAGGGTCGTCAGGGAACAGACCAAGTGTGACCGCAAGAACATCAGCTTCCCATCCGTTCTCCTCCGCCTTGGTATCGCCGGCATATCCCGTAGGTATGGAACGCTGAAGTTCATAGTTACATTCGGCTTTCAGCAGAGCCTTGACATATCCTTTCTGAGCCTCGGTAAGCTTGTCCCACTGGAAATAGGCTGAATATGCCACAGACATCGCCCAAAGGGAAGACTCCCACACATGATCGCTGCTACTTGTCGAACCCCAATAAGCATTGCCTGAGCAAACCTTTAATTTGTTAGCCTTATGAGTGGAATAAGCAAACACAAGCGACTTGCGTGCCATTGTCTCAAGCTCATCCCAAGTAATTCCCTCAGGCAATGTAACCTTATCCTTCGCATATTTCACAAGAAAGGCACATATCATAGACAAGTCTGCGTTAGGACGCACACCTTGCTCATTTGCACCCATCGTATTTTCTCCACGGAAACATCCACACTCCTCTCCTATACTGTTCGGAGCAGAACAAAGCTGGAAGTCGTTCTTCATATAGGTGGCAAAGTTGGCAAGCATCTGCAAAAGATCGTCTTTCATATCCGCTTCAGCCACAAAGTCACTTGTAATAACTCCTTCTGTAGGACTGCTCACATCTGCCTCCGTAGGTTCTTCCGGTTCCACATAACTACCGTTCAACCTGTAAAGTCTAACATTGTCGAGCATGATGCAGCTTCCTCCCGACTTCCAGTCAACACCCACACTTATCACCACATCACCGTCAGCACTGGTTTCAAACACAAGTTCACTCGTTGTCCACTTCTGTGATGTAAAAAAGCCGGTGCTTCCCTGTGAAAAGACTTCGCTCATACTTTCCGATGCAGTATTCAGCGAAAAACTTGACGAAGCACTGTTGGCATACCCGCTACGCTGATCGACAGTCAGTTTATATCTGCCGGCAGGAAGAGCCTTCAATGTCTGACTCACAGACGAAGTTCCTTCCTCCCACCCCATTCTCAAATAATAGGCATGTTCTCCATCGCTCACAGTCGTTACC
>X363_Desmarests_Spiny_Pocket_Mouse__coassemble_344_pt1 | contig 31877 bp, 23 predicted proteins | sample X363_Desmarests_Spiny_Pocket_Mouse__metabat2_low_PE_006 | metagenome-assembled genome bin X363_Desmarests_Spiny_Pocket_Mouse
GAAAATTGCAGTGCGCTGAAAATGTGACGACAGTGCGCTGAAAATTTGAAAACTTTGTAGTTTTTTTTCAAAGACTCTTCGCCGGAGATAAATAAATGTAAAAGAACCCTTCAAAAATGAAACACTATTTCACAATTCGCGGAAGCTTTTGAAGATGCGCGTAGAATCCCCACTCTTCGATAAAAGTTCATCGAGCTTCATTTTGGAGCGTTCCAGAGGGCTTGGAATTTTAACATTTGACGAAATCAGAAAGATAGCATTTAGATAATAAATCGGTGTTTTAGAAAGCGAAACTCTTAAAATGCTGTTCATTTTGTCAAAATGAACAACCCCTCCAAAAAACGATGTCAAAAATTTTTTTATGGGGACTGATATTGACTGTGGTAATATATGAACCGGAAGTTTCCATTTTCTTGTCTATTGCAATCTTTTAGGCAATTTCCGGCTCAACCGACAGACGATATGCCTCCTTATGCAAGTGTGCGTTTTTTCGACACCATCCACAATCCTGCATAGGTGAGCATCCCGTTGAACATGAGCATTTCATATCCGAACTTATATCCTGTGGCATTCAGTGTGAATGAGTCTATGGCATAGCACACAATGGGCGATAAAATGGCGATGAGTGGCACGAAGCGTCCGTGGGGCAAGCGTCGGGTGGTCATGCCGAAGGCGAAAAGTCCGAGCAGAGGCCCGTAAGTGTAGCTTGCGATTACGTATATGGCATCGATAACACTTGTGCTTCCTATAGACTTGAAGGCAAGGATGAACGCTACGAATATAATCATCATGCAGATGTGGACTGTCTTGCGGATTCGTTCTCTGTGGAGATAAAACCGTTTGTCTTTGTTTTCCACGTCAAGGATGTCGATGCAGAAACTTGTAGTCAGGGCTGTCATGGCGGAATCTGCACTTGAAAAGGCTGAGGCTATTATTCCTATTGTGAACAATACCAGAACCGTTTGTCCCATTCTGCCGCTCACGATGAAGTTGGGTAGCAGAGAATCTCCGCTTGCAGGAAGCGGTGTGCCTGTCTTTGCGTAGAGCATGGTCATCAGTATGCCGAGCGACAGGAAAAGAAAATTGACGGGCATGAAAAGAATGCCGTAGCTGCACATGTCCTTTTGCGCGTCCCGTAGATTCTTGCACGTGAGGTTCTTTTGCATCATGTCTTGGTCGAGCCCGGTCATGACAATGACAATAAATATTCCGCTGAGGAATTGTTTCACAAAATGCTGTTTGGAACTCCAGTCGCTAAATTCAAACATTCGGCTGTGGCTGTCATGCCATATTGCAGAGAAGGTGTCGCCGATATTCATGTCGAGCATGGAGATGGTTTTGTACAGTATAAGTATGAGTGCAAGGATGAGGCAGAATGTCTGCAAGGAGTCTGTCCATACCAGTGTGCGAATGCCGCTTCGTCGGGTATAGAGCCATATCAGTAGCAGGGTGGCTATGACTGTGGCAAAATAGGGAATGCCCAATGTGTCGAACACAAACTGCTGAAGTATGAGACAGACGAGATAAAGGCGCGCGGCGGCTCCTGTCAGTTTGGACAGAATGAAGAAAGAAGCCCCTGTAATGCGGCTCTCCGTTCCAAACCGTGTGTCGAGATAGCTGTATATGGAAGTAAGTCCGTGTTTGTAATATAGCGGCAGCAGCACGAAAGCTACGGCTATGTATCCGAAAAAGAATCCCATGCACATCTGCATATAGGTCATGTCGATGGCATTGACCATTCCGGGTACGCTGATGAATGTCACTCCCGAGAGCGATGCGCCTATCATGCCGAATGCCACAAGCTGCCAAGGTGATTGCCTGTTTCCACGGAAGAAAGCATCGTTTCCGCTTTTTCCTGTAAGGTTTGAAATCAGCAGCAGTATGCCAAAGTATATGGCGATGGTGATGAGAATTGTCATGTTTCTGTAAAATTTTGCAGTCGGTTTGTATTTCTGTAACTTCTTGTTTGTGCTTGCAAAAGTACAGAATTTATCCGGCAATCATACTTTGCTGCCTTGATTTTGTGTGCTGTGGGGTTACATATCCTTGAGATATTGCTCCTTAAATATATCTACGCACAGGACAAACATGGACAGTAGCAGAGGTCCGAACACGATTCCCATGAAACCGAATAGAGACAGTCCGATGATGACTCCGAAGACTGTTATCAACGGATGGGCATCTGCCATCTGTTTCTGTAGGATGAAGCGGATAAGATTGTCGCTACTGCTTATGACAATCACTCCGTATGCGGCAAGCCAGATGGCATTCCCCCAATCGCCGGATACAGCCATGTAGATGGATAGCGGAAGCCACACAATCATTGTGCCGACAATGGGGATTATGGTGGCGAAACAGGTGAGCAGACCGAAAAGCAACGGATAAGGGGCATTGAAAAGATAATACCCGGCTATGGCGACACCGCCTTGAATGATTGCCAGCAGTGGGATGCCCAGTGAGTTGGACTTCACTATCCGGTTTATCTCATGCCGTATCTTGCGTTTGTTGTGTTCGCTGAATGGAAGAAGTTCATAGATATATTGTTCCATGTTTTTGCCGCCCTTCAGCATGTAATAAAGCACAAAAACCATTATCATGGCATTGATGATGAAGTTGTTGATGCTTCCCATCAACGATTGTCCAATGTCCGGAATGAGTGACGCGATATAGGAAATGTTTTCTTTGCTCATGAGTTCGTAACCAGTTTGGTTGTGAATCCATTGTGACACGTTGTTTATGCTGTTGATGACTTGTTCTGTGTTCATGTCCAGATTTTGCAGTTTGGTTATCAGGAACCATATCATGAGTGACAGTGGAACAAGAAAGCACAGTATGGCTTCGACCACAAGTATCATGGCTGTGGTCCCTTTCTGGAATTTCTTGTTCTCCGTCAGGAAAATCATCTGATTTCTTTGGATGGTATATATGGCGAATGCTCCGAGCACTCCGCCCATGAGAGAGAAGAGGTTGATGACCAGAAGTGTCCCCAATCCCAGAACGAGAAATATGAGCGAATATCTCCAGTATTGTTCTTTTGCTTTTATATTCATAGCGTTTCTTCCTTTGCCTTTGAATAACAAGGAGCATCGGATTTTTGTTCGTAGGATTGACAGCTGAAAAATAGAAGATATGTAGAATATATGGAAATTCTTTGGGTGGGTGGGCTGGGAGAGTGTGTAAATTCTAAACAACTTTATGTGTGATATTCAAAAAAAGCACCTTTTTCGGAATGGAGCGCTTGTCTCATTCCGAAAAAGGTGCAGAGGAATTTGCAACTGTTTTTGTATTTATTGCAGGTTTTCAGTATTCGATGGTTAAAGGAATACGAAATAGACAGCCATCACGAGACAAAGAAATGCCGCAAGGTGATTCCAGTGGAGTGACTGTCCTTGGAATATCATGGTGGCAATGACGGTGAAGACGATGAGAGAAATGACCTCCTGAATTACTTTCAGCTGCATCAGGTTGAACGGACCGCCGTTGCCTACGAAGCCTATTCGGTTGGCTGGCACTTGACAGCAGTATTCTGCCAAGGCTATTATCCATGAGAAGAGGATGACTCCGATGAGCGGCCAGTTGGATGACACACCCGTTTGTTGTAGCTTCAAATGTCCATACCAAGCTAATGTCATGAAAATGTTACTGCAAATGAGTAGCAGAATGGTGTATAATACGTTCATATATATTGTTTTTTAGTTTTACCTGATAGTCATGTTATTTTATTTTTTTTCAAAAAACGTGCGAAGATAATTAAATCTGTGCTTATGGCTTTTAGATTAAGCCACAATTTTTCAACGACTGTGTGCATATTGCTTTTATTGGAATGATATGAACAAAGAGGGTTCTAAAAGAAATGACTTTTTAACCGCTTATATCCCTTTTGAAGACTTTTATCTCTTTTTTTAGGCAGTTACGGAGATTATTAGTAATATTGCACATTCTAATATTACTTGTATTTCTAATCAGATAAATAATTGAATATGACTTTGAAACAGAAAATCGGATTGTTTTCTGCATTTCTTTGTGCGACATCATTGAGTATCAATGCACAAGAAAGGCATGAACTGAAATTACGTTACGATCGTCCTGCGGACTATTTTGAGGAAGCACTTGTGTTGGGCAACGGAACATTGGGAGCTACTGTCTATGGAGGAATCCTTCAGGATAAGATTTCGCTCAACGACATCACGCTGTGGACTGGAGGACCGGAGGGAGAACCTTATAGCCCGGAGGCATACAAGGCTCTACCAGAGATACGCGCTTTGCTGGACAAAGGGAATTACAGGGATGCAAACCGAGCTAATCAGAAGATTCAGGGACATTATTGTGAGAACTATCAGCCTTTGGGAACATTGATAATCGACTATGACGTGAACGAAGGCACGAAGGCGGAAGGCTATGAACGTTGGCTTGACATCAGCAATGCCACGGCGCACAGCGGCTATACGACAGGAGGAACGGAGTTCACAAGCGATTATTTTGTGTCTGCGCCCGATTCTGCTTTGGTGGTACGGTTGAAGTCTGGCTCTGCGTCAGGAATCCATGCACGTGTGTCATTCACCTCTCTTCTGCCTCATTCTGTGGTTCCCACAAAGGACGGACTGTCGGCAGAAGGATATGTGGCTTATCATTCGTTCCCGAATTATTACCGAGGAGCGGAGAAGACACATTTGTATGACCCGGAGAGGGGTATGCGTTTCCGCACACTGCTGAAAGTGATTCCAGTCGGTGGGCGAGTGAGCAGTTTTCCTTCGGGAGATGTGAAGATAGACGGATGTCGTGAAGTCTTGATTGTACTTGTCAATGCAACGAGCTTCAATGGTTTTGACAAAGACCCTGTGAAAGAGGGTAGGGACTATCAGGCTGAGGCTGAGAGACGTTTGAATGCGGTTGCGGCAAAAAAATATGAAGAACTGCGTGGGGCGCATATTGCTGATTACAAGAATTATTTTGACCGTGTGAAACTCTGTCTCGGAACAACAGCTGATTCTATAGCATCCCTCACAACAGACCGTCAGCTGCTGCTATATACAGACCGTCAGCAGACGAATCCGGAACTTGAGGCACTTTATTTCCAGTATGGTCGCTATCTGCTCATTTCATGTTCGCGTACACCGGGAGTACCGGCTAATCTCCAAGGACTGTGGAACGAAAAGATTCTTCCGCCGTGGAGCTGCAATTATACCAGCAACATCAATCTGGAAGAAAACTATTGGGCTTCGGAGACTACGAATCTGAGTGAAATGCATCAGCCGATGCTCGATTTTGCGAAGAACCTGAGCCAAGGCGGTGCACAGACTGCAAAGGCATATTATGGAGTCAATCAAGGATGGTGTCTGGGACATAACACGGATATTTGGGCAATGACCAATCCTGTGGGATTGAACAGCGGAGACCCTTCGTGGGCTTGCTGGAACATGGGTGGAGCTTGGGTATCAACCCATATATGGGAACATTATCTTTTCACTCAGGACAAGGCTTTTCTGCGTGAATATTATCCGGTGTTGAAAGGTGCGGCGGAGTTTTGTCTCAACTGGCTTGTGGAGAAGGACGGTTATCTGATGACTTCGCCGGGTACTTCTCCCGAGAACCTTTTCATTGCACCTGAAGGGTATGCCTCCGCTACAAGTTTCGGCAATACCTCCGACTTGGCAATGACACGTGAATGTTTGATTGACGCTCAAAAGGCTGCACAGGTGCTGGGCGAGGACAAGGCATTCCGTAAAAAGATAGAACAAACCTTAGCGCGTCTGCTTCCTTATCATGTGGGCAAGAAAGGCAATTTGCAGGAGTGGTATTATGATTGGGAGGATCAAGACCCTCGTCATCGCCACCAGTCTCACCTGTTCGGGCTTTATCCGGGACATCATCTTTCAATAGATGCCACACCCGATTTGGCGCGTGCTTGTGCCCGGACGCTTGAAATCAAAGGAGACGAGACTACCGGATGGAGTTCCGGATGGAGAGTGAATCTCTTTGCACGGCTTGCGGATGCGGAAGGAGCTTACCACATCTACCGTAAACTGTTGCGTTATGTCAGTCCTGATGATTATCGTGGCAAGGATGCGCGTCGCGGAGGAGGAACTTATCCTAACCTGCTCGATTCCCATTCTCCATTCCAAATAGATGGAAACTTCGGCGGATGCGCCGGAGTTGCAGAGATGCTGATGCAGTCGTCAGAAAATGACATCCGCTTGTTGCCGGCTTTGCCTGCGCAATGGAAGGACGGAAAAGTGAGCGGTCTATGTGCACGTGGCGGCTTTGTGGTTGACATGGAATGGAAAAACGGAAAAGTGATTAGCCTTTCGCTTACGGCTCGTGTCGGTGGCAAGACGACTCTTCGTTATAATGGCAAGAGAAAATCTGTAAGTCTGAAGAAGGGCGAGACGAAGACAATAGCATTGTAGAGTGCTTCTCTCATATTTTTAAAACTTGACGAACTATTGACATAAAGTAACTACTCAATCCCCCTCTCTAAAAGGAAAGATATAAGGTACGAGACTATTCTTTCCTTTTAGAGAGGGGAATTGAGTAGTTACAGCGTAATATATTGATAATAAATAGTATCAATTATATACATACAATGCCCTGAAAACATATTGTCTGTGCAGTAAGGAATTAAAAACAGTGCACTGAAAACTCAAATCCACACTGTGGATTATAAAAACAGCACTGCTGATTTTGTAAACCACAGTGTGGATTATAAAAACCGCAGTGTGGATTTGAGTTTTCAGTGCACTGTTTTTAATTCCTTGCTGTACAGATATTTTTATTTTAGAGGGTATATTTTAATTTAAATGTACAGTCTAACATGTAGCACTCCCATTGTTATCTCTGTTTATTTCTTTGTTATGTAGGGGCTGAGTAGTTACGACATAAATAATGTTTGCTGAAATGATTCTTTTATCTGTTTCAGAATAAAAATCAGATGTGCTCTAAAATTAAAGTACGCTCTATTTTCTCATATCTTGCTTTTCTGCTAACTTTGCAACCGATATGCAGAAGCGTAGCTGTATGGTTCAGGTATATTTATTCGGATATGTCTGTTTGCCGTGTAGCCGTGTGCTTGAACACCACGTAAAAAACAAGAAATATGAAGCAAAACCGAATGGTTAGTGTATCTTTCATGTTGATGGGGATACTATTTTGTGTGTGCCTTGTGGCATCTAATCTTCTTGAAACCAAAGTCGTGCAGTTGGGAGCTGTTTCAATGACTGCCGGTTTCATCGTTTTCCCGATTTCTTATATAATCAACGACTGCATTGCGGAGGTATGGGGCTTTCGCAAAGCTCGCCTTATTATATGGATGGGCTTTCTCATGAACTTCTTTGTGGTAGCTCTCGGAGGGATAGCAGTGGCAATGCCTGCGGCTCCGTTCTGGGAGGGAGAAGAAGCTTTTGAATTTATTTTCGGACTTGCGCCGAGGATTGCAGTGGCGAGTCTGACCGCTTTTCTTGTAGGCTCGTTTCTCAATGCCCTTGTGATGAGCAAGATGAAGATTGCAGACAATGGACGGCATTTCTCGTGGAGGGCGATAGCTTCCACACTTGTGGGCGAGAGTGCCGATTCGCTGATTTTCTTTCCGCTTGCCTTCGGCGGACTGATGTCGCTTGGCGAGCTGCTTAAATTGATGGCATTGCAGGTGGCGGCAAAGACACTTTATGAAATTATAGCCTTGCCACTGACGATAAGGGTTGTGAAATATGTGAAGAGGATAGAGGGTGAGGACGTTTATGACAAGAATATTTCGTATAACATACTTAATATAAAAGATATATGAAGATGGACAAGGACAAGGCTCTTGTTGTGTTTAGCGGAGGGCAGGACAGTACCACATGTCTGTTTTGGGCAAAGAGAGAGTTCAAGGATGTGTATGCGCTGAGTTTTGTCTATGGGCAGAAACATGTGAAGGAAGTAGAGCTTGCGAGAAGTATAGCTGCGAAGGCTGACGTACATTTTGATGTGATGGATGTCAGCTTCATTAGCAGTCTGAGCAGCGGATGTTCGTTGACAGACCCATCCGTGACGATGGACAAGGTGAAGCCGGAGGGCAGTGTGCCCAACACGTTTGTGCCCGGGCGCAATCTGTTTTTTCTCAGCATTGCCGCCGTGTATGCGCGTGAGCATGGCATCAGTCATATTGTGACCGGAGTTTCTCAGACAGATTTCTCCGGCTATCCGGATTGTCGCGATGCGTTCATAAAGAGCTTGAATGTCACTTTGAATCTGGCTATGGAAGAGCAGTTTGTGATACATACACCGTTGATGTGGATAGACAAGTGTGAGACATGGGCATTGGCGGACGAACTGGGTGTGCTTGAGCTTGTGCGGAACGAAACTTTGACTTGCTATAACGGTGTGCAGGGTGACGGATGCGGGCATTGTCCGGCATGTAAGTTGCGTCGGGAAGGATTGGAGAGATATTTACAGAAGAAGGGGATTCAAAGTGCGGAAACAAAGCTTTGAACTGTCCTTAGAACAAAAATGATTAAACAGATAGAAGAAGTGTCGGAAAGAGAGAATGAAGGCTTGAAGAGCCTTGGTAGAAAGACTGAATATAAGCAGGATTATGCTCCGGAGGTGCTTGAGGCATTTGAGAACAAGCATCCGGAGAATGATTATTGGGTAAGGTTCAATTGCCCGGAGTTTACAAGCTTGTGTCCCATCACCGGACAACCGGACTTTGCGGAGATACGTATAAGCTATCTGCCCGACCGCCGTATGGTGGAGAGCAAGAGCCTGAAGCTTTATCTCTTCAGTTTTCGTAATCATGGTGATTTCCATGAGGATTGTGTGAACAAGATAATGAAGGACTTGATTGGTCTGATGGATCCGAAATACATAGAAGTGACGGGGATATTTACTCCGAGGGGAGGCATCTCCATCTATCCGTATGCCAACTACGGACGTCCCGGCACCAAATATGAGCAGATGGCAGAATACAGACTGATGAATCACGATATGAATTAATTTGTAACGGGATGCGCTTTTTTATTTATTTGTCATACGATGGTGCACAGTATCATGGCTGGCAGATTCAGCCCAACGGTATCAGTGTGCAGAAGGTGATGCAGAATGCTTTATCTACATTGCTTCGTGAGACGATAGACATTGTGGGAGCCGGAAGAACAGATGCTGGGGTCAATGCGAAAATGATGGTGGCGCATTTCGACTGTCCGGACAAGGCTGTTCCCGTCGTCATGCAGGACGGCGAAGAAGCGGAGGCTCTGCTTCATGGTGTATGTGCTGGAAGAACGGATATGGCTGTGGCGACTCGGACATTCATCAAGAAGATGAACCGGATTCTGCCTCCCGACATTGCCGTACATAAGGTCGTGCCTGTGAAGGCGGATGCTCACGCAAGGTTTGATGCCATTTCGAGAACCTATCACTATTATGTGACTAGGGAGAAGTCTCCTTTCAGCAGATATTATGCCTGTCGTTTTCCTCAGCCTTTGGACTTTGCGTTGATGAATGAGGCTGCAAGCCGATTGTTCGACTATATTGATTTCACCAGTTTCTCCAAACTTCATACGGATGTGAAGACAAACAATTGTCGTATCATGAAGGCGGAATGGATACAGTTATCGGATGTGGAATGGATGTTTACAATCAAGGCGGATAGATTCCTGCGCAATATGGTGCGTGCTGTTGTCGGCACTCTGTTCGAAGTGGGAAGAGGACGCATGTCGGTGGAGGAGTTTTGTCGTGTAATTGAAAGAAAAGACCGATGTGCCGCCGGCTCCAGTGTTCCCGGAAACGCGCTTTTCCTTGCGGAAGTGGAGTATCCTTCCGATATATTTGATTTTAATGTCTAACGATTAAATAGAAATTTTTTCATGTGGCTGATATTAGCGTTTTTGTCCGCATTCCTTCTCGGATTCTATGATGTGTTCAAGAAGAAGTCTCTGAACGGCAATGCCGTGATTCCGGTACTTCTGCTTAACACTCTTTTTTCTTCGCTCATCTTCTTGCCGTTTATTGTTCTGTCGGCGAATGGGACATTGAGCGAAGACTCTTTGTTTTATACCCATACGTATGGATGGGAAGAGCATAAGTATATACTCATGAAGTCTGTCATTGTACTTTCTTCATGGCTTTTCGGATATTTTGGTATAAAGCATCTGCCTATAACGATTGTCGGACCGATAAATGCGACTCGTCCGGTCATGGTGCTGGTGGGAGCTTTGACGTTCTTTGGTGAAAGGCTCTCTCTGTTCCAGTGGATTGGTGTCATCACGGCAATGGTGTCGCTCTATCTTCTGAGCCGTACAGGTAAGAAGGAGGGAATAGATTTCAGGCATAACAAATGGATTGTCTTTGTTTTGGCTGCGAATATTCTCGGTGCGTTGTCCGGACTCTATGACAAATACCTGATGGCTGCTCCTGAAAACGGAGGGGTGGGGCTTGATAAGATGGCTGTGCAGTCGTGGTATAATATTTATCAGTTCTTCATGATGGGAGCTATGCTTCTCATTCTTTGGTTGCCTACGCGGAAGCGGACGACACCGTTCCATTGGGAGTGGTCTATCATATTGATTTCAATATTCCTGTCTGCTGCAGATTTCGTGTATTTCTATAGTTTGAGCCTTGACGGAGCAATGATTAGTATTGTGTCGATGATTCGCCGTGGTTCGGTGATTGTTTCTTTCTTGTTTGGAGCGATGGTGTTCCACGAGAAGAATTTGAAAGCCAAGGTAGTTGATCTTGCACTTGTGCTTTTGTCTATGGTGTTCTTGTTTATTGGAAGCAGATAAGTTTGTCAGGAACATTATGGAAAATATTGGTAAGAATGCGGTGGTTGGTTCAAGAAATGCCTGTGGTGTAAAAGTTGACTCTACTTTCCGTGAAAAGGAAATATACAGAGTAACTCTTTGGGGAAGTTTGACCAATTTTCTGTTGCTTGTTTTTAAGTTCATTGCAGGTATTGTAGGGCATAGTTCTGCCATGATTGCAGATGCTATACATTCTCTGTCTGATTTTGTGACTGACATTATAGTTATTGTTTTCGTGCGGATTTCCGGGAAACCGCAAGACAAGGACCATAATTATGGGCATGGAAAATATGAAACATTGGCAACTGCAATCATTGGAACAATTTTGCTTCTTGTGGGAATAGGGATATTTGTCAATTCCGCAAAGAGTATCATTGATTTTTATGGTGGTGTTCATCTGGAAACTCCCGGGATGTTGGCGTTCATAGCTGCTGTGGTATCAATATTGTCAAAAGAAGCGATTTATAGGTACACACTTGTAAAAGGTAAAGAACTGAACTCGAAGGCTGTCATAGCAAATGCTTGGCATCATAGAAGTGATGCCTTGTCTTCTGTAGGAACGCTTATAGGAATAGGCGGGGCGATATTTCTTGGTGATAATTGGTGTATTCTTGATCCTTTGGCTGCTCTTATTGTGAGTTTATTTATCATGAAGGTTTCCATAGAGCTGATAAAACCTTGTGTAGATGAATTGTTGGAGAAATCATTACCAAAAGAAATGGAAGACAAGATACTCTTGATTATTCTTTCGTTTGAGGAAGTGCAGTCTCCGCACCATCTTCGTACTCGTTATATAGGCAATAATATCGCTATTGAGGTTCATGTGAGAATGGATGGCTTTATGAAGCTTAAGGACGCACACGAAGTTACTAAAAGAATAGAGTCTCGTCTGAAGGAGGAATTTGGAGAGAATACTCATATCGGAATACACATGGAGCCTTTGGATTAGTAGAGGAGAAAATAAAGAAAGTCCGCAAATATGTGCTGATGATGTTACTTGCACATGTTTGCGGACTTTTTTAGGTTGACAGTTCCTTGGACTTATCAATCAAGTTTGTTTTGGCTCTGTAGATTAGTTTTGTGATTTCAACTTTATTGTAGCGGACTTGAGTCCTTTTCCGTTTACCTTGACAGTAATGTCTCCCGGTGTCTTTTTGGTTTGCACACCAACCACCAGTTCACCATTGAACGCTTTCATTGTAGGGTGGGTGAATCCTTCAAGTGAGGTGGCATCACCGTTACATACACCTTTGAATATGCCTGCTCCGCTCACACTAAATGAGAGTTGGTTGGAGGCTTCCGGACACGGGTTGCCTTCTTTGTCAACGATACGTACAGCGATGAATGCCATATCTTCGCCGTCTGCTTTTAATGGCTCGTTAAGAGCGAAGAATGCCGGATTGTCTGTAGGGCGCATATTCGCATACGATGTAGAGCCGTTTTCGGTTCCACGGTCTGCTACCAATTCTATATGGTCGGGCTTTCCTGCTGTCTTTATAGTCTGTTCACCTGCCACTTTCCCTTGTCCGTCGTAAACAACCACATGCAGTTCTCCCGGTTCATATTTCACGTTGTTCCAGCGTAGGCGATAGCGGTCGTTCAGTTGTGACGGGTTCTTTGAAATGCGTCCTTGGCTCTTGCCGTTCACGAAAAGCTCGGCGGAAGGATAGTTTGTGTAGCAATATACAGGGGTGATTTCTCCTTCTCGTCCGTTCCATGTCCAGTGAGGAAGCAGATGTATGGTTGCTTCTGAGGTGTTCCAGCGGCTTCTGTAAAGGTAGTATCTGTCTTTTGGCAGACCTGCAAGGTCGAAAATGCCGAAGTAACTGCTGCGTGAAGGCCAGTATTCATCGTAAGGGCTTGGTTCTCCGAGATAGTCGAATCCGGTCCATACAAATTCACCGATGACCCATGGCTTGTCGTCTTGCAGTCTCCAGTCGTCTTCGGGTATGTTACTCCACGAACATGATGTGCGGTCATAGCTAGAGCACTGTCCGTCTTCGTATGTCTTCTGTTTTTCGTCAGTGACAGGAAACTTATATACACCGCGCGAACTGACGGTTGAGGCTGTTTCGCTTCCGAGTACAAATCCTTGTCCCAGTTTCTCGTATGCCATTTCATATTTTGGGGTGCGGTAGTTCATTCCGGGAATATCAATTACCTGTGCATAGCCTGTTGACAGAGCGTTGTCAATACGATCCATTCCTGCTGTGACAGGACGTGTACGGTCGAGACGGTGTATGACATCCTGCATGTGGCGGGCCATCTGTGCACCTTCCTTCATCCCTTGTTCTGGTATCTCATTACCTATACTCCACATCACGATGCTTGGATGTAAGCGGTTGGCAAGTACGAGGTTTGTCAAATCGCGATCACCCCATTCCGTATAGAAACGGTTGTATCCGTTCTTGCATTTTGCATATTTCCATTCGTCGAAACTCTCAGCCATGACCATCATGCCGAGAGAGTCGCATAGTTGCATCTGCCATTGCGAAGGCATGTTGTGTGCTGTGCGGATAGCATCACAACCCATAGACTTCAGCAGTTTCAACTGGTGTGCAAGTGCACTCTTGTTGATTGCTGCACCAAGCATTCCAAGGTCGTGGTGCAGACATACACCTTTGAGCTTGCGGCTTTCCCCGTTCAGTGCAAATCCTTTTTCCGGAGTTACTTCGATTGTTCGGAAACCGGTCTTTATTGTCTTACAATCAACTATTGATTTTTCGCTTCCATTCTCTCCCTGTTCTATAAGGGAGACATTGAGTTCATATAGATAAGGTTGTTCCGGCGACCAGAAATCTATACCGGACAATGTTTCCACGCATTTTGCTTTTCCGTCTTTCGTTACCGGGGCGATTACTGTGGCTACTGTTTGGTTGTTCTTTTCTTGTTTTATTTCGAATTTAACTGTGAATTTGTGTTCTTTGGGGTTCGCTACATCTGCACAAAATTCCACAATTGCGCTTTTTGAGTTTTTGTCGATGGAAAGTGTGTTGACATTTATACCCCATTGTTCTATGGCTGTTTCTCCTGTCATTATAAGAGTGACCGGACGATATATGCCGGCACCGGGATACCAACGGCTGCTCTGGTCAAGATTTTCGAGACGTACAGCCAATGTGTTTTCGCGTCCGTCTTTATATATATAAGGTGTAATGTCAATATTGAATGTGTTGTAGCCATATTTCCATTCACCTGCTTTTTTGCCGTTGACATATACGGTAGGCTCAGACATTGCACCGTCAAAGTTGAGGATTGCCCGCTCATATTCCTTTGGAACATTGAATCTTGTTCTGTACCATCCGCTGCCAATCCACGGTAATGAGCCGGAACGTCCGGTTTTTTCTGTCGGAATCTTCTCTCCGTTCTGTTCGATAGCTACTATTTGCTTGTCTATCTCCTTGTCAAACGGTTCGGATATAGCCCAATCGTGTGGTACACTGACAGTAATCCAACTCCTATCGTCAAAATCTACATTTGCCTGTGAATCATTGTCGCTATGGGAAAATTTCCAGTTGTCCTTGAGCTGTACTTCTTGTCTTTGTGCTTGTATATTCAAGCTGAATCCCCATGTTGCAAACAGGAAGAGTGCTGTGGGTTTCAAGAAAAAATCTTTGGATTTCATGTATTATTGGTTTTTGTATAGTGTTTTATAATATGACAAAGATACGTCTTTTATATTTCCTTGCAAAAAAAACAATAAAAAAGCGGTGCTTCTGTTACGAAACACCGCTTCTACTATATTGATTTGCTGTTTGTGTCTTCTGTTTTATTCTCTCATAATTTATTTTTCTTTGCTTCAATAGGATGTCTTTGCATGGAACAGAGAAAGATTCCCCTCTTCCTCAGTAGAGCCTCGAAAAGAGGTCTCTACTTTTTTGCATCGACATTTTTTTGTGAGTTATTTCATTATAGAAATATTGCTCACTACTGCTGCTATTACTACAAATGCAGCTACCAACATTGTCATTGTTTCCATAATCAATCTCCTTACCATTTAATTAATACTTATTTTACTTCTGGATTCGTCTCCCCATTTATTCTTGTGAATAATTCGTTTTCTTCACGAATCAGGGGAAATTCTTCCTTTCGTTCCTTTTACAATCTTCCTACCGTTGTGCATCTTAGTCCGTTCATCGGTGTGGAAAAATCCACTTTTAATGAGTTTAGGACTGAATGCTGTTCCACTAATACCTATATAGCGGGCTTCTGCCCATTCCTTCACAATCTTTATCTACCTTTACCAATACCTTTTTCCTAAAAAAAAACATATCTAACTTTACCATTCTATACAATCTTCACGATTGCTTCATCCTGATTCTCTAATCTTCTTACCTTTTACTTTCTATTTTCTTATATACCTATTTCTTTTTCCTTTCGATTCTCACGAACCTCTTTATCAATCTTTCTACCTTTATCTTTTTGACACTGCAAAGGTAAGTCCTCTGTATGGGTAGAGCAAGGATTTTTATAAGAAATTCTTAAAAAACAAGTTTTTTATTGATTAATATCAATGATTGTGCGCCCACACAATGCAAAAAATGCTTATTGTGTGGGCGCACAAGGTGTTTTTAGCGTCTTTTATTTGACTTCAATGCTGCTACTTCCGCTATGTCCTGAAAATTCTGCTGAGTATGCACACTGGACAGTTGCGATACCGTTGCTGTATGTGCCTTTTCTGCTGACAAACATTTCCAAATCTACAGTTAATGTTCCTTTGCGGAACACATCGAAGAAGAAGTCCGCTGAAGCATCATGCATGGCTACGTAACATCCGCTGAAGCTTGTGCTCGACAGCCTTCTGTAGCCGGAAAGAGGGTTGAGTGGTTCCATACATGCTGCAAATTGTGAATGTACTTGTACGAAATCCATGTCACGATCAGCTGTGATAGTGTGTCGGATGCGTATTTTGTCGCCTACAGAAAGAGTCTGTTCTCCGGTCAGTTCTTTCCATGTCTTTTTTCCGTTGACACTTTCTTCCTTATATACCTTCTTGCTGACAGTAAGAGAACCGCGGCTGTCGGAAAGTTTGTCAAAGTCCTCAAGGTATTGTCCATATACAGCACCCCAAGAAATACCTTTTGATTGCTTTACGATTGTCAGTTCGTTCTTTTTCCTGCCGAGCATTTTTTCCGGTACGGAAATTTTCTTGTATCCGTTTGGCGATGCGGAAGCTATTTCCGGTTCTTTGGCTTTTTTGCCTACAGTTTCTTTGAGTTCCTTTCCGTTCAGGCTAAAGCGGGCTTCCGCTGTGTCGTGAATGGCAAATTCTTTATCTGCTTGCAACAGTTCACTCACTGCATTCACCGTATTGATAGGATTGTCCCAACTTTGAGTTTGCTTCTGACGTATGAGCCAAAGCGTCATGTTATTTAGATAATCCTGTGTGTCATTGAAATCTTTCTCCATCATCCGCATGGCTTTCATGGCAGCTATATGGGTCGGGATGCGATAGTCCATCCATGAATAATATGCTCTGTCCGTGTCGTAGTATCTTCCCATATCCAATTTATATACGGTGTATTCACGCAGCGATTTCACAAAGTCCTTGGCGATTTCCTTTTTACCGTAAGCATTCAGAACACATGCGATGTTGGCACGTCCGTATATAGTAAGTGCATTGATGTTTTGCCCAAGCTTTTCGATGTACTCTTTCTGCATTTGTTTCACATCGTTGCTGACATCATGCTTTACCAGTGATGATATATATAGGTATCTCATCGTTGTTTCAGAAGCCGCAATAATTTGTTTTTCTTTTTTCATGCGGCGATATTTCTCCAGTTCTTTTCCGTCAAGATACTTATATCCTTTTACTATCATGTCATGTACGGCTTGGTTTGTTCCGACAGCTTTGTCCAGCTGTGCAAGATGTTCTACGACTGTAGCCGTAACATAATAACTGCCCTCCATTCCGTTGAACCAGCTCCATGAGCCATCCGCATTCTGCAACTTTTTCAGTTCCTCCATGCTTGCAGATATGCGGCTGTCCATGATGTTCTGGTCAAATAAGTCGGCAAGCTTCATCATTTGTTCCGTCTCGTTTCCTGCTATTGTCAGCCACGGAGATTCCTGCAACAAAATGGACTTCAGTTCTTCGTTCTTTTCAAGATTACTTTTTGCCTGTGCCCCGTGATTTTTCCATGCTTCAATCTTGTCCAGCATAGAAGGATTGTCGGCAGCAATCTTTCTTATGGCATAGTTCGCATAAAGTGCGGCAGATAGTGAGATGGCATCACGGCTGTCCACATTGGAAATAGATTCCAGAGCCTGAATGACTGTCCATCCCGGATTGTCGCTGTATTCAATGGTCATTTGTTTGTCTGTGGCACTTTCACTTCCTCCATTGAACATTCCAGACAAATCAATGCTCTTTGTCCCTATGCTGTCGATGAAGAACGGAACTGTTTCCGTGATATATTTCTTGCTCGTGAGTACAGGCAGATAACTTCTTTCACCGTCACTGAACATTTTGTTTCCAGCACTGATTCTGCATATAAGCAGCGGATATTTGTCGCTTACGTTGAAATCGAACTCTACAGATACCGTACCGTTCTTGTCAACAGAGAATTTCTTGCTTGCCTTGTGCACCGTTTTTTCCGTTTCCGGGTCTATGAGTTCAAACAGGGCTGTACCGGACACTTCATTCTCTGTCTTATTTATGATTCTTGTAGTAATGGAAGTATGGTCGCCTACACGGACGAATCTCGGCATGTTCGGCTGTACCATGAATTCCTTGCGGGCTACGATTTCTGCTGCAATCTTGCCGTAGTCCACATCCTTTGTATGCGCAAATCCTATGAACTTCCATTCGGTCAGACTTTCTGGCAGAGTGAAGGATATGTTGACTTCTCCATTCTCGTCTGTCATGAGGTGAGGGTAGAAGAATGCTGTCTCCGCAAAATTGGAGCGTAGCGGTTGCTCCGGGTTCGGCATATCTTCCGCCATAGCAGGTACGGCTTCTTCTTCGCCAAAGTCCATATCGGCAGCATCTTCTGTCATCACCACTGCTGCGTGATTTTCTATTGCTAACTCTTCTGTTACTGTTGGTATTGCTCTTTTTTGTGCGCCGACCTTCACTTCGCGTAGAGAGCCGGAGCCTGCACTGGCGAAGAAGACTCTGTTACCGTAGCCGTAGTTGTACACGTCTTCAAACGAACTGAAGCTTCGGTTCTTGATTTGCAGTTTCGGCAAAGGGAATGACACATAAACCGAGTTAAAAGTATTGTTGTTTGTCTGTCTCAGATATACAGTTGGTGTCTTTCTGAAAAAGTCTATCTCGAAATTCCAGTTGTGCTTGTTCAATTTTTCGAGCGAACCATCGTATAATACAGCCATCAGTTCTGCGCACGAAGGAGTGCCTTCTGCATTTTGGATGCTCAGAGTCCATTCCTCTTTTTGTCCGGGTTGCAACTTGTCTCTGAATGTTTTCCATTTCAGAGTGAGTTTCTTTTCCGGAGCCTTGAGTGTGATATCCTTTTTCTGCGAATACGTTCTACCGTTCTTCACATAGAACAATTGCAGTGTCAAAGCCTCTCCATATTCCTCCTTATAGTCGAAATGGAACTTTTGCATATTTCCTGCGGACATTCTGTGTCCTTTGTCCACCACCTCTTTGTTGCTGAATACATAATAATAAATATAGGTGTCGGGCTGTTTTGGCATGAAATAAATATCAGCTGAAGTACCGGAACTAAATTCCGTTGTGCTGGCATAAAGCCAGTCGTCCACCACTTCCATGCGTTCTGCATGGAGGTCGTATAATACGAATTTTGATTCAGCCTCAATCTTATTCTGATGATTGTCCGTGGCGGATACCTTTATGGCATACGAACCCGGAGTGAGGTTCTTCATCCGGCTGGCATCAATAGGCTTGCCGCTGATGAAGTCTCCTTCTGCCACCGGTGTATATCCGTAAAGGCTGTTCTCGCTCATCATATCCTCTTCTTCCTCATTTACGACTTCATTCTTATTATATATATGGTATAATGTCCATTTTCCTTCCACGTTGATTTCCTTGCCGCGCGAATTGGTGGCTGTCACTTTCAGTTCCGGAATAGAATCTTTGTTTATATTCTGAGGAATATTGGCATTCAGTCCGAATCCGTTTTTAGAGACGGGCAGCGTATATTCCGCTGTTTGCGTTTCTCCTCCCATATCCGTCACCTCGGCTGTGATGTGGTATTCGAGCAGATAATTGTCGTTTTCAAGTTTGTCTTCGTCAAGATATACCGGAATGAGGAACTGCCCGTTCTCGTCCGTTGTCAGTTCTCCTTCAGACTCCATTTGTCTGCCTCCGTTGAATCTGTACCAGAAGAAACGGTTGCTGTATTCTATTTTATATTTGACCTTGGCATTTTGAACTTCAACACCAGAGAATGTCATGGCATTGCCTTTCAGTTTCAGACTGTCGCCGAGTGAATATTCTATGTTCTCTTCCTGCTTCTCGCCGTTTCCGTCTATGTTCAGTTTTACTTCGAATGTAGGACGTTTGTATTCTTCCACTTTGAAGTTACATCTGCCTCCGTTGTCAGTTGTGATGAAGAAGTTTCCGTTGAGCCTTCCTTTAGGAATGATGAAGTCTGCGCTGGCTGTTCCCATTTCGTTGCTTTTCACGGTTTTCTTGCCGACTTCCTTGCCGTTGGCATCGTGGAGTGTAATACTGAGGTCTTTTTCCCTCACTACATTGAAATTGTCGCCCTTTCTCTCGTATGCCAGTACCATCGCCCTGACAGTCTGTCCGGGACGGTAGATGGAACGGTCTGTAAAGACGTCTGCGGTGAAACTTGTTTGCTCTTGTTCCTCTTCCGTATCATGGAAATATCCTATATAAATCGTTTCTGTGAAGTCATCATTGTTTCGGTAGGCATGTGCCGCATTCCACTTGTTCTTGCCGAGATTTATGATTCCGAGACTGTCCGTAGTGCCAGTCTTGGACAGCAACTTTCTGTTTTGAGTATCCCAATATTCTGCTTTGACATAGCAGCCGGAGACAGGGAGTCCGGTTTTGTTGTCTGCAACCGTGCATTGAAGTGTTCCGTCCGGCAACATGAGAGTGAACAGCTGGAGTGTAGTCACACTAAATTCGCACTTTTCACTTCTTCCGTTGCTTTCCGCCTTAAAAATGTATTTTCCCGCTTTCGGGATGGTCATATATACAGTGTCCGTTTTGTCGTCGATGGATTTTTCATGCTTTAACGTGCGTTTCTCCACCACTTTCCCTGTTTTCTTGTCTGTGAGTGTCAATATGCTATGGTCAATGTTTTTATAACCTACAAAGACGGGGAACGGAGTTCCTGCCACATATCCACTGTTGTTGCAGTGTACACGGAGCTGAGGACATAGAATCTGAGCCTCCTTGCGCTTGAACTGTGTGGTATAAACAGAGTTCGGGTAGAGCTTCATGGCTTTTCTTGCTATGTCCAGCATCTCTTTGTCATCTTTGTAGTAATTATTCAGCAAGTCATGGTAAACATCTGCACCGGTTTCCAAATCCTTGTTCTCTTCTGCCAGTTTAAGCAGAGTATTCTTGTATTCATCCAAACTGATTCTCAGTTTCTTGTCTTTCACGAACCTTTGACTTCTGAGAGCATTCAGCTTCATGAGCAGAGCGGCATTTCTGTTGCCTCTCTCCGCATAGAATGTAGATAGCGTGTCATACATGAAATACCGATTGTCACCAAGGTCTGTGTTATGGTTCTGGGCAATGAACATGGCGATGACAGATAGCATGTCGTTGCCATACAGCCTGCTGTCCGGATGCAGTGTGACCAAAGGCACATAGTCTTTCGCCTGAGTGTTGGCAAGCACTTCCTTGTTCTCCATAGCTTTTGCATAGTGCATGGCAGACAAGTTTTGGTATCTTTCGTATGTGTCCGCATCATTGTAGAATCGGTTTTTCATGCCACTGTATGCAGTGCCGAGTATGGTGTGCAACACTGCTGCATCGCATGTCCCCTCTTTATCTTTCAGCATGTCCTCCACATACTTGATGTTGACTTTGAAACTGTCAACCGACATATCCGTGTTCAGATACATCAACTGGGTGTATGACTTGATTAGCCACGGGAAATTGCCTTCGGCTTCTGCCTTTTTGTAGATTTTCTCGATGAAAGTCTTTGCAGTCTGCGGCTGTCCTTTCTTCTCCGCATTTTCTACCTGCTTCCATAAGCTGCTGTATGTCTGTGCATACGTGGAGACTCCTAAGAATATCCATAACAGCATAAATACTGACATTAATTTGATTATGCGTTTCATACTTGTAATATAAATATATTTATTCCTAACTTTATTTTTGGCAATAATGTTTGATGTCGAGGTAAAAGTACATATTTATTTTGGTGTATGCACTTTATTATGCCGACTCTTTTCTGGTTTTAGAGATAGTTAGCACTCTTATAACTATATTTGTATTAAATAAAGTAAGACTATTTATTCTTCAACTTTTTTATCTCTCTGTCGAAGTCGCTTTCAAGCATATCCATTTCACGTTTGCGGTATATTTCAAATTCTTTTTCTGCTTTTTCTATAGCTTGTTTGTGCGAAACATTACCCTTGCCAACCAATATTTTTCGTTTATGGGCAATTATCTGATTGTCCAATGCTTCTATCCAGTCTTTCATTGTCATGGGATTCATTTCCAGTGCTTGAAATTCGGCAAAGTCTAAGAAACCGGAAACAAGCAGGTTCAAGCGTTGCAGTTCAATCTCCGACAAATAGTTCTTGGCAATCTTCACATCGTCTTTAGTTACATAATTGCCTTTGAAATTGGTCATGCCTACAAACGGCTTTTCGTTGTCCACTCGATTGTATATGACTTCGGCTGCGGTATTCTCATGAACAGCATAGTGCAGTTTGTTTTGTACGGTGGCAAAAAACATCTTTGTCATTTCACTGCGAGGATCGTAGTCTGTGGCGGTAGCATAAATGTCTGTAACCTGTTGATAAAAGTTGCGTTCACTACTGCGGATGTCCCTGACGCGTTGTAGCAACTCACGGAAATACCTGTTCCCACCTTGCTTCAATCGTTCATCATCCATAGCAAATCCCTTTTGGATGTACTCGTGCAAACGCTGAGTTGCCCAACGGCGAAAGCGTGTAGCCACTTGTGACTGAACACGATAGCCCAGAGCAATGACTATATCGAGGTTGTAATGATCTATATTCCTTTTTACTTGTCGATTGCCTTCTTGGCGAACTAACAAGAATTTCTTGTGAGTTGCTTCAGTGTTCAATTCTTCGTCTTTATAGATATTATCTATATGTTGGCTGATGTTTTGCTGCGTTGTACAATATATATCTGCCAACTGATTCTGCGTTAGCCATAAATCTTCGTCAGCAAAACGTACTGACACACGAGTCACTTCGTCATCGTCTTGGTAGAGTATTATTTTATTTTCGTTCATCATTTCTCTTTTATAAAAACATATTTAAACCTTTGATTTACATCTTACGAGTGCATATTGCAAATATATTTATTTTATTTGACACATCTGTGAAATCTATTCTTTTTAATTGATAATTTTCTTTCTCTGAATTTATGCGGTTGCACAGACTCTTTATATGTGAAGTCATCCACTTAAATGACGAAAAAAATACGCTGAAATTGCCATTTTCAAAATATCAAAATGATATTTTCGCCCAAAATGAAAATTTAACACTTCGAGCGATTTTTTGCTGACGATGAAGAAACGAAATTTTTGTTGTTGAGATAAATGCTTGATAATCAACTAAATATAAAATTTCTCAAAACGCTCAAAAAATCGCGCCGGATGCAATTTTCTGAAATTTCTGAATGTTTTAGTAATTGTTTGATTATTAATATGTTATGACTAATCTTGCCGTTTTCACCCTCAAACACCACCCAAAATCCACTCATTTCTAAGTTTCTGTTCAAGCACTTTTTCAAAACAGAAATTATACACTTCTTAACATTTCAGCCGAAGTTCGCTGTCTTTTTTCCCCTTTCCCAGTGCGATTTCAAAAAATCTACACTGAAAATTTCTCCAATCTACTAAGCGCGCAAATTTGTAGCGCACTGTCGTTACCGGAACAGTGCGCTGGAAAAGTGACGACAGCGCGCTGAAAATTTGAAAACTTAGTAGTTTTTTTCCAAGAACTCTTCGCCGGGAATAAATAAATGTGAAAGAACCGCTCCAAAACGAAACACTATTTCACAATTCTCGGAGGCTTCATGAAATGCGCGTAGAATTCTCATTCTTTGAGAAAAGTTCGGTGTGCTTCATTTTGGAGCGTTCCAGAGGACTTGGAATTTTAACATTTGACAAAATCAAAAAGAAATTAATATGGCTGAAATCTGTTGATAATGATTTTATTTTATGAAATATGTTGTCATTCTGTCAAAATAAAAAATCCCGAAAAAAACGATGTCAAAAATTTTTTTATGGGGCTTAAATATACTCCATGTTAATATGCAAATTGGAAACAGTTTCTGTGTTGAGAATCCGGAACAATGACAGGATGAACAGCTGACGAGAATGCAATGTGGCTGTTTTTTGAATGTCTCCGACGAGAATAATAAGTATAAAAAATCTGATAAAAGGCAAATAATCCGCCGCTTATAATAATAATAAGAAAAAGAAACGCTAAATTTGCGCCGGATTATTGGACTGTGGCATGAATTGTCGCAGTTCTGTTGTTGTGACAAATAAAAACAGACTATATGATAAAGATTACGTTTCCGGACAATTCAGTCCGTGAATATGAAGCAGGTGTAACAGGCCTGCAAATTGCAGAGAGTATCAGTCCTCGTCTTGCACAGGATGTGCTGGCATGTGGAGTAAATGGAGAAACGACAGAACTCAACCGTCCTATCGAAGAAGATGCAAAGTTCGTACTCTACAAGTGGGAGGATGAACAGGGCAAACATGCTTTCTGGCACACTTCTGCCCATCTGATGGCTGAGGCTCTTCAGGAACTTTATCCCGGCACACAGTTCGGAATCGGTCCTGCCATAGAGAACGGATTCTATTATGACGTGATGCCGCCAGAGGGAGTGAAGATTTCCGATGCAGACTTCGTGAAGATTGAGAAGAAGATGCAGGAACTCGTGCAGAGAAAAGAAGCTCTGGTACGTAGCGAAATTGCAAAAAGCGATGCACTCGTGTTCTTCGGCGACAGAGGTCAGACCTACAAGAATGAGCTTATCGCAGAGCTTGAAGACGGCAAGATTACGACATACACTCAGGGAAACTACACAGACCTTTGTAAGGGACCGCACCTTATGAGCACAGAGAAGATTAAGGCAGTCAAGGTTTTGTCTGTGGCAGCAGCCTACTGGCGCGGAGATGAGAAGCGTCCTATGATGACACGTATCTACGGTGTTTCATTCCCTAAGAAGAAGATGCTCGATGAATATCTCGCGCAGCTTGAAGAGGCTAAGAAACGTGACCACCGCAAGATTGGAAAGGAAATGGACTTGTTCTTCTTCTCAGATAAAGTGGGCAAGGGACTTCCGATGTGGCTTCCGAAGGGAACTGCACTGCGCATACGTTTGCAGGACTTCCTCCGCAAGATTCAGAAGCGTTACGGCTATCAGGAAGTGATGACTCCGCATATCGGAGGAAAGACCCTCTATGTGACTTCAGGACACTATGCACACTATGGCAAGGACAGCTTCCAGCCTATACATACTCCAGAAGAGGGAGAAGAATACATGCTTAAGCCGATGAACTGCCCTCACCATTGTGAAATCTATGCATGGCAGCCTCGTTCATACAAGGATTTGCCGCTGCGTATAGCTGAATTTGGTACGGTATATCGCTATGAGCAGAGCGGAGAGCTTCACGGACTGACTCGTGTGCGCTCTTTCACTCAGGATGATGCACATATCTTCTGTCGCCCGGATCAGGTGAAGGATGAGTTCCTCCGCGTGATGGATATTATCAATATCATTTTCAAGGCTCTCGACTTCAAGAACTTCGAGGCTCAGATTTCGCTCCGCGACCCGGAAGACAAAGAAAAATATATCGGCTCGGACGATGTATGGGAAAAAGCAGAGAGCGCCATTGTAGAAGCTTGCAAGGAAAAGGGACTTCCTGCACGCGTTGAACTTGGTGAAGCTGCGTTCTATGGACCTAAGCTCGACTTTATGGTGAAGGATGCGCTTGGACGTCGCTGGCAGCTCGGTACCATTCAGGTCGATTATAACTTGCCGGAGCGTTTCAAACTTGAATATACAGGTTCGGACAACGAAAAGCATCGTCCGGTCATGATTCACCGTGCACCATTCGGTTCTATGGAGCGTTTCATTGCCGTATTGATAGAGCATACAGCCGGACACTTCCCTCTGTGGCTTATTCCGGAGCAGGTAGTCATTCTTCCTATTTCGGAGAAGTTCAACGACTATGCACGCAAGGTGAACGACTATCTGAACGACAATGATGTGCGCTCTATTGTAGATGACCGTAACGAGAAGATAGGAAGGAAGATACGCGACAATGAAATGAAGCGCATCCCTTATATGCTTGTTGTGGGCGAGAAAGAACTTGCCGAAGGCACTGTTTCTGTGCGCAAACAAGGAGAAGGCGATCAGGGTGGTATGAAATTTGAAGATTTTGCAAACAAAATTAACGAAGAAGTTCGTCAAATGACGGAAAATTTCTAAATTTGCACGGTTTTCGTACAATAAGGTACAAAATACGTAAATTCTAAACAAAATATAACCAGAGGAAATACCACATTTAATGAAAGGTGACAACAAAAAGCAACAGTATCGTGTCAATGAGCAGATACGTGTTCGCGAAGTGCGAATTGTAGGCGACGATATAGAATCAGAAGTACTCCCTACCGCGGAAGCATTGCGATTGGCGGAAGAAAAAGGAGTCGATCTTGTTGAGATTTCTCCAAATGCCACACCTCCGGTTTGCAGACTGATTGACTATTCGAAGTTCCTTTACCAGCAGAAGAAGAAGGCTAAGGATATGAAAGCCAAGCAGGTCAAGATTGAAGTGAAGGAGATACGTTTTGGACCTCAGACTGCCGAGGCTGACTATAATTTTAAGCTGAAGCATGCCATCGAGTTTCTCAATGAAGGAAACAAAGTCAAGGCATACGTGTTCTTCAAAGGACGTGCCATCGTGTTCAAAGAGCAGGGAGAGGTGCTGCTGTTGCGCCTTGCAAACGACTTGGAGGACATAGCAAAGGTGGAGAGTATGCCGGTGCTGGAAGGAAAACGTATGATTATCATTCTCTCGCCGAAGAAAGCTGCTCAGCCTAAGAAGGCACAGCCGAAGCCGACAAAGGAAAAGACTGCCGGTGCGGAGAGCAAGCAGAGCGCAGCAGAGGAGGCTTCAGGCGAAACAGCTGAATAGGCGGAGTCTTTCCGGAGGACGGTGTTCCTTCTTGAATATTGAAAAAAGGAATGTGCGTAACGTCTTGGTATATACGTTGCCACAAATTACTAATAATTAAAAAACAAAAAAAATGCCAAAAGTTAAAACAAAATCCGCAGCTAAGAAGCGTTTTAAGCTTACTGGAACAGGAAAAATCAAGAGAAAGCATGCTTATCACAGTCACATCTTGACAAAGAAGACTAAGAAGCAGAAGAGAAATCTTGTTCACTCAACACTTGTATCGTCAGCAAACCTCAAGCAGGTTCGTGATTGTCTTACTCTTCGTTGATGGCAGTTGTTCGTGAAGAATAAATTCAGTAAGTAAAAATCAACAAAATGTTTAACAGGATGATTAGCTTGAAGTTCACACGGAAGGTGTGGCGCTAACATTCAAAAAGAATTAAAATTATGCCTAGATCAGTAAATCATGTTGCTTCAAGAGCAAGAAGAAAGAAGATTTTAAAGCGTGTAAAGGGTCAGTTCGGTGCTCGTAAGAACGTATGGACAGTTGCAAAAAATGCCTACGAGAAAGGTCTTACATACGCGTTTGCAGACCGTCGCCGCAAAAAGCGTGAATTCCGTTCTTTGTGGATTCAGCGTATCAATGCAGCCGCTCGTCTTGAGGGTATGTCTTACTCACAGTTGATGGGTGCTCTCCATAAGGCAGGCATTGAACTCAACCGCAAGACTCTTGCATATTTGGCTTTGAATAATATGGAAGCTTTCAAGGCTATTGTAGCAAAAGTAAAATAATAAACTCTATACATCATGTAATTGCAGATAAGCTACAATATATAAATATATAGAAGTTTTATCATAGTCATGAGGAGGACACAGATTTCTGTTTCCTCCTCATGTTTTTTTCTGTCCGAACAATATCTGTAAATTGCATTCTTTTATTTTTCAACAAATTGTATTAACTTTGCGCCATCTTGCAAAGCGTAAAAACATCATTGCAGAACAATTGTGAATAATCTAATAAAATAAGACAAAATGAAAGCATTCGTTTTTCCCGGACAAGGGGCACAGTTTACAGGTATGGGCAAAGACCTGTATGAGAGTAATCCTGTAGCAAAAGATTTGTTTGACAAAGCTAATGAAATATTGGGCTTCCGCATTACTGATATCATGTTTGAAGGAACCGACGAGGAACTCAAACAGACCAAGGTGACTCAGCCTGCTGTATTCCTCCATTCTGTAATCTCTGCACTCTGCATGGGTGAAGCATTCCAGCCGGAAATGGTGGCTGGTCATTCTCTTGGAGAGTTCTCTGCTCTTGTGGCTGCCGGAGCACTTACATTTGAAGACGGTCTGACACTTGTCTATAAGCGTGCAATGGCTATGCAGAAGGCTTGTGAGGCAGCTCCTTCTACAATGGCTGCAATCATAGCTCTTCCTGACGAGAAGATAGAGGAGATTTGTGCAGAAGTCAGCACAGCAGACAATGTGGTGGTGGCTGCAAACTACAACTGCCCTGGTCAGGTGGTTATCTCAGGAAATATTGAGGCTGTTAATTCGGCATGTGAAAAGCTGAAGGCTGCCGGTGCAAAACGCGCGCTTCCTTTGAAAGTGGGCGGTGCATTCCACTCTCCGCTCATGAAGCCGGCACAGGAGGAATTGCAGGCTGCTATTGAGGCTACAACATTCCACACACCGAAGTGCCCTGTATATCAGAACGTGGATGCAAAGGCACACACTGCGCCAGAAGAAATCAAGGAAAACCTTATTGCACAGCTGACAGCTCCTGTACGCTGGACAAACGAAGTAATCAACATGATTGCTGACGGTGCGACAGACTTTACGGAGTGTGGTCCGGGAAAAGTTCTGCAGGGACTGGTTGCAAAGATTGCAAAAGGCAATGAGGCTGTGACTGCGCATAGCATAGAAGCATAAAGAAGTGTGGAGACATAGTGTTGGTGAGTTTTTTTGATTTTATGATATAATGAGTGACAGAATGAATAACAGATACGATGCCCGGTTTAGGCGCATTGCTCTGTTATTCATTTTGTTTTTTGCCTGTGGGCAATACTTTTTTGATGAGGCTTGAACTATAGAATGTACAACCCTCGTATGGCATGAAATGACGACAATGAAAGAAAAGATTGTAATATATCAAGTTTTTACGCGCCTTTTCGGCTCTAACAGTGTACATTGTGTACATAATGGTGACAAGTTACAGAATGGATGTGGACGTATGGCGGACTTTACGTCCAATGCTCTTGAAGAGATCAAGAAGCTGGGAGTTACCCATATATGGTACACCGGTGTGATAGAGCATGCTACTCAGACAGACTATTCATCGTATGGGATAAAGAAAGACCATCCGTCGGTAGTTAAAGGAAAAGCCGGAAGTCCTTATGCTATTAAGGACTATTATGACATAGACCCGGATTTGGCTACCAGTGTTCCCGAGAGAATGAAGGAATTCAAGAATCTCGTGAATCGTACACACAGAGCCGGTCTTAAGATGATAATAGATTTTGTTCCCAACCATGTGGCACGTCAATATTATTCGGATGCCAAACCTGAAGGTGTGATAGACTTGGGGGAGAAGGATGACAAGACTGTGAGCTTTAGTCCTTCCAATAATTTCTATTATATACCAAAGGCAAAGCTGGCACCTTCTTTTGACCTCAGAGATGCGGAAGGTAATAAATATGTGGAGATGCCGGCAAAGGCTACCGGTAACAACTGTTTTACGCAATGGCCTAAACCTAACGACTGGTATGAAACCGTAAAACTGAACTATGGTGTTGACTACATGGGGGACAACCAGACTCATTTCTCTCCAATACCTGATACATGGAACAAGATGCTTGATATTTTGAAGTTCTGGGCTGCAAAAGGCATTGATGGATTCCGCTGTGACATGGCGGAAATGGTTCCGTGTGAGTTCTGGGGGTGGGCAATACCTCAAGTAAAGGAAATCAACAACGAGCTTATCTTTATTGCGGAAGTGTATAATCCGCGTGAATACAGAAACTACATCCATAACGGTAAGTTTGATTACCTTTATGATAAAGTCGGACTGTATGATACGCTTCGCTCTGTCGTTGCCGGTACTTCATCCGCTACAAGCATCACAGGTTGCTGGCAGAGTGTGGATGACATTCATCATCACATGCTTAATTTCTTGGAGAATCATGACGAACAGCGTATTGCTTCGCCGTTCTTTGCCGGTTCTGCAGAGCGCGGAAAAGCAGCATTACTTGTTTCTGCGTTGATGTGTACCAATCCGATGATGATATATTTCGGACAGGAACTGGGAGAGAAAGGTCTGTATTCGGAAGGATTCAGTGGACAGGACGGACGTACAACTATTTTCGACTATTGGACTATAGATGTGATACGTCGATGGAGAAACAACGGCAAATTTAATTCTTCATTGCTCAGTAAAGAAGAAAAAGAACTGAAAGCATATTATACAAAAATATTGTCTATATGCAATAAGGAGAAAGCTATCAGAGAAGGTGCATTTTTCGACATTATGTATGTAAACTATGGCAACAAGATGATGAATGAGCACCGTCAATATGCTTTTCTTAGAAAAGAAGGACATGATTTGCTGCTTGTGGCTGTTAACTTTGATGAAAGTCCGGCGCGTTCATGGATTAAGATTCCAGCTCATGCTTTCGACTGCCTTGATATACCGAGAGAAGAGAAAAGTTATACGGTTAAAGACCTTCTGACCGGAAAGAAAGAGGAAAAGAAGCTGATTCCTGATGGAACAATGTATATAGAACTTCCTGCCAACGGAGGAAAGGTGTTGAAGTTCAAAATCTGATTCCGGCATATTGGGATGTGATTCGTCATGTCTTGTTTATCTCATGACGGACAAATCAAAAAAGCAGGAGATATGGCAAATGTCGTATCTCCTGCTTTTTGTGTACGCTCGATTTTGAAACCTTGAAGAAACTCGGCTTTTCATACGAGAGTTTCACAGAATGAAGCAGTCCCTTTTATTTTCAATAAGTATGAACCGTCCTGTTCCTTTCGACGCTTACGTCATTGCATTTCTCAAAACGTATGTAGTCGGAAAATTCTCTGTCTGAAGGTGTTTCCACCACATTTCCTGTGACAAAGATATTGTCTGACAACCGTGCCTCTATGATATTGCCGGATTTGATTTTGAATCGGTTCGAGTCTATGGTGATGTTTCTGTGTACACCACCTTCATATCTGTTGTTTTCCGGAGCTATGGCAATGACTGGAGAACCGCCCTCGATGAACCTGTTGTATCGTATGGTTACATCGCGTACCGGGCCTGACTCATACCAGCTGCGCGCATCGTCAGATATGAGTATGGCAGGCATTGGCAGACGGTAAAATATATTGTTCTCGATGCAAACCTTTCCTCGGGTGGTAACCAAGACCCCTCTTGTGGGCAGACGCGAGAAATAGTTGTTTCTGATTACTACATCCGGTGTCCATGTCACATTCTCAACCACAATGTCATCCTTGTTCTTCATGTTTGCGCTGATGTCCTTGTCAAGAGTCAGTATTATTTCGTAATCATCGATATGTTCAGTTTGCTTGACAGTTGCTTTTTCTACACACAACAGAGTATGGATGTCTGTCAGTTCTATTTTGTCGCCTTTCGAGAAAGCTGCAAATCCATAGGACTGTCCGTGCATGAATCGTACCCTTATCCGGTTCTTGTCCAATAACTCTGTTACTTTCAAATGAGTGCCGTGTATGTTGATGGCATCATCGTGAGCACCTTCAAAATAAGAATCTTCAATATTTATTCTGCCTTTGCATCCCGACATTTGCACAAAATCCGCAAATCCGGCACACGTGCGCCCGCTTCCCGGTTCGGGACGCACCATAGACGGCGGTATGTCAGATTCTCTGAATATTGTCCCACAATGCCGAAGTTCCCTAAAAAATATATTTGCAAATCTTCAAGCAGCACATTCTTGCTCCTCTGTATGAGTCCGCACACTTCGTTGCGTATCGTGTGTCTCATCTGATATACCTCGCCTGTATGGAAAGGGTGTTCTTTCTCATAATGAAACCGGACAATACCGGCTTCCGTTTCCTCTGCTTTGCATATTCCGCTCATAGGCGATTCACAACGGTTGGTGATGTTTGTTTCCGGATAGAACACCTGTGCTAGTCCTCCGCTGAATTGCCATCCCTTTCCAATCCACCGGAAAACTCCGTCGTTTATCTCATAGTGTGAAGAAGGGTGGACTCTGCTTGTAATATAATCTTTGCCGGTCTCTATGACAGTCATTTCCGGTACAGACGGGTCTGCAGAGGTGAGTGTAAAGTTTCTCATGACGATGTTCTCGCAACTGTCTAACACAAAAGTGGTCATTTCGCCATGTGTGATGAGCCTTGCGCCGTTTCCGTCTATGGTGACGTTCTTCATCTTTTTCAGCCATAGCTCGATGTGTTTTTGTCCGGTCCGGATTTTCTTCCGCCGATGTAGTGTTTGACACGTGATACAGTTGACATGAGGCGGATGTACTATATAAATTGTAGTTGCCGTTTTCCAGTTTGATTGTCACCTTTTCCCCTTTCTTCCGTGCTGCATCTTCTATTGCCTGTTGCAGCACAGAAGTTGCATCCCCGTCCGTTGCTGCCACATTTATGACGATTTCCTTCTCTGCATAGAGCAGGGAACCGTGGATAAGAAACAAAGATGTGAAGATAGCGTTTCTGATATTTTTCATGTTTGATTTTTTATGATGAAGTTGTTTCTACTAATTGATAAAAGTTAAATATGATGTAAAAAAAATTAAAA
>X363_Desmarests_Spiny_Pocket_Mouse__coassemble_351_pt1 | contig 31251 bp, 36 predicted proteins | sample X363_Desmarests_Spiny_Pocket_Mouse__metabat2_low_PE_006 | metagenome-assembled genome bin X363_Desmarests_Spiny_Pocket_Mouse
CAAAACTTAGTAGATTTTCCAAAACGACTCTTCGCCGAAAATAAATAAATGTAAAATAGCTGTCAAAAATGAAACACTATTTCACATTTCAGTGAGGTGTTAGAAAATGCGCGTAGAATCCCCGTTTTCCGAGAAAAGTTCGGCGAGGCTCATTTTGACGCGTGCCAGTGAGCTTGGAATTTTAACATTTAACAAAATCAGAAAGTTAGCATTCCAGCAGAACACCAACCATTTTGACTTCCGCAAGCCTCAACACCCTATCATTTTGTCAAAAACTATTTCTGTTAAAATTTATATATAAAAATTTTTATTATGGGACAAAAAAAATTGTTTGTAACCATACACAAATCAAAATTGATTTTTCTAACATATATTCAAAAAACAACTTATATTTGCATAGTTGTTTTGTCACAATGAGAACTGTCAAGCCAGAAAATCAACATCATTAAAAAACCACCAATCAAATAAAGCCATGAAACATATCGTTCCACTTCCACAATTAGGATTCTCAGAGGCAGTTAATGCAGCTGTCAGTAAAATATTCCAAACAAACGGTCGCGCCCGCCGTTCCGAATACTGGTGGGTCAGATTTTTTATTTTCATAATCAGTATTGCACTAACTCCCTTGACTGGCTTAATAGTTGAGCTGGCAACTATCCCCTTGACCATCCGCAGACTGCACGATACAGGAAGAAGCGGATGGTGGTGTGGTTTCAGTTTCATTCTGTGCTTCCTTTTTATAATTTTCTTTTTCGTTGATTTTATTATGGTTATAATCAATGCAAAAGGCAATGTGAATTTTAGCCCATATATTCTATTGGCATTCATGACGAAATATATAGTATGGATTATACTTATCAACATATACAATGTCATACTGCTCATTCTTCTGTGTATTGACAGCGAACCGGAAGCGAACAAATACGGTGAGTCTCCTAAATACATCGTTATTGAAGAACCGGAGGAAAGAGGCTCACATGAATGTGTCAACGGGTGATGCAACAACAGAAACACTGTTTAACAAGATTAAAATAGAGCTATTTTAGGGGAATAAGGTATATGAACATTGAAATAAAAGGTGTATTAGTGAAGGGCGAGCGCATAACGCTCGAATGCAAGAAAGCGCAGCGTAGTGTCCCAAACTCTTTGTGGGAGACCTACTCAGCTTTTGCCAACACCAACGGAGGGACTATTCTGCTTGGTATAGTAGAACACATGGAAGAAAAAGACAAGTCCAAGCGTTTTGAAATTATAGGTGTGGAGGATGCAGAATATGTTCCGCATGATTGGCTATGGAGAGAATCTTGGCTCTGGATTTCCACTCATACTGAACGCATGGAATGAAAAGCATTGGATGAAGCCCGAATTGGTTGAGCAATCTGAGCTAATGCAGGTGAAACTGACTCTCTATTTTAAGAATGACCCAGTAAATGACCCAATAAATGACCCAATAAGTGACCCAATAAGTGACCCAATAAAACTGACCGAAAGACAGAGCATGATACTGCAAAATTTCCGCGAAGATAAGACTCTAACCAAGGAAAGTTTATGTGTAAAAACAGGGCTATCTGATGCAACTGCCAAACGTGAGATTGCGTATCTGAAACGGATAGGTGTGCTGAAAAGAATTGGCAGTAAAAAGAATGGATATTGGGTGGTTGGGGAATAAGAGTCAATCATTGCAACGTATGAACGGCCCTTCATAAGAACCACTTTATATTCCTCTAAAGAAAATCATCAAAAGAACGCACTTTTTTCATCTTCTTTTACGTCTTTTCTCATTATTCTACGTCATATAGGCAAATCGCGATTATAAAACTTCAACAGAGAACAAACTAAAAGAAGTAATAAATGGAAACATTAAATACATCCACAAGAACATGTCGGGATTTCTCCACCTTGTTCGGAAATGAGATGAAAGACATGTTCAGGTATGCCTGCTACAAAATAGGCAACGCGGAAGATGCGGAAGACCTGTTGCAAGACATGTATCTTACATTGTATTCCAAATTGAAAACAGGTATGGATATATGCAACATGCGGAACTATCTCTACAGATGTCTCGCCAACACATGTACGGACTATCTCCGCAAAAAGCAAAACATGAAAATCGTATCTATCGAGAATGCGAATGCCCTCTGTAGTCCGGAGACGGAAAACTTTGAGCAGGAATATCGGAAAATAAACACGTTGTTATCTGCTATCCCCGATGAACAAGCGGAGGTGATACGTATGCGCATTCACAGCGACAGAAGTTTCGCAGAGATTGCCGAAATTCTTGAGACTCCTGTCTCTACGGTGAAATCAAGATTCCAATATGGAATCGAAAAGATAAAGAAGGGATTGGCTAACTAAGCTTTCAAACCGATTTATGAACAACAAAAAAATGAGAATTATGAAGTGCGAAGATTTTAAAAACAGAATGACCATACTTTGGGACAAATCAAATCATACAGAAGAGAAAGAAGAACTGATGCGACATATAGAGGAATGTGACAAATGCAAATCAGAGTATGAAAGTCTCGAACAAACTATTGAACTGCTCACTCCACACCATGCTCCGCAGATGAAGAAGGGAATAAATGGAATGAGCAAAGCCGGAAAAATTCCTACATGGAGCAAAAAAATAATGCGTATAGCTGCCGCCATCGTCATTTTTGTGGCAGGAGTTGCCACCGGACTGACCAACTTGCTCTCTGTCGATGCCCATGCCTCCAAGTCCTCCGAACTGGTAAAACAGGCATTGCTGAGTATGCGCTGTGCAGGCAACTTCATCATGGAACTGAGAGTAAGAACATTGCCTAACGAATCTTTCGCCTATTTCAATCCCGATGACAGCATGATTAATGTCAGAATCATGTCCATGCAAATAAACGAGGAGTCCATCTGGAGGATAGAAAAAGAGGGAGGACGCACTCTTGTCTGCGACGGCAATAGAAAATACGCGTGGGCTGAGGGTTACAGATTTGTCGGCAACATCAATGACAATTTGGAAGAGAATTTCTCAGCACTGCTAAGATCGGACAAATATGATGCAGAGGAAAACCGTTTCTTTGGAACAGACAAGCATGATGACATCAAATATTCAGAGACAGACAGTACGACAGTAGTAACCGTCATATCCAACAGACCCGGAAACGATTTAGTGACTCTGTACAACAATGGCATGTCCGACAAACGCGACAGATACACCACAGAAAGTACTTTTACCAAACATGACGGACTTTTGCGCAAGATACGTATATGGACTGAGCATAATGGCATCAAGACTCTGATTCTCGAAAGTCGGTCAATAGTTTATAATGTAGCAATGAATCCTAACCGGATACTCCAACTTCCTGATGCAGAATCTGAAAACTGGCTGTCTGATGAGCAGCTGCGAAGTTTCCGCATAGACAAATCGTTGCATAAGGAAACTGCCACAGAAGCTGCCAAGCGCATACTTCTGGCACTTACAGAGAACAAACCGGAAACAGCCAAGGAGGCACTGTTCTACTACAGTCAGGAACTGGACAAACTGACAGAGGCTTTGAAAGGATGTAAAGCAACAGATTTCAGCCAGCCCAAAGAAATGGAGAACTACAGCGGAGTATATGTATTTTATGAGCTGACATATCCTGATGGTGAAAAGCAGAAACGACATGTGGCACTAAAATCCGACCCTGAACTGAAAATATGGGTATTAGACGGAGGATTCTAATCTCTTCCCTCTCATAAGAGCCGTATCATCCCCTCCTTCAAGGAGAGTTGATACGGCTCTTTTTATGTGTCATGCGAAATCAACTAAATGCGGCATAGAAGTATTCACAATAAAAAAACCACCTGTAGCATTATGTTAAAATATTGATAACAAGAATACAAAGAATGATTGAAACGGATTTGTTACCTTTGCAATGATAAAATATCATACAATAACAATACAGGTGAGACCTCATTAAAAAAATTAATTCCAAATTTATGAACAAGAAAAATTTTATTCTTTTGTTTGCCTTATCTTTGTTTGCTACATCACATGCGCAACAAATCAGTGTAGATGATGCTGCCACAACAGCAAAGAAGTTCTGGAGAGCATCCCATGGAAACGAAGCAAAATCCAACACGACAGCCGTCGTACCACGACTAAGCTACACAGCAAGCAACCCTGACGGTGAGAATTATTTCTATGTATTCAACCACGGCGATGACAACGGCTTTGTGATAGTCGGTGCTGACCAAAAAGCCAAAACCATCATAGGCTATTCAGACCACGGCACTTTCGACTATGAAAAAATTCCTGAGAACATGCGCAAATACCTTGAAGAGTACGAGAATCAGATTCGATTTGCCATAAAAAGTCGAACAGACGACTACCAGTCCGAACCTCAAAGCAGAAATCCCCATGACCGGTCAAGCATAGAACAACTTCTTACTACAACATGGGACCAAAGCAAACTGAATGCCAAGGATGAGGATAATTACAACAGTTTATGTCCGAGCATTCAAGGGGAAAAATGCCTTACCGGATGTGTAGCCACTGCTATGGCACAGATAATGAATTACCACAAACATCCGGCAAAAGGTACAGGCAGTCACAGCTATGAATGGCGCGGCACCACTCTGAGCGCGAACTTCGGTGCCACAACCTACAAGTGGGACAAGATGCTTGACAACTATGACAGAAAAACAACTGCAAGGTCATACAATGTGGCACTGCTCATGTGGCATTGCGGAGTAAGCGTCAATATGGACTATGACCTTGCAAGAAATAGAGGCAGCGGAGCCAGCGACTCTGATGTAGTTTTTGCACTAACTCATTATTTCGACTACGACAAAGCTCTGGAACTCCAAGATAGAATGTATTACACGGATAAAGAATGGGAAAATCTTGTTTACTGTGAACTGGCAGAAAAGCGACCTGTATATTACAGTGGTTCATCCGAAGACGGTGGACATGCTTTTGTATGTGACGGGTATGATGCAGAAGAAGACAAGTTCCACATCAACTGGGGATGGGGAGGCTACTGTGACGGATATTATGCACTGACCGGATATAACGCACTCGCTCCCGACGATACAGGAGCTGGCGGAGGGAATGACAACAGCGGATATATCAACAGACAATCATGTATAACTGGCATACAGCCCAACATAGGCAATGACTATGCGGTGTCTTTTAAGGGAGAAGGTAATCTTGTGGCAAGCAGCAAATCCATAGACCGTTCACAAACACTGGAATTATCCACAGATGGTCAACACCCATCTTTCTATAACTATAGTGCAGAAACACAAAGTATATATTACGGCATAAAACTTGTCAACAAAGCAACCCAATCCATAGAATATGTCAGTGAAGATTATCCTACATCATTGGATAGTTTTTACGGTAGATCTATCATCATAAATGCAAGTCGAATACCAGAATACGGAACATACGAGGTATCCCCAGTATTCAGACTGGTACAAGATGACAAATGGCATGACATTGATTTGCCTGCCAACAAAAAGAAGAGCGTGGAAGTGACACTTGTCAACAACTATTATCTCTTCGTGGCAGAACCGTTATTTTTCAATGATGACATGAACGTATCAAGAGAATATATGGAACTCCATGCCATCATAAAGAATGACTCGCCAAATGAAGTTAATACAAAATTCTTTGCATTTGTATTCCCCGGAAATAAAGGATCAAAATGGTTGCTGGAATCTCAGAACGAAAAATTCGCCCCAGGAGAGAAAAAAGAAATCATTCTCACAGGCTCGTTTCCAGATATACCTACAGGTGAGGCTTGCATAGCCGGTTTAGGATGTTACTATGAAAAGTTCTATGATGATACATATTATTACTTCAATATAGTAGCAGACAGAAAATCATATACGCTAAGAATGCAGAACAATGAACTTGCCACATTATGTTTGCCTTACACAGTCCGAATCCCTAACGGACTCGATGCTTTCTATGCAAAAAGTATTGACAGCAACAATGTCATACATTTGGAAAAGATAACAGGCAAGATTCCAAGACACACGGCAGTACTGCTCCGCAAGAATCATCAATCCGCAAGTTCCACATTTACATTCACAGAGGATGCATGCACAGAACTCTACTCAGCAGTCAACTTATTCAAAGGTGTTTCCGGTGATACAGACCTGCAATATGACGGTGTATATTATCAACTGGACAACTCCAACGGTGCAGGTTTCTACAAAAAACAGTCAGGCATAATTCCTGCCAACTCTGTATATATCGACAGCAGCGTTTACAACCGTGGTGCAGACAAATTGACATTTGATTTCGGGGAGAATCCAAATGCTATCAACCGTATAGCAGAGGAAACGGAACACAACAATGTCTATTATGATTTAAGCGGAAGAAAAGTAAGCAATCCTTCACGTGGAATATACATTCTCAACAGAAAAAAAGTATATATAAAATAACAACCAGACTATTTACATAAAAAACTGATAATAAAGTAAGAGGCATATCTGCTATATTCCCATTTTAGGAACATCGACAGATATGCCTCTTTGGTTTTGAATGTACTTCTGGCTGCATACAATGTCAAAAGAGCCATGAGGGTTCTTTTGATGCTTCTTGGCAAAATCAGTAAGAAAGGTAACGTCCGAAGGCTCCACCTGCAAAGACAGCGGCAATGCCGATTGTCACGCTCAACAAAGTGTAGAGGAGAAACGGAACGTAGAAACCTTGTTTCAGCATCAGCAGTCCATCGTTACAGAAAGTAGAGAAGGTGGTAAATCCGCCACATAGTCCGCCAGTCAGCAGCAGACGCACCTCGGCAGAAAGATTGAAACGTGAGGACAAGACATAGAACAGTCCGATAAAGAAACTGCCGGCAAGATTAACAGTGAATGTCGCCCACGGAAAGTAGTGGGGAGACATCCGCTCGCTCAGTGCCATCTGTACGCAATAGCGGAGGACGCTGCCGATACCACCGCCGAGAAATATGTATATCAGTGTTCGAATCATAGGATGTCTGTTTGGAATGTTTAGGGGAACAAAGGTAGTGATTTGGAATCTTAAAGTGAAGAAAAACATTCTTTTATGAATAATATTATAGAAAATGAGTAGTTTTGTACTTGGGTTTAAGAATATGAAATAACGAAAGACCACAGTTTGCTTGATTTTACCGTTGATAAATTTATGCAGTTATGAGAAGTCACAGAGTAATCACGACATGGATTACAGTTACAGTAGCGGTGATGTTTGCATTGCCGTTTTGTGTGGCACGGTTTGCCCCAGCCGATGCAGGAATGGCATTGTGCATGATTATTTTCCTCATTGTCAATCCGGTATATTCCGCCATACTTGGATTCTGTTGCGGCAAAAATATTCGTCAGATGTGGAATCTCCCTTTGGTTTCATCTGTTGCATTCCTTGCCGGAGCATGGCTGTTCTTCGACATTAAGGAGGCATGGTTTATCGTATATGCTTCTGTCTATTTGATAATTGGCTGGGCGGCAATGGGAGCACACAAATATCTAATATCCCAAAACAGTTCTAATATTCAAGAAAGCATAATGAACAAATATAATTTTATGTACAAAGCCTTTATTGCATTAGGACGAGGCATAGGGCAAATCATGTTCCAAAAGAATGCAGCATCCGGCTATCTGATGCTTATCGGCATACTTTGCAATTCATGGACACTGGTCATACTTGCCATCATTGGATGTGCAGTCGGTACATCTACGGCCTATATTGCAGGATATAATCGCAAGGAAATAAAGGACGGTTTATACGGATTCAACGGAGCCTTATCGGGAATAGCCGCCGGCATATTCCTGTCAGGAAGTATTCCTGCATTTATCGCTGCGATGTTGACCTCTGTGTTGTCCACATTTATCACAAAACTAATAAACAGACAGAAAATAATGCCCGGACTTACAGCTCCATTCATATTTGCCGTATGGATAATGCTTGCAATATGCACATGGTGCTTTCCTAAAATGTTATCAATGAGCAACAACAACATTGATACAACAGAATGTATTTCATGGCTGAAAGCCCTAAGTCTTGGAATAGGGCAAGTTATGTTTCAAGGAAGCAGTTTAGTGACAGGGCTCATATTTCTCGGTGCCATTGCCATAAATTCTCGAACAAATGCTCTCTACACAATCATTGGAGCACTTCTTCCCATCCCACTCACATTGATATTGGGAGCTGAAAATGTATCCATCAACGAAGGATTGTTCGGATATAACGGTGTTTTGTGCGCTATCGCAATTGGAACCAAGTCACTAAAGAACTTCGGATGGAGTGTATTCGCCATCTTTCTATCCACACTGCTACAGCTATGGGGCATACACAAAGGCATTACAACTCTTACAGCTCCGTTTGTCATATCCGTATGGGCAACTATCCTCTTGCGCAAACTACTCGATAAAGTCTGTTCCAAAAGTTCAAGAAAACAGTGACAGAAAAAAACGGACTTGCCATCAATGAACCATTACTAACAGATTCACAGATGGCAAGTCCGATAATTGTTATGAGGCAGGAAACTAAAGCCCGCTATCTTCTTTCAAAATTTCCAGTGCCCTATCCAGCACTGTAGAGTCATCTATCTGGCAGATTCCTCCGTCTGGTCCGGGTTCAATGTGAAGCCCTACAGAATGCCCCTCGGAATAATTGTCCCCTCCAAAATAGTTTCTTACAGTCTCTTCCTCCATATTCAATTCCTTTGCAATACGTTTGATAGTACCTACAGGAAGAGACGCTTTTATCATACGAAGTTTATTAAAAGATATTGTCATGATTTCTCAAGATTTTAGATTCATTTCAAATATGATGTCAAGTTTTATCAAATCTCATTCAACCGTTAGAAACCTCTCGACACAGCAAAAGTCACCACACAGATATAATTGAAAAATATCACGGTGAGCAATGTGTCCATGTCGCTTTTCAAATAGCCGGACGATGTGAACTGCTCGGAGATAAGACGCTTGGAACCTATCCGCTTGTGTACATATTCCATAAGAAGGTAAAACAGAAAGCCCAACAGACAACCTACGACAAGACCAACTGTAACATCACCTAAATAATGTACACCAAGATAAAGTCTCGTAAATGTGGTTGTGGCTGCCCAAAAGAACATCACGTATGTGACTTTGGCACTTCTAAACAGCCAAGACAAGAACATAGCCACACAAAACGTGTTGCAAGCATGTCCAGAGAAGAAACCAAAACGTCCGCCTCGATAACCGTTCACCACATCAACAAGATACATTATCTGAGGATCCTGCGTGGGTCGCCAACGTGCCACAGTGGGCTTCACCCATCCGGAACAAACACGGTCTGCCACAAAAATAAGCAAAGCGATAGTAAGCACAACCAATACCGCTTCCTTTATATTGTTGTTTTTGAATATAATGACGAGCAAAGTGATAAGAACGAGTGTCCAAGAAAACGTGTTTGTAACAGTGGACATCACGTTATCCCAGAACAAAGATGTGCTGCCATTTATCAGCAATGTAAGATGCTGGTCAAGTGTGTTAAGCGATTGCCAATCCACGAGATAAGTTTTTTAATATTTATGAGTCCTTACTGGAAATAATATGTATAATAACCGATTGTCGGGTTCACGACATCAGCTTCAGAAGCATAGCCTATTATGCAAACTCAAATCACTTCTATAGATTCGACAGGCAACCACCCTATCTTTCCTTCCTCAAATTTCACTTCCCTCCAACCTTTGACAGAGCTGTCAATGATTTCGACTTTCGAACCTTCATGTATCACAAACAAGTCAGTACTACTTTCACTTGGGGAACTCTTTATGGAGACAACCGGAGAAATGATAATTGCAGAAGAACGCTCTGACAACTGTCTGCGCTGTGAACATGCGGAAAAGTTAGAGAGCAGAACCACAAAGAAAAGTACGAAAGCACTATACACACCTATTTTTCGTACCATAAGACGTGAAAAGAAGGCATAAACAAAAACACCGGAAAGCATAAGTATGAAAGCAGAAACAGCCACCCACATCCATTCACTGATACTCATCATATTGACAAGATTATGCCACCATGACACAAAAAACATTTCAGAAGGAGGAGTAACCTTGTCTATTGTCTTTCCACGAGCTATCGCAAGATTCTCACGAATGTCCGTATCTCCCGGATTGAGAAGCAGAGCGCGTTCATAATTGAGAATAGCATGAGGAATATCATCCAATTTATAGTAACAGTTTCCGAGATTATAATAAAGTTCGGAAGCTACACCACAATTTGTAATCAACGACTCATAGTACTTGGCTGCCTCTTCATATTTTTCACTGCCATAAAGCTTATCAGCCGCTTCTTTGGTTGCGCCTTCAATTTTCGTTCCCGTTCCGACAGTCTGTGAGAACATGCAAAGGCACAAAAACACAAATGTTATGAATAAACCGTATCTCTTCATCATTTTTTATTATTTAAATGGTGAGTTATAAAGTCATCCGTCCGATGCCCGCCAATCGCCATCGGCATATATATATATGTGTGACCAGAGCATACGGACGAATGACTAATATCCCTCAAATACTATTTTCTATTTTACCGATTATTGAAATTGAATTATTATAGACAGCCTCCATTGCCTCATTGGCATCTCCCGGAGCATAACGGGCAAACTCGCAGTCATTGAGTGCTTTTATAAACTCATCAATAAGAGATTGCTCAACACCCTTAGCCTGAAGTTCACCGCTTATATTATCCTTATTAAGACGCTCCTGCTGGATATTAAGTTTATCTGCAATATATCCCCACAGGGCTTTCAGTACTTCATCATAAAATTCATTTTGCTTCTTGTCAGCAAGGAAAACAGCAGCCTGTTTCATGCGCTTACGAGCCACTTTATTGGCTTTCTTTCCACGCAACTTCGCTACATTGGCATTTTCCCGCAATCGTCTGCATCCCAACATCATCATCACTGCAAAAACAAGTGCCGGCACAATATAGCATAACAAATATTTCCATGACACAAACAGTTCACCAGCATCTTTGCGCATATCAACTTTACCTAACTTTATATACCGGATGTCCTGATTAAGCTGCTTAACAGCTTGCTGTCCATTGGTGAAATCCGCCACAGCCTGTTTGGAATCACCTTCACCTTTAACTATATTGATGGTACGCGCTTCTGTCTTCAAAGTCTTATATGACTTGGAAGCTGTATCGAAATACACAAATTCCACCTCCGGCAATGTGTATTTACCAGCATAACGAGGAACAGCAAGATATTCAAACTCTTTGGAACCGGAAAGTCCGTTGCGAGTAAGAGAAAAATTGTCATTGACTTTTGCGTCATACGTCTCAAATCCTTTCGGGAATGCTACTTCCGGAGTATTTATAAGCTTCATGTTTCCCGTGCCTTTAACTTCTATCTTGAAGTTGACAGCATCATTTGTTTTCACTTCCTCAGAATTAATAGAAGAAGATAAGCTAAACTGTCCGACAGCACCGGAGAAGTTTGCAGGCTTAGGAGGAAGCGGAGATACATGTATGGTCAGGCTTGGTGTTGTGATTTTCTTTTTCAACTCCATCATACCGCTGACACCGTTAAAAAATGCGTCTATCGGATCAATGTTCCGCCTTGGCTGCACAACAACACCCTCATAAGTAATAGAAGGTATTACAAGTTCACCAGACTTTTGTGGAAACAGTACATATTGACTCCATACAACAGTGTGGTAGTTACGTCCATTATATGATTCAAGCTGAAATTCCTTATTTCGAGGCAACTGTATCTCCTGAATCTGGAAACCATCTAATGTAGGAAGCTTTCCATCAAGCTGAGTTAAATTGACCAGTGTATAAATCTTATAGGTAAGTAAAATTGCCTCTTGCTCAAAAACATTGGTACGACTTGCCGTAGCTGTCATAAAGAGGTCTTTTGTAGAAATATCAGCACCAGTTGTAACAGGACGAGAACTTTGTCTTCCTCTTGAAGAACCGTTACTATTACTTCCTTGCTGTGCAGCCCCACCTTGACCAAGAGGAAGCACTTTCACTTTTATTGGTTTTGACTTTACAGTCTTGCCTTCTGCTTGTATCGTTGCACTTTCAATAGTGTAGGTACCAGCTTTGTCACATATAAGGACAAATGTATAAGTAACAGAACTCTGATGAGAAGTATGTCCATTAATTATCTGAAAAGAACTTGAAGTAGATGGACTGGGACCGTAAATAACTTCAAATCCTTTGAAATCAGGTGCATTAAAGTTCTGTGCATTTTGAGTATTTACCGTGAATTGAACACGGAACTTATCACCAACCTCCACCACCGAAGGAGCAGAAGCAGTAAAAGTGATGTCCTCCGCCATTATCGAAGACAATGCGGAAACTATTCCTATGATAAAAATTAGAAATCTCTTCACAATCAAAGTATTTAGTAGAATTAAAACTTCTGTATATTATAACAGCTGAGAAATCGGATAATAAATTACCAATCCTTTTCAAGACTACGCATCTTGTTGTTAGGATTCTGGTTTATCTTGCGCTGTACATTCTTTTCATCTTGCTGAGCTGAATTGAGCAACTGTTCTGCCGCCTCATCAGAGATATTATTCTTATCCTCTTCCTGCGGTTTGTCCTCTTGCTGCTCATTTTCTTGATTCTCGTTCTGTTCCGGCTGTTGCTTCTCCTGTTTCTGCTCCTGCTGCTCTTCTTTATTTTCTTCGTCCTCGCCTTCTCCATCTCCTCCACCGGAAGAGCCGTTCTTCAACAGATAAAGAGCTTTAGCAAGATTGTAGCGTGTTTCATTGTCTGAAGGATTACAACGCAATGAACTTTTATAAAATTCTACTGCCTGACGTATAGATTTTCCCGCATCTTTACCGGACTTCATGAGGGCGCATCCATTATCATACATAAGATTACCCATGTTGTGATAAATCTGTGCCTTTTTCATTTTGTTTCCAGTAGGCATGTCGGCAGCCTTTCGGTACATTTCAAAAGCTGTAGAATCCTGTCCTTGCATCACAAGAGCATTTCCGGCATTATAATATGCCTCAAGTGTAGGATGCTTATCAAGTGCCTTAAGATAATATGTCTCAGCTTTACTATAAAGCCCCTCACGGTAACACCGATTGCCAAGACGTAAATAATCACGGTCTGTAGTCTGTGCAGATGCATTCAATGCAAATATCATCCACACGATTGCCAACAAATATTTATTTAGTACAATATTCATAACACCATGTATTAAAATCATCGAAACAACTTAATATTTCGGAACAAAGGATTCTTTTTCTCCATTATACATATTTCTGCAATGAGGAAAAGGAATATAAGCAAGGTAACAGCCACAAACTGTTCATCATATTCAGAGTACATCGTAGCCAAAACATCTTCTTTCTGCATTTTGTCAATCTCCCTTTCAAGAGCCAACTGCGCCTGTTCTGTGTGATCTACATTGATGTATATACCATTACCTGCTTTAGCAATCTGTTTTCCTACCTGTTCATTCAGTTTAGTTGTCACAGTATTACCGGACAAATCTTTTTTGTATTCACCATTGCCCAAAGGTATAGGTCCACCGGCTGGAGTACCTACAGACAGAACAAAAATTCTGATACCTTTTTCTTGAGCTGCCTTAGCTGCCTCAACAGCACCATCTTCGTTGTCTTCAGCATCTGTTATAAGTATCAAAGCGCGACCAACAGTCTTCTTATCAGAAAAACCTGCCACAGCACGATTGACAGCCTCACTCAAATTGGTTCCTTGCAATGAGATTGTAGAAGGATGCAATTGTTCCAGAAACATTTTTGCAGACACATAATCAGAAGTGACAGGCAAAAGAGTTATGGCAGTACCAGCAAATGCAACAAGTCCAACCCGATCTTCATCCAACTGCTCTATCAGTTTGCTTACTATCATCTTTGATTTCTCAAGACGACTTGGCGCCACATCCTCACAAAGCATTGAATTAGATACATCCACAGCAATAACAGCCTCTATGCCGGAACGCTTCACCTCTTCATTTCTTGTTCCAAATTGTGGACGCGCAATAAGTACAACAAGTAATCCGAGCGCAAACATCATAAGCACAAATTTCACATTACGGCGAGAGGTTGATACATCTGGCATCAAATGACGCAACAACTCCAAATCACCAAATCTCTCCAAGCTTTTTTTCATGCGCCTCTGCAACATTATATAAGCAAAAACGGCAAGAGGTATCAGTAATAAAAGATACAAATATAACGGATGTGCAAATCTGAACATAAAAATTGACTATATTACGGTAATCTCTTCAAAACAACAATACGCATCAATATCTCAAGTAGAAAGACAATCAGTGCAGCCATCGCAAAAGGTTCATAAAGTTCATTGCGCTTACTATATTGTCTTACGTTAAACTTAGTACGCTCCATTCTGTCTATATCTTGATAAATAGCGTCAAGTTCAGCATTCTTCTGAGCACGGAAATATTTACCTCCAGTCTGTTCCGATATGCTTGTCATTGTCTGTTCATCAATTTCTACAGGCATCATCACTGTCCCTCCCGTAGGAAGCGGATAAGGAGCCATTCCGTTCTTTCCAATTCCAATTGTATATATCCTAACATGATTCTTCTTTGCTATTTCTGCCGCTGTCAGTGGAGAAATATTTCCACTATTATTCACACCGTCAGTAAGAAGTATGACAACTTTTGACTTTGCCTTACTGGAGCGCAAACGAAGCAAAGAATTCATTATTCCATCCCCTATCGCTGTACCGTCTTCTATCAGACCACGAGCTGCCATCTGACAATCCGCACTATTATAAAGATTCATCAACATCGCATGATCTGTAGTAAGAGGGCATTGGGTATAAGCTTCGCCGGCAAAGAAAGTTAATCCAATGTTATCATTATGACGCTTTTCTATAAAGTGTTGCGCTATTTCTTTTAAAGCCTCAACACGGTTCGGCTTAAAATCTTGTGTAAGCATACTTGTTGACACATCGACAGCAAGCATAATATCTATACCTTCAACATCAGTATCGCTCCAAGTATGTTTACTCTGTGGACGAGCCAAAATAATAATCACCAAAGTCAAAAGTACAATTCTGAGAATAAAAGGCACATGCATCAAATACAGACGAAATGATTTATGTATATATCTGTACTTTACAGTCTCCGGCATTTTCAAAGCCGGCACACTCTTCTTATTCTTTAGAACATACCAGACAATATAAGGAATCAGCACTGCAAGCAATGCGAAAAAATACGGATTCTTAAAAACCATTACTCAATGACTATATATAAAGATAAATTATTCGATAAATCATATAAGCAACCACACTTATCAGTACAACAGCAGCCAGACCAACACAGAAGACAAGAATATTCTTTGTCTTTTTTGAACGTTTCTCCACTACCACAATTTCCGTTGGCTGAGGTTTCACTTCTTCTTCAATCTTTGTTTGGTTTATATACTCTATCGCACTCACAAGACTACGATCATTCTCATTCATAAGCGCAGTGTATTTAGCAAACTTAACAAGGTCAGCAGTCTGGAACAAATCCCTTAACTCACTGATAGCCTGTTCATCATTTACTTCGCCAAGCCGCTGAATAATTTCATAGGAAGTCATCTCCATCGCGTTAAATCCATAACGTTCATTAATATACTGCCTCAACGTGTCTGTCAGCTGAGTATAATATTCCTTGGAATCTTCCTTCTGCCAAATCTTTTCCTCCCTTATACGCTCTATCTTCTGCATAGCCACTTTATGAGGAGCTACATGAGGCTTCAATCTGATATGACGTATAATAGGTTTATTGTCTTTGAGACGTATTACAACATAAACCAACATGACAGTAAGCACAAGGACTATGGCAGAAAGCCACAACATCAATGTCCAGTCTTCCCAAACGAAAGGAGGGGTCATTTCAGCTTTCATTCCAAATATACTATCCACATGCAATGTATCAATGTCAAAAGTATAGACCTTAAGTGCAAGATTCTTTGACTTAAATTCATCTTTCCCCACTTTAACCACCATAGGCGGAATATAATACAGAGCTGTATCAAAAGAAGTGATAAAATACTTTTTCTTAAGTACCATACGCTTCCCATCATTGATGTAGTTTGTATCGGCATTGGTAGCCCCCACATATTCTATCCCTGGTATAATTTGCTGCAGGGAATCATATCGGGGAAGCTCCACCTTCATCCCCTTAGCAGCACTGACCTCAAGGGTAATCCCCACATTTTGACCTATAAATATGTGTGTGGAGTCAATCTTGGCATCAACTGTTACTTGAGAGTTTGCATGTGTACATATACAAATCAAACAAACAGCAGCACACCATAACCTGAAAGTTGTCACTATATTCATGTACATAATCAACTGCGCTTTTTGAACAAATTCATCAAAGCTTTAACGTAGTCTTCATCAGTGCGTACCGAAACACTATCCACATTAGACTTGGTAAAAGCATTACGAACAAAAGCCTGATAACGTATCCACCATTCATGATGGGCACGTCGTACAGCTCTTGACGATGTATCAACATAAATTTCATCACCGGTCTCTGCATCACGAACTTTCATGATGCCTACGTCCGGCAATTCAGCAAGCCTCTGGTCATATATTTGCAGAGCCACTACATCATGTCTGCGGTTAGCAATCGTTAGTTGCTGCGTAAAATCTTTATGGTCAAAAAAGTCACTTAGCATAAATACAGTACAGCGTTTCTTTATGGCATTAGTCATAAATTCAACAGCTCTACCAATATCAGTCCGGTTGCTTTCCGGCTCGAAACCAAGCAATTCTCTTATTATAAAGAGTATGTGCTTACGTCCTTTCTTCGGAGGGATAAATTTCTCTATTTTGTCCGAGAAAAATATGACCCCGATTTTGTCATTATTTTGTATGGCAGAGAAAGCAAGAGTCGCTGCGATTTCAACAGCCATCTGACGTTTTGTCTGATGCGAAGTTCCAAAATCAAGACTACCGGACACATCAACCATCAAGATAACAGTCAACTCACGTTCTTCTTCAAATACCTTGACATAGGGCTTATCAAGACGAGCAGTCACATTCCAATCTATATCACGCACATCATCGCCGTATTGATATTCACGCACTTCCGAAAAAGCCATACCTCGACCCTTGAAAGCAGAATGGTACTCTCCCGCAAATATATTACTGGAAAGTCCTCGTGTCTTTATTTCAATTTTTCTTACTTGAGATAACAATTCGGATGTTTCTGTTTCCATCTTATTAAAATATAAAAAAGGATTGCAACTACTATATACTTCAATGTCTAATACCACCGCAAACCCTCCTTACCCATTATAACATTGAATAAGGAGAACTGAACATTATGGCACCTCAACCTTGTTAATGATACGGCTAACAATCTCTTCTGAAGTCACATTTCCAGCTTCAGCCTCATACGTAAGTCCTATACGATGACGAAGCACATCATGAGCAACAGCACGAATATCTTCCGGAACCACATATCCACGATGCTTTATAAACGCATAAGCACGAGCGGCAAGAGCCAAATTAATTGAAGCACGAGGAGAACCACCAAAGCCAATAAGTCCCTTAAGATCCTTCAAGTTATACTTCTCTGGATAACGTGTTGCGAATACGATATCAGCAATATATTGTTCAATTTTCTCATCAAGATAAACATCACATACCACTTTTCTCGCCTCTTCTATCTCAGATGTTCCCATTATAGGCTTAACAGTTGTTTTAGTTCCGGAAATATTCTGACGAATAATTTTCTTCTCTTCTTCCAGCTTAGGATAATCTATAACCACTTTAAGCATAAAACGGTCCACCTGTGCTTCAGGGAGAGGATATGTACCTTCCTGTTCTATTGGGTTCTGAGTTGCAAGTACAAGAAATGGTTGAGGCAGGTCATAGGTATTAGTACTTATTGTCACCTGACGTTCCTGCATTGCTTCCAAAAGAGCACTCTGCACTTTTGCAGGAGCACGGTTAATTTCATCAGCAAGGACAAAATTGGCAAACACAGGACCTTTCTTAGCAATAAATGAACTATCTTTCTGACTATAAATCATTGTACCTATAACATCAGCAGGAAGCAAATCCGGTGTAAACTGGATTCGGCTGAACTGAGCATCAATCAATGAAGCCAAAGTTTTTATCGCCTTTGTCTTTGCAAGTCCCGGAACACCTTCAAGCAATACATGTCCATTGGAAAGCAAACCAATCAACAAAGAGTCCACAAGATGTTTCTGACCAATAATAGATTGTTCCATACCGGTCATGATGTTTGTAACGAAAGCACTCTGTCTTTCTATTCGTTCATTCAGTTCACGAATATCAATAGATTCTGCCATAATATCTTGTTTGTTTATTAATTTCACAGTACAAAATTACCACTTTCATTTAACACTTGCCTCTAAAATTTCATAAAAAAGGATACACAGTCTTCATTTTAAGAGTATTTAAAAACCCAACAACAAAAAGAGAGCTACAAGTGCCCCTTATACGGCATCATGCAGCTCTTATATCACCACAACAGTTCTTGAAATCAAGGTAGTTTTATGGTTGTTCCATAAGTTATGGCATTCGGATTCTTGAGATTGTTCACACGAATTATTGCATTGACAGAATCTATCGTGCCATAAAACTTTTTGGAAATCCCAAATAAAGTCTCACCTTTCTGGATGGTATATGTAGAAGAAACTGTTTCTTTCACCATCGATTTTGACACATCAGTTTTCTTCTCTTCCTTACTCCGGTTCACGTCTTTTGCCTTGTCTTTAACTGGTTCGACAGCTTTATCCTTTTGTTTATCTCTGTCTGTTCCGGAAGATTGAACAGGACCTTTATTCAAAGAATCAGCCGCTATCACCTCATTTTCCAAAGACTCGTCTTTTATAGTTCCTTCGCCATAAATAACTTCAATACACTCTTCCGAATCATCAGAGACATACCGATACACCCAAATACTGATTACAGCCAATAAAATTCCTACTACAACAACATATATCCAAAATTTCAGCCGCCTCTTTTTATAATAGTCCTCATCAATATCTTCAGAAAGAACAGGCTCATTATACACTTGCTTTTCACTTCCTGTCACACGCTGTGCATGTCCGGAAGCACAAGACGCAGAACCCACATTATCCTCTACTACACTATTTTGATTTCCAATACCATTGTCGTTAGCTATGGGTTTTGACTCAAAATATTTAATAAGTCGTTCCAACTTACATACTTCCTCATGTGCCTCATTGGCTCTGCGCATTATCTCCGCTTCATTCTTACGTGCCTCATCCAAGCGTATGCGTAAATCGTTCATACTTTCCGGAGTAGAAATCAACATATCTATACCCGTAAACTCGTTTCCACTTTCATCCGTATGTCCCGGCGCTTTAGGCAACAAGTCCTCTCCTTCTTTTACATTTTTATTATCTTCCATAGTCTGAATATTCTAAAAAAAACAGTTCTGTCAAGAATCTCATCAAGCCATTCAACAACCATCAATTTTTCTTCAACCAACAAATTCTAAATACGCTTCGCATACAAATCAAAATCATCAGAATCCGTAATTTCCACTTTATAAAAGCAACCGGTTCTCAAAACTCCATCTGAAACAGGAATCAACACTTCAGGATCCACTTCAGGAGAATCAAACTCTGTTCTGCCCACATAAAAATCGCCTTCCTTACGGTCTATGATAACCTCCATTGTCTTTCCAATCTTTTCCGCCTGCACTTCTGCCGAAATTTTCTGCTGAAGTTCCATCAGTTCAGACAGACGACGCTGCTTCACTTCATCCGGCACTTCATCCTTTAGATGGCGCGCTGCATACGTACCTTCTTCCTCAGAATAAGCAAACGCTCCCATACGGTCAAACCTTACGCGACGAACAAATTCTTTCAATTCCTCAAACTCTTCCTCGCCCTCTCCGGGAAAACCGACCATGAGTGTAGTACGTAAATGTATTCCGGGCACTTCCCTGCGTATGTCATTTATCAACTTATAAGTCTCCTCTGAAGTGACTCCACGACGCATATTGCCCAACACTTTAGTATTTATATGCTGCAAAGCAATATCCAGATACTTGCATACATTTTTCTTTTCACGCATTACACGCAAAAGCTCCAAAGGAAAATCATTTGGATAAGCATAATGAAGCCTTATCCATTTCACACCTTTAATATCTGCTATACGTTCCACAAGCTCTGCAATAGCCCTGCGTTTATAAAGATCTATTCCATAATACGTCAATTCTTGAGCTATTATCTGAAATTCCTTCACACCTTTTGAAACCAAAGTTTCAACTTCTGCGACTATATCTTCCATAGGACGTGAAACATGCTTACCGGTAATTATAGGAATCGCGCAATAAGCACACCTTCTGTCACACCCTTCGGAGATTTTCAAATAAGCATAATGCTTGGGAGTAGTTAAGCGACGTCCATAGCATCCTTCTGCATGATACGCTTTCCCAAGATCCGAAAGCAATTCATTCCAATTAAACTTACCATAAAATTTGTCAACCTGAGGAATCTCTTTTCCCAGTTCCTTCAAATAGCGTTCAGAAAGACATCCCATAACATACAGCTGCTTGAGACGTCCTTCCTCCTTTGCCTGACAAAATTCAAGTATCATGTTAATGGATTCTTCCTTCGCATCACCGATAAATCCACATGTATTTATAACAGCAATCTCTCCTTGTGGGTTCTCCGAATCATGGGTTACACGATACCCATTCAGCTCAAGCTGATGGATGAGACGTTCTGAATCAACCAGATTCTTTGAACAGCCAAGGGTGATTATGTCTATCGTATTTTTCCTCATAAAAAATTAAAGAAGAACAAACTGCAATCTTATCAAAATCAGTCTTCACCAAACAGAGAGTTTACAAACTCCTTACGGTTGAACGGCTGTAAATCCTCCATGCCTTCACCAAGACCAATATACTTCACCGGAATCTTAAACTGCTCTGATATGCCTATCACTACACCACCTTTTGCTGTTCCGTCAAGTTTAGTGATAGCCATCGAGGTTACCTCTGTAGCCTTAGTAAACTGTTTTGCCTGTTCAAAAGCATTCTGTCCGGTAGAACCGTCAAGTACAAGAAGTACCTCATCCGGCGCATCAGGTACAACCTTCTTGACCACATTCTTTATTTTGGTCAATTCATTCATCAGTCCCACCTTATTATGAAGACGTCCTGCCGTATCAATCAGCACAATATCCGCCCCATTTGCCACAGCAGAGCTTACCGTATCGTATGCTACAGAAGCGGGGTCAGCACCCATCTGCTGCTTAACCACAGGTACACCTACCCTGTCTCCCCAGATACAAAGCTGTTCGACAGCAGCAGCACGGAAAGTATCGGCAGCACCAAGACAAACTTTATAACCGGCATTCTTGAACTGATATGCCAATTTACCAATTGTCGTAGTCTTACCCACACCATTGACACCAACCACAAGCACCACATACGGTTTGCGTGAGGATGCTATCTGGAATCCTTCGGTATCACTCGTATTGTTGTCCGTAAGGAGAGCCGCAATTTCTTCACGTAAAATCCGGTTGAGTTCAGACGTACTGACATATTTGTCACGCGCCACACGCTCTTCAATCCTCCGGATAATCTCAAGGGTTGTATCCACACCAACATCCGATGTTATCAGCACCTCTTCAAGATTGTCAAGTACCTCATCATCTACTTTGGACTTACCGGCTACAGCACGTGCAATTTTTCCGAATACGCTCTCTTTTGTCTTGGACAGACCATTATCGAGTGTATCTTTCTTTTGTTTTGAAAAAAAGTCAAAGAATCCCATACATATTTTTTTAACACAACATCAATTTAGCAGACACCTTCAAAAAAAGGACATCCTGCTGTTGCAAAGATACAACCTTTAAATTAAAGGACAAAAAAACCTCTCCAAAAGTCACATGGAGAGGTCTTATAAGAATGCTGTTAAAAACAGCTCCGACAATCATTTTTATTTCTTCAAGAAATCTTTCACACTTTCATTCGGAAGCATTCTTTCATCAAAAACGTATGCACCTGTCTTTGGAGACTTACACATCTTGATTACTTTTGTGAAAGAACGGCTGTCCTTATTCTGGAGTGTAGCGACTGTTTTCTTTGCCATAATTCAATTATATTATTTTATTTCCTTATGAACTGTAACCTTCTTAAGGATTGGGTTATACTTCTTCAACTCCAAACGATCCGGAGTATTCTTGCGGTTCTTTGTTGTCACATAACGTGATGTTCCAGGCAGACCGCTGTTCTTCATCTCTGTGCATTCAAGGATTACCTGCACTCTGTTACCTTTAGCTTTCTTTGCCATCTTTTATGTTCTCCCTAACTTTTATTATGCAATAACCCGAATATCTTTCCAGTCACAATAACCCTTAGCAACAGCCTGCTTGAGGGCAGCATCAAGACCTATACGGTTGATGATACGAAGACCGGCTGCACTTACCTTAAGTACAATCCAGCAGTCTTCTTCTACATAGTAGAATTTTTTAGTGAACAAATTGACATTGAACATTCTCTTTGTTCTGCGCATAGAGTGAGAAACATTGTTTCCAACTCTTGACCTTTTTCCAGTAATCTGACAAATTCTTGACATATTATTATTTCTTATTCAGAATGTGGATTCTATTATTAATATTTTTTGTCTTCAATATTTGCGGTCTGAACATGAATGCACACAAGCATTACAGCTCGTGGCACCGTTCCCACCAAGCCAAAATATTGTTATGCTTCTGCAGAAACCTCAACCGGCTCTACTGAAATCACACTGCGGTCGAGACGTCCACGTTTGAAAGAGACCAATCCGTCCACAAGTGCATAAAGAGTATGGTCACTACCCATACCTACGTTCTTTCCAGCATAATGCTTTGTACCTCTCTGGCGAACTATGATATTACCAGCCTTTGCAAACTGACCTCCAAAAAGCTTAACACCAAGTCGTTTTGAATGTGACTCACGTCCGTTCTTCGAACTACCTACACCTTTTTTATGTGCCATGTTTCTTTCTCCTTTTTAATGTTTTGTTAAGCGATTACCTGTGTTACCTTCAACTCTGTGAACTGCTGACGATGACCTCTGAGCTTACGATAGCCCTTTCTTCTTCTCTTGTGGAATACGAGAACCTTGTCATTCTTTACAAGCGGTGTCAAGACTTCGCATACCACTTTTGCACCCTCTACTACCGGCGCACCGACAACTACAGTACCGTTGTTGTCAACCAATAACACCTTTTCAAATTCAACAGTCGCCTGAGCTTCAACATCCTGAATGTGCTGAACGAAGAGTTTCTTACCCTCTTCTACCTTGAACTGCTGACCGTTAATTTCTACAATTACGTACATGTTTGATATTTAATTATTAAAAAACGGTTTTGACCGGGAGGCGGAGCCAACCCGTAGCTCTCTTTTTCTGCCCCTTCGGCATAAATCGGCTGCAAATATACACATTTTTATTCTTATATAGAAAAAAGTGCACACTGTTTTTGTTATTTATTTCTAAAAATGCTTCTCCTGATTTATTATTATCTGTCATCTGCAACCCAACAAACACATTATCTTACCGTAAGATGAAAACATCCCTGTTTCTTCTCATATTTCACATAGCACTGCTCCTGCTCACGAAGGTCGTCAAGCACCTCTGAAAGCACAAGCTTCATTTCAAAATCCCAACGGGTAAGATTCCTCGCATCATTATTATAATGTCCCACAATCGGCACAAACCTGTTATATGCAATATCCACCGTTGTACCATAGCAATGACAGGAATTTGTCGTCGCATTGACATTGCCACGCTGCAACCGCTTGACATCGCTTCCGGTACGCAGCACAGATGTAACCATAAGCAAGTGTGGAGGCATACCTTTGGAACGAAGAGAATCAATAAAATTTACGCAGATGGTATTAAGCAAATGCTGTGCTTTCGGCACAAGATAAGGCATGGAGTGACTTAAATCATCCACAGTGTAAAAAGGAGAATTGCTGATATTCACCAGCTTGTTCATCCTCACAAGCTGCTGTGCCTCTTCGCGTGTATGCACCGGAGTTATACCATTGGCTCTTGCGGCTTCGAGCTGCACATCGTTAATGTCAGGAAAGCATTTGTCGAAGCTGTAAACCCCTATTATCTTATTTCTGCCGACACCGGCATCTATAATACAGTCAACCTGTACGGAGTCCGTCGCTTCCGATACTTCGTCTGCCGGATCATCTTCCAGTTCCGTACCGTCGGCCCCATAATTCTCGGCATCGTCATCCAGAAAAACACATTCCTGCTTTTTCGCTTCGGAAAGCGCAGAAGACAAAGAGTCCTGCATTGCCATCGCACGATGTTTGCCAGCCATTATGTCTGGCACCTCAATGGAAAAGACATGACGCACAGTGGCAATAAGAATCATGCCTACACAGAATACAACAAGAAATCCGCGCTTATTATATTTGCCTTGTTCTTTTTTCTTTTTATTCATATCCTATTTCTATGCCTGACATTTCAGCTTCTTCCGGAACGTACAATATGTTTATGAATCTTTTCATTCAATTCGTCCGCCGCCATAAGACGCTCTATTGGCACGTGCATTCTCCACCGCCAATAATGGTTTGGATTTGCCGGTATATTGATTCTTTCAGCTGATGCATCAGGATTGCGCAACGACTCGTCCATCGACAGCCAGTCTTGAATGGACAAGAGACAAAGCATGGACGGACAGAACAGATGGCGAGACACAATCTCTTCACAAAGCCATCCTGTAAGCTGCTGCGGAGCCTGTCCGTCTTTATGAAGGGCATTGTTGTAGAAACGCTGTGCCCGTTCATAGTCCTCATCCCACCATTGGCGCAAAGTAGGCATGTCGTGAGTAGAAATTGTACTTACAGAGCGATAAGGGTTGTGTTCCAGTCTGCCGAACTCCATTCCCACAGCCTTTGGCATGGTCTGGATTTCAAGACTCAGAATGCGCAACTGCTCCATAACCCATGACACACAGTCAGGGACCATTCCGAGGTCTTCCGCACAAACAAGCATACGAGTAGCTTGGGTAAGCAAAGGCAGTTTCTTCATGGCTTCTTCATACCAGAACTGGTTATGACGACGGTAGTAATAATCATTGTATAGATTATTGAATGCCTGTTTCTCGCAATCAGACAGCGACTGATATGCAAACCCGTGTTGTGCAGAGATACGCGGATGATACATTGTCGAGAAATGTCGGTCTGCCACAAACAACACCTCACTGACAAGTGAATAAAGTCCGTCACGCATATCACAACTGTCCTTGTCAGTCTTCTTGCTGAAGGCTGCCTCTATTTTGCGCTGTGTGTCGAACTCCGGTTTCAATCTGTAGAATCCGTCACTGAGCCTGTCGAGGTAAAGCAGTCTGACTATATCTGCCTTATATCCGAAGATGTGTCCAAGAGTTTCGTCCGTAATATAAGGTGTCGTCATGAAACTACGCTTGAAAGCAAGTCCGTATCCTTCAATCTCATTAATACTTAAAGGTAGTGACGGAGAGAACTGTCCGAGCAAACCGTGAACGGAGTGCATCGGTATTTCCCATATACGGAAGAATCCGAGTACATGGTCAATACGGAAAGCGTCAAAATAATCTGCCATCTTTCTGAAACGGCGCAGCCACCAACGGCATCCGTCGGCTTCAAGGGCATCCCAGTTATAGGTCGGGAATCCCCAGTTCTGACCGTTGACAGAGAAGTCGTCAGGCGGAGCACCCGCCTGGCTGTCAAGATTAAAGTAATAAGGTTCTGTCCAAGCTTCCACACTGTCGCGACTGATTCCGATAGGAATATCTCCTTTTATGATGACACCATATTCATGAGCCGTATTCCTCACATCAAGCATTTGCAGATGAAGCTGATACTGAATATAATAGTACAATGCTATATCAATATATGCGGCACTGCCTCGGCTGCACAGCCTTTCTATTTCCTTACGGTCATAGACCGAATATTCTTTCCAGAGAGAGAAAGTGGCTGTACCGTTCTTATCGCGAAGATAACAGAATGCAGCATAAGGAACAAGCCAGTCGGAATTGGCGGAAAAGAACTCCTTGAACCCTTCGGACTGAAGCACAGCCTCCCCTTCTTGGGCATATATCAAACGAAGATATTCCATTTTCAGGGCACATACCGCCTCATAATCTACAGCGACGAGACTGTTCAGCTCCTGCTGCTTTATCATGAACACCTCCATCTTGAGTCTGTCCTTCAGTCTGCCAAGTGCCCCTATATTACAGTATATAGGATGGAGAGCATATATGCTTATGGCATTATAAGGATAAGAATCCGATTTAGTCCCGGTTTTGATAGTGTCATTGATTGGCAGAATCTGCACGGCATGCATACCCGTCTTGGCTGCCCAGCGAATCAATGCTTTCATATCGCCGAAATCACCGATGCCATAACTTTTCTCCGTGCGCAAAGAGAACACAGGCACCACCACTCCGGCGCATTTCCAGTTGGAAATCTTGAACTTCGGCATCGAATCGGATTTCACCCATACTTGGTTGGCTGTAAGTTTCAGGCTATGCACCTTGCGGTTCATGCCTTCTTCCCACTGCAAAATACGGTTATTGTCATCTACAATAACATACTTATATTCTATCGGACGGTAAATCAGCGAAGCATCAATGTTGAAGGCCCACTCCTGAAGAGCGACAAGCGACATACGCATCGGAGTAGCCCACCCTCCCAACTGTGCGGGACTGCCGATAATGGCAAGGTACTCGCCTTTTCGCAAACGCGGTTCTACCACTCTGAACTGCAAAGTCTGTCCGAACAGAGGCAGCTCTACATTTGAATCATGATGTGCAATACATTCAGTATATGCGGAACTGAACAACGGCAACTCAGCCGGAATAGGTCGCCAAATATCATCGACAAGATAAGAAACATTGTCCTTGGTGAGATTTATCACATGAGGAGCGACTTCCCATTCCGTCCAAACCAGACTTCCGTCTGAATACAGCGCATACCGATATTCCGCCTTATCAGCCGCAGCACCGTCGAAAGTGACTTCACCTTCCCAACGCTGCCCATCAAAAGTTTCAAGCGGACACTCCCGCTCTTTCAATACAGAGGTGCCCTGCTTTATCTTTAATATCACACGCAGGTCTTCACCCCAATTCGTCCGGTATTCTATGCTGAAATGTATCTTCATTTTTATTCCTTTTTACAAGTCTCTTAAATCCACAATACAACGTGTTATTTTTCTATAATATTCAGAGCAACAAAAAAATGTGCTCTCACAATATTGCCATGTCTGAGCATTCACTCAACTTAGCGTTACAAAAAGTCAAATAATCTCAATAAGGCATGGCAAAAATACAAATAAAATCCGAGAAACGGACTTCTTTCGTCGGTATATTTCCTATAATGGGGATTCAAGTTTCGCAAGGGTAGAGGGTCGAGTATCTTTTGACGTAATTGCTTAGTGTTCATCTTAATCGTTCCTTTTATCTTCTTCCAAGCGTTTGTTACTCTCTACGTCTTCCTCGAATGCACGTATTTCATCAGTGAGGACTCTTTGCAGTTCTTCTTTCGGTACAATCAAAGAATAGTCAGCAATGCCGATAGGCTTATGGAAATCTTCGAGCGCAAGTTCCACATCAACATGGTCTTTTTCTGCACAAAGAATAATACCTATAGAACGATTCTCGTCTTCGCCACGCTCCAAGCGGTCGAGCAGTGAAAGATAGTAGTTCATCTTGCCTACATATTCAGGCTTGAATGCTCCAATCTTCAAGTCAATAGCAACAAGGGCTCGTAAACCTCTGTGGAAGAACAGCATATCTACACGACTTTCCTTGCCATTATACTCCAAAACGTGCTGGTTGCCAATGAAAGTGAAGCCTTTGCCCAACTCCATTAAGAAGCGAGTGATTTTAGAAACAAGTCGGCTCTCCAATTCTAATTCAAGAATAGGATTGGTTATACCCAAGAAGCCAAGGTTGTATCTGTCTTTGAACACCTCATTGACATAGGCTGCTTGTTCGGCTGGTAATACACGTGAAAAATTGTTGTCAAGAGGGGCAAGTGCATGTGTCTCATGCATCTTCATTTTGATTGCATTGAGCAACAGGTCGCGATTCCAGTGCTTGGCAACTACTTCATGGGCATAAAACATTGTCGCGTCATCATCTATATTCTTGTTAAGTAACAACAGATTATGCGACCATGGCAAAACTGCTACGCTCTGTAGCAGTTTTGGGTCGGAATTGAAATAACGAACATAGAATCTCTTCATATTCCATAGCTGACGTGGCGAAAGTCCGATGTAAGGAAATCTTGTTTTCAAATCATCGGACAACCGTTTTACGACACTATCCCCATGCTTCCCTTCTATCTTCCTATCATATAAAAGCTTTCCAATGTTCCAATAAGCATTGGAAACCGATTCGTTTAGTTTGCGCGCGATTTGCGTGCGAGATGATTCGATAACTGCTACGGCTTGTAGCAGTATTTCGTTGTAATCTGGTTCCTGTATATTTGTTAACTCTGTTGACATAGATGCATTAATTTTACAATTAGTTTCCTCTCAATAGTATCTGTCATCAGGCTTGTAGCAAGCGACAAAATCATCAAGGCGACTCTCCGTAAGCAGATTTTGCTTCAATGTGTGCTTGATGTTCGTGCGGTAGTCATTATACCGTACCGATGGACTGTAGGGTGACATTTGAACTGAGTGTGGCCTTGCCATAAACTTCGGGAGAGTAGGTGGCGGTCTGTGTCAACAGTCCCGAGCCAAATTCGCTCTCCATCATTGGTCCTGCTTTCACCTTTAGTCGTGCACCCATAGTCTCTCGCAAGATATTAAAATCGAATGTGAGCATGGCACCAAGATAGACATTGCCCTTGCAGGTTATGTCCAATTGCGACTTCGTACCTTCGTCAGCTCCGCCTGTATTGGTAATTTGGAAGGTTGGCTCTTCTCCCGGACGGCGCACATAGTTTACCGTATATTGAGTTGAACGGTTCATCCTCATGTTCGCCGACAGTTCTGCCGATATTTCACCGAATCCACTTAAGACTACTTCGGGAGTGAATACAAAAGCATACACCCCCAATGGAACAGTGATGAGCCTCATTTCTTCTTCCACAGTAGCTTCAGTCTATTTTTGCAGTCAGAGATACTTCCTGAGTATTAGTAACGACTGCATTGAAACTGTATATTGTATAGAGCTTTATTGTTTGCGCCCTATTGGTCAATTTGATATAAATATTGTTGTTGTCAGTCGAGAACGAACTTATTGAGCCACTTTCTACTATATCCTCTATACCCGCTTCGGACGAATCTGCAAACGTGTATTTCTTAATGTTTGAAATTTGGTAGTGTTCAGTGCTGATGACGATTGTGCCTTCATCGAAACAGACTTTAGGCATTTGCGATATGGGGAAAAATGCGTATGAACCATCCATGAAATGAACTAACATGCAATTTTGTTCTTTAGCATTGATGGAGAAAGCAAATGATAAAGCGATTAATATCAAGATGATGAATTTTTGTTTCATATATAGTGACTTAATGAATATTCAAGATATATTAGATTATAAACATACTCCCTGTATATGTATAAATGCCTCGCAAAGATATGTTAAAGGAGACAAGTTACCAAGTTTTTTAGTGATATTTTTCTTTATATAAACCATTGGCGGAATTAATTTAGTGCGTACACAATTCTGCCAACGGACTATGCTTGCCATAATTTAATGGCAAGCATAGCCTCGTACATTATATCAATATTATATATAGTAAATCAACCTTTTGTATGTAACTTTGCAGCATACAAAAAAACAAAGCACATGAAAACCCGAAGAGACTTCTCATTCTCCAAGACAAAGGAATTGGCAGACAGATATAGACACATCATATACCATACGATAGCCATCGTTACAGTCTGTATATGGGGAACCACATTTGTCTCCACCAAAACACTGATTAATGCCGGACTGTCTCCCGTCGAAGTACTGCTATACAGGTTCATACTTGCATATACATGTATCTGGACAATAGCCCACAAGCGACTGTTTGCCGACACCATAAAAGATGAGATGATGTTGTCTCTGGGCGGACTTTGCGGAGGCTCACTCTATTTCATCGCCGAAAACACGGCATTAAGTATCACACTGGCATCCAATGTGTCGCTCCTGATATGCACAACCCCCATTTTCACCTTTCTGCTTTGCAAAATATGCTACAAGGATCAGCTTTCCCGAAAGATGATTTACGGTTCACTGACAGCACTATTAGGAGTAGGAATGGTGGTTTTCAACGGAAGCATGGTATTAAAAATAAAGCCGTTGGGAGATATGCTCACATTGGTTGCGGCGCTATTATGGGCGATTTACAGCCTTATTCTCAGACAATTGTCCCATAAATATTCTAATTTGTTCATCACAAGAAAAATATTCTTCTATAGCATCATGTCATTGATTGTCTATTTCATGTTCTTTCCTTTGGAAACAAAATGGCAAACACTGGCACAGCCCACAGTCTATGCCAACCTGCTGTTTCTCGGAATCGTGGCTTCCATGTTATGCTACATTATGTGGAATGCGGTCATAAAAGTACTGGGAACAAACAAAGCGTCTAATTATATCTATGTCACTCCGCTCGTCACTCTTCTTACATCCGCCATATTCCTCTCGGAGCCGATGACCGTCATATCCACAATAGGTGCAGCACTGATATTATTCGGAGTATATACCGCTGCAAAATAAAACAATCAGCTTTTTTCCATAGCACTAACATCTATCAGAATATTCGGCTTCTCTCCTAAATTAAGGGCTACTGGAGTGCTTACGATGGATGATTCTGTGAATACATCCACACAAAAAAGCAACAGAAACATGATATAAATCAATTTCTCATTTTTGACAAAATGATATTTTCGCCCAAAATGAAAATTTAACACTTCGAGCGATTTTTTGCCGACAGCGAAGAGACGAAATTTTCGCCATCGAGATAAATAATTGATAATCAATTAGATATAAAATTTATCAAAACACTCAAAAAATCGCGCCGGACGCAATTTTTTGAAAATCCTAAACGTTTTATTAATCTACTGATTATTAATATGTTATATCTAAAACCTCCGTTTTCACCCTCAAACACCGCCCAAAATTCACTCACTTTTAAGCTCCTGTCCAGACACTCTTTCAAAACAGAGAATTATACACTTATTAACATTTCAACTGAAGCAAACTGTCTTTTTTCCCTCTTCCCAGTGCGATTTCAAAAAATCTACGCTGAAAATTTCTCCAATCTACTAAGTTTTTAAAATTGTA
>X363_Desmarests_Spiny_Pocket_Mouse__coassemble_357_pt1 | contig 30895 bp, 26 predicted proteins | sample X363_Desmarests_Spiny_Pocket_Mouse__metabat2_low_PE_006 | metagenome-assembled genome bin X363_Desmarests_Spiny_Pocket_Mouse
CTCATATAAGCTTGAGGAGTCTGCTGAGTACACCCACTTAAAACAGCAAAAAACACATGATAAATCTATAAAATACAGCCATTCAATCCATGAAAACAGCCTTACAAATGCTTTTTAAGCATCTTGTCAAGTCCTTCCCATACAGCATCGCAGGTGATGAGTCCCATCCGCTCAGAATAAGTCATCTTGTCTGCAATCTGTTTTTCCAAAGGTAGAAAATCATCGGGACTGATACCGCCAAAGCGTTCTCCCTCATCGGGAAGCCATATACGCTTTGAGACATTGGGAGGAAATATAGCGTATGAAGGGATATTGAGCGACTGTGCTATATGGCGCGGACCGCCCTCATTGCCGAAGAAGAAGTGGCAATTCGACAACAATGCACACAAGTCGGGAAGCGAGTTGGCCTCAATATCTGTAAATATACGCGGGTCATTGTCCAGCTCTTTGTGATATTGCAGTGCCATTTCACGCTCCTTTCCGGCAAAATTGAATATAATCTGTGCGTTGTATGTGTCCATTATCTTGCGAAGGACTGCCTTCATGCGGTCTTTGGGCCACACCTTATATTCCAGCCGAGCTGTCACCGTAGCCATGATGACAGGGCGCGAAAAGTCAATGCCCTTGCTCACCATGTATTCATGGAAGTGCTGCTTCCTTGCTTCATCTACATAAAGCCTGAACTCAGTGCTCTTCTTCAGTTCTGCCACCTCAGCAAGAGGATTCATCAGCATAAGATTCTGGTTGATACGGTTTCCCGTTCCCTTCACATGGTTATCGACCCGGTGCGAAAGGATTCCGCAACCGTATTTCTTCCTGCACCCGATACGGAACGGAGTGGACAGAGAGAAGAGGCTGAACCAAAGTGTTTTCACGGTGGTGCGCATGTCGATAATCACATCATAGTGAGTGGAGTGCGTTACCTTCCAAACCTTTCCCAAATATTTCCACACACTATGATTCTCCTTGTCGTCGAAGGTAATCACACGATCCACGTCCGGATGGTTCTCGTAAAGAGTATGTATCCCTTTGTTGATGACGAAATCAATCTTCGCCTCCGGGAATGTCAGACGAAGACTGTGGCACAATGCCATAGAGAGCACAGAATCGCCCACACGACGAAAACGTATCACAAGTATATGCTTGATGTCCTTTTTGTTTTTTATCATTTTTCCACAATAATATACACGTTGCAAATATAAGGACAAAAGCTTAAAGAGGATAACTTTTTAGCAGCCACTTTTCATTTTTCTTCCGGCCTTTCCGATGAAGAAAAGCAAATACTTTATCTTGCCGGTGTGAAAGCTCACTAATTTTATCTAATTTTGCATACAGAAGGGTTTCAAAACTACATTCAGACTTAGAATATGAAGAAAATACTGACCGTTGGTGTATATGACCTGCTCCATATCGGGCATATCGAGTTGTTTCGTAAAGCGAAGGCTATGGGAGACTATCTCATTGTTGCCGTACAGGATTCGGCATACGTCAAGAAATTCAAGCCGGAAGCACAGCTCGTGTATTCAACGGAAGAAAGGTGCTACATGGTACGTTCCATACGCTATGTAGATGAGGTGGTGGTGTATGATTCTGTAGATAAGATTGTGGAAGAAGTTGATTTTGACATTTTCGCCAAAGGTCCGGATCAGAATCATGAAGGATTCATGAAAGCGGTAGCGTTCTGCCAAGAGCACGGGCGCGAAGTGAAGACTTTGCCGCGCACCGATGGCATCTCATCGTCTGAACTGAAAGAACTTATACAAAAAATGAAATGAATGCCGTATTCCTAATTTATCGGCATTCATTTCATTCTCATTAAAATGTGGGGGTGAGGCAACCAGTATGCCCACAGACACACAGTGTGCTCCCCTACCCTTTATATTCCCTGTAAGGTTTCTCCAAATCCATATAGAAGAAATTGTGCTGATGAATCTTGTCCGGTGGCGGCGGAGTCATATAGTCGCCGAACAACTGGGTCAGATAAGCATCATTGTCTTTCATTCCCCATACCATTCTGCCCTCGAACTCAACAGGTGTAGGGTCTCCAAGCACATTCTCTTTATCTACCATACTGCCTAAGCCGTCGTTGTGGTTCACGGCCGCAATACGACTGGTCTGCAAATCGTATTTCATCATGTGACGTTTTATCTTTCCCTGAAGCCCCGGCAAAGTATATATCTTGCGCACAAGAAGCGGAATCCAACACGACGGACCATGACCGTGCTTGTAAGGGTCTCTGAAAAGAAAATAAAGAGCTTTGGTCAGGTATTTGTACCTCCATTGGTACAAATGCTGGCACAGACGATTTTCCGGCGCACCGTCGATAGGGAATATATCAACATAGACTCCTCCGAGATAGTACAAATGAGGACGCTCGATGAGGGTTGTCCCCGCATCCTGAATCTTGCCAAAATGGAGCGGATAGTTCGGTTCGTTCTCGAAACACACAAACTCGTATGGACTTGGCAGCCACTCCCGGCTGTGCTTTATCAGCAACTCGTAATCCTCACGCGGCATACATATATCCATGTCATCGTCCCACGGAATAAATCCCTTGTGCCGCACGGCACCTATCAGCGAACCATCGACAAGATAATATCTCAATCCGTGTTCTTCGCACATGCGATGGATTACAGCCAAAATGTCGAGAAGACGCAGCTGCAAGGGACGTATATCATAATTTGCCATAAGAAAAATTCTCTATCGTTGTTTTATATATATTCATTAACTGTTCTGCAATCACAGCCGGAGCAAACATGCGTGTCGCATATTCAAGCCCTCCGGCAATCATGGAGGCACGTACAGACTCATCAGAAACAACAGAAGAAAGCGCAGCACTTATTTCCTCTACAGAATCGGGACTGACAAGCAGGGAGGAAGGACCGCCGGCTTCTGGAAGCGAGGAGACATTGCTGGTCACTACGGGGCATCCGCAAAGCATGGCTTCAACTACGGGAAGTCCGAAACCTTCATAGTAAGAAGGATAGACAAACACCTTCGCCAAAGTGTAGAGAGCCTGCAATTCTTTGTCACTTACACGTTCCAAAGGCCATATAAACCACTTTTCCATGCCGTGTGAGGTTATATAATTCTGCACCTCACGCTTATACTCACGACCATTGCCGACAATGACCAGCGGCAATAGCACATCTTTCGGCATCAGCTCCATTGCCTTCACAATGCCAAGCAGGTTCTTTCGGCTGTTGATGGAGCCTGTATAAAGCATGAAATCACGGGGAAGAGGCAAGGAGAACCGCGCGGAAGCAAGCTGCCGGTGCGCTTCTTCCTTGTGCATAGGGGTATAGAACATGCGCTGTACGGGTTGATATACCACGCTGATACGCTCTTCCGGAACACCATAGAAGCGCATCACATCGTGCTTTGTGCATTCGCTGATAGCGATAATATGGTCTGCATTCCGGCACGAGTATCTGAATTTGGCATCGTAAATGATACGGTCATGCCAATGGTACATTTTCTTAAAAGTCTTGAAGGCAACGTCATGCATCGTCACAACGGAAGGCACACCACGGCTGCGCAGTCCGAACGGAATCTCATGGCTGAGTCCATGAAATATATCCGTGTTTCCGCGAGCAATGTCATAACTTTCGCTAAAAGTGCGCCACACACTTCCGGGCATACCTTTTGGAGGTTCGAAAACACGACACGACTTGTTCAGGAGGAACGGTAGTGTGACAACATTCCTCTTCACTTTCGGAGTGAACAACCGATACTCATTGTCCGGATAACGCTCCGCAAGTATGTCTATCGTTGTACGGCTGTAATTTCCAAGTCCGGTGTAGTTATTGAACAACCGTTTTGCATCATACGCAATTCTCATGTTGCAAATATAAATATTCTTAAATATATTGGCGCACATAAAATACACAGATTTCTCATTTCCGGCATGAAATCACCCCGGAAAGCCCATTGCTTTCGTTGCTTTTCCATGCGCAAAGAGAAACCTGTGTATCCTCAGCGGTCTCGCCGCCATTCACTATTCTGTAATCTCGGAACAGGCAAAAAACTTATTCCAGATAAGTATATCCATAAAGTCCGGAACGATAGGTGGAAAGAAACTCCTTGCCCTCGTCGAGCGTAATCTTCCCTTCCTTGATGGACTGCTTGACCCATATTTCAAGAGAGCGCACCATCTTCTTCGGCTCATACTGGACAAAAGAAAGCACGTCTGCCACAGTTTCACCGTCAATGATATTATTTATCTTATATCCATCGCTATCTACTGTGATATGCACGGCATTGGTGTCGCCAAACAGGTTGTGCATGTCTCCAAGAATTTCCTGATATGCACCGACAAGGAAGACACCGATGTAGTAGCGTCCCTTCTTCCTGTCGAGCGAATGAAGAGGAAGAATGTGCGACACGTTCTGGTTGATTACGAAATTCGTAATCTTTCCGTCGGAATCACACGTAATATCTTGTAGTGTTGCATTACGGTCCGGATATTCATTCAGACGCTGTATCGGCATAATAGGGAACAGCTGATCTATTGCCCAAGAATCCGGCAAAGAATGGAAAAGCGAGAAGTTGCAGAAATATTTGTCCGCCAACAGTTTGTCGAGAGAACGGAACTCCTCCGGCGCATGTTTCATGCCATGTGCCAGAACATTTATCTCACGCGCCACCGCCCAGTACATGCGCTCAATTTCCGCACGAGTACGGAGGTCCAGAAGACCGTGAGCAAAAAGGTCGAGAGCTTCCTCGCGTATCTGTTGTGCATCGTGCCAGCCTTCAAGCATAGTACGAGTAGATAGATTATCCCATATCTCATACAAATCTTTTGCCAGTTCATGGTCTGTCTCTTTCACCTCAAATTCTTCCGGCATGGCAGGAAGCTCTGCAGTCTCAAGCACCTCAAAAATCAGTACCGAATGGTGCGCCGCAAGCGAGCGTCCGCTTTCCGTAATCAGATTTGGCTGAGGAATATCATTGTTATCCGCAGCATCCACGAATGTATAGACACAGTTGTTGACGTATTCCTGAATACTGTAGTTCACGGAACTTTCACTGTTGGAAGAGCGTGAACCGTCATAATCGACTCCCAGTCCGCCTCCACAATCAACAAACTCTACACCATAGCCCATCTTACGGAGCTGTACATAAAACTGCGAAGCCTCACGGAGAGCGTTCTGTATGCGTCTTATCTTGGTTATCTGGCTACCAATATGGAAGTGTATAAGCTTCAGACAATCTTTCATTCCGTTGTTGTCGATATAGTCGAGAGCGGCAAGGAGTTCTCCGGAAGTCAGACCGAACTTGCTGGCATCGCCTCCGCTCTCTTCCCATTTCCCGCTGCCGGAAGCAGCAAGTTTGATTCTTATACCGATATTCGGACGCACATTAAGCTTCTTTGCTATATCTGTAATTATCTCAAGCTCATTGAATTTCTCCACCACAATGAATATTCTGCGTCCCATCTTCTGTGCAAGAAGGGCAAGCTCGATGTAGCTCTGGTCTTTATATCCATTGCAGACAATAAGCGAATCGGAATTCATGTTTACAGCAAGCACAGCATGCAGTTCCGGCTTTGAACCGGCTTCAAGACCGAGGTTGAATTTCTGCCCATGACTGATTACTTCTTCCACTACAGGGTTAATCTGATTCACCTTGATAGGATAAATGATGAAGTTCTGCCCTTTATACCCATATTCCTCTGCTGCCTTTGAGAAACATGTGGCGGTCTTCTCTATGCGATTGTCGATAATGTCAGGAAACCGGACAAGTACCGGTGCCGACACATCTTTAAGTGACAGTTCGTCCATCACTTCCTTCAAATCGACTTCTACCCCGTTCTTCCTTGGTGTCACAGCCACATGTCCCTTGTCGTTGATGTGGAAATAGTTAGTACCCCAGCCTGTGATGCTGTACAACTCGTTTGAATCTTCAATACGCCATTTTCTCATTTTCTTCTTCTGAAATGGTTTTGTTTTAAGTTAATAAGTCTTCTTTTTTGTTCTTTGTCGCGATTATCTCTTTAATATTATCTACCAAAGCTTGTATCTGGCTCTTATATTTTATAACCTCTACATCTACCATGTAACGTGCCTTGCGATAGAACTGTTCACGTCCGGCAAGCGAATCTTTGATATAAGCTTTCAGCTCTTCAGGAGTTTTGCCCTCTATCAGCGGACGTTGCGACTTGCCCATCATCAAATGGGCATACAACACGTCAACAGGAGCATTGAGATAGACCGTGTCCGCCTGCCTGTTCATATAATCTATATTGTCGAAGAAACACGGTGTACCGCCTCCTGACGATATGACCACATTCTCAAACTCACCGACTTCATACAACATATTCCTTTCAATCTCACGGAAACCGTTCTCGCCGCGTTCGGCAAATATCTGCGGAATCTTCTTTCTGAACCGGTCTTCTATATACCAATCCAAATCAAAAAACTCAAGCCCCAAGTCATGTGCCAGTGCCTTTCCGACCGTAGTCTTCCCGGCTCCCATATATCCTATAAGTATTATACGTTGCATCTATGTTCTGTTTTAGTAGTCATACGTCAGAAAACAACAGACTGATATTCCGGTCTTTGCTCTCGCCGCACTCATTATTTCTTTTTCTTGCTTCTCGATGTTTTCGGTTTGTCAGCCTGTGCCTTTATGATGTCCAGACACTCCTGAACAGTCAGCGATTTAGGATCTGCCACAGTCTTAGGCAGCTTGAAGTTCGCTCCCTTGTAATATATATAAGGTCCGTAGCGTCCATTCATTATTTCAAGTTCAGGCTCTTCCTCGAAACGCTTCAGATGTCTCTCCTGCTCCGTCTTCCGCTTGCTTTCTATCAGTTCCACAGCTCCTTCGATGTCAATGTCCAGAGGATCCATACCTTTTGGCAGCGATACATATTTTCCGTCATGCTGTACGTATGGACCGAAACGTCCCGCACCCACATTGACAACCTTTCCTTCGTATTCTCCCAAGGTGCGCGGCAGCTTGAAAAGCTCCATTGCCTCCTCAAAAGTAATGCTTGCAATACTCTGACCTTTCTTCAGCTGTGCGAAACGCGGCTTGTCTTCGTCCGAAGAGCTGCCAATCTGAACGACCGGTCCGAAGCGTCCGATTTTCACAGACACCTCCTTGCCGCTGACCGGGTCTTTGCCAAGTATCCTTTCGCCCACCTTATGTTCAGTCTTGTCGTTAAGCGTCTTCTCCACCATAGGTTCGAACTGGTCATAGAAGGTATGCAACACTTCTTTCCAGTCTTTATCTCCGTCTGCAATCTCATCGAACTCTTTCTCCACTTTTGCCGTGAAGTTATAGTCCATGATGGCAGGGAAATACTGATAGAGGAAATCGTTCACGACAGTTCCTATGTCCGTAGGCAAAAGCTTGGACTTCTCATTGCCGACTATTTCAGTTTTCCGGCACTCGTCTATCTTGTCGTTCTTCAGCGTAAGAATCATGCAAGTCCTCTCCTCGCCTTCCTTGTCTCCTTTTTCCACGTATTCACGCTGCTGTATTGTAGATATGGTAGGCGCGTATGTAGAAGGTCTGCCGATGCCCAGCTCTTCAAGCTTGCGCACAAGGCTCGCCTCCGTATAGCGTGGAGGATGTTGGGTGAAACGCTCCGTAGCCACAATATCGCTGTACTCCATATATTGCCCTTTGCTCACCGGCGGAAGCAGTTTGTTGGAATCATCCGCCTCCGAGTCATCATCGAATGATTCATGATAAACACGAAGGAAACCGTCGAAAGTGACTACCTCACCGGTTGCCACAAACTCAGCATCGGTTTCGCCCATGCCCTTGTCTTCCATCTTTATCTTCACCGTAGTCTTCTCAGTCTCGGCATCTGCCATCTGAGAAGCAACCGTGCGCTTCCAAATCAGCTCATAGAGGCGACGTTCCTGTGAAGTACCTTCAATCTCATGATCGCTAATAGAAGTAGGACGTATGGCTTCATGTGCCTCCTGCGCACCCTTTGCTTTGGTATGGAACTGTCTCGTATAGGCATATTTCTCCCCGAAAAGCCCTATAATCTCCTGACGGGAGGCATTGAGACACAAGGACGAGAGATTTACAGAGTCGGTTCGCATGTAAGTGATGCGTCCGGATTCATACAATCTCTGGGCAATCATCATCGTCTGCGAAACGGTGAACCCGAGTTTACGCGCCGCCTCCTGTTGCAGTGTGGAAGTGGTGAAAGGTGCAGCAGGTGTCTTGCGCAGAGGACGCTTGCTAATGTCAGTTATCACAAACTTCTTTCCACGGCATGACTCCAGAAATGCACGGGCTTCCTCACAAGTCTTGAAGCGCACGTTAAGGTCTGCTTTCAGCACACCGGAAGCCGCTCCTGCCGCACCGTCCTCTTTCCTGTCGAGCAGAAATGCGGCACTGACCTTATAACTCGATTCGGACACAAAATTCTCTACTTCTCTTTCTCTCTCCACAATAAGCCGCACAGCCACCGACTGCACACGTCCTGCCGAAAGCGAAGGTTTCAACTTCTTCCAAAGAACCGGCGAAAGCTTGAATCCGACAATACGGTCGAGCACGCGCCGCGCCTGCTGTGCATTGACAAGGTTGAGGTCGATTGTGCGCGGATGTTTGATGGCTTCAAGAATAGCTGTTTTCGTTATTTCATGAAAGACTATTCGTTTGGTCACATCTGCATCAAGTCCGAGAACTTGCGCAAGGTGCCATGAGATAGCTTCTCCCTCGCGGTCTTCATCGGATGCAAGCCACACTGTCTCCGCATCCTTCGCACAGCTCTTCAAAGTTCTTACAAGTTCAGCCTTGTCCGACGGGATTTCATACACTGGCGAGAAATCATCCATGTTAATACTGAATGCCTTCTTCTTCAAGTCGCGTATATGTCCGTAGCTGGACATCACTTTATAATCCTTGCCGAGAAACTTCTCCAATGTTTTCGCTTTTGCGGGAGACTCGACTATCACCAGATTCTTCTGCATATCGTAGTTCGTTTTTTTTTACTTTATCATGGAAAGACATGGTACATGGACTGCTGCCACACAAAAAGATTTTTGCCCCACGGACAACAGTTTGTACCTATTTGAGGGGCAAAAGTAGAAAAAAAGCAAATGCAACCGCATATAATAAGGTGAAAATCTGCATTCCGCATAATTATTTTGTTTATTTGGCTTAGGTAAGGTGTACGCGACAGACTCCTCATATTTGTGTTAGCGGGTGCATTTCGTGGATATATCCACAGACTTCCATGTTTGTGCAAGTGCATTAAGCGGTTGTATTCAACGGAGGAATCTGCCGAATGCAACTCCCCAATAGCTTTAAAACACTTCCTATAACAAAATTTTTTATATATATTTTTTAACAAAATTATTTTCTGACAAAATGAGCATAATTTTAATAGTTTTGATTTCAAAATGCAGGTTTCATGCCAAAAAGCTGTCTTTCTGATTTTATCAAATGTTAAAATTCCAAGCCCTCTGGAACGCTCCAAAATGAAGCTCGCTGAACTTTTCTCGAAGAATGGGGATTCTGTGCGCATTTTCTGATAGCTCCGCGAAATGTGAAATAATGTTTCGTTTTAGGACAGTTCTTTTACATTTATTTATCTCCGGTGAAGAGTTCTTGAAGAAAAAGTACTAAGTTTTCAAATTTTCAGCGCACAGTTTTTTTCTCCGCAGCGCACTGCAATTTTATTTGCAGTGCGCTGGAAATTTTGCCACTGTGCGCTGAAAAAATAAAAACAGCGCGCTGTGGAGAAAAAAAAACACAGGGAAGCGAAAAAAAAGACTGTTTGCTTCAGTCAGAATGTGAAGAAGTGTATAATTTTTGCTTTGGAAAAATGGCTGAACAAAAACTTAAAGATGAAAGTTTTTTTGGTGACATTTGAGAGTAAAGACGATGGAGTTTCATGTAAAATATTAATAATCAACAGATTACTAAATCACTCAGAAATTTCAGAAAATTGCGTCCAATGCGTTTTTTTGAGCGTTTTGAAGAATTTTATATTCATTTGATTATCAACAGTTTATATTCAAGCAAAAATTTTCGTCTCTTCATCCTCAGCAAAAATCCGCTCGAAGTGTTAAATCTTCATTTTGGGCGAAAATATCATTTTGTCAAATTGAAAAAGTCAATTTTGGCTTGTTTTTTAGCGGAAGCATTCGACAGAAGAATCTGTCGAAGACAACCACTTAAATCTACATGAGGAGTTTATGAATCCCCACACCAACTATAACAAATAAAAGTAAAACAGTTTCTCAGTTTTTTCATAACTTTGCAACCATAAAAAAAATTCAAATCAAGGAATGGTTTTCAATTATGACGTTATTGTTGTAGGGGCAGGTCATGCCGGATGCGAAGCTGCTGCAGCTTCCGCACGACTGGGTGCAAAGACATGCCTGATTACAATGGACATGAACAAGATTGCACAGATGAGCTGTAACCCCGCCATCGGAGGAATAGCCAAAGGACAGATTGTACGTGAAATCGATGCGCTCGGCGGGCATACGGGAATCGTAACAGACCGGTGCGCACTACAGTTCCGTATGCTTAACCGTTCAAAAGGTCCAGCCGTATGGAGTCCGCGTGCACAATGTGACAGAGAGAAATTCATACACACGTGGAGAGGCATTCTGGAAAACACGGAGAACCTGCATATCTGGCAAGACCAAGTGAAGGAGCTGATGGTAGATAAAGGGGAGGCAAAGGGAGTAAGGACATTCCTCGGCGCCGAGTTCAAGGCAAAATGTATCATCATCACTGCCGGCACATTCCTGAACGGACTGATGCACATCGGACGCACCAAACTGCAGGGAGGACGCATGGCGGAGCCTGCCTCGCTGATGCTCACAGAATCGATTACTGCCCACGGTATAAAAGCGGGAAGAATGAAAACCGGTACTCCGGTAAGAATCGACAAGAGAAGTGTTGACTTCAGCCTGATGGAGATTCAAGAGGGAGAAAACGATTTCCATGCTTTCTCGTTCATGGGAGAAAAGCGGAAACTGGCACAGCTTCCATGCTGGACATGCTATACGAGTGAAGAAGTGCATGAAATGCTGCGCTCGGGATTTGCAGACTCCCCACTCTACAATGGACAGATTCAAAGCATCGGACCGCGCTATTGCCCAAGCATAGAAACCAAGCTGCATACGTTCCCCGACAAAGACCGGCATCAGCTGTTTCTGGAACCGGAAGGCGAAACAACGAATGAGATGTATCTGAACGGTTTCTCGTCTTCGCTGCCGATGGATATACAAATCAATGCGCTCAGACGCATACCTTGTTTCAGAGACATGGTAGTTTATAGACCGGGATATGCCATTGAATATGATTTCTTCGACCCGACACAACTGAAGCATACTCTTGAATCGAAAATAATAGAGGGGCTATACTTTGCCGGACAGGTGAACGGAACAACGGGATATGAAGAGGCTGCCGGACAAGGACTCATGGCAGGAATAAACGCGGCATTGAAGTGTGGCGGAAACGGCTCTTTCATTCTGAACAGGAATGAGGCATATATCGGAGTTCTCATTGACGACCTTGTTACCAAAGGTGTTGACGAACCGTACAGAATGTTCACCTCACGCGCGGAATATCGTATTCTTCTTCGTCAGGACGATGCGGACATGCGACTGACGGAGAAGAGCTATAAAATAGGGCTTGCCACCACAGCACGCTATCAGCGCATGGAAGAGAAAAAGAAAGCGATAGAGAGATTGCTCGACTTCACTGATAATTTTTCTCTAAAACCTGCGCTCATAAACAGTGCGCTTGAAGCCATCGGGACAACCCCACTCCGACAAGGATGTAAACTTTCAGAACTCATAGGACGTCCACAGATAACCATCGAGAACATTGCTCCGCACATCATTCCGTTCCAGAACGAGATTGAAAAAATTACAGACCGGAAAGAAGAGGTTACAGAAGCTGCGGAAATTCTAATCAAATACAAGGGATACATAGAAAGAGAGCAAATGATTGCCGACAAAATGCTTCGCCTTGAAAACATCAAGATAAAAGGAAAGTTCGATTATGCAGCAATGAAGCAAATCACCATCGAGGCAAGACAAAAGTTAGCTGCCATAGACCCGGAGAATCTGGCACAGGCAAGCCGCATACCGGGAGTGTCGCCAAGCGACATAAACGTGCTGCTCGTATTGCTTGGAAGATAGGAACAAAGAAACAGAGAGAAGGGACGGGCGATATTCCATCCAATAAAAGAAGATATTTCGTCAGATTCATGTTTCACGTGAAACAAAAGACCTTTTAGAGGCTTTAGATCAACGAATTATAAAGATTTGCTGAAGGTAACACTTCAAGAAGCCACATTCTTCAGAACTACGGCAAGGAAATATCGTCAGGACAAAACTAACATACAAACAAAACAAAGTAAATAATGAACAACGAAGTACTACTAAAGAATCTGAGAACGGTTGAGGACTTTCCGAAACAAGGAATACTCTTTCGCGATGTGACCACATTATTCAAAAATCCAGAATGCCTTGAGATAATGGAAGAGGAACTGTACGAAATCTACAAGGACAAAGGTATAACCAAAGTGGTGGGCATAGAATCTCGCGGATTCATCATGGGAGCCATTCTGGCGCGCAAAATAGGGGCAGGACTTGTTATGTGCCGCAAGCCGGGCAAATTGCCAGCAGACACGGTCAGCCAAAGTTTCTCAAAAGAATACGGAACAGATACCATCGAAATACACCGCGATGCTATTACGGAAGACGATGTGGTGCTGATACACGACGACCTTCTGGCTACAGGAGGAACCATCAAGGCAGCATGGGACTTGGTAAAGAAATTCAACCCGAAGAAGTGTTACATGAATTTCATTATTGAAATCCGCGACGAAGGTTTGAAAGGAAGAGAGTTTATCGGGAACGACATTGAGATAACCACTCTTATGAGTCTTTGATTCTTTGAAAGTTAGCGCGTAAATGTTCCACGTGGAACATTTACGCGCTTAAAGTTAAAGCAAAGAAGACACTGCATAACATACGGAAAACTAAACACATAAACTGAACGACCGTAAGGGCAACTTCAAGACCGTAAAAAGACTTTTATGAAGAAGGAAGAAGAGAGAATTGCACGACTTAAGAACATTGTTCTGAACATGCCGGAAAGCCCGGGATGCTACCAATACTTTGATGAGCACAAGACCATCATTTATGTAGGCAAAGCCAAGAACTTAAAACGAAGGGTCAGTTCCTATTTTCTGAAAACAGTGAACTCCCGAAAGACACAGATTCTTGTAAGCAAAATTCAGGACATAAACTATGTGGTTGTGCCCACAGAGGAAGACGCTCTTCTGCTTGAGAACAATCTTATCAAGAAATACAAACCCAAATACAACATTCTTCTAAAAGACGATAAGTCCTACCCTTCCGTATGTGTGACGAATGAATATTTTCCGAGAGTATTCAAGACAAGAAAGATTCTCAACGACGGCTCCACATATTACGGACCTTTCAGCCACGCAGGCACTCTCAACAATATGCTCGAACTTATCGGGAAAATGTATCCGCTAAGAAGATGCAGAATGCCCATGACCGAAGAGATGATTCGCAAAGGGAAGTTCCAGACTTGCTTGGAGTACCACATAAAGAACTGCAAAGCACCTTGTGTAGGCTTGCAGACACGAGAGGAATATATGGAAAGCATAAAGGAAGTGCGCGAGATTCTCAAAGGGAATACACGTAGAGTATGCGAAAAAATGATGGCAGAAATGCAGCAGTTAGCAGAAGAAATGCGGTTTGAAGAAGCAATGGAACTTAAAAAGAAATATGATTTGGCTTTAGATTTCTGCGAAAAGAGCGAGGTGATTGCACATTCCTACCACAATATAGACGTCTTTTCTATTGCTGACGACGAAAAATCTGCGTTCATAAACTACTTGCATATCACTAACGGCTGCATCAATCAAGCCTTTACTTTTGAGTTCAAAAAGCGCATGGACGAATCACAAGAGGACATGCTTGCACTCGGAATAGTGGAGATGAGAGAACGCTACAAGAGCCATTCTCCGGAGATTGTAGTACCGTTTCCCATAGAAATAGAGCTAAAGAATGTAACTATAACAGTCCCTGTACGCGGAGACAAGAAACATCTTCTCGACCTTTCCCTCATGAATGTAAGGCAATACAGGTTTGACCGCATGAAACAGGCTGAAAAGCTGAATCCCGAACAGCGCAGCGTGAACCTGATGAAAGAACTGCAAAACAAATTAGGACTCCCCAAACTCCCTATGCATATAGAATGTTTTGACAACTCCAATATCTCCGGAACCGATGCAGTAGCAGGATGTGTAGTATTCAAAAAGGCAAAACCATCAAAGAATGACTACCGGAAATACAATATAAAGACGGTTGTAGGGCCTGACGACTACGCTTCAATGAGCGAGGTAGTACACCGCCGCTATTCACGTGCCATAGAGGAAGGTTCTCCCCTGCCCGACCTTATCATCACCGATGGCGGCAAAGGGCAAATGGAAATTGTGCGTAAGGTGATAGAAGACGAACTGCATCTGACGATTCCTATTGCAGGTTTGGCAAAGGACAACCGTCACCGCACTTCCGAACTTCTATACGGTTTTCCCCAGCAGACAATCGGCATAGAAATGAACAGTCCGCTGTTCCAGTTCCTCACCCGCATACAGGACGAGGTTCATCGGTTTGCCATCACATTCCACCGCGACAAGAGGAGCAAACACCAAATAGCCTCTGCACTGGACAGCATCAAGGGAATCGGCAGCACCACTAAAACCACACTTCTCAACAAGTTCAAGAGCGTAAAAAGAATACGGGAGGCATCAGAAGAAGAGATTGCTGAAATCATCGGAAAAGCTAAAGCGAAGATATTGAAAGAAGGGCTGAAATAACCGCATTCTCCTACCCTTTCACACCCTTCCGCAGCGTAAATATTGACTATCCGAGAAATGAGAAAAGAAGTTTTTACCACCTCCAAACCCCACCTCTCAGAATAATATTTATCCTAAACATCCCCCATTTCACATTCATTTCCTATTTTTGCCACAGAAAACAAAAAACAATAGATTAAGAAAAATGAGAGCAGTGATACAGCGTGTCAGCCACGCTTCCGTTACAATCGGCGGAGAGATGAAATCGAGCATCGAACAAGGCTTTCTGGTGCTTATAGGCATAGGAGAAACGGACACAGAAGAGGACATACAGTGGCTCAGTAGAAAGATTGTTGGTCTTCGCGTGTTTGACGATGAGAACCACGTCATGAACAAATCCATAGCAGATATATGCGGCGAAATTCTTGTCATAAGCCAGTTCACACTGTGGGCTTCATACAAAAAAGGCAACCGCCCGTCTTACCTGCGCGCCGGCAGTCACGAAGTGACAGTACCACTCTATGAGCGATTCTGCACTGTGCTTGGAGAAACTCTCGGAAAACCGGTCAAAACCGGTGAGTTCGGTGCAGACATGCAGGTTGAACTGCTGAATGACGGGCCGGTAACCATCTGTATGGACACAAAGAACAAGGAATAAACCGACATCTGCTATCCGCCAACAAAACACCCGGAATCAATACGCATTACAACAAAACAAGGCACTACTATGACATTAAACGAGATACAAGACTCCGTTGACAAATGGATAAAGACATACGGAGTGCGCTATTTCAGCGAACTAACCAATATGACAATCCTTACAGAGGAAGTCGGAGAGCTGGCAAGAGTAATGGCACGAAAATACGGTGACCAGTCCTTCAAGACCGGAGAGAAAGACAACATGGCAGACGAAATGGCTGACATCCTGTGGGTATTATGCTGCCTCGCCAACCAGACTGGTGTGAACCTCACGGAAGCATTCGAAGCAAACCTACGCAAGAAGACAGAACGCGACAGCGAAAGACATAAAAACAATCATAAGCTTTAACTCTCCTGAGCATTCAAAAGACGAATCAGGAACACAAAAATATCAACAAATGGAACATATTCATCATCACCACGACTGCTCCTGCGACTGCGAACATGAGCATGAGAACAGCACAGAAAGCAAGTTTACTCAGGCATTCAAGAAGTACAACCTCGATGTCAATGACGAGAAAGTGAAGAACCAAGTTGCCACCCTACTCGCCCACCATCTTCAAGAGAACAACACCAAAGAGGTTAAGAAATTTCTTTTGAACAGTGTAGAGCTGACCACCTTGAAGACTACGGACAACGAAGAGAACGTACTGAAATTCATTGAGAAAGTCAATGAGTTCGACACAAAATACCCGGAATTAGGGCATGTTGCCACCGTGTGCGTATATCCAAACTTCGCCAAGATATGCCACGACAGTCTTGAAAACGAGAACATAGAAATAGCCTGTGTATCAGGTAGTTTTCCATCTTCACAGACATTCATCGAAGTGAAAGTGGCAGAAACGGCAATGGCAATCCACGATGGTGCCACAGAGATAGACATTGTTATGCCCGTGGGCAAATTTCTCTCAGAAGATTACGAAGGTGTTGCAGATGAGATTTCAGAACTGAAAGCTGTATGCGGCGAACGCAAGCTGAAAGTCATACTTGAAACAGGCTGCCTGAAGACTGCTGCAAACATCAAAAAAGCCTCCATCTTGGCAATGTATTCTGGTGCAGACTACATAAAAACTTCCACAGGAAAACTTGAACCAGCTGCTACTCCGGAGGCTGCATTTGTCATGTGTCAGGCAATCAAGGAGTATTACGAGCAGACCGGCATACAAATAGGCTTGAAGCCGGCAGGAGGAATGAAGACTGTAGAAGACGCACTCACCTACTACACCATCGTAAAAGAGGTTCTCGGCGAGAAATGGCTTAACAACACCATGTTGCGTCTTGGGACCAGCAGTCTTGCAAACAAGCTGCTTAGTGAGATTGTCGGAGAAGAAATCAAGTTCTTCTAAGGATAAATTCAGATAGAAATTGAACATAGTTTTTTTGTGGGTGTATTCAGTAGATTGAAACAGGTGTTCTCGATAGACTCCTCTTGCTATTGAATACACCCACAAAAACTTCCATAGCAAAATTATTTATATATATTTTTTAACAGAATTATTATCTGACAAAATGATAACAAAATTAGCTATTTCGATTCATATTTGCTGATTTTATTTCAAAAACACCATCTTTCTGATTTTGTCAAATGTTAAAATTCTAAGCCCTCTGGAACGCTCCAAAATGAAGCTCAACGAACTTTTATCGAAGAACGGGGATTCTATGTGCATTCTCTGGAGGCTCTGTGAAATGTGAAATAGTGTTTCTTTTTCAGACAGTTCCTTTACATTTATTTATCTCCGGTGAAGAGTCTTTTGAAAAAAAGTACTAAGTCTTCAAATTTCCAGCGCACAGTTTTTTTCTTCACAGCGCACTGCAATTTTATTTGCAGCGCAGTAGAAATTCTTTCACTGTGCGCTGAAAATTTCAAAACAGCACGCTGAAAAAATAAAAACAGTGGGAAGCGGAAAAACAGACAGCAGGGAGCGGGTGAAATATTAAAAAGTGTATAAATTTCTACTTGAAAAGTGTGTCTAAACAAAAACTTAAAAGTGAGCTGATTCTTGAGGGCATTTGAGGATAAAAATGATGAATTTGTATGTAATATATTAGTAATCAACATATTATCAGAACGCACAAAATACTCAAAAAATTGTGTCCGGCGCATTTTTTTGAGCATTTTAGAAAATTTTATATCATACTGATTATCAACCACTTATCTCAAAGATAAAATTTTCATCTTTTCATCCTCGACGAAAAACAGCTCTAAGTGTTAAATTTTCATTTTGAGCGAAAATATCATTTTGTCAAATTGGAAAAAATGAATTTTAGTATGTTTTTTCAATATTTTTAATGGTTTATCCAACAGATTTTAGTGGATGTATTCACAGACTTCTTCGTTACAAAATTCACAATTGCTCCTATTCCGCAATCACCTAAACTAAGGAGAAAAGCCAAGTTTATGATTCGGAGTCAGCATTACACACCTCTTCCTAAAAAGCCTCATGGCACTGACACCGAAGAACGTAGTTTGTTCGGAGTCAGTGCCATGAGAATATCCCAAGACGACTATCTTTATATATAAGAAAAAGAAAAGGGAAGCTATACAGAACGCGCTATGACATAATCGACAAATGCGATAAGAGACTGCTTCACCTCACTGTCAGGATAACGGTCAAGAAGTTTTTTGGCATCATCAGCATATCTGTTCATCACATTTGCAGCATATTCAATGCCTCCGCTTTCCTTTGTAAAAATCACAAGCCGCTCAATGTCTTCGGCAGAAGCCAGTCCATTCTTCACCTTTCTTGCCAAGCTGAACATATCCTCGTCGCCTTTACTTTTCAAAGCATAAATAACCGGCAATGTGAGCTTGCCTTCCTTCATATCATTTCCAGTGGGCTTGCCTATAGAATCGTCATGTTCGTAATCGAACATGTCGTCCCTTATCTGAAAACATCTGCCTATGGTTGTTCCAAACGTGCGCATATTCGCCACATCATCATCGGAAGCTCCTGAAGCCACCGCCCCGCTCTCACAGCAGGAAGCGAACAATGCCGCCGTCTTATTGTCTATTATATTCAAATATACATCTTCGGAGATTTCTGTGTTATGCACGCTGTTGAGCTGTAACAGCTCTCCATCTACAAGCTTCTGTGCAGTCACTGATACCATTTCCACAAAACGCAGATTGCCCGTAGCAGCGGCATTGAGCAGACTGTTTGTCAGGACATAATCGCCGATAAGCACTGCCACTTTGTTGCCGTAGGCTCCATTCACGGACGACTGTCCGCGCCTCCGGTCACTCTCGTCCACTACATCGTCATGAACAAGGCTTGCCGTATGGAAAAATTCAAATGCAGCAGCAGCATATATAGCAGATTCCCCCACCTCACCGAACAGTTTGGCGGAGAGAAGCGTAAGCATAGGTCGCATCATCTTGCCTTTACGCGCTCCTATCATCTTCAGCACTTCGTTCAGAAACGGGGTTTTATGCCTAAAACAAGTATCGAACACCTCTCCATAGCGTTCCATCTCCTTCTCTATAGGCTTCCTTATTTGTTGTAATGGATTCATATATCAGTTATTTCGGTACAAAATTACTAATAAAACACTGAAAACAGTATTTTTTATTAACTTTACATGCAAAATAGAAGATTTTTATGGACAAGTTATTCCTGCTTGACGCTTACGCGCTCATTTATCGTGCATACTACGCACTCATCAAGTCTCCCCGTATAAACTCCAAGGGATTGAACACCTCTGCCATCCTCGGGTTTGTAAACACGCTCGAAGAGGTGCTCAACAAAGAGAAGCCCCAATATATAGGGGTTGCGTTTGATCCTTCAGGACCTACATTCCGCCATCAGGCATTTCCGCAATACAAGGCGCAAAGGGAAGAGACTCCCGAGGCTATACGCACGGCTGTTCCTTACATAAAGAAGATTCTGGAAGCCTATCGCATCCCTATTTTAGAAGTCGAGAACTTCGAAGCTGACGATGTGATTGGCACACTTGCCACAAAAGCAGGACAGATTGAGGGGCTGGAGACTTACATGATGACTCCCGACAAGGACTATGGTCAGCTGGTCGGTGAACATGTATTCATGTACAAACCCCGACACGCAAGCAGCGAATGCGACGTGATGGGAATAAAGGAGGTGTGTGAGAAGTATGCCCTCTCCCACCCTTCGCAAATTATAGATTTCCTCGGACTCGTGGGCGACTCAGCCGACAACTTTCCCGGCTGTCCCGGCATCGGTGAGAAAACGGCTGCCAAACTTATCGGAGAATATGGTTCGATAGAAAATCTTATCGAACATACATCTGAACTGAAGGGTGCGATGAAAACCAAAGTGGAGAACGGACGTGAAAGCATGATACAGTCCAAGTTCCTTGCCACCATCCGAACCGATGTCCCTATTGAACTTGACTTGGAGAAACTGAAATATACTGAAGCCGATGAGGAGCAGAGAAGACTACTGTTTGAAGAGCTTGAGTTTCGCACATTGCTCCAACGGACAAAAGGAGAAAAATCAAAAACAGAAAAGCAGGGCAATAAAAGTTCCGAGACTTCACTTTTTAGCGGAGATTTCTTTGCAGAAAAACCGAGTGAGGGTTCAGAAGAAGTAAAAAGTTCGGTTCTAAGCGACATTAAATCGACAGAACATAAATATTATCTCGTTGATACAGAAGAAGAAATAAACAAATTGGTCGAAAAAATCTTGACAGTGAATTTTCTAAGTCTGGACACAGAGACCACTTCCACCGATGCAATGCAGGCTGAATTGGTCGGTTTGAGCTTTGCTTTGTGCGAAAACGAGGCTTTTTATGTCCCTATTCCTGCAGAAAGAACAGAAGCTTTAAAAATTCTGAAAAATTTCAAAGAAATATACGAATCGCCAAAAATTCTGAAAATAGGACAAAATATCAAATACGACCTCATGGTGCTTGCCAATTATGACATCCACCTTGCCGGTCCGATGTTCGATACCATGATTGCCCATTATATATTGCATCCGGAACTCCGTCATAACATGGATTACCTTGCAGAAATATATCTGAACTACAAAACCATCCACATTGACGAACTGATTGGGAGCAAAGGAAAGAAACAATTGTCCATGCGCGACCTATCCCCTACCGCGGTCTATGAATATGCGGCAGAGGATGCGGACATCACGCTCCGGCTAAAATCGAAACTTGAAAAAGAACTTCACGAAGAAAATCTGTACAACCTGTTTGCCGACATAGAAATGCCGCTTGTACCCGTGCTTGCCCGCATGGAGCGCAATGGAGTGTGCCTCGACACTGATTCACTGACCGAAACTTCGCAACACTTCACACAACGTATGCAGCAAATAGAACAGGAGATATACGAGCTTGCCGGTTGCGATTTCAACATTTCCTCTCCAAAACAAGTGGGCGAAGTGTTGTTCGACCGTCTGAAGATAACAGACAAAGCCAAGAAAACCAAGACCGGACAGTATGTCACATCGGAAGAAGTATTGCAAAGCCTGCGCACCAAGCATCCGGTAGTAGAGAAGATTCTCGACTATCGCGGCTACAAGAAACTTCTGTCAACCTATATAGATGCTCTCCCGCTACTTATCAATCCACGCACCGGGCATATACATACATCATATAATCAGGCTGTTACCACCACCGGACGTCTGTCTTCGTCCAACCCGAATCTGCAAAATATTCCTATCCGGGACGAGAACGGAAAGGAAGTGCGCAAAGCGTTTATTCCGGATAAGGGGTGTGAATTTTTCTCAGCCGACTATTCACAGATAGAACTGCGCATCATGGCACATCTGAGCGGTGATGAGAATATGGTTGAAGCCTTTCGCGAAGGTCACGACATACACGCTGCCACTGCCGCCAAAATATATAAACAGCCCATCTCCGAGATTACTTCAGACCAGCGGCGCAAAGCCAAGACTGCCAACTTCGGCATTATCTACGGCATTACCACATTCGGTCTTGCAGAGCGGATGCAGGTATCCAGAGGTGAAGCAAAAGAACTGATAGACGAATATTTTGCGACTTATCCGAAAGTGAAAGAATACATGGATAAATCCATCAACATGGCACGTGAACACGGTTATACGGAAACTCTTTTCGGTCGCCGCTGTTACCTCCCCGACATCAACAGCCGTAATGCCACTGTGCGCGGATATGCAGAACGCAATGCCATCAACGCTCCGATACAAGGTACTGCCGCCGACATCATAAAGATTGCGATGGTCAACATAGACCGCCATATACGCGAACACCATCTTCGTTCAAAAATGATTCTTCAAGTACATGACGAACTAAACTTCAGCGTCGTTCCTGAAGAAAAAGAAGTGTTGCAACGCATTGTCGTTGAAGACATGGAATCGGCATTCAGCATGTCTGTCCCTCTCCTTGCCGACTGCGGATGGGGACACAACTGGCTTGAAGCTCATTAAGATTTTCAGAAAAACGGACAAACCGGCAGTAAACCGGCAGGACATGTAACAAGAAGAATCTCAGTACATTCCTTATCATAAAATACAAACATACAAGTCCGGTTTACCCACCGGTTCGTCCGTTTTTCCGTGTATTTTTCATTAGCTCACTCTCACAGGGCTATACCGGATACCATCGGCATCCCTCCCCTGCTCTATTCTGCCTTCACGCATGAGCAAGCTCAATGCAAGACACAGTTCTGTACAGCCCAAACAAGTCAGTTTCTCTAATTCTTCGAAAGAATACCTGCACATATACACCATCGCATCATATACTTTGCGACTGTTCTTTCTGACTATTTCCATATCAAGCATCATCGTTCACAAATTTTTTATAAATTATCAGTATCTAATATTGTAAAACATATTTCATTACTGTTTAATGCAAATATAGCCGACTTTGTTCAATGGCAGATGATTCTTTTTTATCATAATCTGTCCTTTTTCCTCCATAATAAATAAAGAATCAAAAAAGTCTGCCATACATTTAACTTTTTTATAACTATTAAATGAAAAGTGCTCCATTCTCCGCAAATTTGATTAACTTTGGAGCGATAATACATTTAACCCCAATTAACCTGTTTTTTTAACAAGATGAAAAAACTGATAACACTATCCCTACTTGCCACCATTACGGCAACAGCCGCTATTGCCCAGAAGGACAATTCAGGCTACCCTATCACACAAGTTCCGTTCACAAGCGTAAAGGTACAACCGGAAACATTCTGGGGACAGCGTCTCAAAGCAAGCCGCGAGGTAACTATTCCTCTCGCTTTCAGCAAATGCGAAGAGACAGGACGCTACACCAACTTCTCCAATGCGGCGGAGCATATAAAAGACCCGAGCAAAGTGTTCAAGGTAAACGGTGTCGGCTATTCGTTTGACGATACTGACCCTTATAAAACTATCGAAGGTGCAAGCTACTTGCTGCAAACCTATCCCGACAAGAAACTCGAAGCATACGTTGATAGCGTGATTGCCGTCATCAAGAGCGGTCAGGAGTCTGACGGCTATCTATATACAGCACGTACACAAAATCCGGACAATCCTCACCACTGGGCTGGTCCTACACGCTGGTCTAAAGTTGAAGACTTATCACACGAGTTCTATAATCTCGGACATTTATGCGAAGCTGCTGTTGCCCACTATCAGGCTACAGGCAAGACAAGTCTGCTCAATATAGCCAAAGCCTATGCAGATTGTGTATGCCGCGAAGTCGGCGACAAACCCGGACAGGTATGTGTAGTGCCGGGACATCAGATAGCTGAAATGGGACTTGCCAAACTCTATCTGGCAACCGGCGACAAGAAATATCTCGATCAGGCAAAATTCTTCCTTGACAAGCGCGGATATACTACAATCAAAACAGAATACAGCCAGAGCCATCTCCCTGTCCTGCAACAGAAAGAGGCTGTCGGTCATGCAGTAAGAGCCGGATATATGTATGCCGGAATGGCTGATGTGGCTGCCCTCACCGGCGACAAGGGATATATAGATGCAATAGACGACATCTGGGACAACATTATCACAAAGAAGTATTACATCACCGGCGGTGTCGGTGCTACGGCAAGCGGAGAGGCTTTTGGCGCCAACTACGAGCTGCCAAACATGTCTGCCTACTGCGAAACTTGTGCTGCCATTGCACAAGTCTATTTGAACTACCGCCTGTTCCTCCTACATGGAGAGTCAAAATACTATGATGCCCTTGAACGCACTCTCTACAACGGTGTAATCTCCGGTATCAGTATTGACGGAGGAAAGTTCTTCTACCCTAACCCACTCCAGTCTATGGGTCAGCACCAGCGTCAGCCGTGGTTCGGTTGCGCCTGCTGTCCGAGCAACGCTGCGCGCTTCATTCCTTCCGTTCCTCAGTATGTATATGCAGTCAAAGACAACAATCTGTATGTAAACCTCTTCATGGGAAATACCGCTAAAGTTAAGGTTGGAGGAAAATCTGTTGAGATTCAGCAGAATACAAATTATCCATGGGATGGTGATATCACTATGACCATGCAGAAGGCATCCGGCAAATTCGCTCTTAACATCCGTATTCCGGGATGGGTAAGAGGCGAAGTAGTTCCAAGTGACCTCTATACTTATACCGACGGAAAGCGTCTCGGATATACAGTGAAAGTAAATAATCAAGACGTCACTTCCGAACTTAAAGACGGCTATTTCGTAATTGACCGCAAATGGAAAAAAGGCGATAAGATTGCCGTTCATTTCGACATGGAACCACGTACTGTAAAAGCAAACGGAAAAGTGGCAGCAGACAAGGGTAGGGTTGCCATTGAAAGAGGCCCTCTCGTATATTGTGCAGAATGGCCTGACAACACATGCGATGTGCTCAACGTATTGCTCAACCAAGAACCTAAGTTCACACAAGGCAACAAAACAGTTGAGGGCACAAGTGTCATGACACTTACCACTGATGCACAGACTCTTAACTTTGACACTAACGGACGTTTACAGACTAAAGACGAGCGTCTTGTTCTCATACCTTATTACGCATGGGCACACCGTGGCAACGGCAATATGGCAGTATGGCTTCCTATCGACCTCAATGCTACAAACCCGGCTCTTCCGCCATCTGTTGCTTCCGAAAGCAAAGTGGAGTGTTCCAAGAAGCATGCTCCTGCGCTGTCTGCTATCAACGACCGTCTGATTCCAGCCGACAAGGACGACCGTTCTGTCCCTTACACTCACTGGTGGCCTGAGAAGAACACAACAGAATGGCTCTCATACACATTCAAGACAGCCACTACCGTACAGAGTTCTACCGTATATTGGTTCGATGACAGCCCTTGGGGCGGATGCCGCGTTCCGGCTTCATGGAAGCTCTATTACAAGAACGACAAGGGAGAGTGGGAAGAAGTAAAGAACCCAAGCCGCTATCCATGCGAAAAAGGTGTAGCTTGCACCGTAGATTTCGACCCGGTAAAGACTACAGCCATGAAGCTTGAAGTTGTTCAGCCAAAAGAACACTCATGCGGAGTATTCGAATGGAGCTTGAAATAAAAGTCACAAAGGTTTCAATCCGTTGATTACCAAACACAAAGAAGGGTAGGAGAGGGGAGAAGTACAATTCCTTCCATTCTACAAACTACACATTGAAACCTAAAAAATATCATCATAAAAAAGCTGCTTGAAAAGTCTGTAACCGACTTATTCAAGCAGCCTTTTTTATGTAGGTGAATATGCTCAGAAATAGAGATATTCAATAGATCGGACAATAAGCCCTTTCTTTAACAGTTTAATCGTAGAGCATGAACATGCGTTCCATCATCTGCCATTTCTCATCGCTACGTGCCTCGGGACAACACCCTTGAAGCCTGGCAACCAAAGCTTCCCATTCTGCTTGTCGTGGCATAGAAGAAAGACGTGCCATTGCTTTTTCCCAGTCGAAATCAAGCGGTGTATCTACTATCATCACCAAAGTGGTATTAAAAATGTATATCTCCATCTCCAGTATGCCGACAGACCTTATTTCTTCGCGAATTTCGCGCCAATGATACTCTCGCGAGTGCCACCGGCGATATTCTGCTATCATTTGAGGGTCGTCTCTCAGTTCCAGCGTCTGAACAAAACGGCGCGTATTGCCTCTGTCTTCCTGTATATATCCATTCATAAGACTACTTATTGAAGTCTAAATATTGAAGTTTAATTGTTGAGAACCAATTATTAAAATCTAATCGTTGAAAATCAATTGCCAAAATCCACCAATATGCGGAACACCTTGCCGGGATTCCGACTCCACCAATTCATTGTGTCGAGTGCCTCCTCGGGTTTAATGACTTTGGTGATGAGTTTGTCTGTGGGACAGGTTCCCCGTTCCATATAGCGGATTACAGCACGGAAATCGGCAGGAGTAGCATTACGCGAGCCGCGAATGTCCAGTTCTTTCTGCACAAAGAGTTTTGTCGGGAGCGAAACTTCCGATTTTGCATATCCGATACATGCCACACGTCCTGTAAAAGCCACTTCGTTGATTGCCATTTGATACGTAGGAACACTGCCTACAGCTTCGATAATGACATCCGGACCAAACCCGCATGTTATCTCCCCAAGACGCTGATGCACATCAGCCGTAAGCGTGTTTACCGCGTATGAGGCTCCCATCTGTACGGCAAGAGCGAGCTTCTCATCATCAATGTCCGCTGCAATAACCGTAGCACCTCGCTGTGCCGCCCTGACTATCGCTCCCATGCCAACCATGCCACAACCTATCACCATTACAGTGTCTATATCTGTAACCTGAACGCGGTCAACGGCATGAAATCCTACACTCATGGGTTCTACAAGAGCACACTCCTTTGCTGTCAGTTTGTCTGCCGGAATCACCTTTTCCCACGGCAGAACCACATACTCACTCATGACTCCGTTGCGCTGAACACCCAGCGTCTCATTATGCTGACAGGCATTTGCCCTTCCGTTTCGGCACGATGTACATTTGCCGCAGTTGGTGTATGGATTGCACGTCACCACCATGCCCGGACGCAAAGTGTCCGGCACATCGTGCCCCACAGCCTCTATCACAGCTCCCACCTCATGTCCCGGAATGACAGGATTGAGAGCCATAGTGTTTCTTCCCATGAAAGTATTGATGTCCGAGCCGCAGAAGCCTACATAGCAGAGTTTAAGCAGCACCTCGCCCGATGCAGGAGCAGAAGGGGCGGGGATGTCGATGATGTTGAGAGTTTGTGAATGTGTAAGCTGAATAGCTTTCATAATTGTAATACTTTTCTGTTAATAATATAATAGTTCCTTATTGAGAGTTTTTTGCTAAAAGATGACGATACCTATACGCGTAGTATGCGCAGACCACAAAGCATATCATAGGAATGATGTACGCTATCTGATAAACAGCCTCATTCTTGTGCATGATGAACGCAGCAAGCTGCGGAACACAAGCATTGCCCACGATAGCCATGACCAAGAAGGCAGAACCGGACTTCGTTTGTGAACCGAGTCCAGTAATCGCCATAGAAAATTGGGTAGGGTACATGATGGACATAAAGAAAGATATTGCCAACATGGCATACATGCCTACCATACCCCCAAAGAAAGACACCACAGCACAGAGCACCACATTGGCTATGGCATAAGTCAGAAGCATCCGGTCGGGCGAGAAGCGCACCATAAGCATCGTGCCTATCCAGCGTCCGACAAGGAATGCCAGCATATAGAGTCCGAAGAAAGTAGTGGCAGTCCCTTCGTCAATACCCACGTATGTGCAGCAATAGACCAAAAACAAGCTGTTGATGGCTGTTTGTCCGCCGTTGTAGAAGAACTGTGCTATCACACCCCACAACAGATGCGGATGGCGCAACGTGGTGAAGTCGATAAGCTTGCGACTGCCATTTTCCGGTTCATTGTCTTCTACTCTTGGCAACTTCTGGATGAACAGCACGATTGCCACCACGATAAGTATCCCCGCAAGAACAAGATATGGCATTTTCATGGCATCCGTCTCGGCATTGATATACCCTTCCCATCCCCCCGGATAGTCTCCGGGTATGGTGTCGCGTGTGTAGTGCTGTCCGCTGAGCACCAGTTTACTGAGAAACATCGCCGAAACAAATGCTCCCAGTCCATTGAACGACTGAGCAAGGTTCAGACGTCGCGTAGCCGTGGCAGGATTGCCCAAGACCGCCACGTATGGATTAGCGGCAGTCTCTAAAAAACACATACCTGTAGCTATGATGAAAAATATGCTAAGATAAACTCCGTAGCTCTTTATCATGGCTGCAGGCAAAAAAAGCAGACCGCCTGCGGCTGCAAGGAGCAGACCGACGACAATGCCTGACCGATAACTGTAGCGTTTCATGAACATGGCTATCGGTATAGGACACACGAAATAGGCAAGCCAGTAGGCACTTTCTGTAAACGATGCCTCAAATGTGTTCAACTCACATGTCTTCATCAGTTGCCTGATCATTGTGGGCAGCAGATTGCTGCTTATCGCCCAAAGAAAGAATAGGCAAAAGATGAGTGCGAGCGCAATGGTATTCTTTTTCATTGATTAATAGATTTTTGTTTAAGACAGATTGTATAAAATGTTCTCGACAGACTCTTCATGTTTAAGTAGATGTATCTGTAGGTGTATTTGACAGACTCCTCATGTTTAAGTAAGTGTATTTGTGGATGTATTCAACAGACTCCTCCGTCGCTACGCGCCACCTCCCCTAACACTTAGGGGAGGAGCCTATATACCTATCCCTGAAAAGACTATGATGCGGGTGTATAGCACTGACAACCAACATGGTAACTTGGCTCCTCCCCTAAGTGTTAGGGGAGGTGGCGCGATAGCGGCGGAGGAGTCTGTCAAATACACCTATAAATACATTTACTTAACACATGAAAAACTCAATCATTCCGACATATTCTTAATATACGGCAATACAGGTAGAGCACTGAATCCATAGAACCGTTCAGCGTTCTGCCCAAGGAACTTACGTTTTTCCCCCGCTGTCAGCTCATGAGACTTGAGTACAAAGTCGTATGACATCTTGTAAGTGATAGCCGTAATAGTACGTGGATAATCACTGCCCCACATCAGACAATCCATGCCCACAAGGTCGGCAGCACGGCGAATACTCTTAATAGCAGTGGGGAAAGGATAGAACTCGCTATTGAAAAGCCATGTGATACCTCCCGATTCTATCCTCACATTCTCACTTTCTCGTGCCAACATCACCTGACTCTCAAACAAAGGGGTAGTGACCATCCCGAAATGCCCGACAGCCACTTTCAGCCCGGGACATTCCTGAATCACTTCACGCATCTCGCCTATCTGGTGTTCATCGTCAGCCAGACAAACAGATAGTATCATGCCTCTCTTTTCCATATATCGGAACATGTCCATCAGCGTGTGGAGCGATACTTTCAGCCGATGTCCCGGCAAAGCTATTCCCCGCAGCCCCATAGAGTCTATGGCCATGGCATCCTGCTCTGCATGAGGCACAGAGCATTCGGCAGTGAAACGCGGAGCACCCATACAAAAGAAACGGTCGGGATAGCGTCGCTGCACCTGAAGAAGATAGTCATTCTGATTTCCGTCGATGATTTCCTGCACCACCACAGCCCCGCCCACTTGGGCATAGTCCATGTTCGACAGGAATATCTCGGCTGTATTCTCTCCTTCGGTCATGAACGGCGGCAGCATCTGCACCTCCTCATCCATGAAGATGCTTCTGCCGTTCCTGAGCGAAAGAATACGCTTACCATCCACCCATGTGTCCTGTTTCAGCCACAGGTGTGAGTGTGCATCAATAATTGTCATAGCAATGCCCTTATTATATGAGCTATGAGTTCGCCCAGCTGACTCTCTGCTGCTCACCGATTACTTCCTTCACTTTCTCTATCAACTGCCAGTCAGGCTCTTCATTTGCCCACTCAATGTTTCGCTTCACATTCACAGGATTGGCAGACGAGAACAGTGTGCCGGCAATGCGTGGATTGCTCACCGAATACTGTATAGCCAGCTTCTCTATCGGATAGTTATGCTCCTTGCACAGCTTGGCAGCCTCAGCACAAGCCTCCACCAACGGCCTCGGAGCAGGATGCCAGCTCGGCACACCCCGCTCGGAAAGCAGTCCCATGCTGAGCGGAGAAGCATTGATTACACCGATATGCTTACTCTCAAAATAGTCGAGAAAGTCAACTAACTTGTCATCATTCAGGCAGAAGTGGCAGAAGTTGAGCACGCTTTCCACCGTGCCTTCTTCGCAGTGGTCTATGACCCACTTCAGGTTCTCTATCTGAAGGTCGGTTATGCCGACATGCCCCACCATGCCTTTCTTCTTCAGTTCGACAAGTGCGGGCAGCGTCTCATCCACCACCTTCTGCAGCCCGCCGGGAAGCGAAGCCTGAAACTCAATGTCATGCACATTGATAAGGTCAATGTAGTCTATGCCGAGACGTTCCATACTCTCCGCCACACTTTCCGTAGCCCTCTTGCCGGAATAGTCCCATGTGTTCACTCCGTCTTTCCCATAGCGTCCCACCTTGGTACTCAAAAAATATTTGTCGCGAGGAATGCGTTTCAATGCCTTGCCTAACACGGTCTCAGCCTTGTAGTGCCCATAGTATGGGCTGACATCTATGAAGTTGATTCCTCCTTCTATAGCTGCTTCTACAGCCTCAATACTTTCGTTCTCTTTTGTCTCTCGGAATACGCTGCCCAGCGATGATGCGCCGAAACAGATGTGGGAAATCTTCATTCCCGTGTTGCCCAATTCTGTGTATCTCATATCAATTAGGTTGTGATTATTATTTTTTTCAAAGGTAGGGCATTTTGAGAGTTAAATAATAGCACTATTTAGGGGATAAAATAGGACAATATTGACAAGTAGCAGTTTCGGAAGTAGAATGTTTGCTATAAAGCATGGCTATTTACGGCAAACACAGGGTATCTAAGAGGGCATATTCACGGACTCCTCATATAAAAAGGTGTATTGTCTTCTACAAATATACCTACCTAAACATGAAGAGTCTGTCGAATACACCCACTTAAATACCCACATAACACTCCCATAACAAAATTTTTTATATGCATTTTTTAACAAAAATATTTTCTGACAAAATGATAGCATATTTCGGCAAACAAAGTCTTATTTACTTATTTTTAATTAAAATACTTTCTTTTTGATTTTACCAAATGTTAAAATCCCAAGCCCTCTGGAACGCTCCAAAATGAAGCCCATCGAACTTTTCTCAAAGAATGGGGCTTTTATGCGCATTTCGTGAAGCCTCATAAAATTGTGAAATAGTGTTTCATTTTTGGACGGTTCTTTTACATTTGTTTATTTTCAGCGAAGAGTCTTTGAAAAAAAATTACTAAGTTTTCAAATCTCCAGCGCACTGTCGTCATATTTTCAGCGCACTGCAATTTTCTTCACAGCGCACTGGAAATTCTCTCACTGTGCGCTGA
>X363_Desmarests_Spiny_Pocket_Mouse__coassemble_367_pt1 | contig 30520 bp, 15 predicted proteins | sample X363_Desmarests_Spiny_Pocket_Mouse__metabat2_low_PE_006 | metagenome-assembled genome bin X363_Desmarests_Spiny_Pocket_Mouse
GTTATACACATTGCAAAACGGTTCGTTACAACGTTTCCAAGACTATCACCTTAACGACTCGTGGACACCCGAAAATCCGGACGCAGCCTATCCGAGAGTCAAGTTCGCCACATCGGGCGACAACAACCGGTTAGAAAGTACATTCTGGCTTAAGAAATGTAACTTTTTGCGTCTCAGGTCCGTGAGCATCGGTTACAGGGTTCCTTCCAAGCTGTTGAAGAAAAGCGGAATCAGCAGCCTCGACATTTCATTGCAGGGAAGCAATCTCCACACGTGGTCTTCGCTCGACGGCATGGACCCGGAGGTGCTGAGGGGATACCCTATTACCCGCGGATACGGTGTTTCTGTTTCTTTCGGTTTATAACTTCTAAATTGGTACAGACATGAGAATAGTATTTAGAATATTGCTTGCGTTGCTCCTTTGCTTTGAATTGTCGGGCTGTGACGACATGTTTCGCGACGCACCTATAGACAAATTAGGAGAAGACATGATATGGGAAGATGAGAGGCTTCTCGATGAATACACGGCAAGGTGGTACAGAAATATGGACAACGGTTTCTATGTCCTTGTCTCCACCTACATCAAGAATCTTGGTGAAGAGTATGAACCTTGGTTCGGCGACCAGTTGACCGTAGGCCGTAGCGACTGGTATCAGGCGGGATACGGCGATTTGCTGAAAGGTTCTCAGGTCATCTATAACAACAGGGGAAAACTCTATTGGCAAAACTACTACACCCAGATACGTTCTATCAACAGATTATTGGAACATTCGAACCAGTTACCGGTTTCTATCAAACAGAGACTGACAGGCGAGGCGCATTTTTTCAGAGCTTACTATTATTACAAACTCCTGAGGCAGTATGGAGGTGCACTTCTTATTGACCACACATACGATCCATTGGTTTCGAAAGAGAAATTCCCAAGAGCCACATATAGTGAGATGGTTAAATTTATTACCGACGAAGCAGAAAAGGCGGCGGAACTTCTTGAAGTGTCTTACGATCCGTCGATGGTCGGCAGAGCTACCAAAGGAGCGGCATTGATGCTAAAAGCCAAGACCTATTTTTGGGCTGCCGGAAGTCATTTTCAGAATGTCGAACTGCCTTATTTAGGTTTCACCACCGATTGTTCCGAAGAAATGCTTGACAAGGCGGCAGCAGAATATGACAGAGTCATCGCTTTGGGCATTTATCGGCTGATTGAAATTCCGGGAACAGACCTGCAATCTGTGGTAAACGGCTATAGGGAAATTTTCTTGACAAAAAATTCTCAGGAGTCTATATGGGAGGTGCAGCACAACGATGACGGCGATTTCCTGTATGGATTCGGTCATAAGCTTGACCGTGATGCCGCCCCGCCATCACAGACCGGAGTCAACTGCGCTTATAATCCTACACAAAACCATGTTGACGAATACCGTATGGCTAACGGTAAACGCATCAACGAGAGAGAGTCGGGATATGACCCTAAATCTCCTTACGAAGGACGTGACTACAGGTTCTATGCCAATATCCTTTATGACGGGGCTGTCTGGAGGGGTACAGAGATAGAAATACACTACAACAGGATAGGCGGCAAGAATGTTCCCGGAAAGGACCTCACTCCATACGGAACATCCACTACGGCCTCAATCACGAGAACGGGCTATTATATGGCAAAGTTCCTGCGTGAGAGCCAGCAGATAGACGACAACGACACATACGCAAGCTCTCAGAACTGTATATTGTGGCGTTATGCGGAGCTGTTGCTCGACTATGCAGAAATAGATTTCAAGAAAGGAAGGACAGACGACGCTCTCGAAAAAGTCAATATGATACGTCGGCGTGTCCACATGCCCGAACTTGCGTCCGTTACATGGGACGACATAATGAACGAGCGTCGTGTGGAACTTGCTTTCGAGAAGACGACTTATTGGGATATCCTAAGATACGGAACAGCGGAGAAGGTGATGAGCGGAAGTACCAACCCTCTGTATGGCTGCCGTGTGGTGATTGATGAAAACGGCAAAAAGACTATTGTCACCAACCGCGTTGTCAACGGCAACAATGACCAAATTCGTTATTTCAGCAAGAATCAGTATTTTCTCCCTATAGCATGGGACGATGTGCGTTATCATGGAGTTCCACAGAATCCGGGTTGGAACGAAATGTAATTGCGGGTCTTCGTGAGGATGTGGAATAAATGCTTTGCCGGTTTTGATACATCCTCATGGAAGGACCAACAATAAAATAAAACGAGATAATATATACGTTATTTATAAACTATTTAATCAATGTTTTTATGAAAAAATTTTTACTTACTGGTCTCGTGCTTGCAGCATCACTTTCGATGAATGCACAGGAAACATCGGAGACCTACAATTTCTTTGATCCTGCCGACTGCGATGAAAACGGATGGCTTTGGTTCGATTCGGCTGAAAAGATTGCCAAATACGTTGGCGAAGGTCTGAAAATTCAACTTATCGATGCCCCATTCGAGATTGACGACCCAGATTTCCCGGGCGAGAAGATTTTCCCGCCATCATACGCAGACGCAGCTGTCAAGGGATATAACACCAAGGGCGAAGAAGGCGGCGAAGGTGCCAAGACCGGTGCTCTCGTGCTTGCACAGGCGGAAGGTCGTGGACTCTTCGATTCATACGGCGGCGGTTTCCTTGTTCACATGCCCGACTGTGCGTCCTTCGATGTAGTTCTTTCATCTTCCGAAGGCAACATCTATACAGAGCTTTACGGAGAAAGAAGTTATGTTGACGCTAAGGACTGCGGATACATTTGGAACGAGTCGGATCCAAATGAATGGTTCCCAGAAGACGGTCCGTTGACTACTGAGCACTATATTGAATACCTCAATGTTCAGAGCCACGCATACGACTTGACATTTGGAGAAGGAGATGTGCGCGACTATCGCACATTCCAAGGCAACAAGGGCGAGAACCGTACCGCAGTGTTCTACAACCGAGTAACAGCTCCCCTCTATGTCCATGGCATACGCATAAAGACATATACCGACGTGAGCAATGCTGCCGGTGATGTGGCAGGTGTGACAGACATCGCTGCCGACAAGGTTGCTATAAACATCACAGGAAAGGTAATTAGCGTAGATACACCTTCAGAAATCAGCGTTTACAATGTCGCTGGAGCTAAGGTGGCATCAGCCTACGGCACTTCGATGGACTGCAGCGGTCTCGCAAAAGGTGTTTATGTGGTTAATGCCGGTAAGCACACTCTCAAAGCAGCATTCTAACATTCTCAGATGCAATTGCAAGCATTACACTGAGATGCTGTCAGTTAGTCCTTGCAGTATAGGAACAAGCATGAATAATGCAGGCTAAGAGCAATGTTCTGACGAACGATAATCCCCGACAGTTCTGAAACGAATTGCCGGGGATTAACATAGTAAATTCAAACAATAGGTGTCTGATTTTATTCGTTCACTTCTTCGAGCGTATAGGCACTGCTTCCGTCAAAACAGTGGGTACAAACCTGACATTTAGGCAAACCAATGGACTCAATAAGCGTTTCGAGTTTGCTGAACTTCAAGGACGAGAGATTCAGACGTTCCGCAATTGTATTCACCATACGCTGATACTCAGGTGAGTCCGTAGTGGCATACTTGTCAAGATTCTTGTTGGCATCTCCTTCAAACTCTTGTATCAGTCTCCTTGTAATCAACTCCATATCACTCTTCGAAGAAGTGAAGTTAATGAAAGGGCAGCCATAGATGAGCGGCGGACATGCAATACGCATGTGTACTTCTTTCGCTCCGTCCTCAAAGAGCACTTTCGTATTGTCACGCAACTGAGTGCCTCTGACAATGGAATCGTCACAGAAAAGTACACGCTTGCCCTTCAGCACATCCTTGTTCGATATGAGTTTCATCTTAGCCACCAGACTACGCATTTCCTGATTGCTTGGCATGAACGATCGAGGCCATGTCGGTGTATATTTTGAAATGGCACGCTGATAAGGCACACCATGTCCGGCAGCATATCCGAGAGCCATTCCTATTCCGGAGTCAGGAATGCCACAAGCACAATCTACATCCGTGTCATCCGATTCTCCCATTTTCTTTCCACAGGCAAAGCGAACATCCTCCACATTTTTTCCTTCATAGCAGGATGTCGGGAAACCGTAATATACCCACAGGAACGAACATATCTGCATACGCTTGTTAGGCTTGCGGAGCTGCTCCATGTGGTCAGGATAAATACGTACAATCTCACCCGGACCGAGGAAATAGGTGGTTTTGAAGTCCAGATTGGCAAAAGCTGTTGACTCACTTGTCACGGCGTATGCATCTTCCTTCTTGCCGACAACGATAGGAGTACGTCCCCAAGAGTCGCGGGCGGCAATGATACCGTCCTCCGTCAGCAAAAGCATCGTGCAAGAACCTTTCACTTCACGAAAAACATTTTCTATACCTTCTACAAATGTTTTTCCTTTGATGATAAGCAAGCCGACCAGCTCTGTCGGGTTTATCTTGCCAGAACTAAATTCTGAAAGATGCATATTCTCACTAAGCAGTTTTGCAGCCAAAGACTCCATGTTGTTAATCTTTGCCACTGTAACCAATGCAAAACGACCTAAATGAGAATTCATCAACAAAGGCTGTGCATCTGTATCACTTATCACGCCGATACCGGCATTTCCCTTGAACTTGTCAAGCTCGTCCTCAAAACGAGTACGGAAATAGGTACTTTCAAGATTGTGAATGGAGCGAAAAAAACCATGCTCTTCACTGTACGTCGCCATACCGCCACGACGTGTGCCAAGATGTGAGTTGTAATCTGTTCCATAGAACAAATCAGCCACGCACTTCTTCTTTGAAACTGTTCCGAAAAAACCTCCCATAAAAAAATTAATCCATTGATGGCGCAAAGGTACAACAATTTGTAAAAACACATATAAAAAAGTAAATATTATATTGAATAAAATATGTTATGCGAGTGAGAGCACAGAGGTAAGTATATGTATTTTATTGATTTAAATAAATTGTGTCATAAATTCAAGTGGATGTACTCACTAACAACTCTTTTGTTTTAGTGAATGTTCTCGATAGACTACTACTTTATTTGTATGAGGAGGCTGTCGAAGACACCCGCTAAAAATAACAAAAAACGACTTTTTCAAAATATCAAAATGATATTTTCGCCCAAAATGAAAATTTAACACTTGAATCGAATTTTTGCCGAGGACAAAGAGTCGAAAATTTTGACTCAAAGATAATATACTGACAATCAACAATATACAAATTTATTGAAACATTCAAAAAAAACGTGCTGGACGCAATTTCTTGAAGAATTCAGGTATTTCAGTAATCTATTGATTATTAACATATTATACCTTATTCTGCTGTTCTTGTCCTAAAACACCATTCAGAATCCACACACTTTTCAGTTATTTTCAGACACTCTTTCAAAGCCATGAATTATACACTTCTTAACATTTCAGCCGAAGCAAACAGCTTTTTTCTCCGCTTCCCACTGTTTTTATTTTTTCAGCGCGCTGTCGTCAAATTTTCAGCGCACAGTGAAAGATTTCCCACTGCGCTGCAAATAAAATTGCAGTGCGCTGCGAAGAAAAAAACAGCGCGCTGAAAATTTGAAAACTTAGTAGTGTTTTTTCAAAAACTCTTCGCCGAAAATAAATAAATGTGAAAGAACCGCCCCGGAACGAAACACTATTTCACAATTCGCAGAGTCTTCACAAAACGTGCGTAGAATCCCCGTTCTTCGAGAAAAGTTCGGCACACTTCATTTTGACGCGTGCCAGAGGACTTAGAATTTTAACATTTAGCAAAATCAGAAAGACATTAAAACCGGTGTTTTTTTAGCATTATACACCAAAATCACTAAAGAAAGCTATCATTTTAACAAAATCGGGAACACCTCAAAAAATCCATTTAAAAAATTTTGCTATGAGGCTTTTTCATAGACTATGTAAAAAGAGCAAACGAGGAAACCGCAGCGTACCTTCCTAATATACATTCCGACAGAATTTCTTCAGTCATCCGCCTTGCCATACATGTTCACAGCCAACCCATGCCTACAACTATAAGAAGCTGTTTTAAAAACAGCTTCTCAAAGCCACAAAACGATATTAAGAAAGTAATTACACCTATCAAAATCCTTAATACTTAATATATAGTAAAATAAAGTATTAATTTGTAAAACAAATAAGAAAAAATTTCGCTTCAATGACAAAAAATGTAAATTTGCAGCAATTAACACTGTAATTATAGCTTATGAAATTCACGAATATAGTATTCGTCTGCCTGTTTTTATTGGGATTGGCAGGTGCCTGCGTCAGAAATGAGCACAGAGGGGAAGCGGATTCTAAATTTGTGGATTCGTTGTTAGACGACAACATAAACATATTATATTCTAACCCTCAAAGGGCTGACTCCATTTTCGAAGCAAGCCAACAGTTGGTTTCAGACAGCGAAGCATGGTACAAACTGGAGCTTTACCGTGGTATTGCGCATAGCTTCTCCGGTGACACCATGACAATGCACCGTATGCAGAACAATGTAAAAGAATGGTTTACCAAGCAAAAGGAAGCAACCGGACTTGAGGGAGTGTATTGGAATCACAAAGGAGTATATAACATCACCGCCGGCAAATATGATACGGCAAAAGAATTTTACGAAAATGCGTACAAAGCCTTGATTCAAAGTCATGACACCAAGGCTTTGATTTCGACATGTATTAATCTTGCAGACGTATGTTTTCTGACCGGACATATTCCGGAAGCAGCCGATTACTACCGACGCGCCCTTTCCATCATAGACTCTACCGACAGCCAAAAAGACCTTGTGGCTGTCCATACAGGTTTGGGACGTATCTATACAGAACTGGAAAACTTTACAGAGGCACATTACTTCTTCGACTCTGTAAAGGACAAGCTGACAGGTATATCCAATCATGAACTTTTCATCTACCATCTGTCTGCCGGCAACTGTTTTTTCTTTGAAAAGCGTTATCCGGAAGCACTTGAAAAGTTCAAGCAAGCCTACTCCGCATCAGATTTATTAAACAATGAGCTGTACCGGATGCAGTGTGAAGTAAATATCGGCGAAACACTCCTTCTCATGCACAAGCTGGAGGAAGCGCACAAGTACATCGACCGTGCAATGCAATACATGGTAGCTTACCCTGACTGCGACCCTTCAGTCAAGTTCTATCTGAAAAGCCTTGCAGCCGGACTTGCACTGGACGAAGGACGCATTGACGATGCCGCCCAACTGTTAAAGGAAGTAGAAAGCATTACTGAGATACAGATTCCGAGATACAAAATGCTGCATTATAAGAGACTGCAACATTATGCCGCCATCAGAGGAAATTGGCAGGATGCATATAGATATATGTCCAAAGCCGACGAATACGAAGACTCTTTGCGCAGCAATATAACGGAGAACAACGTAAATGAGATGCGTTTCCGCTACTTACAGGACACCACTCTGCTACACCAACAGATTTTAATAGCAGAATATGGGGAGGAATCGCTCAAACAGCGAAATTTGATTGTCATGATTCTATCTTTGGCAATCATAGCAGGTTTGATTTCAATCGTCATCATCATGGTGTTGCGCCATCGTGCCCATAAACATATAGCCAAGCAGCTTGTCGAGATAGCCAAACTAAGAATGGACGTAATCAGAAACAGGGTTTCTCCTCATTATGTATTGAATGTTCTGAGTGCAGCACTGCCCAAATTCCGTATCTATCCCGAGCTGACACAGCCTATAGACTTACTCATAGACGTGCTCAGAAACAACCTGTTGGCATCGGGAAAGATGGCACAAGAACTGTCTGATGAGATAGAGCTTGTACAGAACTATATCAAGCTGCGCCACTATGTAGCCGGTGAATACCCGACGGTGACGTGGAAGAGCGACGGCAATGTTCCAATGGACATCTATGTACCGACCATGTGCATACAAATACCGGTTGAGAACGCATTCAAACATGCTTTTACAGAAATATCCGCCGAATCACAAATAGAAATTGCCCTGTCTTTTGCAAATGAAAAGCTGCATATAGACATTACAGACAACGGAACCGGATATAACCCGGGACGCATAAAAAGAACGGGGACGGACACGGGAACAGGACTAAGGGTCCTGTCAAGGACTATCGAACTTCTTAACGCTCACAATAAAGAGTATATGCAATTCGACATACAAAACATGGAAGCTCCCAAACAAGGTACGCATGTACATTTCATCATACCACAAAAGTACAATTATTCTTTAGGAATATAAGACACAACAACAATATTTTAAGAAAAAAAAGACAACTAAGCAACAACAAACAATGAAACAAGATACCCCACCCTCCTGCTATCTATGCAGCAACCCTTTGCGCGCCTTCGTAGTTGATGACAACCCCGAGGCTCTTGCAACGCTTGCCAACGACCTCAGAAACATGAAAGAATTTGCAGAAGTGAAATGTTTTTCTTCATACGAGGAAGCCACTCTTCCTCTGCTTGAGATACGTCCTGACGTTTTATTTTTAGATGTAGAAATGCCGGGGCGCAACGGACTGGACTTTCTGGAATCAGTGCAGCAGCGCATAAACTTTCCTATCAGAGTCGTATTTTACACAGCTTTCAGCGGATATATGTTGGATGCCATCCGACATGCCGCATTCGATTTCCTGCTGAAGCCTTACAAGCAGGACGAACTGGAGACCGTGGTTGACAAAATCATCAAAGAATGCGACGAAAAGAAGCGCCTTGAATCTATCTATACGAACCAAATATCGGGACGCAAGTTAGCCATACAAACGGTGTCAGAGCTGCTTCTGCTGAACAGTGAAGAACTGCTTTCACTGCAATATGACAAGGATTCGCGGTCTTGGCTTGTAACCCTGACTGACGGCACGTCTCACTATCTGCGAAAGGGCATAAGAGCTGACGACTTATTGGCACTCCACTCCTCTCTTGCACGAATCAGTTCAAATTGCATCGTCAATGTAACCTACCTTTCCGCTGTAGAAAACACGACACTAAAATGTCGTTTCTGTCCTCCCTTCAACAATATAGAGCTGGTGGCGAGCAGACGTTATTTCAGCAAACTGAAAGAGAAATTCGAGTTGATATAAGCAAGAGCGCAAATAACAGGTAAGGTTGTTGCAAATCAGTCATTTATTGCCTACTTTTGCAACAGACATTTATCTTGATTCTTAAAGTCTTCACTTTATGAATCAAGCCATAACACTCAAATCTATCAGAAATGGATAAAAAACACTTCAAATTGGCATTAACTGCCGCGATGTCATTCTGTAGCTCCGGATTGCTCGCACAGACAGTAGAGCCTAAGCCTACATCAAGCTATAATCTGGTTGCCAACATGATGACAGACCGCACCGTATCTTTCAGTACAAAGAAGGAAGGTGTCAGACTGCCGGTTATATGGGGACTCGACACAGCCTGGCCAAGCAGTGACAACATCGCCCGTGGAATTGCATTCATAGGAAAAGAGAATCTTGGTATTGCACGAGGTTCATTCCAGCCTAACGACCTTGTCACAGCAAACGGAGAATTGTCTGCCGGGCAAAAGAATGCCTTGCTCAACCGCCTGAACCTTATCAAGCAGACAGGAGTGACAGACATTGTGCTCAACTGCGACCATGAGGTTCTGAACAGGGAAAACTATGTCGGCAAACCGGAAGAATGGGTCAAACTCATCGAAGCCACAGCCAAATATGCTCAAAGCAAAGGATTTAATGTTGTGACTGTTTCGCCGTTCAACGAACCGGACTATACCGCTTGGGGACAAGGGAGCATGGACGATTTCAAGAATGTAGCCCGGCTGATAAAAGAAAATCCGTTCTTTGAGAATATCCGCGTTTCCGGAGGAAATACCTTGAACTGCGACGAGGCATCCAAATGGTACACATATCTTCAACCATATATTGATGAGGGAAATACTCACCAGCTTGCAGGTGACTTCAACCATTATGCAGATTTCTTCACTCAAGTGCGGAATGAAGGCAAGTATGCCACGGCAGATGAGCTTCACAACGTCATGGAGGCAATGGTTGGTGTGGAATATGGTATGCAGACCGGTATCTGGTGGGGATTTGACGGTCTTGCCCGAGGAGAATTCTGCAAAGCCAGCTCCGGAGAACGTCTGGCATACGCTGAAGACCGTCCTCACTGGACAGCGGCTTCCGTATATCGTTCACCTGCGGGAAAAGTGCAAGCTTTTTTGGGAACATCTGAACGTCAGGCGAACAATTCGAGTTATCGTTTCGTGTCGGAAGACAGGGATGTCTATTTCGACGGATACGGACCACAGCGCGAGTTTGTCGTAGAAATGCCGGGAGGCACAGGCTATCAGAACGGACAGACGAATGCAGAACGCGTTTTCAACATCACATGGGGAGAAGACGTACAGCCTTCTGCAATATCCGGACGTTATATAATAATGAATAAAGGCACTCGTAAGATTCTTTCCATACAGAGCGGTTCGACTGTCAACGGAGCCAATGTATGCTTGAACTCTGACAAGGGCATGGACTACCAGCAATGGGATGTGCAGCCGGTGAGTGCCCGCATCGGAGGAGACTTCAGCTACTATACCATATCTTCTGCACGCGATGGCAAACAGCTTGATATACTAAACTGGTCGTTGTCGGCTGGTGGCAACATCATCATCTATGATGGAGACAAAGGTGCTAACGAGCAGTGGTATCTCGAATATGCAGGAAAAGGTGACTACTATATCATCAGCCGTCATAGCAATCTTTGCCTTGCCGTGACAAGTTCTGCGGAATCTGCCAATGTGAGTCAGGCGAAGAAGCTGTCCAACAGTGACCGTCAGAAGTGGCGCATCATTCCGGTAGGTGCAGCCTGCGAACTCAATGCACCTGTCCAACCGACAGGACTTTCAACAAAAGCTCATCCGGCATCTGTGGAGCTTACATGGGAGGCTAACACAGAAGAAGACTTGGCGGGATATATGATTTGCCGTGCAGAAGTACTTGACTACTCCGAGAATCCGGACATCCCGGTTGTCATTCCGCAATACGAATGGAATGTCATCGGAAGAAAGATTCAGGGAACCACTTTCATTGACAACACAGTGAAACAAGGACATGAATATATATATAAGGTGAAGGCTATAGACATGTCCGACAATATCTCTGAATCTTCAGACTCTGTTTATGGACAGACTTCCGGCGAAAGAACCATGATTGCTCAGTATCAGTTTGAGAAAGAACTGAATGACAATACGGTCAATGCTTTCAACTGTGCTCATTACGGTACAGCAGCCTATCTGCCGGGAAAGTCCGGTGAACGTTGTGTTACTCTCGACGGAACATCCGACTATATACAACTGCCTTATTCACTCGGCGACATGAACGAAATGACCATCACGACATGGGTCAACTGGAAAGGAGGCAATGCTTGGCAACGCATCTTCGATTTCGGCAACGGGGAAGACAGATACATGTTCCTGACTCCAAGTAACGGCAGTTCCATGCGTTTTGCCATAAAGAACAAGGGAGAAGAGCAGACACTTGACTGTGAAAGACTTAGGACATACGTATGGCAGCATGTGGCCGTAGTACTTTCTGCTAATGCAGTTACCATTTATATAGACGGAAAGAAAGTGGCAGAGTCATCAGACATTACTATTCGCCCTTCCGACTTCGCCCCTGTACTCAATTATATCGGACGCAGCCAGTTTGCAACAGACCCTATGCTGAAAAGCTACATTGATGATTTCCGCATCTACAACTATGCTTTGTCGGCAGACGAAATAGGGACAGTGATGGAGGACCTCTCCAATGACATACAGGAAATTATCCCCAGTTCTGCTGTGGTTGAGTCTGAGTATTATAGTGTTGGTGGCATACGTCTTTCACAACCGCAAAAAGGACTTAACATTGTGAAAAGGAAAATGGCAGACGGTTCTGTCAAGACAGAAAAGGTTATGTTCTAACACAAAAGGAGATTGGATATTACACAGAAAAAGGCGAGAAAGAATCTCGCCTTTTTCTGTGTAATATCCAATCCTTAATCTTAACTTAACTATAATAAAGGATGCCCATCGGATGTTAATCAACAATCATTTTATTTGCTACGATGTGGACAATCAAACCAACAATTATAAGTACAAGACTTCCGCTTGTATATAAATTCTGATCCAACATATCACTCATCGCAGTGACCGTTGTAGCCAAAATCATAAGGAGAGCACCTAATATAATCATGGCTATTCCAAGATTTTTCAATACTTTTTCCATTGTATGTGTGTTTTTTATTTATGTTTAATCCATTTCTGTTACAAATTAAATAAATTCTTCGCAAAGGGCGAAACATTTATAGCAAAAAAGAAGAAATGCAGTGTTTTTTTCTTCTTATAGAGAATTAAAAACATAAAAAAGCCGCATATTCTTTCCCATTAAATTAAAAAGTGGTAACTTTGCGCCGCATTTGCAAAATTAACAAATCATTTTAATTAAAGTATTTATGAATCAATACGAAACCGTTTTCATTTTAACTCCCGTTTTGTCTGACGTACAGATGAAGGAAGCGGTAGACAAGTTCAAAGGTATCCTCACCGAAAATGGTGCAGAGATTATCAATGAAGAGAACTGGGGTCTGAAGAAATTGGCTTACGCTATTGAAAAGAAATCAACAGGTTTCTACTGTATGATTGAATTCAAAGCAGAGCCTGCAGTGATAGCAAAGTTTGAGTTGCAGTTACGTCGTGACGAGCGTGTACTCCGCTATCTTACTGTAAAGAATGAGAAGCATGCTGCAGAGTATGCAGAGAAGCGTAGAAACAACAAAAAGAAGGAGGACTAAACAATGGCAGTACAGCAAGCATCAGAAATTCGTTATCTGACTCCGCCAACAGTGGACGTTAAGAAAAAGAAATATTGTCGTTTCAAGAAGAGCGGTATTAAATATATCGACTACAAAGACCCTGAGTTCCTCAAGAAATTCCTCAACGAACAGGGAAAGATTCTTCCTCGTCGTATTACAGGAACATCATTGAAATACCAGCGTCGCGTCGCTCAGGCTGTGAAGAGAGCTCGTCATTTGGCACTTCTTCCATTCGTAACAGACTTGTTGAAATAATAAAAAAGGAGGAAAGATATGAAAATTATATTGAAGAAAGATGTCCACGGCTTAGGCTACAAGGACGATGTCCTCACAGTTAAGGACGGATACGGTCGCAATTATCTTCTTCCTCAGGGAATGGCAGTACTTGCTACAGAGAAGGCTCTCAAGATTCTGAATGAAGAATTGAAACAGCGCGCTCACAAACTCGCAAAAATCAAGGCTGACGCTGAGGCTGCAGCAAGCAAGTTTGAAGGTGTATCACTGACAATTTCAGCAAAGAAGGCAGAAAAGAACCTCATCTACGGTTCTGTCGGTGCAGCACAGATTGCAGAAGCTCTTGCACAAAAAGGTATTGAAATTGACAGCAAGATTATTGCGGTCAAGGCGGTTAAGGAACTCGGTTCATACACTGCTACAGTTAAACTTCACAAGGAAGTATCTGTTGAAGTACCGTTTGAAGTAGTTGCAGAGGTTGCAGAATAAAAGCAATAAGATTGAGGTTTGCAGATATTCTTGTTATTATCTGTAATCCGAAAATTTCCAAACAAATAAAAATATATCCCGAGCATACAAATTGTACGCTCGGGATATATTTTTATATCGCCTATCCGGTGAAAGCACTTTAACGCATTGCAGTCATCATTTCGTTGATGAGCAATTATAACTCAAGTGTTGCAATAAAATCATTCCAACGTTTTACAAGTTGTTTGTAGTCTGCAAGGGCTGTTTCATAGGTAATTAAAATTTTCCCGTAAATTTAAGGCAATAATTCTATTTTACAAAATATAACAGGACTGAGTAATTACAACGTAATATATTGATAATAAATAGTATTAATTATATACGGACAATGCCCTGAAAACATATTATCTGTACAGTTTTTCATTCCTCGCTGCACAGATATTTTTATTTTAGAGGGCATATCATAATTTAAATGTACCATCTAACATGTAACACTCCCGTTGTTATCTCTGTTTATTTCTTTGGTCTGACCTAAGTGGGGACTGAGTAATTACAAGCTACCGTCCGAATAGAAAGCAAGCATGAAGAAGCAAAAAGTGCGTAAGTATGCAGAACTGCTATCAGCAGCTGCATAACTTACGCATCGCTCTTCCCGAAGAATAATGCAAAACTTCGGAAAGAAGCACATTCAGAGGAGTTTATTTCACCACAATACGTTTAGCAACGCTTGTTCCATTTGTAGTCAGACGAACAATATAGATACCATTGTCAAGTGACAAATCTACATTCTCACCAACTGCCGATGCTACAAGCTGTCCTCCCACAGTATATACACAAACCACTGCATCAGCAGGCAAGTTCTTCATAGAGAGTCTTCCGCCAGAAACAGTCAATCCACTCTTTGCAAACACAGCATTGATAGAAGTGATTACGCTTCCCTTGAATATATCGATGTCACGTTTGAGAATCTTCACAGCCTTGTCAATTTCGTCCTGCAAAGTAGAACTCAAAGCACCTTCACACTTTGCCACAGAAGCAGAAAGATAGTCGAAATCCTCCTGAGTGTAATTGCCCTCTTCTGTACCTATTACAGCACCGGCGAGCAACTGGTCTGCATAGTCAACGAGAGCCTGAAGTTCCGAATAGTCATTATCAACACGAGACTCATTAAACTCTTCTACAGCAAGCGTCAACTTATCTGCCATATCATCTACAGCATTCTGATTATGCGTATTGCTGCCCACTACAGACTGTGCTTCGTTCACTGCCGCTGCAAGCTTATCGAAAGCAGCTACAGGATATTTACCCGGACCGTCACCTTTCTCCGGTTCAGCCTTCTTCATTGCGTCATTGGCATCAGCAATCACACTCTTAAGAAGCGAGAAGTCAATCGTCACTTTCTGAGCCGCAAAAGTCTTATTTGCAGCATCAAGCTCTGCCAAAGCAGCATCAATACCTTCTTGCGAAGTCTCTACATTATTATATATAGTCTTAGCAGCAGCCACAGCCTCACGGTAAGTATCGACAGCCTCAGCCGGATATTGTCCGTTGCAATCTCCCACTACCGCCGTAGAAAGCGTACCCTCCGCCGTAGCGATAAGTGCCTTGAATGCAGCACGATCCACAGTGATTGCACTATTGCGGAATATATCGCGCGCCTCTGTAAGAGCCACAATTGCCGCTTCTGCATCAGTTGCAACCTCCGCATCCTCTATCGCCTTAGAATAAGCCGCCTTAATAGCTTCTGTATATTGTCCTTTTTCTATGCCCACCACAGCTGCATCATATTCTGACTTGCACTCGGCAATAAGATTTTGTAAATATTCCGGAGCTACAGACTCTTCATGAGCCTTACCTTTATAAGTTTCTGTATCAATAATCAACTGTGCAGTGACAGCATCAAGAGTTTCCTGATCCACCGCCTTCTTTGCGTCAGTCTCCGCTTTTGCAATTACCGCAGCAAAAGCTGTAATGTCAGAAGCGAAATATTCGCCCGGATGATAGCCTTCCACCATTTCACCCTTAACAGCCTTCGCCTGTTCAAGAGCCGCTTCAAAAGCTTCACGTTCAAGAGGTATGTCCTCAGAACCGTCTGTCACATTCCAATGCGAATTATTTACGCTTGCAGCTTTGTCACAATAGATAGTACTACCATCATTTGTAGCATCACAACCAAGACATCCCTTTCCTGCCACATTCTGTATGGTGTACATCTTTTCTCCATACACTGAGATTATCCATTTCGCCTCATCCGAAGAAGCTTCACTGACCCATTGTGTGTCCCAAGCACTCGATGTGCTCTTTGCAAGATATGAGTCAGTAGCCAAATTCTTTATATAATATGCACCTGCAATGTCCGAAGGAACAAAAGAGAACTTCTGTTCTGTTGTTTCATCTGTAGTGGCAAGTGTAGGCTGAGTGCTACCCTCTCCTTGGTGAAGTGTATTATTGGAAACATGGATAATATGATATTCCACACCTTCTACCGGCGGGTTAATCTTGTTTGCATCAAATGCAGCCATAGCATCCAGCAACAAAGCCTTTGCAGCCGCATAATCGGTCATTTCCTGAGATGCAGCAATGGCATCACCGAAAGCCTTGTATGCTTCTGCTGAAATCATAAATGCTTTGACACCACATAATGCAGGATTTATTCCGTCATATTTATTCAAAGCATTCTCAAGCGTCTCCTCGAAATAGTACTGGTCGTCACGTTCCGAAACAGGTACAAACTTCTTGATGTTCCAGCAATTATTGCTACCCATACCGTTCTTGTTTGAATATACACCTGCACCAGATGATGTCGCATCCGTACCAAGCACAGAACCACTTCCCATATTCTTCAACTGTATGAAAGTGCCGTAGTCAACCACTTGGAAAATAGCGTTTGCAGTGGTAAGGTCAACAGTAGAACTCGACTTCGTGTCCCAAGAGCCTTCACGATAAATATAAGTACCATCTTCAGCTTTAAGGTTATATCCCTTTGCCACAGCACCTTCCGGTGCCGGAACCAGTGTAAACACTTGTGCGAGAGACTCATCATCGGCATCAAATATCTTCACATATCCATTGTCACCTCCCGTAGTAAGATAGCGACCGCTATTATGGATGAGCGAATACTTGACACCTACAGTGAACGGAGGATTTGCCGAGTCACGGTACAAAGACTGTGCAGCAGTAAGCTCTGCATACGCATCATTCACTTCTTGCTGTGTGGAAGCTGTGGAAAGCATATTCCTTGCAGCATCAATAGCGTCCTGCAATGCTTTGCGTACCTCTGCAGTGTATTGTCCTCTTTCACTACCCTCTTCTGTTGAAGTCAGCAACAGTTCCGCATCAGCAATGGCACCTTCAAGTTTGTCTGTTGAAAGTTCTGAAGAAAGTTCCACTTCTCCAAGGAAGAAACAGTCGAGACTTGTAGCAGAATTGAGCCATCCGAACTGTGCCACGCAATAAGGTTTTTCAGCAGTGAACACAGCCTGTGTCTGCACCCATGTATCGGCCTTATAATTGACAAGAGTTATCTGTGTACCGGCATCTGTAGCAGAATTGCCCTGACAAATCTTGCTGTATTGCGTATTGCTCGACATTCCGGAAGCCGTGCGCTTAGCCCAACAGCTGAACAGATAAGTCTTTCCCTCAGTAATCGCCCAGCCAGTTTTCATTGATTTCTCAGAATTACTTCCTGCACCACTAAGTGCAGACAAGCAAGCCGTTCCGTCCGGTCCTTCTCCCGGAACAATGGCAAAGTTAGTTTCCGACAACGGATTTCCCTTTCCGTCAGTCCAGTCCGTCAGTCCTTCATCAAAAGAAGGATTAGAGATAAGATTAGCTCCTCTCACAATGAAAACACCGTCATCAGTCTTAATCTTGTCACCAATCTGTGGGATATAATTCTGTGCGCTGGCTGCATAGGTACAGAAGCAACCGACAAGCGCAAACAGTACGCTTCGCATCAGTCTTTTTCCCGACGAAAAAAAGTTTTTCTTTTTCATCATAGCATTAATCTTTTTAGTTTGTAAAATTATTTAATATTAGAGTAATCACAACGGCAAAATTATATGTTTAGAACGAAAGAAAAAAGGTTTTAAAGTACACCATTCAGAAAAGATTTATTTTTCTACCCTTTTTACCGCTTTTCAGATAATACACCCTACATGAAGTAAAATAAAAACATCAGACCAAGCATTTTATCCATGCAAACTCTAATACGCGTATTCGAAAAATTCCACCTAAATAAGCTCTCAAACCACGTTTTTTGAGTTATTTTACCAATAATTCTACCTCATTTATCATCCTGTATGAAATTACAGACATATTTTATGCCTAACTTTGCGGCATAAGACACCCATAAAAAGCACAAAAAAATGAGAAAAATATTAAGGAAGACATTATTCATACTTTTTTTGTTCTGTGCCTATAGAAGCATTTATGCAAACACAATATCCACAGAAAAATCACCACACAACAACTATGCAGACAGCATATTCCAAAACATAGAAATATGCCGGTTCAACAAGAACTTTGGCGAAATCCAAACTATACATCAGGACGAGGAAGGATATATATGGATAGGAACAAGACTCGGACTATACCGTTATGACGGCTTTCAGGCGAAACGGTATAAGAACAACTTCAAACGTCCGACATTACTCTCATCAAATAAGATTAATTGTCTCGGGGATGCAGACAACCAGCTATGGATTGGCACAGACAAAGGTCTGACCCGAATGAACCTGAAAGACGGAGACAGCAAGCAATATCACTTTGACGATTTCTCCAACTGCGACTATGTAAGCCGTCTGCTCATCACAAAGTCTGCGGATGGAAAGATGAAACAAATGTGGGTGGGAACAGAAGGCGGACTGTACCTCTACAATCCGGACACCGACAGCTTCACATTCATGTGCGACCAGCGCGGAATTTCCAAAGTACCGCATTGCGCCATCAAATCACTCATTGAAGACCACAAAGGATACATCTGGATTGGAACATGGGACAAAGGACTGTTCCGCTACAATCCTCAGACCCGCGAGTTCTATACCATGCCGAAATTCAACGACATCAATTCTGCCCAAGTGGTATTTGAAGACAAACAAAGCCGCCTGTGGGTAGGCACATGGGGAAAAGGCATCTACCTTATACACAACCCGCACGACACGAACAAGCCGCTGAAGTTCAGTAATTTCATGGTTGAAAACACTGAAGGCATACTGAACTCTAACATCATCTACTCTCTTACAGAAGATCCTTACACCGGACTGCTGTGGATTGGCACACTTCAAGGACTCATGTTCTATGCCAACGAACAGTTCCACAGAATCCCGACAGACAAACTGCCATCGCCTACATTTTTCAACATCGGAGCAAGCGCATTGCTACGCGACCGAAGCGGAAATATATGGATTAATGCGTCATCCACAAGACTCGCATCTGTTTCCGTCTGTCCGAAGAACTTCACCAACCACACCCTGCCACAACCGCTGCAAGAATCGGACATCATAAACTGCATCACTTATGACCACGGAGGGAATGTATGGATTGGTCTCGAACGAAACGGCATCATGTGTACCAACCGAAAAAGCGGCGCACAAGCTTTTACGAAGAACATACCGGCAATGAAAGGATTTCCCTTCCCGTCGAAAGTGAACAGTATATACGAAACGAAAGACAGCTGCCTGCTAATAGGTACAACGACTGGCGGCATGATAAGAATCAGCAAGGACAAGCAACATGCTACGGTGAACAACAAAAGCAATACACCGTGGCTTCCGGACAACTGTATATATACCTTTACCGAAGACTCTTCAGGCAATCTGCTTATCGGAACATGGCAAGGACTGTGCATCCTGTACAGTAACGGCAAGGGACTTACATTCCGAAGTGAAGCACTCAAGGAACTTGAGCCGGCACAAGTGCGCCACATTATGCTGGGGCATGACGGAACTATCTGGTTATCTACAAAAAACAAAGGTATCATACGAGTCAGAGGCGATGTACACGATCCTTCGTCGCTGCGGATGCATATCTACAGTAGTCCGCTCGACACCGAACTGCAAATATCCGAAGCTAACAAAATGCTGCAAGACAGCAAAGGACGCATTTGGGCATGTTCACTGGAAACCGGACTTATGCTCTACGACAAGAAGCGCGACGGATTTGTATGTGTCAACCGTCAATACGGTATCCCAGACGATGACATTTGCAGCATAGAAGAAGGAAAAGACGGTAACTTATGGATTTCATCGCGACAAAACATCATGTGCCTCCAGCTAAAAAAGGATGGTAGTTTCGCGCGACTCCGCTATATTCCCAACAGCAAAGATTCTGACGGAAAGTATTTCGGAAAGGGAGTGTCATGCCAATACGGCAACAAAGAAATATGTTTCGGAGGGGCAGGAGAATACACCATCGTCACAGACAAGCAACTCACGACACAAGAGGAACACAACAGAGAAGCAAGCATCACCGACATAAAGATATTCAACACCTCCCTCGAACTGCTTCCAGCAGACGAGCGTAGCAAAATTTCAGAACTTCTGCCTCCATACACAGACAACATCAAGTTGTCACACTCACAAAACGACATTACCATCGAATTCTCATCGCTGTGCTACAACCATCAGCAAGAAAGCAGATTCGCCTATATGCTTGAAGGACACGACAAAGAATGGGTGTATCTTGAAGCGGGACAGCACTCTGCCTATTTCAGCAACCTGCCTCCGGGCACGTACGTTTTCCATCTGAAATCAACAGATACAAACGGTATATGGTACGACAACACCAAAAACATCAAGATAACCATATTGCCTCCATTGTGGCTGCGCTGGGAAGCTATCGTGCTCTACATCATTCTACTTGCTGCAATAGGCTATTTCCTGTTGCGCCATCTGAAACAAAGGGAACGGCAAAGACGTGAACTGCAACTCGCCAAGCTGTCAAATGAAAAAATTGAGGAGCTGAACCACAAGAAACTACAGTTCTTCACGAACATCACACACGACCTGATGACTCCGCTGACCGTCATTCAAGCCACTGTCAGCGAACTGGAAATGGAATGTCCTCAGAACGCAGAATCCTGCCGTCTCATACAGAACAACCTCAACCGACAGATGCGCCTGCTGCAACAGATACTGGAATTCAGAAAGGCTGAGACCGGCAATTTGCAACTGAAAGTGTCGAAAGGTGATATTGCTGCTTTCTGCCAAAAGGAGATTGAAAGTATAGCTCCGTTGATGAAACACAAGAAACTACATTTATCTTTACTGTGCTCACCGGAGCACATTATCGGATATTTCGACTCCGATGCACTCGACAAGATACTGTACAACCTGCTGTCCAACTCCACCAAATACACAAAAGCAATGGGATTTGTACAGACCACACTTACCTACGATGAAAAAGAAGGGTTCATTAAGCTGACTGTAAAAGACAACGGTCAGGGCATACCAGCCAGCAAACAGGCCAACCTGTTCCAGAGATTCTACGAAGGCGAACACCGTAAATTCAAAACTTACGGCACAGGTATAGGTTTGTCTCTCACCAAAGACCTCGTAGATTTGCACCACGGAACCATTGATGTCCAAAGCAAAGAAAACGAAGGAACGACATTCACCATCACGTTGCCTATCGAAAAGAAATTCTTCACAGAAGAAGAAATCGATGACAGTCCTCAGTATATAGAAGAGGAAGAGAGTTTGAACGAAGAAAACGAACATACCACTGCAAGTGCATCGGCAAACCCTCTTGCTACCGGACAGACCAATGAGGCGACTGAGACGAATAGCACACCGAGACTCCACACCCTCCTCATCGTGGAAGACAACGAAGAACTCCTCACCTTGATGAAACGTCTCCTGCAAAACAGCTATCACGTCATCACCGCTTACAACGGTGCGGAAGCCATTGAAATCATGGAGAATGAAAAAATAGACCTCATAGTCACCGATATCATGATGCCTATCTTAGACGGCATCGAGCTGGTTCGTCATCTGCGCTCCACTCCAAAGTTCAACAACTGTCCGATTATCATGCTCACAGCCAAACGAAACGAACAGGACAGAGCAGAAGCATACGATGCGGGAGCCGACGCTTATATCACCAAACCGTTCCACCTGTCCGTACTTCAAGCACGTATCCAGAATCTGTTGCTGCGCAAAGACAAAATCATCAGAGACATGAGGAATAAAATATTCGACGGACTTGGAGAACTTGAGATTACGGACTTGGACGAAGAGTTCATGAGAAAAAGCATAAACTGTGTCAACAAGCATTTGTCTGACCCGAACTTCGAACCGCAGATACTTGCCGATGAAACTGACACCTCAAGATCTACACTCTACAAGAAGCTGAAAGCACTCACAGGCATGAGCACCTCCAGCTTTATACGCAACACGCGCATGAAAGCAGCACGAGATATTGCGCTTGCAAATCCAAACATCAGAATATCCGATCTCGCATATTCCGTGGGATACAACGACCCTAAATACTTCTCGCAATGCTTCAAGAAAGAATTCGGCATGATTCCGTCGGAGTATATCAAGATGAAGTTAGAAGGTGAGGACGAAGAAGTAGAAAAGGAAAACAAGGAAGAAGAAGAATAGTATCTTATTTTATACCTGTGTATTCACAGACCATTCCGTTATTTTAGTGGAGTATTCACAGATGCTCCTACTTTAATAACAGAGAGGTCTGTGAATATGCCCACTAAATACTTGAAAAAGCTCCCATAACAAAAAAATTTATATCTATATTTTAACAAATTTATTTTTTGACAAAATGAGAGCATATTTGTCATTAAAATTCCAAAATGCTTATTTTACACATAAAATATTACCATTCTGATTTCGTCAAATGTTAAAATTCCAAGCTCTCTGGAACGCTCCAAAATGAAGCGTGACGAACTTTCCTCGCAGAACGAGGATTCTACGCGAATATTCAAACGCACCAAAGAAATGTGAAATAATGTTTCGTTTTGGAGCAGTTCTTTTACATTTATTTATCTTCGGCGAAGAGTTTTTTGAAAAAAAGTACTAAGTTCTCAAATTTCCAGCGCACTGTTTTTTTCTTCGCAGCGCACTGCAATTTTATTTACAGCGCAGTGTAAATTCTTTCACTGTGCGCTGAAAATAAAAAAACAGCGCGCTGAAAAGATAGAAACACCGGGAAGCGGGAAAAAAGGCTATATGCTTCGGTTAGAATGTTAAGAAGTGTATAAATTACGGCATTGGAAGAGTGACTGAACAGAAACTTAAAAGTAAATGGTTCTAAAGCTGCATTTGAGGACAAAAAGGGCTACTACAAATGTAATGCATTAATAATCAACAAATTATCAAAGTACCCAAAAATGTTGAAAAATTGCGCCCAGTGCGTTTTTTTGAGCATTTTGAAAATTTTTGTATTCAATTGATTATCAATTTATTATCTTAAAGTTAAAAATTTCGTCTTTTCCTCTTCGGCAAAAAATCGCTCCAAGTGTTAAATTTTTATTTTGAACGAAAATATCATTTTGTCATTTTGAAAAGAACCGATTTTAGCTTGTTTTTTATTATTTTTAACAGGAATCAGTCAAATACAGCTACTTACAAAACAAAAGCGGTGAATACACCTACTTAAACAAAACTTACAAGCAATAAAAGAAATGAGGGCATATCAAATTCTGATATACCCTCATACCCATCCTGAATAACCGTCTCACGACGTAAACAATCCTATTAAAACCTAAGTTACGATTACATACATAGTATTTATTAACTCTTTAATCTATTAGTTCTTACTCACCGTGGTAAATAAGTATCACCACTATATAAATAACGAGCAATGTATGTTTATATTGTGCAAAAAACGTATTTATACCGATAAATCCGGTAAAAAACATCCGTAAATGCCCATCAATACCCTACCCGATTTCCTGCATGTTGCGAAGCTCCGGATGCCGCATCAACTGAGGAGCGGGAAACGGGAATATCATCCGCTGAAGGAACAAGGAGTGAAGAGCCACTATAAGTCGCTTGAACAGCGTCTTTACGGACTGCCTCCACATAATCGACAGACGAAGGCTGAACGGGAGCAACCATCCACTCCGGCACATTGTAGCTCTTGAACAGCTGACGATAGAACTTCGGTTTCCGCTGCGGAACCACAAACGGACGGTGTGCATGACCGTTTTTGTCGAAATAAGCAATGAACAGACGCGTGTAGTTTCCGTCCATACGACGAGAAGAGAACAGAATCCATCTGCCGTTTGACGACCACGAATGATAGCTCTCGGCAAATTTGCTGTTCGCTTCCAACAACGGATAGACATTGTCGGCTATCGAAGCAGAGACGCTATCGGAACTTACCGATGCTTTCTGCTGCAAATCCATCACATAGAGGTCGCTCGACTTATGCCAGATATGGAAATTGCCATAGTCCGCCATTGCGAACAACAGATAGCGTCCGTCAGGAGACACTCTCGGCAACACCGCACTTTTACCCATACGGGAAGCCAAGAGCACTGTGTCCTGAGCACCAAACTTCATCGTCTGAGCATCGAACTTGCGGCTGTAAAGGTTGTATTTCAGTTGCTCATAGTTCGCATTCAGTTCCGTATCAATGTCGTCAGTCTGCTGCTCATAGTGAGCTGAAGCGTAATAGAGCGTCTTTCCGTCCGGACTCCATGCAGGGAATGTCTCGAACTCATCGGCACGGCTATCTATGTCATAGACCTTATCCGCCGTGAGATCGTAAAGAATCAGATTGCTGGCATAGTCGATGACCTCCACCTTCTGCAGGTCTCTCGTATGGAACACCTGCCCCGTTTCGTTGACGGAATATGCGATGAGACTCTTCGTCGGATGCCAAGCAGGATATACTCCTGCGGAAAGCGTCTGTTCTGTTTTCAGATTGACTTTTTTGATGTTCTTGCCGTCGGTGAACACTGTGCCTCCAAGATTCTGTCGCACATGGAACTGCGAATGTCCTGTGCGGTTGTAATCCTGCGCGGCATGGCAATTGATACATTGCCCGTTATCGCCGTCGCTCAACATCATGTTGTTGTATATCTGCACCTCCTCAAAGTTTGTCAGATTGCGCTGGTTCAAGGTCATTTCCTCATAATCCACGTATGAAGGTTCTATAAGTCTATAAGTGATGTAAGTGTCTATCTCTTCTTCTGCTACAGGGTTCTTGCGGGTATTGCAGACCATCCATGCGCCATCGACCTTTATATAGACATCGGTGTAGAGCGTATCGCCCTTAGCCTCTGCAAGCAAGTCGCTCCATTCTTCTTGCGGAATCTCCACGCTGCGCCCTTCCACGACAATATCCTTTTTCCTTGAAGAAGTGTATATATGCGTGATGTAGCTGTCGGCTTTGTCTTCAACAAAGAAGTTGAGAGGAGCAATATTGGGCGGTATCACAGCATCTGCATATTCGGGGAAGGTGGCGGCATCGTGCCCATTGCGCGCTGCGTTGTCCGGCACAGAGACGGAACATGCAGCGAATGTAAACATGGACAGAGAAAATAGGGTTAATCTTATCTGTTTCATAAAGTTCAATTTGTCTTTAATTCTGTCGTAAAGAAATAATAATACCAATAAGTGTCGCCGAATGAGCTACGAAGAACCGAACAGTTGTATTCGTCACCATATTGCGCATTATTGGCGGAAGCCTCTATCAAACGTTCAAAGCGCGCTTTCACGTCATTGTCTATCGGCAGTCTGCTAATATCTACTTTTTGTTCCAACTGCGAAAAGAGCAAAGCCGCTTCCTGATAATGTCGCGGTATGCGTCCGTCCTTGAATGTAGGCAGCAACTGGAAGAAACGCTGCCAGAACCCGTTGATGTCTTTCTGAATGAGACACGAGAGGAGCGAGAGGTTGACCATTTCGCGAGTTCCGCCCTCCATCGTTGCAAAGTTATAGAGAAGATAGACTTCTATCAGTCCGCCATCGCCGTCGAGCACCGTCTCGTAATTCAGTAGTTTTGCTACATCGGCATATTCCTTTTTGGCCTCCTCGGAAGGCGAGTCATAATATCGGTTCACAAACTCTTTGCAGAAAGGGTTGCTGCGGAGCATATCGGCATATTTCCGTGCGAGCTTCGTCTCCCCGTTCATCACGGCGCAACGGAGCATATACTTCAGATAGTCGGGACGCTTGCCGTATTCTACCATATCTTCCATGCACCAGCGGTAGGAGAAGTTCAGTTTGCCGTAATGGTAATAGAGCGAGCGTCCACCCATAAGGCGCAAATATTGATGGCTTCGCAGCACATTGTATGGTGCGTCTCCGTCCGGATAGCCGAACAGTTCATCGGCTTCTCGCCCGAGTTTATAAAGGGCAAGGCGGGTGAGCAGAACCTGCATACGGGTAGGAGGAGTATAATCGTCGGACGACAAATCGGCACTTCGTGCCACATCAAGCATTTTTTCCCATTCGCCGTTGTCCATCGCCCGCTTCATCTTGAGTATCTTTTCGTAATTGATGTCGCGATAAGTTTTGGTATAGGTCATATATCCGGCTCCGCCGAAACTGACTAAGAACAATATGACAGCAAAAACTGTAATCTTAGTCTCCGCATGTTTTTCATGGGGAGCGAACAGCAAAGAAGCGGAAAGGAGAAGAATCCATACGAAAGAAAAGATAAGCGGTCGCCATAGAATTTTCTCCGCATCAGTCCAGAGAAAATCCGGCAGTCCGACAAAATAGATGGATTCGACTCGTATGTGAAGCAGTCCTGCTTTATAGAAAAGGTAGGGTACAAAAAAAGAAATTACGACGAGAATGCCTGAGAAGACGGAAAAAGAAAGATTGGTTGCAGAGGCTTTCGACGGCTTACGGCACAGAATCGGCACAATCAGCCACAGTGCGAACAGCGCATAACAGCCCAACGCATAATATCCGAATGTTGCTACTGCTATAATCCACACAGAGCTGAATATCTTTCCGAACAAGCCTCCAAGATTGTAAATAAAGCGGAACAGCCAAACAAGCAGCAAGGATACGACAACACCAAGAAGCGGCATGAAGGCTACTGCCGGAGTTTTCAAGACATAAATCATGTAACCGAGTTGTGTATAATTCAGCAGTATAGCAAACGAAGGCAGCCAGTAGAGGGATTCAAAACGGTTGGCAAGTGGGAAAAGCATTTTCAGCATGTATGGAATCAAGAGAAGAAGGGCAGTCATGCACAATGCCCCTATCCAAGGTATGGCAAAGCAGCTTTGCAAAAAGGCTGACGCAAAAGCGAGCAGTCCTCCGCAACGGCTCACTATGTCGTGTACAAACATGCTGGTGGTATAGAACGGGGTCATTGCTGCCGTCTCATACAGATAATCCGAAAGCCTAAACAACAATATAAATATGGCGAATGCCGCAAAAAGTACAGGATAAACAAAACGCTTCATTAGGAGAAAAAAGATTTAAGAGGTAAAATAACTTATCGGGATAAAGCCGTAAAAAAACAGAGAATCAAAAGCTGAAGAAAGTCAATGCCTATATGGTCTTTCTTCATTCCAGCTTTTGGTTCTCTGCTTTTATCTTTAAGAAACCCTTACTTTCACAACCTTGTCGCAGATACGCAAAAGATAAATTCCGGGATTCAAATCAAAAGAAACTGAGGAACCGCACGAACTTGCCACGCACGCACCACTGGCGGTATAAACCATCACGACAGTATTTGCAGGCATTCCGCTGATAGTCACACGCCCATCAGCCACAGTGATATCAGAATATAGTTCCTGCGAACCGCTGATGCCTTCGATGCTCATCGCCTCATCTTGTGTGGCCATCAGTTCACGGTTCTTTTCCCTGTAAGACTTGCTGTACATGTCTGCTTCAACATATTCAGGATGTTTCTCAGAATCAAAATACAAGGCAAAACTCTGATGAATATTCTTATCTTTCTCGTTAAGATAAACCGGAGTCCCAGCCATTGTTTCATTTCCGGAAACAGAAATACACGCTCCATCACTATAGTTCTGAATATGGTAGTAGCCGTCTTCCTCCAAAATAAGCACCCACTTCTGTGTATCCTTATCAGCTTCAGTCTGGAAACGAAGAGAACCGAACAGTGATTCGATATATTTGCCGGTAGCTTTCTCTTCAATTTTATACACATAAGGTATATCGGTCTTATGGAAAACAAAGAAGATATTACTTTCTCCATCATCTTCAAGGGAAAGGGATGATTTCGGGCGAGAAACAACACGGTCGGAGTTACGTTCAAGCAAACAATATTCACCGCCGTCTTCTACCTCTGCCACACGCTTATAACGGTACATATTATCGAATATGCTCAAATTCCAACGGTCGTACCAGCGGACAGCGGGATAGCCGGAACGGATGCTGACAGGCAACCATATATATTTTGAACTTTGTACATTACCTGAATTCCAACGGTCGCCCATATATACAAAGCACTTATCCTTCCCCTGCACAGGAAATACGTATGCACTCTGCGACTGGTATGTGTTGTCCTTTCCTTTATCTATACAAAAGTTGATGCCGGTACTTCCGTCCTGATCCTTAAAGTCATTGCCACTGACCCACTCACCCAACAAATCGTATGTGTAAGTATAGCGTCCGCGGTTAGGAGTCCATCCTGTACATCCGGAAAATAGTCCATAATATATATCCCCCACCTTAAAGATTGAGGCTGCTTCATACTTCTTTCCAAGCAGCTGAAGATTCTCTGTCGCCGTAGGAGTAAGGTAGTCATCAGACAGCAATGCAATATTGGTGTTGGTGTTCATATTGGTAGAACATATATGATATGCACGTCCGTCTGTATCAAGGAAGAGTGTCTGGTCACGCGAATCATGGTCATTAGGGCGGAATACATCTACCAGCGTATATGGACCTTCTATCTTGTCTGCCTGCGCTACACACACTTTCGCCTGTCCGTAATCAGAGCCGTTTTCCCAATGCACCCACATGACCCATTTGCCGGTAGTTGCATTATATACCACCTTCGGACGTTCAAAAGTACGTCCTTTCGCAATGTCACGGTTCTCATCGGTCATTGTTCCGGTAGGAGTCAGCGCAAGACCCACACGTGTCCAACTGTATAAGTCTGAAGAGCGATAACAGCTGACTCCATTACATTTCATACCGTTTCTGTCCTCACCAAACCAATAATAAAATCCATCTGCATATTGCACACATCCTCCATGTGCATTTATGGCAGCTCCCTTCGTATCATTCCAGTTTCCACCGGGTACAATACTGCCGCCATCAGCTTTTGCACCAACAGCAAAAGCAAAGGCAACAAGAGTAGTAGAAATCAGTCTATTCATTTTTCTATTATTTCTTTACATTACATTATTTGTATCTTATAAATGTTGGAAGAAAAAAAGGGCAGTCTTCCCTATGCAAAGTTAGGGAAAAACTGCCCTCCAACAATTATCAATACACTAATTTAATACTTTGTCTGTTATTTTCCCCGATAACGAGCACTACGAATGTACCACGTCCCGGAAGAGCAATACCGGTATTATCCGTATAATCATTAAGCATACCGACAGGAGCTCCGCCAACAGTATAAACAACCACACGAGAATGTTCCTTGACATTTGTCAGCATCAACATACCGTCTATAACTTTTGCACGGATACCACCATTGTTTTCTGCATCAACAGCGTCAACAGCTGTGCTTATGTCTTCAGCTGTAAGGCTTGGGAATGCAGGAGCATACGCACCTGTGCAATCGAAATTGAAATATTCAATATCAGAAGATTCATTCTGGAAACCTATCTGAGGCTGAATTACACGACTGTATCCTGTAAGTTTGACATCATCTACTTTGAGAGGCGTAATACTTGCTCCCCACTTGTCACGTTCAAGATAACAATATACTCGAAGCTGCTTTGTTGTAGCTTTTGTTTCAAAATCACAAGCGTATGTCTGATAGTTTTCACTTGTCACAGGAATTACTACCTTGTTGTCGGCATTCTGCATATCCTGTATGCGCAAGCTACCGAGAATAGTTCCATCTTTCTTGATACCGCCTTTTGCAAGAGCAGAGAAAGAATAAACTTCGTTAGGAGCTACATCTACCAACTGTGAGATTTCAGCAGCAGCCCATCCGTCGCTCCACATGTAGCGATCTACACTAAGAACATGGTTGTTCTGATCAACCTCATTGCTACGTTCTTCAGCAATAATCTGCTGAGTAGAGTTATACTGGTCGTAAGGATAAACATCCCAACCTTCAATCCGGTCAGTGATATTGCGGCTCTTATTGAAGTCCCATTCTCCTTCGAAATCAGGATTCTTCAAAAGATTCTTCAAAGCACGTCCGTTCTCAACAGTCCATTCCGGCTGAAGACCGAAGTCTGCAGTACGAACAGTATCGATAGCAAGTCCGTCACGATAAATAAACACACGATTATCAGATGCAACAGCAAAACGATAAGTATGGTAGAGACCATCAGTATTATAGAATGTACCGCCGTTTGCAGGATTAGCAATTCTCTCCTTACGGCTTGTACCGTTGTACAGTCCAAGACTTGAAGAAGTAACATATCCCTTGAAACCTGCACCATTCTCTGTTACAGCGTATGGCATAAATTCTTTTGACAGTTCGTCAACCTTAGCCCGGAATTCTACAGTATATCCGTTTTCACCCGGAGTGAAGCCGTCAAATGACATTTCTTCTTCTGCTCCGCCTGTATATACAGGATTCTGAGAAAGATCCTTTTGTTCAAGTTCTGTACCAAGACTACCGACATTCACGTATGCACGCATGTCACCGCTGCGGAGAATAACCTTGCCACTATTATGAGCAAGAGTAGTAAGATTGGTAACACGAATCTTCGCATTCTTGGCACCGGCAGAAAGTTTCACAGGAGAAACAGCAAAACCAGTTGTAGCGGAAATCTGTATATCACCAGTAAGTTCAGAAGCATTTACTGTGAATGTTTCACTGTTTCCGGTTCCTGCTATCGTCAACGTATCCACAGAAGTAGTGAGGCTGGCTCTTATACACATCT
>X363_Desmarests_Spiny_Pocket_Mouse__coassemble_381_pt1 | contig 29837 bp, 26 predicted proteins | sample X363_Desmarests_Spiny_Pocket_Mouse__metabat2_low_PE_006 | metagenome-assembled genome bin X363_Desmarests_Spiny_Pocket_Mouse
CGTCTGTCACACCTTTTTTCCCTCTGTTTGTCCGCCTCTTGCGCAGAGGTGGACATTTTTGTTTTGTGCAGTCTCCATTTTTCTTGCAGCGGTTCGGAGCATCAAAGTTCTTATCCAGCCGTATTTTTCTTGTATTCCTGCCCACATAGCACTCTCCCATTTCCGTCTCAGCCCCTTTCATGCCATTCTCTTTCCATACAGCCCCATAGTGTTCGACAACCGCCAGACAGTAGCGGTCCGTCTCCGCCTCTTCGAGCGAGCGCAGATAGATGCGCGTGGTCATCTCCGTGGTGTGCCCCATGCAGGAGCTTATCACCGAAACCGGCACATGCAGACGGTATGCCTGTGATGCCCATGTGTGGCGCGCACTATACGACGTCAGCCCTCCGTCGATACCGGCAAGCTTGGACAGCCGGCACAGATTGCGGTTATACCACCTCAATGCCGTATCATAGTCCTTATGGCATTTGCTTCCGCCTACCAGAGGGAACATCATTTCGCTTCCCTTGCAATGGTAGCGGCGAATAATCTCCGTCATCTGCCCGCATATCTTCACCGTTATCTGCTGTCCCGTCTTGCTGCGCGAATAGCGTATTCTACCCCCGTTCATGTCGGACATGCGCAGATGCGCCACATCCACAAACGACATGCCGTTGGCAAGGAACGAGAAAAAGAAGATGTCGCGTGCCATGGCAAGCCCCGGACTACCAGACAAGTCAAGCGACAGCAGCCGTTTCAATCCGCTCTCGTCCAATGCCCGCTTACGAGTTCTATCGACTCCCGTATATACCTCCGCAAACGGTTTCTTGTCAATACACAGCCCTTCCGCCACCGCTTTATTATATGCAGCACGCAAAGGACGCATGTATGCGGAGCATGAATTACGGCTGATTCTCTTCACCTTTGTCAGATAATTCCCAAAACACAGCATCAGTCCACTATCTACATCTTGCAGTGGCAAATGCACTCCGAGACCGGATACGTCCATGAACTGCCGTAGAGAACGTGCTGCACAACGATAGTTCTCTGCAGTCTTCTGCCGACCTGCCGAGACTTTCGTCGAGACTATTGCACTTATATAATCAAAATAGTCCATAGATATTTATTTTTAGAGTTTGGTTTATAATTTAGCTATTACTTTTTGTTTATGCGGGTGTATTTGACAGACTCCTCCACGTGTTTAGTGGAGGAGTCTGTCAAATACACCCACTAACACATTGAACACATCCACTTAAAGACAACAAGTGAAGTCTGTGAATGCACCCACCAAAACAAAGTCTGTTGAAGACAATCATATAAACATACAAGTACATCCCCTGTCAAATATATACACTGACATCTACCGAATAAGCCCCACAGTTTTTTCAAGACCATGAGGTTATAGGATAAGATACAGTGACAAGACCGGGGATTCTCCCCAGTCCGCACGTAATCAGAAAAAGACAAACAGCATCATGTCATCCCCCACTTGATAACTTCTGCCCTATCAGGCTTTCGCCGCATTCAGAAAAAGATTGTCAGTTCTTATTGACAAGCAGCAGCTTGTCGCCTACTTTCAGTTCTATCTGTCCGTTAGGAATGATGAACTCACTGCCTCGCTTCACCAGCATCACCAGTGTGCCGTGAGGAAGATTCATGTCCATAAGACGGTTGCCTCCCTCTATCATCTCTGCAGTGAGTGTCAAGTCACGAAGCTGCGTGTCCGTCTCTTCCGGAAGTTCCACACCGAACTCGTTTCCCTCCTTCTCCTCCGGCAAGTCGAGATGCAGCCAGCGCGCCACTTGCGCAATGCTCATTCCCTGTACGACAAGCGACAGCAGCGTGATGAAAAAGACTATATTGAAAAGCTGATTGGAGCCTTCGATTCCTGCCAACACCGGATAGGTGGCGAAGATGATGGGCACAGCTCCGCGAAGTCCCACCCACGACACAAACAGGCGCGCCTTGTTCGTCATGGAGCGGAACGGCAGCAGACAGGCAAACACGCTCACCGGACGCGCCACCAACACCATGAACACACCGATGGCTATGGAGACAAGAGCTACACCCAACAACTCGTGAGGATTGACAAGTAGTCCGAGCAACAGGAACATCACAATCTGGAAGAGCCATGTCAGTCCGTTCATGAAAGTATTGATTTCCTTACGGTAAGTCAGACGCGAGTTGCCCACCACAAGCCCTGTCACATACACTGCCAGATAGCCGTTGCCATGTATCTGGTCGGTTATCGTGAACGTGATGAACACAAGACTCAGCAGCATAATCGGATAGAGCGAACTGTTTGACAGGTTAATCCGGTTGATGAGCCACACCGCCGCCTTTCCGAAGGCGAAGCCTATGGTGCCTCCGAAGAGGAACTGGACGAGCAGGTCGCGCGCCACAATCTCCAGATGAAGGTCGCTCCCGCTTCCGACAACCTGTATCAGCACGATGGTCAGCATATATGCCATTGGGTCGTTACTTCCGCTCTCAAGTTCAAGCATGGGCTTGAGGTGCTGCTTCAGGTTGATGTGCTGGGAGCGCAAAAGATTGAACACCGAAGCCGAGTCTGTTGACGACATCGTGGCGGCAAGCAGCATGGAGGTGAGCAAAGACAGCCTGATATCCATCCCTGTCCACTGCGAGAGATAGAAGATGAAGCCTCCGGTCAGCAGCGTGGTGAGCAGGACTCCCACCGTTGAGAGGAGTATGCCCTGCGAGAGCACGGGACGTATGTCGCGGAACTTGGTGTCCATACCGCCGGTGAACAGGATGATGCTCAACGCTATCATGCCGACAAACTGAGTGTCCTGTGCGCTGTCGAACTGAAGTCCGAGTCCGTCACTTCCGAACAGCATTCCGACAAGCAGAAAGAGCAACAAGGTAGGTATTCCGAACCGGTAGCCTGTCTTACTGATTATAATACTAAGAAATATCAAAATTGAGCCGCCAAGAAGAATATTTTCCGCAATAAAATTCATAATGTTAAGAGTTGGTTTATATATTGTACAAAGTTAAGCCAATCAGATGAATAAAATGTCTGTCCGGCACAAACTTAACAACCTTTAAGCAAATAAAGTTCATGTTTTAGGTGGGGTGTTTGCCAGTATGTTCGATGGAGTATTCATGCAGGTTTAGTGGATGCTTGCGACGGAGGAGTCTGTTGAAAGCATCCACTAAAACATATAAGCCATATATGAAGGAGTCTGTCGAAACAACCACTAAAAACAGCTACAATCAACTTTTCTGAAATGACAAAATGATATTTTCGCCCAAAATGAAAATTTAACACTTGGAGAGATTTTTTGTCGAGGGCAAAGAGACGAAATTTTTACAACAAAGATAATATATTGATAATCAACAAGATATAATTTTGCGAAAAAATACTCAAAAAACGTGCCGGACGCATTTTTTTGATAATCTCGAGTATTCAGATAAGACATTGATAATTAATTAGTTACAATCACACCAACCATTTGCACTCCCAAATACAGCCCGAACATCACCCATTTTTCAGTTCCTGTTCAGATACACTTCCCAAACAATCAATTATACACTTCTTAACATTTCAGCCGAGTCCCACTGTCGTTTTTCCCATTTCCTAATGCTTTTTCAAAAAATCTACGCTGAAAATTTCTCCAAACTACTAAGTTTTTAAAATTACAGCGCGCTGAAAATAAAATTGCAGCGCACTGCGAAGAAAAAAACAGTGCGCTGAAAATTTGAGAACTTAGTAGTATTTTTTCAAAAACTCTTCGCCAAAAATAAATAAATATAAAAGAATCATTCCAAAACGAAACACTATTTCACATTTTACGGCGACCTCAGAAAATGCGCGTAGAATCCCCGTTCTTCGAGAAAAGTTCGGTTCGCCTCATTTTGACGCGTGCCAGAGGGCTTGAAATTTTAACATTCAACAAAATCAAAAAGATAGTATTTATTTAAAATACCTATCACATAGATTTTACTCAGCAATATTTAGCGTCATTTTGTCAGAAAATAATTTTGTTAAAATATATATAAAAAATTTTGTTATGGGATGGTTTTAAAACAATTTTGCGGATGTCTTCGACAAGCTCCTCATGTTAAGTACCCCCACACGAACAACATGAGGAGTCTGTTGAAGACATCTGCAAAAAACAACAAGAAATGTCAACTAAAAAATCAGGAAATGACAGTTTTCACACAAATTATATCCATAAGAAGTGTCAGTTTGCAATAATTCACTAACTTTGCTACGTGAAGATTTCTACAGACATTTCTATGTAACACACATAATATATATTATACAGATATGAAGACAAATTATGAAATTCGTTATGCGGCTCATCCGGAAGACGCAAAGAACTATGACACCAAACGTCTGCGCCGTGATTTTCTTATCGAGAAAGTATTTACAGCAGATGAAGTGAACCTCGTCTATTCCATGTATGACCGTATGGTTGTCGGCGGCGCAATGCCGGTGAACGAAGAGCTTAAGCTCGAAGCCATCGACCCGCTGAAGGCTCCTTATTTCACCACTCGCCGCGAAGTGGGAATTTTCAATGTCGGAGGTGCCGGAACAGTGAAAGTAGGCGATGAAGTTTATGAACTCGACTACAAAGAAGCTCTTTATATCGGAAGAGGCGACCGCGACGTGGTGTTCGCAAGCAAAGATGCTGCCAAACCGGCAAAATTCTATATCAACAGTACTACAGCTCACAAGGAGTATCCGACGAAGAAGGTGACAAAGGCTGATGCCGACATTCTTGCTCTCGGCTCACTTGAAGGCTCTAACGACCGTGTCATCAATAGAATGATTGTACAGAAGGTGCTCGACTCATGCCAGCTTCAGATGGGTATGACAGAGCTGAAGCCGGGAAGCGTATGGAACACCATGCCGGCTCACGTACACAGCCGCCGTATGGAAGCTTATTTCTATTTCGAGGTTCCTGAAGACCAGGCTGTATGTCACTTCATGGGAGAGATTGACGAGACTCGCCACATCTGGATGAAGGGCGATCAGGCTGTGCTCTCACCGGAATGGTCTATACACTCAGCCGCTGCCACAAGCAACTATACTTTCATCTGGGGTATGGGTGGAGAGAACCAAGACTACGGCGATCAGGACTTCTATAAGATTACTGATTTGAAATAAAGACAAAAGTGTCTGTAATGGAAATGTGCAGAGCCACATTTCCATTTCTTTTTATAGGGCAGACCAGTTGTGTCTGCCTTAATTTTCCTATTTTTTCAAAAACTCAGAAAGGATATGCAAAAGCTGACAGTGATAAAGGTTGGCGGGAAAATCGTAGAGGACGAAAGCACTCTTGCCTGTCTCTTGTGCGATTTCTCAGCCGTTGAAGGTTATAAAGTGCTGGTTCACGGGGGTGGACGGTCTGCCACAAAGGTGGCTGCACAGCTCGGGATAGAGAGCCGGATGGTGGGCGGAAGACGCATCACCGATGCCGACATGCTCAGAGTGGTCACAATGGTCTATGGGGGACTTGTCAACAAAAACATTGTCGCACGCTTGCAGGCCTGTGGAATAAATGCCCTCGGGCTTACCGGTGCCGACATGAATGTGATGTTGTCGCACAAGCGTCCGGCAAAAGAGGTGGACTATGGGTTTGTCGGCGACGTTGACAAATGTGACGGCGGTATGCTGGCGAAACTCATCGCCGAAGGAGTTGTGCCCGTAATGGCTCCGCTGACTCATGACGGCAACGGCTGTCTGCTGAACACCAATGCCGACACCATTGCGGGCGAAACGGCAAAGGCTCTTGCCACGTATTTCGATGTCACACTGGTCTATTGCTTCGAGAAAGCAGGGGTGTTGCGCGACGAAAACGACGATGACAGCGTTATTCCCCACATCGGAGAATCGGACTTCACCCGCCTTGTGGATGAAGGTGTCATACAAGGAGGAATGATTCCCAAGATAGAAAACGCTCTTTCCGCCGTGCGTGCAGGAGTCAAGCGTGTTATCATCACAAAGGCGGATGCCATTGACGGATGCCACGGAACAGTAATTACAAAATAAGTATAGGCAGAAAACTGCACTCATCTTAACCACACGACAATCAGATTATGAAAAAACTACTAACATTTGTGCTTCTGGCTGTTGCCGTAGCGGCTGGAGCATTTGTACGCGACATAAAGAACCCGCGTATCGGTGCATCGACAACAAGGAATCTCGACTTCGTGCGCATCGAAATGTCGGACACAGCCACTGTGCTTCATGCCGTGGTACACTTCCGCCCGCACTGGTGGATAAAGATTTCCCCAAATTCATCCATCGAGGCCAACGGCAAGAAATATCCTCTCAAAAGGGCTGATGGCATTAAGCCCGGTGAAGAATTTTACATGCCCGACTCCGGAGTGACGGAGTTTACGCTCACTTTCGATGCTATTCCGAAGGATACGAAATCAATAAATTTCACAGAGAATGAAGATTCGAGCTGGAAAATGTGGGACATCGACCTTACAGGCAGCAAGAATACGCGGATGCCCGCCAAACTGTTCAAAAAGACTATCAACAACAAGAAGTTCGTGATACCAGACCCTGTGTTCGAGTGCGATACCACGACCGTCAATGTTCATATTCTCGGCTACCACTCCGACATGGGCAACGAGCTCCAGTATTTCGTCAATTCTTTCACCGGACAGAAGAACTGTGAGGTTGACTTTGCTCCTGCAAAGATTGACGAGAACGGCAATGCCGTAATACGCTTGTTCCAAGCCGGAACATGCGAGATTGTCATCTCAGAAGTGGGACAGTGCAGTGCCTCATGGAGTGCCACACTGAAACCGGGAGAGACCATCGACCTAAATGTCGATTTGGCATTGACTGGCGATTTGACGACAAGACAGCGCGAAGGGTATAAGAACAATGATATATGGTCATGGCACAACGGACACTATGCCGCCTACGACATGATATATAAATCGATGTATGCGAAAGACAAGTATTATGGATTCGAACCATATTCGGGCGAATTCGGCGATTACCACATGGACGGCGACCAATATACCGACTACATCATCGGTGAATACAATAAATTGGTCAAGAGCATAAATGAAGACAAGGAAATGACAAAGGCTGAGCGCGAAGTGGCTATCAATAAGCTTAACAAGCAACTTGTCATGGTGGCGCAGGACTGTCGGCGATATTTGATGTTCAACTACTGGCACAGGCACGACAACTATGGCTCTCTGATTCCGGACGACACCATACGTGCCGTAATCACTCCGGAACATCTACGCAAGGTGGCAGCCATTGTCGATATAGACAATCCGAAACTGCTGACCAACAATGCACCTTACAGCTTGCCTTCCTCGACGTGGAGCGAGACTGGCATCTCTGATGTACTGTGGAAAGAGCTTAATGACTATATCGAGACACACAGGGTGGCCGAATCTGGAAAGGCAACGGATGCAGATATTGAAAAACTGCGCAAGCTGAGCAAACCGTTCTATGCCGATGCAGTGGAAAGAGTACAGCGCGATGCTGTCCGGAGACTTTCGTCACTAAAAACAACGGGGTGTACCCCGACTCCTGACGTGGCTGACGATGAAGTGTTCGATGCCATCATGGCAAAATACAGAGGCAAGGTAGTGGTGGTTGACCTTTGGAACACATGGTGCGGACCATGCCGGGCTTCAATAAAGATGCACGAGCCGGAGAAATCGACCACATTCGCGTCTGAAGACATCGTATGGGTATATATCGCCGACGAATCATCGCCTGCATTGAAATATTACCAGATGATAAATGACATCAAAGGCGAGCACTACCTATTGACAGGGGAGCAGATTAAAGTAGTCAGAAAGCGTTTCGATGTTGACGGCATACCTTATTATATAATGGTTGACCGCGAAGGTAATGCCAAAGGCAGACCGGACATGCGCGATCCGAATATCTATAAAACGACTATTCTCGATGCTCTCAAAGCCGATAAATAAGCCGTCTGCAAAAAAATAAGACTTTTTGTCAAAAAAAACAGCATCAATGTGTAACTTTTAATTTGTTTGTCCGTCTGTCATTATAGAGAGATGAAAGAGATAAGCTTCAGATATGATGTTTTGCCGTTGAAGAACAGGCTCTTCAGGCTGGCTTTCCGCATCACTCTCAACAGAGAAGAAGCGGAGGACATCGTGCAGGACACTCTCTTGCGAATATGGGACAAACGTGACGAATGGAAAGAGCTTAATAGCATGGAGGCATTCGGACTGACCATCTGCAGGAATCTATCTCTCGACAGAATGGAAAAGAAGGAGAAAAGGAATGTCTCGCTTGACGAAAGTCTGCACGACTGCATCGACTTCTCTTCCGCCCCTGACGAAAGCATGGCGCACCGTGAAAACGAGAGCATCGTGGGCAGACTTATCGACAGACTTCCCGAAAAACAACGCTCCGTGGTGCAGCTGAGAGACATCGAGGGCAAAACATATAAAGAAATAGCTGATGTGCTCGGACTGACAGAAGCAGACGTGAAAGTCAGTCTTCACAGGGCAAGAAAGCAGATTAAGGAACAATTCAATAGACTTGACAAATATGGACTATAAGTACATCGAACAACTTTTGGAACGCTACTGGGACTGCCAGACGAGTCTCGAAGAAGAACAGATTCTACGTTCTTTCTTCAGCCAGAAGGATGTGCCGTCATGTCTGCAACAGTATCGCGATGTGTTCATGTATCAGACCACTGCCCACGAAGAGCAGTTAGGAGAGGATTTCGACCGCCGTATGCTCGACATGGTTGAAAAGCCGACAGTGGTAAAAGCACGCACCATCGGTCTCAGCAGCCGCCTTGCCCCGTTCCTGAAAGCTGCGGCAACGGTAGCGATTGTGATTGCCATAGGCAATGCAGCCGAACATTCCATGAGGAGAGAGGGCAACGGCAATATCGAAAACACTGTGCCGCTGACCGATACGTATGTCAAAGCTGAGGATATTCCTTTTGCGCTGGGCACTTCCGCCTTCAAGGTCAAAGACAACAGCCAAGCGGAAATAAAGACAAAAATTGACACGCTGTTTGTATTGCCGAATGTAAAGGATGCGGAAGAATAGCTGGAATGTGTTCAGAACTCGTGTCATCATCATGCGAAACTTTTACTTTTATACACAATATGCTTTATTAAAACTAAAAACATGAAGCTGTGAAGTTTCAATTCTCTCAAAATTTATTTAATGCAAAAACCGAAAACAGTCTCGCCCATTTCCGGCGGGACTTTTTCTTTGTATATACTTTCACCAATTATACTTGTCTTTTTATTTGGTGAGCAATCTTAAAAAGAGTATATTTGCCCACAACAATAAAGATAAAACTGTCATAACTAATAACATAACCTTAATTCACCAACAATGATTAAATTTTACCCGAATCGAAAACGCACATGGCAAACAGCCATGCTGTTGCTCGGAATGATGTCACCATTTGCTGGGACTATCAAAGCCGAGGCCGCACAAGGCGCAAAGGTGGTCTATACCTTCAACGTAACGAAACCGGCGGAGCAAACGGACACCATCCTGTGTGACTTGAATTATAAAATGATAGGGCATCTTTTCAGCTTGGCTACAAAAGATGAAATAAAAACAGCCCTGCAAAACGGAATCATCAAGTTCTATGCCATACAGAGCACCGGAAGCTATTACAAGACTTCTACTGCCGCTCCTTACGGACACTGGTTCTCTGCCACCGGCAATGCTGTGACACAGACTAACAAGAATGCCGTGGTAATGGGACAATTCCGCACAGACAAATATGCTGTTGCGCACATCCCAACCAAAGCAACCGTAGGAAAGACATATACATTCCGTCAGGCTCTTGTGTGCGAAGAGAGAGATACCATAGAATATGTGTTCAACATCAAGATTGGACACACAGAGGAGATAACTCATGACCAGCCTACGGCAGAAGAGACTTTTATCCACCGCAAAGACTACACTGAAGACTGGATTGTTGCTCCGGTGGTTGGAAAAAACGATGAAGAACTGCAAAACCGGAACTATATTCAGGTCAGAAAGGGAGATAACATCACTCTCGGTGTACGCACCAAGGAAGAAGGCGAGTCGGTAAAGTTCCTCGTAAAATCGCCAGCAGGAAAGACCCTGAGAACATGGAACTCAAAAGATTTTATTCTTGAAAACGCAACTCCAGAGCACAACGGTGCCTACACTTTACAATGCCGCCGCACAGACGTTGCAGGGAAAGTAACTGTCAAGTCCTACTATTATTTTGTCGATGTACAGACAGAAGAGCCGGGTACTCCTTACAACTGGAAAGAGCACACACCTTATTGGAGCTATGATTTCCGTGATGAATATCCTGACGGATTCCCGGCTCCGACCAAGGTCCTGAATACTTACGGAGACCGTCTTGCCGGCTATAAGGCAGACGGATGGTGGTGCTTCCAGTGGGGCAAGAACAAGCATGATTTTATCACAGACGAGTGCATACAGAACATGCTCGACAAGTTCAACACGGACTTCGCCTACATCCGTGACGAAATGGGATGGCCGCCTGACATTCGTGCACGCAAAGGCTATTACAGCACAATCGTATTGCACGGTTCTGCACTTCATGATAATGCTTCACAAGATGAACTTGGTGGCTGGCAGTCCGCTGCATGGTATGGCGACCGCAACTGGCCTATGGTGCTCGCAAGCTACTATCCAGTTTATAGCTTCGATGAGAAATGTCCTTATACCGATGCCGAAGGACAAAGGGAAGCTATGATTCATGAAGGCATACATGCACTGTTCGCCGACATGGACGGAGTGAAAAATGCAGCATGGTTCCACGAAGGCGGAAATACATGGTTGCAGTCTGCCATGACCGCCAAGCGTTCAGGCGAATACGGCATTCCGGGATTCCTCGATGCTTGTCCGTTCATCGCACCTTTCATGCCAATAGAATGCTATTCGGGCTGGCTTCAAGACGGTTCTTTCGGAGGACCTTCTGCCGAAGGTGTCAACATGTTTGAAGGAAAGCAGCAGATATGTACATGGCGTAATCTACTGGGAGGCACACAATACGGCAACGGATTCCCGACCTTCCTTGGCGAAGCTGTGGGACAAGGTTCTGTTCCTTGGATATGGAGATACTGCAAGAGCCGTGTGCTTGAAGGCATTGCCGACACAATAGGCGAAGAAGCCATCAGAAGCCTCATCCTGCAATACCGCGCAAAACAAGCTACTTTTGACATCGGAGGATGGAGAAAAGGCTACAGAGCTGTCATGAACAATAATTTCGGAGGGGTCGTAAAAGCAGAATGGGAGCCTTTTTGGATAAACTGTAAGCCATACACTCTATCTCCATACGCAAGCATGTTCCGCAATTCAGAAGACGGATGGTACGCTCCAGACACACTTACCGCACCGGGATGGAGTGGTTCTAACATCATTCCTATACATGTGACAGGGGACACTTGTTGTGTAGAGTTCCTTCCGCAAGGTCCGGGAATGCGCGCACAGCTTTGCTATGCAACTCCTAACGACAAGTTCTATTACAGCCAACCTGTACACTGCGGAACCATGACCCTCGACATAAAAGACAAACCGGCAAACGGAGTCATTTTCTGCGTGGTGGCAAATACAGACTACATTTATGTGAATGATGAGACTCGCAAGAAGCACCACGACTATCGCATACGACTCGGAGAAAACTGTATTGAAGTCGCTTCAAGGAATTGCCGTTGGTACTTCAACGAACAGACAATCGTAGATAACGAATACAATGAGTTCAAAGAATATGCCACAGGAATAAAGAGCGTCACAAGCGACAAGTCAGACCGCAATTCTTTCGACGGTGTTCGTCTTATGTCAGGAGTTCTCCGTGGCGGCGACCGTTTGCAAATTGACCTCAACGGTCACAACGCATCTGACATCACAGTTCGCATACTCGGCATGTCCGGATTATTGGTTGAAGCCGGAAGACTTGGTGCTGACGGTTCATTCACTCTGCCTTCCGACATGGCACGTGGAATGTATTTCATTACCTTCACATACGGAGAAAAACGCGATGTGTATAAAGTGTTTGTAAGATAAGACACCATAATATATACAGAAAGAAAGTAAATAAGGAAGTCGGGGCGGGCAACTGCATATTTCAGTTGTCTGCCCCGACTTCTTTTTGTTGATATATCAGGTTGTTTAAGTGGAGGTATTTGGAAGGTTTAAGTGAGTCCGCCACTTGAATCTATCGCATAAATCGTACAATTACAACAAATAAATTCGGTGCAACAAGTTAATAAAACAATGTGAAGCCGGCAGACAAAGCGTTGAAGCTTGGGGCAAACTCCGGCTTGAGAATATTGCACGGATTATATTTCACATAGACACCAATGCCGCGCAAGCGTAGTGCCGCAAACAAATCAACGGTTGTACGGTTTTGGAATGCACGCTTGTCGAAATCCTTGCATTTTTGTCCATCAAGACGATACCTTGTCTTCAAACTGCTGTAAGTGTTGAAGTTGATTACAGGACCGAAAGTAAGAGTGAGTCTATCCGAAATATCATAGTCTATCGTAAGCGGCACAATCCAGCTGAACACTTTCAAACGTGAGAACTGTACCTCCGCGTTCTCGGGATATTCACCCAACGTAACAGCTTGCGCCTCTTTTATGAACCGTGTCTTGCCCGTCATACGGAAGTTGCGCCAGTTGACACCGACCCCAAAACGACAAGCCAGCCTGCATCCTGCCGGAGAATACTTCCATCCGAGTATGTAGGGCCACATAATTTCAAAAGATTCGCCCATATCCACACTCATACCCTCCGGAGCATTGATAGCAGTATTCCATCCGATGCACACTCCCGACATAATCACATCCTGTTCAGAGCCTTTTCTGTTGGATTGTTGCAGAAAAGAAAGCGAAAAACTCCATTCTTTGGTATGTTCGGAAGTAATCACAGGTTCTCCTTCTATCAGCGGCACTTCTTTATGATAGACATATTCGTGATTTTCTTCTTTTCCGTTGACCGCAACTTGCAGTTTATTTTCACTGGTGATGAATACGACGCTGTCCGGACGCACAATAGTAAGCGTGTCACTGATGCTTTTTGCAGAAGCATTTACGGCAAACGTCAGAATGAATGCGGTAAATAATGTTTTCATATTGATGTTATTTAATTTGTGAGTGTTATATAAGCAGATTTGTCATTTCTTGAACATCTTTTTCAGTTCTTCCACAGAGGCACTTCCCTCCATATAAATAAGCGTCGCACAATTTTCTCCACCTTTCTTCAGCGATGAGTTCTTGAAAAAGAGATAACGGCGACATCCGTTGGCAGGAGGAAGACTATAGAAAGCATAATAAAGCCGACTGCCGATATTGGCAATTTCCTTGTCACCGGCATCCTTGCCATCGGCAAGCACAAGTTGTTCCATTGTACGGAACAGCCCTTCATCATTCTTCACAATAAGACTGTGATAGAGCGAAAGATTATAAGCGTCAAGTCTATGCCCTTTGACAATCACTTCATCTACATTCTCGTATTTGCGGTAATGCCCGCTCAACAACCGTTCAATGTTTAACCCGGTCTGGGCATCAGCTGTGGCTGATACGACTATAGTTATTAAAATAAATATGATTCGTCTCATAGGTATATGTTTTTATCAAATAGAAAAACCTGTGTCATTCGTTCACTCCTCTTCTTCCATCGTGGCGAACATACCGGACAACTGCTGTTCTATTGTCGGTATATCTTTGTCCGACTGCACATTGAGCCATGAAGCCCGCATTTCAAGCATCACTTTATCTACATTCGTTATCTTCTCACCGGAAATATATGCGACACATATCTCTTCCGGTTCAGCAGCACGGAAAGGAACAAGCATAAGTATGAACAAGACACATGCAGCGGCGGCAGCATACACCGCAGCAGTTCTGCCGAAGAAGTGTCTGTAAACGGATGCGTCCTTACGATTCACCTGTCTGCCGACAGCCACAAACCCCATTACGGCACGCAGTTCGTCGAAGTCGCTGTCCCGTCCTGCCTCCGAGAGAAGAAAAGACTTCAGCATCTCCTCCTCTTCGTCCGTTGTCTCCGCCTCAAAATAGCGTTCAGACAGACGTAGCCAATAATCCTTCTTACTCATCCTACTTTCCATATCCGTTTTGTTTTCTGTAACACATTCTGATTTCCTTTCTTGCTCTCGACAACTGCATCCTGACAGCCGGCTGTTGCATACCGAGCGTCTCTGCTATCACACTGAAGCTCAGTCCTTCATATTCCTTCATGTGGAAAATCTGCTTCTGGAGCGGTGTGAGCCTGCTTTCTACAATCTGCTCCACCATCCGGAACATTTCTTCCCGTTCCGACAGCCCATCCGGTTCACCGGGAGGAACAGACATATCACATTCTCCCAGCTCAACTTCCTCAACCCGCTTTCTGTGGCGAAGAGTATCGACACATAGGTTGCGAACTGTTGTCGCAGCCATCGCCTCGGCTTCCTTGGAAGTCCGCAGGCAGTCCGCACGAGTCCACAGTCTGCAAAAAGCCTCTTGCAGCGCATCGTCCGCCTCATCGCCATTGGGAAAGAACCGTCTGACAATCCGCATCAGCTTGCTTCGGCTTTCGGTGAAGGTTTTAACGAGAATATCTTCGCTCACTTTGTTTCTTTTCCGTTTCTATAAATAAAAACGGAGTATGCCCCATTTTGTAACAAATATAATTCAGATTTTTTATTAAATGTGAATTTTGGTGAGAGAGCAGAAAAGAATTTACAAATTATTTCCTTACTTTTGCGGTATGAATGTTTTTCAGAGGCATCACGTTAAGAAACAGAAACAAAAACCTAATAACTAAACCCAAAAATAAGAGTTATGACAAATCCATTTTCACTCGAAGGTAAGATTGCACTTATCACAGGTGCTTCTTACGGAATCGGCTTCAACATTGCCAAGGCATTCCATGCAGCCGGTGCAACCATCGTGTTCAATGACATCAAGCAGGAGCTTGTTGACAAAGGTCTCGCTTCCTACAAGGAAGAAGGCATAGAAGCTCACGGTTATGTTTGTGATGTGACCAACGAAGCTCAGGTACAGGAAATGGTGGGCAAAATCGAAAAAGAAGTGGGCGAGATAGACATCCTCGTCAATAACGCAGGCATCATCAAGCGCATCCCGATGCACGAAATGAAGCGCGAAGAGTTCCAGCAGGTCATCGACATTGACCTCGTAGGCCCATTCATTGTGAGCAAGGCTGTTCTCCCTTCAATGATGCGCCGCCGCCACGGAAAGATTATCAACATCTGCTCTATGATGTCTGAGCTTGGACGCGAAACAGTGTCTGCATACGCTGCTGCAAAAGGTGGTTTGAAGATGCTCACTCGCAACATCTGCTCTGAATACGGAGAATACAACATCCAGTGTAACGGTATCGGTCCGGGCTACATCGCTACTCCTCAGACAGCTCCTTTGCGTGAGACTCAGCCGGACGGAAGCCGCCATCCTTTCGATTCGTTCATTTGCGCAAAGACTCCGGCAGGCCGCTGGCTCGACCCTTCAGAACTCGGAGGTCCGGCAGTGTTCCTCGCTTCTTCTGCTTCAGACGCAGTGAACGGACATGTGCTTTATGTAGATGGTGGTATCCTTGCTTACATCGGCAAGCAGCCTAAATAAAGAGTACAGTCTCTGAACCGATAGCGTTCAGATAGTCTGATAATCTCCATTGACTTAGCAAATGCTATGTTAATGGGGATTTTTTTGGTTAGTGGGTGTATTTTAATATATTCCCAAAAGAGGTGTCTATTGGAATATGACAAAAAGAAAAAAACAGTTCGTTAAATTTTGAAATAACAATTATTGTACCTGCCAATATTTTTTGTTCTGTCTCTGTCGGAATGGTTTCAAAACAAGCACAGGTGCAGAGAGTCTTGTCTGCCATAGAATTGAAGCCCCATAAAAAAATTTTTGATATGGCTTTTTAAGGGCATGTTCGATTTTGATAAAATGACAGCATATTTCAATAAAAGGAATCATATTTTGCAAATTTACCTATAAATGCTATCTTTTTGACTTTGCCAAATGTTAAAATCCTAAGCCTTCTGGCACGCGTCAAAATGAAGCGCTCCGAACTTTTATCGAAGAACAGGGATTCTACGCGCATTTTCTGAGGTCGTCGGAAAATGTGAAATAGTGTTTCGTTTTGGAGCGGTTCTTTTACATTTATTTATTTTTGGCGAAGAGTTTTTGAAAAAACACTACTAAGTTTTCAAATTTTCAGCGCGCTGTCGCCGAATTTCCAGCGCACTGTTTTTTTATTTTCAGTGCGCTACAATTTTACGCGCTTAGTAGATTGGAGAAATTTTCTCTATAGAGTTTTTGAAAAAACGCTGGATTTCGAAATAAAAAATGGCGGAGGTCGGATAAATTGTTAAGAAGTGTATAATTTGCAGTTTTGAAAAAGTGTCTGAACAGAAACTGAAAAACGGGTAGTGTTCGGGCAGCATTTGGGAGTATAAACAGTGAATTTACTTATAACATATTAATAATCAATTATTTATCAGAACATTCAAGATTGTCGAAAAATTGCGTCCGGCACGTTTTTTTGAGTATTTTCGCAAATTTATATCTTGCTGATTATCAACATATTGCCTTCGACGCAAAAATTTCGTCTTTTTGCCATCGACAAAAAATCTCTTCAAGTGTTAAATTTTCATTTTGGGCGAAAATATCATTTTGTCATTTTGAAAAAGCGGGATTTCTACCTATTTTAGTTGGTTGTATGCAGATGTATTAGTGGATGTACTTAAAACATCATGAGGAATCTATGCCCCTACATAATTATAAGAAATAAAAATTAGTTGAAAAATTAACGGACTATTGGTATATGGACGGCAGACTCCTGCATATCGCGGCAATGAATGTGTGATGAATATTCTCAAAAACTATTGTCCAACCAAGTATTTTGGTTACTTTTGCGTTGAAGTAGTTGAAACATAACGATATGGACAAATATATTTTCGAGCTTAAGATGAAGGTGAGAGACTACGAGTGCGACCTTCAGGGAATAGTGAATAATGCCAATTACCAGCATTATATAGAACATACGAGACATGAATTTCTACTGAACCACGGAATTAGTTTTGCCAAGCTACATGAGCAAGGCACGGATGCTGTGGTGGCAAGGCTCAACATGCAGTTTAAGACCCCTCTGAAAAGCGGAGACGAGTTCGTCTCAAAACTATGGTTGAAGAAGGAAGGGGTGAAGTACATATTCATGCAGGACATATTCCGCTTGCCGGACATGAAGATTGTCATCAAGGCACAGGTAGATACCGTATGCCTCGTCCACGGCAGACTGTCCGAAAGCGAGGAACTTGATGCCGCTTTTTCGCCTTTCTGGGCGGCTGATTGAGGTTGTGGAATCGATTCTTTTTTGAAATATGTGGGGGATGAGTGAGAAAGAAATAATCTGTACGATGGCTCTTACGAGAGTGAAGAGTTTGAGTCTGAGCAATGCACTTATGCTATATCGCAGTTTAGGCTCGGCAGAAGCTGTGTTTGAACACAAAGACCATATTTGTGATTGCATACCGGATGCTACTGAACGGCTTGTCGCTGCCTTGAAGAATACGGACGAGGCTGTGCGACGTGCCGAGACGGAGATGGAGTTCATCGTGAAGAACAAGATACGATGTCTGTGCATGAATGACGACGAATATCCGCAGCGGCTCAAAGAGTGCGGTGACGCTCCCCTGTGCCTATTCTATTGTGGCACAGCGGACTTGAATGCCCGGCGCGTCATCAACATGGTCGGTACGAGAAAGTGTACGGAATACGGCAAAGACCTGTGCCGCCATTTTATTGCAGACTTAAAGCGTTATCATCCGGACATTCTCGTGGTCAGCGGACTGGCATACGGAGTGGATGTACATGCCCACGGAGCTGCCATAGAGAACGGTATGGAAACAGTCGGTGTACTTGCCCACGGTCTGGACATGATTTATCCTTCCGTCCATCGCCGGATAGCCGTGCAAATGGCGAAGCAGGGCGGTCTGCTGACCGAATATATGAGTGCGACAGTGCCCGACAAAGGAAACTTTGTGAGGCGCAACCGTATTGTTGCCGGCATCTGCGATGCGACGATTGTGGTGGAAAGTGCCGCCCGAGGAGGAGGGCTTATCACAGCCGAACTGGCAGAAGCCTATCATCGCGATGTGTTTGCCTTTCCCGGAAGAATCTATGATGAATACAGCGAGGGGTGCAACCGACTGATAAAGGACAACAGGGCTGTGCTGATACAGTCGGCAGAGGATTTCGTCAATGCCATGTGCTGGGACAATCCGTTGGCGGCAAAGAAGGAGCCTCGTCAGCAAGAGCTTTTCGTGGAGCTTACGGAGGAAGAGCAGCTGATTGTCAACACCTTGAAGAATGTTGATGACAAGCAGATTAATCATATTGTGGTGGAAAGCGGCATTCCGTATAGTCGCGTGAGTGTGCTGATGTTTGAGCTTGAAATGAAAGGACTGGTGGTGCCTATCGGCGGTGCCAGATACAGGCTTCTGCGATATTGAACGGTGTCCTCCTGTTATTTTTGTAGTATTATCTGCAATACGCTGAGAAATAGAACAAATAATTTGAAAACAGTTTCTTAATTTATCGGCAAAAATGTAAGTTAACATACCTCTGCATGGTAGTTAGCAAAAAAAGTAGTATTTTTGCAACTTGTCAGGTAAAAGGCAGATAATAAATCAATAAAACTATATAAAAGTAAAAATGGCACAAGAAGATGTTTTTAAGAAAGTAGTTTCCCACTGCAAGGAATACGGATTCGTGTTCCCTTCAAGCGAAATCTACGACGGTTTGGGCGCAGTTTATGATTATGGACAGAACGGCGTCGAGTTGAAGAACAACATCAAACAATATTGGTGGCAGAGCATGGTGCTCATGCACGAGAACATTGTCGGCATAGACTCATGCGTTTTCATGCATCCAACCATTTGGAAAGCATCGGGACATGTCGATGCGTTCAACGACCCTCTGATTGACAACCGCGACTCAAAGAAGCGTTACCGCGCTGACGTGCTCATCGAGGAACAGATAGCCAAATATGAAGAGAAGATAGAGAAAGAGGTGGCAAAAGCGAAGAAGAGATTCGGCGACTCTTTCGATGAGCAGAAATATCGCGAGACAAGTCCGCGAGTATTGGAGGAGCAGGCTAAACGGGATGCGCTGCACGAGAGATATTCCGTTGCCATGAACGAAATGAACCTTGAGGAGCTGCGTCAGATTATCCTTGATGAGGGAATCGTCTGCCCTATCTCTGGTACAAGAAACTGGACAGAAGTGCGCCAGTTCAACTTGATGTTCAAGACAGAAATGGGTTCGACCGCCGATGCTGCCATGACCATATACCTTCGTCCCGAGACAGCACAGGGTATCTTCGTGAACTACCTCAACGTGCAGAAGACAGGACGCATGAAGATTCCTTTCGGCATTGCACAGATAGGAAAAGCTTTCCGCAACGAGATTGTGGCACGTCAGTTCATCTTCCGTATGCGTGAGTTCGAGCAGATGGAAATGCAGTTCTTCATCAAGCCGGGCACAGAGCTTGACTGGTTTGCCAAGTGGAAGCAGACACGTATGGCATGGCACCAAAACCTCGGCTTCGGTGCAGAAAACTACCGTTTCCACGACCATGAGAAACTGGCTCACTATGCCAACGCTGCCACAGACATCGAGTTCAAGATGCCTTTCGGATTCAAGGAAGTGGAAGGCATACACTCACGCACGAACTTCGATCTCAGTCAGCACGAGAAGTTCTCGGGTAAGAGCATCAAATATTTTGATCCGGAAATCAACGAATCATACACTCCGTATGTCATCGAGACATCCATCGGTGTTGACCGTATGTTCCTCAGCATCATGTGTCACAGCTATTGCGAGGAGAAACTCGAAAACGGCGAGACACGTGTGGTTCTTCGTCTGCCGGCAGCTCTCGCTCCAGTGAAACTCGCTGTCATGCCGCTTGTGAAGAAGGACGGTCTTCCAGAAAAAGCACGTGAGATTATCGATGACCTGAAGTTCCACTTCAACTGTCAGTATGACGAGAAGGATTCCATCGGCAAGCGTTACCGCCGTCAGGACGCAATAGGTACACCTTATTGTGTGACTGTTGACTACGACAGTCTGAACGACGATTCTGTTACGCTCCGTATGCGCGACACGATGGAGCAGAAGCGCGTCAAGATAAGCGAATTGTGCGGAATCATCGAGAAGAATGTGACCATCACAAGTCTTCTGAAGAAGCTTAAGTAAAAACAAGAGTGGAAGTTGAAGATTGAAAATTGCCGGCAACGGATTTGAGCTGCCGGGGAAATTGGTTTCAATCTTCAACTTCTATTTTTTCAACCCAACAGTATGGCAAAACTAAGTAAACTGTTTACATCTATTGCAGCAATGCTCATTCTCGTGTTAGCCTCATCATGCAGCGAACACGAAGAAGCCGGAGAGTTTGACAACTGGCAAGAGCGCAACCGGCACTATATCGACTCCATCGCTACAGAAGCGCGAATCAACGCTGACGGAAAATGGACAAGAATAAGGGCTTACACGCTCAGTGACTCGCAGGACGAGACTGACAGCGACAACAACCATTATATCTATGTGAGAAAGATTGAAACCGGCAGCGGCACATACAGTCCTCTATATACGGATTCTGTACGTGTGCACTACAGCGGCAGACTCATTCCTTCAAGCACTTATCCGAAGGGCTACAACTTCGGCAAGAGCTACAGCACGAGTGTGCTCAACGAGGCTACCGACGTACCGGCTCTGATGGGTGTAAGCCAGAATATCGTCGGTTTTGCCACGGCTCTCATGCACATGGTCGAGGGAGACAGATGGGAGATTGTCATCCCTTACTATCTCGGATATGGAACGGCTAACTCCACACAGACGGGAATACCGGGATATTCAGCCCTCATATTCGATGTGAAACTGGCGCGTATCTATCGCTATCAAATAGACTTGGATACAAGTTGGCACTAACTTCATACGGGAACTTTTTATTTAAGTAGTTATATTTGACAAGCAACTTCAATAAAACAATTTCAGAGAATATAAATAGGCTCTAAAGTTTGCCATTAAGCGGCACAACCTTAGAGCCTTTTCTTATAGAGACAAGTTACTTCCCGACATAAAATCCGGAAGCCTACCTACACATATTATTTCTTCAATCTGTCATCGGCCTTGATAAGATACTCAGCAATCTGAACAGCATTCAGTGCCGCACCTTTCTTAATCTGGTCTCCGGAGAGCCAGAATGTGAGTCCGTTGTCATTAGACAAGTCCTTGCGCAAACGTCCTACATACACATCATCCTTTCCTGCTGTGAACAGCGGCATAGGATAAGTGAGTGTGGACGGATCATCAAGGAGAGTCACACCATCAGCCTCAGCGATAGCCTTTCTTGCAGCCTCCACAGTGATTGGTTCGTCAGTCTCCACCCACACAGCCTCGCTGTGAGCACGGAGTGAAGAAATGCGGACACACATGGCGGAGCAGCGGACATCGCTGTGCATAATCTTCTTTGTCTCGTTGAACATCTTCATCTCCTCCTTTGTGTATCCGTTGTCTTGGAATACATCAATCTGAGGTATGACATTATAAGCAAGCTGATAGGCGAACTTGTTGACAGTAACAGGTTTGCCTTCCACAAGTTCCTTATACTGCTGCTGAAGCTCGTCCATCGCTGCAGCACCTGCACCGGAAGCAGACTGATAGCTTGCAATGTGTATGCGGTTGATATGTGAAAGTTTTTCTATCGGTTTGAGCACAACCACCATCATGATAGTCGTACAGTTAGGATTGGCAATTATTCCACGAGGGCGCACAAGAGCATCCTCTGCATTGCACTCAGGCACAACCAAAGGCACATCGTCGTCCATACGGAACGCGCTTGAATTGTCAATCATGACAGCACCATATTTTGTGATGTCCTCTGCAAACTCTTTGGATGTACCTGCTCCGGCAGAAGTGAAGGCAATGTCAACCCCCTTAAAATCATCGCCATGCTTGAGAAGCTGCACTTCATATTCCTTGCCACGGAATGTGTACTTCTTTCCTGCGCTGCGTGTCGAACCGAACAACACCAGTTCGTCAATCGGGAAGTTTCTCTCATCAAGAACACGAAGAAACTCCTGTCCCACGGCACCGCTGGCACCTACAATAGCTACTTTCATTTGTCTTTTATTTTGTATTGAACCTTAAAAAAATATTTGTCTATCCTAAGCATGTGTAGATACATGCTACAAAAACACTGCAAAATTATAACATTTTGCGGAGTTAAGCCACTAATTCCTAAGTTTTTCGCTAACTTTGCAGAAAAATTGCAGCGACAGTAACAGCGGAAGCACAGAGCCAAACTGTTTTTTGATAACACCAATACCAAAAAGACGCACACTCATGAACTTCATATCTTCTTATCTGAATCTGCCAATAACAGACCCCACATGGGTGTTCTTCGTGGTTCTGTGCATCATCCTCCTTGCACCGATGATTTTCACAAAGCTGCACATCCCTCACCTGATAGGTATGATTCTCGCGGGAGTACTCATCGGAGAACACGGATTAAATCTTTTGGAGCGCGATTCCAGCTTTGAACTTTTCGGAAAAGTCGGAATATATTACATCATGTTCCTTGCCGGTCTGGAAATGGATTTGCAAGGACTGAAGCAAAACCGCACCAAAGGACTGGTATTCGGTCTGCTGACATCTGTCATCCCTTTTGCATTCGGATTTGCCGCCGGCTTTTGGCTGCTCGACTACAGTATTCCCGCCTCTCTGCTGCTTGCAAGCATATTTGCCTCGCACACCCTCGTGGCATACCCGATAATAGGACGCTACGGAGTGAACAGAAACAAGAGCGTCACAGTCTCTGTGGCAGCAACCATGTTCGCACTGCTTTTCGCACTGCTCATTCTTGCCGGAATATCCGGGACATACAAGGGCGACAACGATATGTGGTTCTGGATATTCTTCACTGTCAAATGTGTGCTATATCTGGTGGGAATATTCGCACTGTATCCTGTCGTCATACGAACTTTCTTCAGAAAATATTCCGACTCGGTGATGCAATACATCTTTGTGATAGCAATGGTATTCTTCGCCGCTGCAATGGCAGAGTTATGCGGATTGGAGGGCATACTCGGAGCATTCCTTTCAGGACTGGTATTCAACCGTTTCATCCCTCACACCTCTCCGTTGATGAACAGGGTGGAGTTTGTGGGCAACGCATTGTTCATCCCTTACTTCCTTATCGGAGTCGGGATGCTGGTCAATATGGCTCCGCTGTTCGGATACAGCGAAGCACTGCTTGTAGTAATCATCATGGTTGTGGCAGGAACACTGTCCAAATACATCGCCGCACTCACGGCGCGCAGAATATTCCGCTTTACTCATACAGACGGACTAATGATGTTCGGACTTACAGAAGCCCATGCGGCGGGTGCCCTTGCAATGGTGATGGTAGGTACAAAGCTCGAAGTGGCAGAGGGAGTGCCGTTGATGAACAATGCCGTACTCGACGGTGTGGTGATGATGATTCTCATATCGTGCATCATTAGTTCGATAGCCACAGACCAAGCGGCACGCAAAATGAAACTGGAAGAAGAAACCTCCGCCGGCAATGCCGGAGAAGAAGAGAAGCAAAGCCGAAACGATGACGAACTGATAATGCTGCCTATCAACGACCCGCAGAACATAGAGCCGTTGATAAACACAGCCATCATGATGCGCAACCAAAAACTCAACCGGGGACTTATCTGTCTCAATGTGGTGAACGATGCCGACCAAAGCGGACTTGCGCAGGCTCACAGCCGCAAGTGTTTGGCGGCTGCAGAGCGCATAGCGGCAGCAGCGGATGTAGGCATGCAGTCACAAAGCAGATTGGCTGTCAACTTCGTGAACGGTGTCATCCATGCCATGCGCGAGAACAACGCATCGGAAATAATCATAGGACTGCATCGGCGCAGGACTCTGGTAGATTCATTCTACGGACGTTTTGCAGAAGGGCTTGTAGAAGGAACCGCACGGCAAATTATCATTGTGAACTATCTTATTCCGGTGAACACGATACACCGCATCATTGTAGCAGTGCCGGAACGCGCAGAATATGAAAGCGGCTTTTACAGGTGGGTGGAACGGCTTTCACGCATGGCAGGAGAAATCGGATGCCGCATCTGTTTCAATGGAACAGAACAGACACTGAACCTCATCCGCAGCCATTTGCGCCGCCACCACCAGAGCGTGCGTGCCGAATATTCCTTAATGGATTCATGGGACGACCTTCTGCTGTTGAGCAAAGACATCAGCTTCGACCATCTGTTCGTTGTCGTCACCGCACGTCCGGGCACCATCTCATACCAGAAATCATTCACTCAGCTGCCAAAACAGATTCTAAGCTATTTCTCAAACAACAGTCTGATGATTGTATTCCCAGACCAGAACGGAGAAGCATCCGACAACCTGACATTTTCTGAACCACATGGCAAGCAGCTTACTTCCGGAGGTTCGCGCATCACAGCATGGCTGTCAAAATGGATTAGTAACATGGGATAAGGAACAAAGAAGTTCCAGTCTGGAATTAATAACAGCTATCATTCCGCCATATATTTAATTATGATAAACTTAAAAGGAATAACCAAAAGCTTCGGTTCGCTACAAGTACTGAAAGGTATCGACCTCGACATACACAAGGGCGAAATCGTAAGCATTGTAGGTCCGAGCGGTGCAGGCAAGACCACCCTGCTGCAAATCATGGGCACTCTCGACAACGCTGACGCAGGAACTGTGGTCATAGACAATATGGATGTCACCCGACTCGGACAGAAAGAGATGGCGCGTTTCCGCAATTCCCATCTCGGCTTCGTATTTCAGTTCCACCAGCTTCTGCCTGAATTTACAGCACTTGAAAACATCATGATTCCTGCATTGATAGCCAAGACACCGGCAAGAGAGGCACGCAAACGCGCAAGCGAACTTCTCGGTTTTCTCGGACTTCAGGAACGCGCAGAGCATAAGCCTAACGAACTGTCCGGAGGCGAAAAACAAAGAGTTGCGGTTGCACGTGCTCTGATAAACAACCCTTCGGTCATTCTTGCCGATGAACCTTCGGGAAGCCTCGACACACAGAATAAGTCAGAACTTCATCAGCTGTTCTTTGATTTGCGCGACAAACTGGGACAGACTTTTGTCATTGTGACACACGATGAAGAACTCGCCTCCATCACAGACCGCACAATCCATCTGAAAGACGGACAGATTGTAAGCATTTCAGAAGCATCCCCAAATCCGAAAACGACTCAGACCAGAGATATAGAAGACATGCAGGAAACCAACACTATATAAGTAAGAATGAAAGATTACCATAATCTTTAACCCATAACAACACAACAAGATGGAAAATATAAGATTAGGAAAAAGAAACCGCCTTGAAGTATTGCGCGAGGTCGATTTCGGCTTTTACCTCGACGGAGGAGAAATAGGCGAGATATTGTTGCCCCGACGCAATGCGCCGGAGAACTGTCAGATAGGAGACATCGTGGATGTATTCCTGTATCTCGACAGCGAAGAGCGGCTCACAGCCACCACAGAGACCCCGCTGATAGAAGTGGGAAAGTTCGCCTACCTGCAAGTGAAATGGACAAACGAGTTCGGTGCCTACCTTGACTGGGGACTGATGAAAGACTTGTTCTGTCCGTTCCGCGAACAGAAGATGCGTATGCAACAAGGTCATAGCTATGTAGTCTATTGCTACATCGACACCGTGACTTACCGTATCGCAGCTTCTGCAAAGGTTGAGAAATTTCTTTCCGAAGCAATGCCTCCATACGAACAGGGAGAATGCGTGGAGATACTCATACAACAGAAAACAGACCTCGGCTTCAAAGCAATCGTAGAAGGACGCTTCGGCGGCTTGATATACGACAATGAGATATTCAGAGAGCTGCATACCGGAGACACACTGTCTGCTTACATCAAGCAGGTGAGAGAGGACGGGAAAATCGACCTCACACTCCAGCCGCACGGCAAAGAGCTTGTGGAAGGTTTCTCGGAGAAACTGCTGAACTATATGCTGTCTGTGGAAAACGGATTCATCCCATTCCATGACAAGACTCCGGCAGAAGACATCTATGCAAAGTTTAAGGTTAGCAAAAAAACATTCAAACGTGCTGCCGGCGACTTGTACAAGCACCGACTAATCAATATTGAGGACAACGGATTGAGACTAACCAAGCGAGGACGTTCCAAAGGAATGGAAGACTGAGCTAAATATCAATAAAATTCTTTTCGGGCAGAACAGCTATTGTGAAACAAAGTTGTTCTGCCCGATTTTATACAGAATTAAGACATTCCGAAGTCTAATTTTTCCAACTCAAGAAATTGAACCATAATATTAAAATCCACTACAGTTTTCCCATCTCCATCTGACGAACTCCAAATTTATAAAGGAAGGAATAACAATACGTGGCGGTATGATAGAACCATAATCCATACGTGCTCTATCCGACAACTTGACGTTTCCTTCCGGAGAGATTCGCAAATGCCCTGTATCAAAAAGAATATGTATATCGGTTCTCATTGCAAAGCCATTAGCAGCAGTGTCTTCGCCATTATAACGATATGGTTTAATATGAGCGGCCTCCAATATCTCAGGCATTGTCGCATTTGTAATAACGCAACGCTCACAGGCATCCAAAACCAATCTTCTAAAATTTGCCTGATTAGGTCGTCCTTTTGCTCTTTTTCGTTCAACTTCACTCGAAATATTTTCATCACTGCGAGAAGAATATTTATTTGCAAGAGCACGCTGGATAATGACATTTACCTCATCAACTATCAGAGGATTAAGGCAATACTCCTCTTTAAATCGGTTAGCATAGTCATTTGGAACAGTGTCTAAAAATCCATAATTATGGAGAAAGAGAAGAAATTCACGAGCAACCCGTTTATCATTAGCACCTAATGCGCAATTTGGCCAATTAGTCGTATCTAACCGCCCTTCCCAATAAGCTTCCAAAAAGAACAAATAATCATCTACAGATACATGCTGAGAAGAAAGAGGCTCAATTATCCGTACAATGTCATCCGTACACAACCCACGCTGTATTCCCTTATCATGGAGAGCCTTGAATATCTGAAGCAGTAATAGAAGCAGACGAAATGACAAACCGGCATTATTCCAAAGTTCAACTTCTGATTTCGGTTGTATAGAGGTATTAGGCAACTTGAAGTGCGATATTGTATATATCGCAAATTCCGTTTGAGAAATATTATGGTCTGCAACATTCCTTCCAAAGGGAGTCAATTTGATAACCCCAGAACGGTTATCAGAAGGAATAAGTCCTGTTGCTTTCCAATACTGCCCAGAATTTCTTATGAGATTACGGTCTCCTCCTCTTCCTGCCAAATCGATACCAATACTATCTTTAATATCATTAGACAACTCTTTAAGTTCATGAGTAAACTCTGGTGAGCTAAATTTATATCCCAAATCAAGCAATTCAAGTTTGCGCATCCTATATAATACACCAAGAAGCACAACAGGATCATTAATACCTTCCGTACATTGAAAACTTGCCCATTTCCACTTGAAAGAAGAAAAAGGCAGAACAGGAATAAAGTCAAGACTATTTGTCATCATCATTATAGAAACGATTAAATTCTTTAGCAACAGCATACCCTAAAAGTGGAGGAACGGCATTGCCTATTTGTCGATAGACCGAAGAAAGTGGTCCATAAAATTCGTATGTAAGTGGAAAGCTTTGAACAGCAGCTAATTCTCTTCCTGACATACACCTCTTTCCATTTGGATGTGGAAGTATAACAACTCCTCCCTTGTCATCTCCACGTCCTGTAACAGTCGGTGCGGGTTTTTGCGAGTCCAATGGACGATGCCCAAGATAACCGTTAAACTCAAGTTTATACTTTGAATAAGTATGATTAGGAAGATTGTTGGGTTCATCCGGGTCTGGAATTGTCGCCATTATCTCTCCAACAGAGACCCAATTTGGTAAAAAAAAGAGCCTCCTTTACAGTGAGTTTCCCTTGGATATTGATATTCAAAGTTTACATCATTCCTGACCCCAACGATTATTACACGTAAACGAGTTTGTGCCACCCCATAATCAGCGGCATTCAGAAGCTTGTACTTGACTTTATATCCTATAGCTGCAAAATCGGATATGATTGCTTTGATTATTTCACCTCCACCTAAACTTAACAGCCCCTTCACATTCTCAGCAAGAAAGAATGTTGGTTTCTTCTCCGAGATGACTCTTACAAGATGACGATATAGAACATTGCGTTTATCTGTTGTATGCCTTTTTGTATTAGCAACAGAGAATCCCTGACATGGAAATCCGCCAATTACTATATCACAATCGGGAATATCAGAAGCATCAACTTCTGCAATATCTTTACAAACTATATGATTGCCAATATTTTTTCGATAGGTAGCAACTGCATCTTCATACAAGTCGTTAGCCCATACAATTTGGTGTCCTGCCATCTTGAATCCTAAATCCAAGCCACCTGCACCACTGAATAATGAAACAACCCTCATATTTCTAACAAAGATAACTGCTTACCCATGAGGTAGGCGAAATGAACAGGAACGGCATTGCCTATTTGCCGATAGCATGAACTCATTGTCCCGAAAAATCTAAAATCATCAGGAAATGTCTGAATTGCAGCACTCTCACGAATAGTCAACCTCCTCACACCATTATAATGTGGTATAGCCACAACACCACCACCACCATTTCCGCGAGCAAGAATAGTCGGAGAAGGCTTGTCCGGGTCAGACCTACGATGTCCTGTAAAATTCTTTACAGAAATTTTATATGAAGAGCAAACATGATTGGGATAACAGCAATCTTCTGCCGGCTCAGGGAAATGAGAGATTGCCTCCTTCATAGAAACCCATTTAGGCAAAGATTTTCCATCTTTCGAATGAGTCTTATCAGGCCAAGCAAAATGAGTGTTCGTTAAATCGATACGTTCTCCAAGAAAAATCACTCGCTGCCGGGTTTGAGGAATCCCATAATCAGCCATATTTATAAGTGAGAGATTCACATTATAACCTGCATCTTTAAAATCCGCTATTATTTGTGACACTACAATACCTTGTCCAAGGCTAAGAATTCCTTTAACATTCTCTGCAATAAAAAAACGTGGTTTTTTAATTTTTATAGCATTATAGAACGATTTATAAAGGAGATTGCGTTCATCAGAAATATTCCTTTTCCTGTTTGCAATAGAGAAACCTTGGCAGGGAAATCCTCCTACAATCACATCACAGTCTGGTAAAGAATTGAAATCAATAGCAGTAACATCTCCAAGAAGGATGTTGTCACTAATATTCTCACGATATGTTTGAACTGCATCCTTATCTATATCAATAGCCCATATAATTTCATGCCCTGCCTTGCAAAGTCCTAAATCAAGCCCGCCTGCACCACTGAATAATGAAACTATCCTCATACAGAATATTAAAACGACTCGGTTTGTTTCAACGGGTGACCAAACCTCTGCGACAAACATAAGTCAGTAATAAAAATCATATTACACGAATGGTCTTTGTTGTATTTACGCTTTACTTTGCAAAGGTAGCATTTTTTTTAACCTGCTATTTTTTGCAAAGCAGAATTTATCTGATACTTCACCAAATGTCAAATTAGCACGTTGAATATAGATGTTTTATTTCTTATAATTATGCAGAAATATTCACAAATCCCCAACCTATACAAAATTTGAATACACCCACTTAAAAAAACAGCAAAAAACACGCTAAAGCAGCATTTTTCGATTTGACAAAATGATATTTTCGCCCAAAATGAAAATTTAACACTTGAACCGATTTT
>X363_Desmarests_Spiny_Pocket_Mouse__coassemble_384_pt1 | contig 29735 bp, 22 predicted proteins | sample X363_Desmarests_Spiny_Pocket_Mouse__metabat2_low_PE_006 | metagenome-assembled genome bin X363_Desmarests_Spiny_Pocket_Mouse
TGTTGTCTTGAAATGGATAAGTGTATGCACGGAGTCTATAATAGCTTACGTCAAAAAGAAATTGTTCTGCTTCTTTCTTATCATCAAAAAGCAGTCCTTTTCTTTCAAGTTTATCCACTTGTTCTGACAAACTGAAAGGTCTCTTGTTATATGTTTTTGCAGACATAAACCTATAAAAACTCGAAGACCTCCCCGGGTGCGCTGGTCTACGGGAAGCGTGGGAGGTCATATTGCTTGCAAAATTACAAAATTTCTTGGACTTGGCAACCTTTTATCATCATTTTTCTTCAAAAATCAAGTTATTTCTTGTTAAATTGTTTATTATTTATACTTTTTGAGCTACAAATGTGTTGTTTTCTATAATAATCGCAAGAATTCTCAAAATAAATTTGTAATTTTACACTCGGATTTGGCAAAAGCCATCTCCAGACATTTTAGAAATATAGGAGCGTTATGCTACTCTTGTAAGTGCGAAGCCTGAGAAACTGAAACACAAAATCAACAAGAATTGGCATGGCAGTTTCCACGTTATAGCGTGGGCTGCTTAACCATATCTGTTGATTAAGGTTTTCTCAGGGCCTGCACTTTAAGACGTGGTTATTGGCAGTACCACGCTTCTTGTTATATAGAAATAATATGATATAAGAAACTAAAAAGTTGGCAATTATGAGAAAAGTAGTTGGTTGGATTTTGATGGCATGTGGTATATTGTCATTACCTGGTTTTTTGTCGAAATTACCTACTGCACATGATGGGTATGAGTTGATTGGCATGTTGATTGGTCAGGGACTAATATATTTTTTTGCATATCTTTGTTTAAGAAATAAAAGCAAGTGTGATACAGCAGAAAGTATCACATCTCCAATAAAGAAAGAAAATATTATGGAATCTACCACGGCAGATAATTCGTTTTATGAAAACACTAATGTAGATGACGAAGTTAATGACTTGTTAGAAACAAGTTTAGCCAAGGATTTAGAGGCTGAAGGAATTCACTATGACACCAAAAACATAATAGAGTCATATAAAACTAATGAAAAATCTGAGTCCGTTGTCAAAAAAGAGGTACCTTCTTGTATAGTAGACAATCAGAAAGAGTCCACAATAGATAAAGAAGAATCACCTAAGCAAAGTCCAGAATTTCCTCAAATAAAATATAACAACATTTCTTGGAAAGAAATCTTTGACTTGATATACACTTATCAACGTGATGAATTACAAACCAAAAGTAATCCATCCAATTTTATGGTGCCATATGACCATGATAAAATTGCTATAGCTAATGATGTTTTACGACTATCTCAAAACTCTACGAAATTTGAAGATTTGAGTAGAATTCGTTCATTGGCTTCTGAAATTGGCATCAGCATAGATTGTACACAATTATTTACCTACCTAAGTGTTATCTGTTCTCCTATAAATTTTATGGGAAAAGAAGAAGAATTTAAGATGGCAAATGATTTTTATGGGCGTATACTTCAAGCAAAAAACAATATAGACGCATTAGAAGACATTTTGATGGAGGCTCGTTCCTTAGGGTTAGGAATCCCATTAGAAATTATTCCCGAAAACACAGACCCTAAAAAGTTACCACTAAAAACAAAAATACTAATATGTATTATTGCTCTTTGGGAAGGTGCTGCTGTTTTTATGTTAGCTTACAAAGGGGTTCTATATAACGCAAAAGACTATTTTTTCCCATTTCAAACATGCAATATAGCCAAATATGATTATACAGAATTCCTTTTTTATGGAATTATAGTACCTGTTCTTGTAACTGGTGTTATCGCTGTTAGTAGAATAACAACAAAAAATAAATTCAAATAATATGAAAAAGATATTTTTCTTTTACTGTTTCGCCATATTTTTGCTGAGTTCATGCAATCAAGATAAACACTTGTGGAGAATCCAGCAAGATGGATTATACGGCTTTGTTGATAGCCTTGGGAACGTCGTGATAGAACCTCAATATCGCTATGTGGGCAATTTTATCGATGGATACGCATGTGTTGTTACTGATATGAGATTTATAGAAAGAGAAAGTTTTATAAAACGAGACACTCTTTTAGAAGTAAAATACGGTTATATTAATAGATTCAATGAGATTGTTATTGATACTACTAATATAATTAAGTTACGTCTTGAACCAGGCATGGAGACATTTCCAGAAAAGTTCAAAGAGAAAAAATTTGGATTCAGAACTCAAATTCTCACAGACTTAAATTTAAGTAATGATAGATTCTTATTTCAAGACACTGTATCATCTTATTATGGTTACAAAGATTCTGAAGGGAATATAGCAATTCAGCCAAAATTTCGAACAGCCCATGCTTTCCAATTTGGACGCGCAATTGTTGTTGACACAATAAAGTCGGATGAATATGGAGAAAAAGATTATATCAAAATATTAAACAGTACATCAGCCATTGATAAAGATGGTAATGTTAAAGTAAAACCAGAATATGCTTATATAACACCTTTTGGAAGAAACGGAGAAACTTGGGCTTCATACATAAGTAAAAGTGATGACTCTTTTATTCGGGAATGGGTTTTAATAGATAGTAACGGCAAAAACGTTTTACCCCCAAATTCTATGATGGAATTTATATATAATTCGCCTGATAATATTTATGTTTGCCAAATGGATTTCTTGGATTGCAAATTATATACATTTATGGATAGGAATGGTAATTTCTTGTCAGATTATAATCATGATGGTGAACTTAATATTTCATTAGACGGAAAAAGTCAGAGTGAGATTTTTCGTGACGTAACATTCTTCTCAGACGGTTATGCTGGAATTAAAGGCATATATGATGGAAAACCTGTATGGTATTTTGCAAATAAGAAATTAGATTCGAATTTCATTCCTTATGATTCTGTACTTTGCTTTTCTGACAAGATTGCAGCTGTAAAAGAATTTATAAAAGATGACACATTTAGCAGTATGCGAACAGGGAAATGGGGGTACATTGATATACATGCTAATCTCATAATACCATATCAGTTCGACGAATGTGGATCTTTTTGGGGAGCTTTAGCCTATTTTAGAAATACAGGATCAACCTATGACATGGAAGGTTATATCAATAAAAAAGGAAATATCGTATGGCAAACAAGAGTTTCTAACAATAAATAGAAATGAAGTATGATTAAGAATATATTATTATTGATTTTTGCAGTTACCATAGTAAGTTGCCAAAATGCATCTTCAAATAAGTCATTGAACTCATTGCCCGTAGGCAATTCCGCCACATATACTAAAGAATTTCCAGAATTTGGTTTTGCTATAACAGCACCATGTCAACTGAATAATGTATCCAATCAATCAAGTGGCAATTTTGAGGCAAATTTTGGAGGAATTGTGAACCAAGAAGATAGAGAGAATATGGCTGCGTATCAAGTTATTGTAAATAAGCTTCCTGTTGGCTATAAGAATCTGTCTGATATTGAACTGGAAGAATTCATAGATAAAACTATTTCTGAAAATATGGCAGGTTTCAGGAATGTCAGAAAAATCTCTTTTTCTGATGAAGGATATTTGGGTTATGTTGGAGATTCCGAAAACAATGGTTTAAAACAAAGAGGGGTCGTTTTCTCAAAAGGAAGATTTATTATAGCCTTAACCGTACTCTCAAATTCAAACTTAGTAGAGCGGTTTAATAAGTTTACAAATAGTTTCAAAGTACTATCTAATAAGAATACCGTTAAATCATGTTCTACAGATTCGAATACAAGTATAAACAGAAAGCCTCTTGCTTTGGGAGTTAGCGTGGAGACACCATGTAAAATGATTCGCCACGAGGATGATTCATATACGTGGTCAGGGACCATTGATGAAAATGATAAGAATGGCGAAATATATCGTGTGGCAATCACAAAATTTCCTACAAAATATAGCAATATGGGGGAATATGATAAGAAAAAGATAAAGAACAACATTATGAATTATGTAAAAGGCAAGTCTAATTATTCAAAAGCAAACATAAAAGTACCAAATTATCTTGCATACAATATGTCGTTCGTGGAAGATGGTTATAAGACAAAAGAGTGTATTGTTTTAACCGACAAATATACAATTGAACTAATACTTTTTTCTTCAAAAAGTGTAAGTAAGTCAGATTTTAATGCTTTTGTGTCAAGTTTAAGAATTGACTAAATAGGAGATTGCAAACTTACTTGTTGGAGTTAAAGTGTCATTTGATTTAATTTAGTTTAAGAGGTCTACACATAAATGAAAACTATTACCTATCCAGAAATATATAGCTCCGAGAATGTTATCCGTATACTTAGCAAGAAGCCACAATTACCGCAAGCACCTATAGAACCTGTTAAGCCGATAATGCCATCAGATCCAGGAGAGTATGATAGTGGCGGTAACAGGGGCTGCTCTTTATTTGTTGTTATTGCAGGTGTTATTATTTTCTTTGTCGTCATGTCGTCCGATAAGGAACATAAAGTTTCAATAATATTGCCATTGATTGGAATCATCGCATTGTCTTTTTTCATGTTCAAGACAACAACATGGGATAAAGAGTCTCACGAACAAAAAAGGAAAAACTATGAAAATATAAAGAGAAATTTTAGCCTATTAATGGAATCATACAACAAGAATTTGACAGTCTATCAGGAAGCTAAAAATAGATATGATATTATTGTACGGCAGTTACAAAGTGAACAAAACATATCGAAATATAGAAAGGAACTCATTTCCGCCTGGATTAATAATCGAGTAAATCCATATTTTGAGTGTGGAGAAAGTATTGACGTAAAAAGAGGCGTCTCGGAAGACTTCTTCTATAATTTGTTGTGTGAGGTGTTTTCAGATGTGCACAATAATGCATGCGTCCCAGTAGGGAAATCTTTTTATTATCCTGATTTTTTGATTTACGAGAAAGGGCTGCTTATAGATATTGAAATTGACGAGCCCTATGCTGGGAATGATGGGACAGCGATTCATTATGTGGATAATAAATATGGAATTTGCACATCTATAGATGAGGAAAGAAATGATTATTTCACATCACATGGTTTTGAGGTAATAAGGTTTTCTGAAGAACAAATTTTCCTTCATACTCAAGAATGCATTAATGTAATCAACAAGTACGTATCATCTGTATTGTCGGGCTGTAAACCCAAAATAGAACAAAAGAATTTTGTCTTGGAGAAATGGACCAAAGACCAAGCATCAAAATGGGCTTATCAGCGGTTCCGTAATACTTATGTTCCTGTAGAATTACAAAGTTCAATAACGAACGAAGGCATCAAAACTTATGATGAACTAAGATACGGAAACGATTGAGCTTAAAAAATAATTATTTGGATGAACAATAAAAAGACACATCACCCACAACGGATGATGCATCTTTACTAAAAGAGTACAGAAAAATACTTGCACCTAGCCTTCCACATTACGCTTACAAGCGCAGATACTACTTATTACCATCATCTGCGCCGTTTTGTGCAAATTGCACCCAATCCAACTTTCTGCGTACCATCCCAATTCAAGAGTTGGTCAGCACACCCATTTGAACCACCAAGCGAAACGTATGTGTCAGCACTGCATGACATGTGGTCAATGAATGAGAGGAAGTTGTTGACGATGGAGTCTGTACAGACAACATCCTTTGTTGCAAACAGCTTTGTCCAGTTGGAAACACATTCTTTGCGGAAGTCGGTGCAACCGCTCCATGTCATGTCAGAAAGGAATTTATCAATAGAGGACACAATGCCATTTAAGTTGTTAAGTGGCGAGCCATGCTTGACGGCAGTAGCCATAATGCCGTAATATATAGCATTAGCTTCCTCTGCATTGAAGTTTATGCGCTCCGTCTTTGAGAACTTGCCGAGTGAGCCATGCCCCTCGTCAATGAAACGGTTGAGAACACCTTCATATCTGGATTGTCGGGCTTGCTCCTCACGCTTTATCGCAGCTTCGTGCTTTTGCCTCTTATCCACACGCTCTATGGCTTCAACGATTTCAGGCTGTTGCTTCAAGTCGTTCCATTGGATAAGAAGATACTTGTACTTTGACAGCAGGGCATTGTAATCATTACCTAAAGTTGCAAGAGAACTGTTTGCTGTAGCCAACTGTTTCCTGAGACCGTCAATCACTTCGTCCTTTTGTGCGGCAACTCGTCTGACAGCATTCTCGTCAAACTGCGAGATTCGTTCCTTGACCTTAGCATTCTCAGCCTTCAAGGCGTTGTTTTCTGACATTAGAGCTTCGTGCTCCTTGATAAGGCGGTTGAGGTTCTGCATGTAGTAAGTATATACCCTGTTGGCAGAAGATTTGATTCTTTCATTCTGTTTTTTACAAGCCACGTTGATTGCATCAGCCAAAGCACTTATGGCAGAATTGATGTTGGCAGTACGTTCCTCTCGCCATGCTTTCTGCCCCATCATTGTAGGAACAGGAATACCAAGTTCCTTTTCCACTGTCTTCATTGCCTCTTGAACTGGTGCCTTGACATTAAGCAAAGGGATAGTAAGCTCCTTCTGGTCGATAATGGCAAGTTCGGCATACTTCCCAACCTTGTCCAGGGCAGCCATTGCCTGACGCTCGGCTTCAAGCACAACCTTGTTCTTGTGCTTCCGTCCACGCTTCTCCTCCTCTGACAGCTCACAGTAAGGGATGCCACGGGCAAGCCCATACTTACAGCCAACCTCTTTGTGGTAGTCCGTATGAAGCTTGGAGAGATATTCCGATTTCTCCTTTCTTGTCTCGCCCCAGACTTTTGCGTATGATACCCTCTCAACAAAAGCCTTTGATGCAGTTTGCTTCGTGTAGTTGCCCCGCTCTTCTTTCGGCAAGGCTTTCCATTCCTTTGTGCTTAACACTAAGCTTGGATTGTCCTTGTTGATATACTGGCTTCCGATTCGCCCACGTCTCTTGACTCTCTCCACAGGAATGGTCTGAACATGAGCATGGATGCTTGTCTCATCACAATGGACTGCAAAACTCACAATGTTCTCCTCACCCCACTTCCTGCAGGCAAAGTCGTATGTGTCCTTTGCCCATTGGACTATTCCTTGTTGCAGGATGACATGGCTGTGGTCTGCGTTCGGGTCGGAGGTGTCCAGCTTCTGATTGCCAAAAGCGAGACTATACAGCACGTCATGGTCTCCGCTGAATATCATGCCGACAGTACAGTTGGGACTGTTCTTTGAGACTTGGTCAGGATGCTTGGCATCCATATATGGCTTGAAGCCCAACTCGTCAAGCCGCATCTGGACACGCTCATGCAATGGTATGGGATTGGAGCCAAGCGGAGCGACCCTACCGCCCTTGACAATCTCAAAGTTGAGACTCTTACGTGAGAAGTTATAATGGTTGTACTTGTCCTTATCGGCATTCTTCAGCCGATATACATTCTCATCCCAGCCTCTGCGCTCTGCCTCGTTGCCGACCTGTGCAGAGAATGATTTCTTGTCGTTGCCGACATGAATGGCGGCACGTGGTATATTGCTTTGCATATAGATTACTTGTTTTATGATACATTGAAAATGGTGGAACATTTCGGTATAATTGTGGCAGGTCTCGGGCGGAGCCTGAGCATAATAGGACTTTTTAAGTGAGCGGTGTAAGCAAGTGAATCTAAAAGTCCCTATTATGTTTCATGGACTTTTGCAAAAGTCCGTGCATGAGCAAGCTCATGTCAGCACCTTCTCATATCGGGAGTGTCCGCAATGCCGCAGGCGGTTTTCTGCCACATACCTGTCTATCCATTTGTTGCATGTGCTCTCGCTGTATCCCAGCTGTCTTACCACAGACAGGTACTCCTGCTTGGTGAAACTGTCAGGCAACATGCTAAACAAAATCTCTCTTCTGTCGTTCTTGATGGATTCAGATGTCCGGGTTGCAGGCTTCTCCAAAAGACGATACATGTATGCGGAATGATACAGCAATGTCTCTGTCATGGCGAGTGATGTGTGGTAGTCCTCATCGGAACATTCCAATTTAAGATGCTGTCCTTCCTCCATCGGATGGTAAATATCATCCGTCATGTGCCGTACAATGGTCAGCACCATCATGATGCGGAACGCCATCAGTCCGTTCCTTCTCACCACACCCTGCATCCTGTTATCGATAGCCTCACAACATTCGTCGTTCAACTGGTTGTAGTGATCCATGAAATGACCGTGCAGAAACGGTGGAATACGCACCTCGTATGCCGTAGCCTCACGATGTATCTTGCCCATAAGCTCCTTGTACTGCTTACCCAACAGACGGAACGCCTCAGTCTTGGACAGCTTGGAGTCTGTCACGGCAAACACGTCACGGATGCCCTTCTCAAACCTCACATTGAAGAACATGAAACGGCTGAAAAGTCCGTTCTCGGAATCAGGTATGAGATTTCGGACTTGCCCCGGTGTTCCTGCAAGCACTACACTCAGTTTAGGACAGTCAATTTCAAGGTGCTCCCTGTCCTTACGCCTGCACAGCGATACAGGCTCATGATGATAAGCCTTGCGCAGCGTGTCGGAATAGTTGCCATAGTCAGACTTCAATGTCTGGCTGAGCGTGTCGCCCTCCGTCTCAAACAACAGTCCGACACCGCCATTGTCTGCCAAGGTCTTAATGAACGCGCTGGCACTGCTGTTGGCTGGAATGATAAGTGTACGCATTGGAATATCCTTCTCCTTGTTGTTCTCAGAATCTTCCTGCTTCTGTCTGGAGATATTACGCAATTCTGCATTTATCGGCTCGACAAGTTCACGGCAAAGTGTCAATGTCCCCTTGCCCATACCAGCGTCTGCGGAGACAAAGAGATACAGGTTGGGGTAAACAATGCGCTCGTCATAGACTCCCATAACCTGACTAAGTGTGGAGGACAATACCGATATTGCACCTATCAGCAGCATGTCCCTGTCCGTTGGTGATATGGCACTCCTTACCACACGGTCAAGAAAAGGAGGGAGATGGGTATAGACCTCTTCAGGGAATAGTGGCAGCTCATCCTCCCCAATTATCCATTTGTCTGAAATGTCCGTTTTTCCACTTTGGATAAATGGATATTTGGCAATTTGGATATTTGAAACACCATTTTCCTCTGATTTTTCCATATTACCACACTGGCAATTTGGTAATTTGGATATTTCCGCATCATTTTGTCTGTCCACACAGCCTCTCAAATTGCCATTTTGCCAAATTCCCATATTGCCATCAGGCAGGGAAATGGATATTCCTGCCTGTTTTGCCAGATGGAAGAAGGTGGATATGGTGACACCTGAATTGCCGGAACGCAGACATTTGTCATACTGTGACTCTGCAGCTTCTGTGGTACAACCGGCATGAAGGGAGCTTAGGCGCAGAAAATATCCACGTCCTTTCTCACCGTAACCGTCCACCAACGCAAAACCAAGTCTCACCCATTCCTCGTATGATGGCGCAATGTCTGTAGAGTTCTGCTCTATCAGGGAAACAATCCGTTCCACATCATTGCTGTTATCATCTTTGAGGGAGCTGTTATTGGCAGGTGTGTGATTCTCATCTGAGCATTCTTCCCACTGCTGGGGTATAAAAGTCTTCTTTGGCATAGTCTTGTAATTTAGGATTGATATATACATCAGGGTCGTATGGCAGGAAGCATGCTCTTGCCACATCACTACCAGAGCTGTCAACTTGCGGAACACCTGTCGCTCTCAGGCAATTTGCCATTGACTTGAAGAAATTAGAATGCTCCCATCCTTGCAGGTTCACCTCAACAATCCATTTCACCCCATTGCCAGAAGGGGAAGTGAACATCAGGATTGTATCAAAATACTCATGCTCCAGTAATTGCCTTTTCAGGGCAGGAATATCATCCACATGGTCAAAGTCCAAACAAATAAGCCCAGAATGTCGGATGAGCTGTGAGGAGGAGCGTGACTTGAACAGTCCGGAGAAAGTGCAGTAGTTAAAGTTCTGTGCCTTGAACCGTCTGGCTTCATCTTGTGAGGCTATGGCACGCAGCTGTTCCGTGCGCTCCTTGGCAATCGGTTCCGAGATGTAGCGGTAGGCATCAAGGATGCTGAATGCGACAGACGGAACCGCGTTCTGGACAGGAGCACTGAAAAATGAGAAATTATAGCAGTCTTCCATACTCACCATTCTCTTTTGTTTGGCTTACGTCTGTTGGCTGCAAGGATGGTAGCGTTCTCCTCCTCGGCTGTCAGAGGCACAGGATTCTTGCGGTTTGTCTCCAGCCACTTGTCAAGCTCGTCCTGATAGAGTACATAACGCTTGCCGGGCTTGGTGGCAGGTATGCTGCCGTTGCCAAGTTTCATGTAGAGGGTAGCCATAGGCATTTTCAAGTATGCCGATGCCTCCTCCACGCTCATGGGTATGTGCGTGTTTGCCTTTTGTGGCTTGTTCTGTACCTGCAGACTGCTTATCATCTGCTTCATGCCCACAACCTCATCCCGAAGCTGGGCAACGACCATCGGAAGGTCGTTGAAAGTTAATGTATCATTCATATTCGTTTGATATTAAAAACTGATGCAAAGGAATAAAATGATACTTCCGTTAATCGTGTTCGTGACAATCATTTGTCATTCACGAAAGAATAACTCTACTAATGATGATTATTCGGGAAAATCCTCTGACATATCATGAAAAAACAGCTCTCCGTTGACAGGCTCGTCTATTGGGATTAATTCTTGGGAACACGGTGCTTTGAGGTTTTTCAAGGTACTATAGTCAAGACCTTCAAATGGTTTGGGAAATAATGTCCTGATGAAGTCAATCCTTATTGCCATATTGTACTCACGTCTGCCCAGACGCTCCGCAATATTCCAGACAAAATGCCTGAGAGGCAGATTTCCAACATTTTTCTTGAAACGGTTGATGACACATGGAGTATAATTGCTGTTCTCGCTCCATTTCCTTATCTCGTCAAGAAGAATGCTCAATTCTTCCTCGTGAAGAAACCTCGACATTGTGCGGTGGGTGTATTCAAGAACAGCCTTTAAACGTCTTTCCTTTTCATCATGCCTTTCTTTTTCCTGTTCCTCAACCCTTTTTACATAATCTTCATGGCTGTATCGTACAGGTTCAGGCTGCGGTATTGTTACCTCTGACAATGTCTCGCTAACAGGCATATCCGATGAAACTTTTTTAACTGCGTTCTTCTGTATGACGCACATTACCTCGTATGGACAGTTTACCATGGTAAGGTATATTGTCCAAAGCAAAATGTTGCTCCCGACAAAGGTTACTGACTTTACAAAGCTGTCATTTTGAAAATCACAGCTCACACACAGTGCTGCCATGAGGGAGATGGCAAGGATGGCAGGGCTTGCAATCATGTAGATTGCCCAGTCTGAGAATAATTTGTTTGTTTTCATTATCTCTTTTATTTTTATGATTATTTTTTCAAATATCAGCTACAAAGTTACAAGTGAGGTTATGTAATGATTGAAATCACATCTTCCGTTAGCCAGTCTTTTACGCTTTGTTAGCGTTCAAGTATGATTTTGATGAGAATTTCATACTCAGAAACAGGTTGTTGCTTACAGTTGTTGCTGAAATTTTGACACAAAGGTAATGTGGAACAAAGGTTGTTCTTATAGTTATGCTCAAATATCAACAGATATTAGGGCATATTTATAAGATTGGTTCTAACGACAATAGTGAATAGTACCAATAAAACGAAAAAAGGCTGTGGGAACAATAAAATTCCGACAGCCCTTTTGGTTAAGTGTCTTTTTTGTGATTGGTTTGTGGCTATTTCAACGTGATACGGTTTACCGAGGCACGTTTCTGTGCATCGGAAATCTTGGCATACACCTCTGTGGTTGACACATTCTTGTGACCGAGACAGTGCTGCACCACAACAATGCTTGTTCCTGCATCCAGCTGAAGGCATGCGAAGCTGTGTCGAGTACAATGGAACGTGATTTTCTTGGTTATATTTGCAGCTTTCAGCCACTTTTTAAGCGGTGCCTGTGTCATGGAGTCACGTAAGTCAGGGAACACCCTGCCACGTTTCTCTGGCGAGTAGCCTATCAGCTCAAGAGCCTCTTCGCTGATTGGGTTGTGTACAATGTCCTTGGTTTTCTGCATTCGTGTGGTGACATACATCATGCCGTCGTTGCCGTATGGCTGGATTTCTTCCCAAGTCAGTTTCATGATGTCGCTCTTTCTCAACGCTGTAAGACAAGCGAAGAGAAAGGCTTTCTTTAGAACAAGGACATCACATGGCGTAGATGCCAGACGGATAACCTCCTCTTGCGAGAGGTGTTCCCTGTTTGTCGGTATCGTTTCTATGCGCTCCAGGAAACCGTTAGGATTCTCCTTTATCTTATGGTCACGGTAGGCGGTATGCAGCAGGGCACGGAATGTTGACCAGTAGTTGGCAGCAGAATTTATGTGCAGCTTGCGGTTCTTGTGCAGGCTTTGCGGAGCATTCAGCAGATACTCACGGAATTTGTTGCACAGGTCAACGTTAATCTCAGCGAAAGTGCATTTGCCCTGCATGAAGGTATAAAAGTGCATAATACATGCTCCCACTTGGAGTTCTTCTTGTCTGCCAGTTTCTTGAAGTAGGCAAGGAAATCACCCTTCATCTTCTCCTTGTCGAAGAAGTCATAACGCTCGTTGACGATAGACTCAAAGCGGCGGCAGCGTATCGCCTCAGCCTTTGCCGTAAGGCTGAGGTTGTACTTCTGCTCTGTCTGGTTCTTCGGCTTGGCATAGATGTATATACCGAGAGACTCATGACGGATAACCTTCATCGTGCTCTCGTCACGATAGCCGGGATAATAGTCAAGGTAATAGGACAGCATGTGTCCGTCCTTGATTTTGCGTGTACGCAGTGACACTGTTTTGCAAATGTTGCTCATAGTTGTATTTTATTAGTTATGAATTTTCGTGGTGAAGCGTCTCTTCACATGTGCAAAGGAACAAAATGAAACGTCCGTTACTCCAATTATTTGCAGTAATTGATAGATAACGATGAAATAATTTGTTTTTCAGAGTCCTTTGGCTGCTCTTTCTGCCATTACACGCTCCACATCGGCTATTAACAGCAGGTTCCTGACACCAACTTTTATCTTCTCAATGCCGTGAACTTTGGCAATATGATGGATATTGGCTTTGGATAAGCTGTATTTCTCCGACATCTCATCAACGGTGCAGTAGCGTTCATCGGCAAGCATATCTATCTGACGGAGTTCCGCAATATGCGTCTTCGAGTAATATGTTATGCCGTATTCTTTCTTGGTTGGTATATGGTGGCGGTAAGCGTATGCACGAATGGCTGTAAGCTTCATACCGAACTCCTCAAAGACCTCATTTGTCGTAAGCCATTCGGAAATAGTGGAAGTGTCAATGCTCAGTCCAAGACAATCCTCAATATGCCGTCTGCTGTAATAGTTCTTTCCTGCGATACGGCACATAGGTATCTGATTACGCTTTGCAGATGTATAGAGCCATGACCTCTTTACTTTATAAAGAGCCATAACCTCCTCGCCCGAATAATAGTCAAGCACCTCATTCTCCTCTTTCCCTCCTGTCGGTGCTTGCTTCTTTGGCTTTTTCTTTGCACTTGGCTTATTATTTGTCCTGTCACACGGAATCACACGCTTATAAGGGTTGGCTTCAAACATCCTCTCAATATCTGATTTCCTCACGAATGCCATCCTGCTGCTCAGCCTTGAAGCCTTCAGCTTGCCGTTAGCCACAAGTTTATAGACATATTGCCTGGTACAGCCCATAAGTATGGCAGCCTTGGAGAAAGTCAGATACTCCTGACATTGCAGATTCATGATTGGCTCAATGCCGTTAATCAAGTCCTGCTGTCTCTTCTTTCTGATACGTTTCGCCTCTGCCTGACAACTCTCAGAGCAATATCTCTGCATACCGCTCCTTGGCACGAATGTCTTGCCACAGAATTCACATTTTCTTGTCGTTCTCATACTCTTTGATATTACGTTGTTCCACATCATTTGAGTATTCCATCAAAGGAGTAAACGGAAGTGAACCTTTGACAACGCTTGTCAACTCAGTCCACGGAATGACGCTTTTTGCATATCCGCCTAATACTTGTCACCCATCGTAATCACTTGTAAACTCATGTCTACTATGTTCACGAAATGACAAAATAAAAGCTCCGCAAATTCTCCACGGTAGAAATACGTTGCAAAATTAAGTGGAAAATCGGGAACTGCCAAAAAGCACTCAGAAAGTGTTAAATTTTAAAGGGTATTGAAAATCAATGATTTAGATGTAGTTATTCATAGTTTGTTATGGTTAGTTATAAGGCTCTAAATACAACCGTTGAAGGCATCATTACCAATAGAAGTGATGCTATTAGGGATAACAACTGAAGTCAAACTACTACCAGAGAAAGCAAGCTCGCCTATCTCCGTCACTTTCAAGGTAACAGTTCCATTTTTGACATCCGAAGGAATGATAACATTGCCAGACACGTTACTTCCTGGTTTAAGATATTCACCATTCTTAAGTTTGCATGTTCCAGCAGCCTCATCGAGGACGGTATAGGTCAGGGTTTGCCCTTTATAGGTGTATGTGAAGTCTTGTGCCGAAGCAGTGAAGTTGACAAGGGAGAGGAGAAAATATAAAATTTGTTTCATATTAAGTATTTTGTTTGTTTTAAATGTTAATTTGGTCGTGTCCATCGTAACGAGGTGCATTTAACGTGGACTTGAGAAATTCTCTTCTGAGATTTCTTCAATTTGCAATGTTTCTAATGATGTTAGGTCTATCTTTGTGTTTTTTCCATGATGTTTTGTTTTTTGTGTCCTATAGACTCCAATTCGGACGGTTAACAATATAAGATGCAATTGCACAAAAAAAGCGTGAAACCTACTGTTGCCCGCTTCACAATTGAGGTCTTCGAACTTACCCGTCAGTTGAAACGAGCAACGAGACCTCACACCGTATGTATATATACACCTCAAAAGGCTTATCTATAATAGACAAACCCAAAGAGGGTATGCTTATAACATACCCCTAAGCATCACCGTTGCCGGGTTTCATAACTGACTGTTTGAAGTGTTCGAGGTTTCAATTGTCAGAAACCGAGCGTCAATAACGCTTTTTTATGTACCCTCTTCCGACCACCTCCTTTTCTGAACGGTATCGGTGCGAGGTTAATGCCAGAAATGTGTATTAACGCATTTTGGCATTGCGAAAGTAAATAAATTGATACTCCAAATATTATCCTGATTTTTTGCATCTGCATGCAAAAAAAAAGGTTATAAGGTTAAAAGATAAAGCTCATGTAAATAAGCTATTTATCTCAAAACCTTATAACCTTATTGAAAGTTAAAGAATTAATTAATCTTCATTCAAGATTTTCATTATTTCGCAAGCTGCTTTTGCCACAGAAGTACCGGGACCGAAGATAGCTGCAACTCCTGCCTGATACAGGAAGTCATAGTCTTGTGCCGGGATGACACCACCTGCAATGACGAGAATGTCTTCTCGTCCGAGTTTCTTCAACTCCTCTATAACTTGTGGAACGAGTGTCTTGTGTCCTGCTGCAAGTGAGCTTACACCAAGTACATTTACATCGTTTTCAACAGCCTGACGTGCTGATTCTGCCGGAGTCTGGAACAATGGTCCCATATCTACGTCAAAACCGCAGTCTGCATATCCTGTAGCACATACTTTTGCACCACGGTCATGACCGTCTTGTCCCATTTTTGCAATCATGATACGTGGACGACGACCATTCTTCTGTGCAAACTGTTCTGTCAATTGACAAGCAACTTCAAAGTCTTTGTCGCTCTTGCTTTCTGATGAATACACGTTACTGATAGTTCTAATTATTGCTTTATAACGACCTACGACAGCTTCGCAAGCATCTGATATTTCTCCGAGAGAACAACGCAATCCCGCAGCTTTTACAGCAAGGTCAAGGAGGTTGTTTTCAGACTTCTTGCCATCCTTAAATTCTTGTACACATTTTGTGATTTCTGCGAGAGCAGCTTTGCAAGCTTCTTCGTCTCGGTTGGCACGAAGTTCTGCAAGTGAAGCTTCCTGCTGTTTACGTACAGCGGTGTTATCTACCTCAAGAATATCGATAGGGTCTTCATGCTCCGGACGGTATTTGTTGATACCGACAATAGTCTGAGCACCAGAGTCGATACGTGCTTGAGTACGTGCTGCAGCTTCTTCTATACGCATTTTTGGCAGACCTGTTTCAATGGCTTTTGCCATACCTCCGAGTTTCTCTATCTCTTGAATATGTTCCCATGCTTTGTGAACAATCTCATTTGTAAGAGTCTCTACATAGTATGAACCTGCCCAAGGGTCTATCTGCTTACATACTTTAGTTTCGTTCTGTATGTAGATCTGAGTGTTACGTGCAATACGTGCAGAGAAATCTGTTGGCAGTGCAATTGCTTCGTCAAGAGCATTTGTATGAAGTGACTGCGTATGTCCGAGTACGGCTGCCATAGCTTCAATACATGTACGACCCACATTGTTGAATGGGTCTTGTTCTGTAAGCGACCATCCTGAAGTCTGTGAATGTGTACGGAGTGCCATTGATTTTGGATTCTTTGCACCAAAGCTTTTCACAATCTTAGCCCAAAGCAAACGTCCTGCACGCATCTTGGCAATCTCCATGAAGTGGTTCATTCCGATAGCCCAGAAGAATGACAGACGTGGTGCGAAAGCGTCAATATCAATACCGGCATTTACACCTGCACGGAGATAGTCCATACCGTCAGCAAGGGTGTATGCAAGCTCGATGTCTGCTGTGGCACCGGCTTCCTGCATGTGATAACCGGAGATAGATATTGAGTTGAACTTCGGCATTTTTTGTGAAGTGTACTCAAATATATCTGCGATGATCTTCATTGAGAATGCAGGTGGATAAATATAGGTGTTACGCACCATGAACTCTTTCAGAATGTCATTCTGTATGGTTCCTGCCATCTCTTCAAGCTTTGCGCCTTGTTCAAGTCCTGCGTTGATGTAGAAAGCAAGTACCGGGAGTACGGCACCGTTCATTGTCATGGATACAGACATCTTATTGAGTGGAATGCCTGCAAATAACACTTTCATGTTTTCAAGTGAACATATTGATACACCTGCTTTTCCTACATCACCTACAACTCGTTCATTATCCGGGTCATATCCTCTGTGAGTCGGGAGGTCAAATGCTACGGAAAGACCTTTCTGACCGCTTGCAAGGTTACGACGATAGAACGCATTCGATTCTTCTGCAGTAGAGAAACCTGCATACTGACGTATTGTCCAAGGACGGAACGGATACATCATTGAGTACGGACCGCGCAAATAAGGTGGAATACCTGCTGTATAGTCAAGGTGTTCCATGCCTTCAAGGTCTTCTTTTGTATAAACAGGCTGTATATCTATCTGTTCCGGAGTTCTCCAGTTGGCAGATATGCCGTTTTCTTTTTGCCATTCCTGACCATTCTTGGTCTGTATGCCGGCATATATATCTATATCATTAAAATTCTTTCTCATTGTCTTTTTCTATTGGGAACACAAACCTCTTTTTACCCATTGTTTATGAGTATTCTTTGGTCTTGTGTTCTAAAAAACAAATTAATTTATACCCAGTTTGTTGTTATAAACTTTCAGTGTTTCAAGCTGGTTTACACGTACATGGATAAAATTCTCTATGCCAGCAGCCTTCAAATCCTCGCTACATGCAGGAGCACCTGCCACAACGAACATTGCACGACCGTCAAGTGCCTTAAATGCAGGGATGGCATATTCTGCATATTCGTCATCACTTGAACAGATAACGACGATATCTGCTTTTGCTTTAACCGCTGCTTCAACACCTTCTTCTACTGTCGGGAATCCAAGATTGTCAATCACTTTGTAACCTGCGCACGCAAGGAAATTGCATGAGAATTGCGCACGAGCCTGTCTCATGGCGAGATTACCGATAGTGAGCATAAATGCTACAGGTTGTTTGCCTGAATTTTCTGTTGCAAGACGAAGTGTCTCAAATTCACTTGCCAGACGACTCTTGTCAAGAGTTGTAATGTTTGCTTCTTCTTCATGATGTCCGCATCCACATTTGCATCCGCATACCGGAGTCTTGCCTTCCGACTTCTCTGTAAAGTTAGGGAACTGGTTGGTTCCGAGCATAAACTCCTTACGTTTTGCTGCGTTGTCATGACGTGTCTTGTTAGACGCGTTGACAGCTTCCTGAATCTTTCCTTCGAGAGCAAGAGCGAGGAATCCGCCATTGTTTTCGACATCGAGGAACAATTTCCAAGCTTCTTTAGCAATTGCATCAGTAAGGTGCTCTATATAATATGAACCTCCTGCTACATCTACAATCTTATCAAAGTGTGCTTCCTCTTTCAACAGAAGCTGTTGGTTGCGTGCCAGACGCTCTGAGAACTCATCCGGAGTCTGATATGATTTGTCAAAAGGAGTGACAATGATAGAATCAACATTTGCTATTGCAGCAGACATTGCTTCTGTCTGTGAACGGAGCAGGTTTACATAGCTGTCGTACATTGTCTGGTTGTATTCTGTGGTGATGGCACAAACATGCATACGGCACGCACAGTCGCATTTAGGCTCATATTGCTTTACAATTTGTGCCCAAAGCATACGTGCTGCACGGAATTTTGCTATCTCAAGGAAGTAATTTTCACTTACTCCCATGTTGAATTTTATTCTTCTTGCCACATCAGTAGCTTCCATTCCGGCTTCTGTCAACTGTTGTATGTATTCGTTACCCCATGCAAGTGCATATCCGAGTTCCTGATAAATGTATGCTCCTGAATTGTTAAGAGATACACTGTTTACATTGATACAGCGGTATTTAGGAAGTTCTGCAAGTGCTTCTGCAAGCTCTTTGCTTTTGGCGATGATACCAGAAGTGTTCTTTCCTTTTACAAGAATCTTCTCTATTGGATCGAAATTTATACTTCCCTCAAGTTCTTCAAGCTTGACACCCTTGTTCTTGAAATATTTTACAAGAATATTTGCCAGTTCCACACAATGGCACTGGCATGTCTTGAAGTTGAGTTCCACACATTCCGGACAGATGTCTTTGAGGAGAGTCTCCACAGTCTCCTCGTTGACCATGTTTGAAGGAATTGAGAATCCAAGTGAGTTGACACCTTTGTTCAATATGTCAAGTGCTTTCTCATTGGCAGACTTGGCATCATCTACAATGATGTTTTGACGAACAAACCAAAGGTTGTTGTCTTTTTTGTTTCCACGGACAAATGGAAATTCTCCCGGCATAGAATCCACTGCCTTGAGTCCTTCCAAATCTTCTTTACGGTAAAAAGGCTGTACATTGAAGCCTTCGCCGGTTCTCCACACCAGCTTCTTCTCGAAGTCTGCACCTTTCAGGTCAACTTGAATCTTGTCAAGCCATTCCTGTGTTGTAGGCGACTGAAACTCCTCGAAGAGTTTTTCTCTACTATTAGCCATTGTTTTCCATTTAAAGTTTTTCTGTAGTGTTTACTAACACGCAAAGTTATAATTTTTACTTCGTTTAACCCAATAAGAATCTGAATTTTTGTATTTCTGTTTCTAAAAGAGTTTGGTTTTGAATGTTTTGAGGGATAAAGAATGCTTTACAACTTCAAAATAAATTCCTTATGAACTTTATCTTTTGAGTTACTTTGTATAAAAAGATTCCTCCTGCAATAGCTACTGATATAGTAATAACGGTCAGCAGTATGCCTGTTTGGTCAAAGTTGAACAGATAGGAGAATTTGTTTGCACTGAATGTGAATATCAGTGAGAAAATGTATATAGGTAATGTATGTTTCCCAATGAATAAAACATGTTCTTTAATACGTGTTGATGTATGTCGGCATATCTGGAAAAGCAGACAGATGATACTTCCATTAAATATGATTCCATACATATTGAGACATTCTATTTGTTCATGGAAATAGAATGACAAGAAAATCGGTATAAGGACAAGCCATGTCGGATGGAATATCTTTGTGATGTTTGTCCCGCTTCTTTTTATTGCAACACCTGCCACATAGTAAGCTGCATATACTGCGGATATTATGTTGAATCTTACAGACATAATGGTGAAAAGAGTGCCCAATACAATAATTAGATTGATAATATTTTCTTTCTGCCCGTTTTGGAAAGGAAGGCATTTCTCTATACATCTGTTCGTTACATAATATGTGCAGTTGCAGATAATCAGTGTATGCAGATACCAATACAGACCGATAGGGTGTAGCAATAAATATTGCAGAAATATTTTCGGTGATAACACATCTATATGTTCTTTTATAGGTAGATGATGCGCCATCACAATATAGCATCCTTCCGTAATAATATACAGGATGAGCAACTTTGTGATGGATTGTGCAAAGGTGCTGCCTTTTTTGTTTACATTTACCAGATAGCCTGATATGAATGTAAAGGTGGGCATTGTATATATTAGTATAAGCTTATGTACAACGGGGTAGGTGTTTGTGATATAAACAATGTGCAGAACAATGACAGAGATGATTAGAAAACATTTCAGAAAATCTATTTCCTCAGTTCTTTTACGTTGAAGTATGTTAGACATGATTAATTCGTCCTTTTGTAGGTGATAGGCTTATATTTATATGAATTCAGAAGGTGAAACAGAAAAATCCGCGGACTTGTGTGTTTCTTATAAATACACGTCCGCGGATTTCTGTTGATTTCGCTGTTAGCGATGCTATTCTGTGATAATCAGATGATTATTTCACAGGACTAATTATAAATGTGAATTTATAGTCCTTGTAAGGCATCTGATATTCATTGCGAGGCCATGCACCCCAACTGTTTACGCATCCGACACCCATTTCACGCTGACCGATATGTACGGCTGTGAACTGACGAGGAGTGAGGTCGCCGGAGTGGTGCTGTGCTTTGTCTTTGCCTACAGCAAGATCATCGTTCAAGTAGTTGAGCGACTTACATTCCATCGGCTCGTTACTTTCAAACAACAGTCCCTTACCTGCGGCATTGAGTACCTTCCAGTAACGTACCTGTGTCTTGTTTCCTGATTCCTGTGGACGGATATACGGATAGTACTGGTCTGCTACGCTCTGCTTATAAACACCGATAATCTGTGAGTTGGCACGGTCGATATAATTCTCGTGAGGACCTTTTCCGTAGAATTCAATCTCGTTATATTCCTGTGGCATTTCCATTTCCATACCGTAGCGCAGAAGCTGTGGCTTGTGTTCTGCATTAGGATCAACAGTCAATGCCTGTTCCACAACGAGTTTACCTTCCGGTGTCATGGTGTAAGTAAGGCGGAGCTTAGAGCTGGTAGCCTTAATCTCATATTCGGTAGTGACAACCTGATTGTTTCCCTTCTCTTCCACATTGAATGAAGTCTTGTGTAGATGAGGGTTCTGCCATGCACTGAGCTTTTTCTGCATCTGTGCTCCGTGGTCGTTGTCTGTAGCCGGACGCCAGAATTCAGGAACAAGTTGATAACCGTCTTGCATCATCTGTTTGCCATCTACATCGATGTGTGAGATAAATCCGTTGTTGTTGTCGAATGTCACCTTCACACCGTTTGCGCTGAGTACTGTATATGCTATACGTGCGTCTTTTTCAACCTTTGTGCCTTCTGCTTTCACGATGTTCTCAATAACCGGATAAGCATACGGAGTAAGTACAAACTGCTCATGGGCTACACTCTCGCCCTTGTCGAGCAGCCCTTCCTTCTCATCTACCAAATATTGAATGTTGCAGACAATTTCCTTACCCTTCAAGTCTTTGTTCTTCAGAGCTTTTGCAATTGCTGCAATCTTTGTCTGCTTGCGCGACTGAGGAGCGATGTTGAGCTTGCTTACTGCCACATTGCCTTCTTCAATTTTCTCACCCTCAGCTTCTATTGTATAATGGAGAGTGACATTGTGTATAGGAACAAAGAAGTTTTCGTTGAATATTTCAATTGTTCCGGACTTCGCGTCTTTAAGCGTTGTCCAGATGTTCTGATAGTAATATTCTACTTCGTAAGCATGTGGATTGAGTTTGCGGTCCGGACTGATAACACCGTTACAGTTGAAGTTGTTGTCAGAAGCAGGGAAACGACCGAAGTCACCTCCGTAAGCATATATTTCCTTGCCTGTTACCTTGCTCTTTGAACGGAGTCCCTGATCTATATAATCCCATATATATCCGCCCTGATATTTCGGATATTTGCGAATCATATCCCAATATTCCTTGAAACCTCCCATAGAGTTACCCATTGCATGAGCATATTCACACTGAATGAGCGGACGAGGATTGTCATTCTGGCTATATTTCTCACAGCCGCCGTAATCATAGTACATAGGGCAGAAGATGTCTGTCTTTCCGTTCTGACCAGCCTGCTCATACTGTACCGGGCGAGTAGCATCGTATGACTTAACCCAGTCGTATGCGTCTTCGAAGTTCTTGCCATATCCGGCTTCATTTCCCAGACTCCATACAATGATAGAAGGGTGATTCTTCAATACGAGTACATTATTCTTGTTGCGCTCAATATGTGCATCATGATAAGCTTCGTTCTTGGCAAGAGTCTTTTCACCGTAACCCATTCCGTGGCTTTCAATATTGGCTTCCGCTGTGATGTAAATACCATATTCGTCGCAGAGGTCATACCAACGTGGGTCGTTAGGATAGTGGCAAGTACGGTCTGCATTGACATTCAGCTGCTTCATGATCTGAATGTCCTGAATCATACGCTCTACACTAACCACATAACCTCCGTCCGGATCAAGTTCATGGCGGTCAACACCCTTGATGAGTACTGGTTTTCCGTTTACAAGAAGTTGCTGGTTCTTTATTTCTACCTTACGGAAACCTACGTTCTGAGGAATTACTTCAATAACTTTGCTTCCGTCTTTCAAAGTAGTATATAGCTTGTAAAGGTTCGGTGCTTCCGCACTCCATTTCATTGGATTCTTCACATTCATTTCTGCCGAAGCCTTTCCGCCTGAAATTGTAGCAGTCTGTTCTGCTACCACTTTGCCGCTCTTGTCTTTCAACGTCATCACGACAGTCTTTCCGTCTGCTGCGTCTGCATCAATCTTGACGTTGAGCTTACCGTCCTTGTAGTTGTTCACAAGGTCTGGAGTGATGAAGAGGTCGCGTACATGGCTCTGAGGACGTGCATACAGATATGATTCGCGCGCAATACCGCAAAGACGCCAGAAGTCTTGGTCTTCAAGATAACTTCCGTCACACCAGCGCATAATCTGCAAGGCAATGAGGTTGTCTTCTCCCGGTTTTACATAGTTTGTGATGTCAAATTCTGCTGCCACCTTGCTATCCTCACTGTAGCCTACATATTTTCCATTGACATATACAGTGATGTTACTTGTAGCAGAGCCGATGTGCATATAAACCTTCTCGCCCTTCCAGTTTGCAGGCAGGCGGAATGTTTTTCTGTAAGAACCCACATGATTGTTCTTGTCTTTTACGATAGGAGGATTGGTTTCCCAGTCGTGTCTCCACGCATACATGTTGTTGACATATATGGCATCTCCATATCCGTTAAGCTCCCACATTCCGGGTACAGGCATTTTTCCCCATTTTGAGTCATCATAGCCTACGGCATAAAAGCCTTCCGGACGTTCATTTGCATTTTCTACCCAGTAGAATTTCCATTCTCCGTCGATGGACATAAAGCGTTTTGAGTCGGCTTTATCTCCTTTGACAGCTGCTTGCTCTGTTTCGTATGCGAAATAGTTCGCCACGTTCTCAAGTCTGTTGTCCGCGTTCTTCCTTGGGTCAAGCCACATAGGAGTCTGTGCATTGGCTGCAAGTGAAGCTACCAACAGGCTGCAAGTGAAAAATTGTTTGATGTTCATGAATTTAAATTTATTACATTTAGTATTATGATTTTGCAATCAACAAGTTTACAGGACAAATATAATTCTTTTTCTGCATATTCTCATAGGGTTTGTAAGGAATTTTAGAAACTGTTTATAATTACGTAGATACTATTGGCTGACTTATCTTTATTTATGGGTGTATTTACAGGCATCTTTTGACTAAGTCTGTGGATACACCCATGCAAAATTTAAAGTGAGTTCAGGTTTTCCATGATGACTTTCGTCATTTCGTCCTTGGTCATATTGTCGGCATCCAGCCAAACAATCTCATGGTCGCGTTTGAACCATGTCATCTGCTTTTTGGCATAAACCCGAGTATTCTTTTTTATACGTTCCACCGCTGTTTCCAGATTCCATTCTCCTTCAAAATATTTGAATAACTCCTTGTAGCCTACCGTGTTGAGCGAGTTGAGATGACGCATGGGATATACTGACTTGGCTTCTTCGAGAAGTCCCTCTGCCATCATAGTGTCAACACGTGCATTAATCCTTGCAAACAGACTTTCTCTTTCACGTTGGAGTCCCACTTTTACTATCCGGAAAGGTCTCTCCTTATGGATGTTCTTTCGGAAGGATGTATAGGTTTTTCCTGTCATATAACATATTTCAAGTGCATGGACTACACGCTTGTGATTCTTCAGATCCACAATCTTATAATATTCCGGATCTAAAAGGCGGAGTTCCTCGGTCAGTCTTTCAAGTCCTTCTGTTTCAAATCTTTGCTTTATCAGTGCTCTTGTATGTTCATCTACTGTGGGTATGTCATCAATACCTTTTGTTATGGCATCAATATACATCATGCTTCCTCCCGTCAGCAATATTTTGTCATGAGTCCTGAACAGCTCTGTAAGAAGATTCATGACGTCTGTCTCATATTGTGCCGCGCTGTAATATTCTTCTAAACTGAGCGTACCGATAAAATAATGTTTTACGGTCGATAATTCTTCTGCCGAAGGTGCTGCCGTGCCAATCCGTATGGTATTATATATCTGTCTGGAGTCTGCTGATAGGATAGGGGAACCTATCTGTTTAGCTAAAAAAAGACTCAGTTCTGTCTTGCCGACACCGGTCGGACCTATGAGTACGACGAGAGTTTTGTCTTCGGTTAAGTTATGCATGTGGTTTTCTTGGGGTAAAAGTCACAAATATTTCTTGCTTGAATTTTTCTGTTCAAGTGCATTTGAATTTCTATATAGGTCTATTCGACAGACTCCTTTTGTTTTAATTGGATGTATTCAACAGACTCCTCCGTCGCAAGCTCCCCAATTGCGGAATAGGAGCAATTGGGGAGCTTGCGACGGAGGAGTCTGTTGAATACATCCTTTTAACCTACACGGAGGAGTCTGCCGAATGCGCCCGCTTCAAACGCAATTATATATAGGAAAGAGTCTGTTGAATGCGCTCACCTAAAACGTGAGCATACCTATATATAAAGAGGAGAATACTTTATTGATAAGGCTCTCCCTCACTTATGTCAAGCCCTTCGAGGTTAATGTCCTCGTCAGATATGTCACTTCCGAAAAGGTCGTCATCATCATCGATAGTAGTAGCGACAGGTGCCTTTGCAAGCAGAGCATCAAAATCAATACATTGCTCTGGTGCATTACCTTCACTTCGTGTGACTTTCCCTTTGGCAAGATTCTTTCCTGTAATTATTTCGGAAAGCTCAATAAAGAAGCAACGGTCTGCAAGAGGGTCGAATGTATATAGCAAATGCTGCTTCTCTTCATCCAGAAGTTCACCGATTTCTGTCTCTGCCATTATATATGAATCGACATCCGAATCTGTGTCCATTTCTTCAAGAGTTATTTCCTGACCTTTCTCCCATCCGTTTTCGCAGATAGTGAATGAGGTGAGTTGATCATCCTTGTATCCGCATGAACTGAGTATCAGTTTGTGCAGTTCCAAGAATTTGGCATCGGAATCAATCTTTATCTCTCTAACGAAATCATCTACTTCGTCGGAAATGATAGTAAATCTATAAACCATATTGATAATCTTATATTATAAGTAAACGGGTGGAAGGGGACATCTGCTCCCCGGTCTCTATACGGTCTTGTTGTTCCGTGGTCTCACACAATCTTATCTGATAATTCCTCTTTGTGAAGAACTGATGAAATCAACAATATACTCTATCTCCTTGCTCATCGGAATTTCCTTGCGGATTTGTTCCACTGCTTCGGATACAGTCAGGTTGCTGTTATATACCAGACGGTAAGCATTGTGAATATTTTCAATCAGTTCAGCACTGAAACCGCGTCTGCGAAGTCCCACGATGTTCAGTCCTGCATACGCGATAGGCTCTTTTCCGCCGATGATGAAAGGAGGTATGTCCTTGCTGGTACGGCTTCCGCCCTGAACCATTGTGTAGCCGCCTATATGGCAGAATTGATGAACGAGTACGACACCGCTGAGAATGGCATTGTCGTCAATGACTACTTCGCCTGCCAATTTTGTTGAGTTACCCATGATGATGCCACTGCCCAACAGACAGTCATGTGCGACATGGGCATTCTCCATGATAAGGTTGTTGTTTCCCACAACAGTCTTTCCTTTTGAGGCTGTACCACGGTGAATAGTCACATTCTCTCGTATATTGTTGTTATTGCCGATTTCAGCAGTCGTTTCTTCTCCTCTGAACTTCAAGTCTTGCGGAATAGCACCGATAACAGCGCCGGGGAAGAAGGTGTTCCCATTTCCGACACGAGTACCGGAAAGAAGGGTGACACTATTCATCAGTACGTTATTGTCTCCAATGATCACATTCTTGTCTATAAAGCAAAACGGACCGATTTTGCAGTTTTCTCCAATTTTAGCTTCCGGATCAATGAATGCTAATGGGCTTATTTCTGACATTATTTTTTGTTTTTAGTTTTTAATACTGTTTTGTTGATGGCGCATCTTGGCTGCCTTATCTCCTGTTCTGAACAGTCAATGGGCTGAATCTTTTATTTGTTTTTCACAATCTGTGCCGTGAACTCAGCTTCTGCGACAATGGTATCTCCTACAAATATCAATCCGCGCATCGACGATATGCCCCGGCGGACAGGAGACAGCAGCTTCACCTTGAAGATGAGGGTGTCGCCCGGAACCACCTTGCGGCGGAACTTCACATTGTCTATCTTCATGAAATAGGTCGAGAACCGTTCCGGGTCTGGCAATGTGTTCAATACGAGCAGACCGCCGGCTTGCGCCATCGCCTCAATGAGCAATACTCCCGGCATCACAGGCTCCTGTGGAAAATGTCCTGTGAAGAAAGGTTCGTTGGAGGTCACATTCTTTACACCTATAATATAGTTCTCGTCAATGGCTATAATCTTATCCACGAGCTGCATAGGGTAGCGGTGAGGCAGAAGTTCGCGTATGCGGTTCACGTCCATCACCGGTTCCTCGTTAGGGTTATAGTTCGGACATTGCACTTCATGCTTGCGTATGTCTTTCCTTATCTCCCTTGCGAACTTATTGTTGATGGTATGCCCCGGTTTGGTGGCAATCACTCTTCCTTTGATAGGCTTGCCTATGAGTGCAAGGTCGCCGATGATGTCAAGAAGTTTGTGGCGTGCAGTCTCATTGGGCCATGTCAAAGGCTTGTTGTTGAGGTAGCCGAGTTGGGAAGCATCCTTGTGCGGAATGCCTATCTTGTCTGCAAGACTGTCGAAACGGTCTTGCGGCAGTTCGTTTTCATATATGACAATAGCATTGTCAAGGTCTCCTCCTTTGATAAGTCCGGCTTGCAGCAACGGCTCTATTTCGCGTACAAATACGAATGTACGTGCCGATGCGATTTCCGATGCAAATTCAGCCGGCGAGTTGAGTGTGGCAAACTGGCTTGCCAATATCTTGGAGTTGAAGGCAATCATGGCATTGACGCAGAACTCGTCGTCCGGCACGAGAATGATATGTTCGCCGTTCTCGCCTTTGATTTCCATCTTGTGCTTCACCACATAGAAGTCCTTGTTGGCATTCTGCTCCACAACTCCGGCCTTTTCTATTTCCTGCATGAACAATGCCGCGCTTCCGTCGAGAATCGGCATTTCAGGGCCGTCAAGCTTTATCAGGCAGTTGTCTATGCCGGAAGCATAGAGCGCGGCCATAGCATGTTCAATGGTGCTTATCTTGATGTCGCCTTTGACAAGTACAGTTCCTCTCTGGGTGTCACCGACATTTTCGGCTATACACTCTACGACAGGCTCTCCTTCAAGGTCTGTGCGCTGTATCTTGTATCCGTGGTTCTCGGGTGCAGGAGTGAAAGTGGCAGTGATGAACTGTCCTGTGTGAAGACCTTTGCCTTTCAGCACGAAACTATCTTTCAATGTTAATTGTTTCTGCATATATATTGCTTTTTTCAGAGGTTGTCCCGCTCTTTCCTTGCTCTTTCTCTGCCGGCATGATGCCTTATGGCAGGTCGCCTGCAATGATGAACGGGTATTGTCCCGCTTCCATATAGAGCGGCATACCTTCTTATGCTTTAATACTCTTTTTCAATTCTTCTATTTCACGTTTCAGCTGTGCTATCTCTACAAGCGTGTCAGGCAGACTTTTCATGGCTGCAGATTGGCGCGCGAACATTTTATGATCGACAGCCGGATAGCCCATCAGGGTAGCTCCGCCTCGGCGCGCTGCATTGCCGCCCGGAACACCGGACTGTGCGCCTATATGGGTGCGGTCGCCTACTTTTATATGACCGGCGATGCCTACTTGACCTCCGAACATGCACCATTCACCCACTTTTGCGCTTCCTGCCACACCTGTCTGTGAAGACATGACTGTATGGCTGCCTACTTCCACATTGTGAGCTATCTGTACGAGATTATCGAGCTTCACACCGCGTCGGATGACTGTGCTGCCCATCGTAGAGCGGTCAACACAAGTGTTGGCTCCTATCTCCACATCGTCCTCTATTGTCACAATGCCTATCTGCGGAATCTTTTCGTAGCCTTCCGGAGTCGGAGCAAATCCGAATCCGTCTGCTCCTATCACAGCTCCGGCATGAAGAACAACCCTGTTGCCAATCTTGCATCCGTGATAGATGGTCACATTGGGATAAACAGTGCAGTCTTCTCCCACACTTGCGCCGTCACCTATCACAGTGTTCGGATATATCGAAGAGCCGCGTCCTATGTTCACATGGTCGCCTATGTAGGCAAATGGAGCGATATAGCAGTCTTCGCCGATGGTGGCAGAAGGTGATATGTATGCTTGGTCGCTTATTCCGGTTTTCCTTTCCTGCATACTCTGATATAGAGTCAGCAGTTTGGCTACAGATTCGTATGCGTTATCTACTCTCACGAGAGTGGTATTGACCGGTTGTGAGGGCTTGAAGTCGCGATTTACAAGCACTATACTTGATTTCGTTTCATATATATAATGCTCATATTGTGGATTGGCGAGGAAGGATAAAGCATTCTGCACTCCCTCTTCTATCTTGGCAAAAGTGCTTACTGATGCGTTTTCGTCTCCTTCTATTGTTCCGCCGGTAAAAGATGCTATCTGTTGTGCTGTAAATACCATGACAGATTGTTAGTTTGTTATATTTCCGCAAAATTAATAAAGAAAATTGGGATTACCGCTACTTTTTTTGATTTTTTTAGTTTGCCTCTCAACTCCTCCGTTTGTTTGCAGATGTACTTGTGGTATATTGCTTTGTTTTTATGTGGTTGTTTTAAAATTATTTGTTATAGACATTTGCTTAATCTGTCGAATACATCCGCATAACTATAACGAATCATTTTAAAACAGTTTTTAAACTTGATATTTTGACATTAATTTATTCGGTAATTTGGCATACTTTGTTTGGCATTTAAGGGTGTTCTTACGAATCTTTTTTTGCTTGTCAGGTGTTAATTTGTCTGGAAAAAACATGCTAAAATCGACTTTTTCAAAATGACAAAATGATATTTTCGCCCCAAATGAAAATTTAACACTTCGAGCGATTTTTT